>FSXQ01003798.1_pt1 | contig 11166 bp, 8 predicted proteins | sample 1638011 | NCBI WGS metagenome assembly FSXQ01 (sample SAMEA3914789, study PRJEB12502) | metagenome | biome: forest; material: soil | place: Canada | collected 2011-07-03 | depth 0.3 m | reverse complement strand
GATCGTCGTGAATTGCGTCAGCGGCGGCGCGAGCCACCGGCGCGCCCGCGCGTGCCCGATCGCCCGCACGCGCGCGACGGCCTCGAGCTCGGCCAGCGCGCGCTGCACCGTGCGCTGGCTCGCGCCCAGCGCCAGCGCGAGCGCCGAGGTCGACCACGGCGCGCCGTCGGACAGCAGCGCCACCACGGACGCCTGCTCGCCTTCGATCGGCGGGGCGAGCAGCGCCACCCTGCCGGCGCCGCCGGGTTGCAACGCGAACCCGCGCGCTGTCGCCTCGATGGTGGCCAGCCCGCGCAGTTGCGCGCGCAGCCGGCCGATCTCCACGCGCAGGCGGGCACGATGCGTCTCGTCGGGATCGCGGAAGCCGAAGGCGTCGGCGATCAGGCGCTCGCGGTCGACGTCGCCCGGCCAGGCCTGCGCGAGCGTCCGCGCCAGCGCGAACAGCACCGGTCGACGCGCCAGCGGGCGCCACGCCGGGCCGGCCCCGACGCCGCGCCGGCAGGCGTCCACCACCAGCGTGCCCGATGCGAGCAGCGCGGCCACCTCGGCCAGACGCAACGCGTGCTCGCCGCTCGTGTCGAGGCGGCGCGCGGCCGGGCGCTCGAAGGCCTCGCGCGCGTGCGCCGCCTCCGCGAGCAGCGCGGGCACGCCCGCGCGTGACGCGGCCGCGTGCGCGCGCGCCAGCGCTGCCTGCGCGGGCGCGACGCGCAGCGAGCGCAGGTCCAGCTCGGCGCCGGCCAGCTCCGCGAGTGCGGCCAGCGCCGGCGGCGCGTCTGCGAGCGACAGCGCGCCCAACGCGGCGCCGGCCTCCGCGAGCCGGCCCAACAGCAACAGGCGGCGCAGTGCGATCAGCCGCGCCTGCAGCGCGTTGCCACGATCGCCGTGGGCCTCCAGCGTGGCCGCGGCGGCCGCCAGCGCGTGCGGCGATCCGGCGAACTCGCGCATCGCCAGCGCCACCTCGGCTTCGGCGACCACGCAGCGCGCCCGCGCCAGCATCTCGTGCGCGCCGAACGCGCGCGCCGCCCGCTTGAGCAGCTCGCGCGAACGCGGGTACTCGCCCAGCTGCGCCATCGCGATCCCGCGCAACGCGAGCGCGGGCGGATCGTCGCGCAACGCCACGCGCTTGAGCGCGCCCAGGGCGTCGCCGGCGGCGAGCGCGCGGGCGGAGGCGGCGATGAGGGAGTCCATGGCGGCGTGTGTCGTGGCGGCAGCGGCGGTCGATCGGGCTTCGTCACGCCGTGTTGCAACCGCGGCCGACTTTACGTCGGCGCGCTCTCGAGCCCGAATTCGCCGTGCCGATGAAGCGGTCATGGGGCGCCGCCGCGCGCCCGGTCTCGAAGGAGCCGCCATGCGCCGCCTCGTCGTTTCGCTCTGCGCGCTGGCCGCGCTCGCCTCGGTGCCGCTCACGCACGCCGCTCCCCTCGACCAGGTGCGGCGCGGCTTCGCGCAGGCGATCTACGAGGACTCGAGTCGCGACATCAACCTCGACGCGCCGCAGCCGCTGCTGCGCGCCGTGGTGGTGCTGCGCGTGCGCCTGGACGACCGCGGCCGCTGGGCCGCCGAGGTCATGCGCGACAACGACGAGCAGCCCGAGCTGACGCGCAAGGCGCTCGCGAGCGTGGCGCACCTGGCGACGGTGCGCCACGCTCGCGAGCCTGTCGTCGAGCAACTGCATCGCGACGGCTTCGTCGAGGTGTGGCTGTTCCAGAACGACGGGCGCTTCGCGTTGAAGACGCTGGCGTTGCCGCAGCGGCGGTTGTGAGGGCTCCGGGGCTGGCGATGGCCTTGATGGCGATCGCCACCGCGCGCCAAAAGGGCATTTAATCGGCCATTCGGCGCGGGGCAGTTTCGGGGCTGCGATCACAGAATGGAGGCATGTCTCCCGCCTCGCTCTTCTTGCGTCTCTTCGCCTTCGCCGTGGCCGTCGTCGGCGCGTTCGCGCCACTCGTCGCGGCCGCCACGCCATCGACCGACCTGCGCTGCCCGTCGCGACTCGCGCAGATGACCGTCGCCGACGGCGTGCCGCCCGGCTGGATCGTGCACGCGCAGCCTGGCGAAGTGCAGTTGCAACGCGCCGCGTTCTACGACGGCGACCCGGTGGGGCTCGCCACGCTCGCGCCCGACGCCACGCATCGCAGCGGCCTGACGGAGACGTCCACGTGGCGCTTCGGCGCCGGCACCGCCGCGAGCGACTCGGCGAAGGTGTGGTTGGCCTGCCTCTATCGCGATGCCACGGCGGTGGTGGCGCGGCCGCTGCCGGCGGGGCTCCAGCAGTGCACCACGGTGCTGCGGCTCACGACGCTGGGCGAGCCGCTGGAGCCGTTGTCGGTGGCGTGTCGCTGACGGCTGCGGCCGCGTCGCATCTCTCGCGTCAGAACAATCGCGTAGTTTCGAAAATATAGGCGGCGCATCGTGGTCATGCTCGTGTGGATGCTCCTAAGATGCGGCGCGTTTCGTCTACCGGCCCGACGCATGCAGAGTCTCATCCGCCTCGAAGAATCGAACGCCCACGATGAGGGAGGCGCGTCGACGCGCTCCGGCCTCACGCGAGCACGTGCGCTCGCTGCTGGACGGCTACGCGCAGCGCTACCTCGTCTGCGAGGCCAGCGTCGACCTGCAGGGCTTCGGCAACGCCAGCGCCTGCGGCGGCGCGTTCGCGTTCGACCTCAACGCGCAGATCATCCAGGCGGCGCAGGGCAACACCAGCGCCATCGCGAACGTCGTCGCCTATTTCAAGACCGCCTCGGCGGGCATGGCCACGCTGCTGTCCAGCCACGACAGCTACGCCGGCCTGCGCGTCGCCAACCAGTTGAACGACGACGTCGCGAAGATGAAGCTCGCCGCGGCCACCTACCTGCTGCTGCCCGGCACGCCGTTCATCTACTACGGCGAGGAGATCGGCATGCGCGACGCCGCCTCGCTGTCCGGCGACCCGGCGCTGCGCACGCCCATGAGCTGGACCAGCGACGCCGGCGCGGGCTTGAGCACCGTCACGCCGTATCGCGCGCTGTCGGCGAACTCCACGACGAACAACGTCGCCGTCGAACTCGCCGACCCCAACTCGATGCTCGCGTTCTACAAGGCGATGCTGGCGCTGCGCAACGGCCGGCCGTCGCTGCTGGCGGGCAGCTACGAGGCCGCCATCGCCAACGGCACCGTGATGAGCTTCCAGCGCGCGTCGGGCACCCAGCGCACGCTGGTGGTCATCAACGACGCGGGCGCGTCCGCCGACGTCGACGTCGCGTCGCTGCCCGCCGGCGCCACGCTCACGGCGCTGTACCCGAGCGACGGCGCCACCGCCACGGTCGGCGGCGACGGCGTGGCGCACCTCGCGCTGGCGGCGCAGCAAGTGCGCGTGTTCGACGTGACGCACTGAGCCGGCCACGGCCGAGCATCGCGACGACACCCGGGGGGTCTGGCCCCTCCTCGGATCGCGCCAGGATCCAACCGCCAGCAGAAGCGCCGAACGCGATCCGAGGCCGGGCCTGACCCCGAACGTGAGCCACCCGCCTGCATCGCACGCGAGCGCGAAACCCCGCATTCGCGAGCAAGCAGCCAGCCTCCGCAGCAACCCACGCTTCCCCCATCCGGAGGGTTTCCACTCTGGCCAATCCCGGGCCTACTTGTCAGATTCGGCACCGTACCGCGTCCGCCCCAACCCCGGAGAGCGCCTGTGAACTCTTGCCATCCGCGCCACGTCGCGCGCCTCCCGGCCACGGCCTGCGGACACGCCCAGGCCATGCCCACGCGCCAGCCCGCGGCATCGTCCTGACAACCCCGGCGGCCACCTCGATGCGCACAGACGAACGCCCGTACCCCGAACTCGCGAACCCCGCCATCGCCGTGCAGGCAGCGACGGCCACGGCAACGGCACCGTCCGACAACGACGCCCTCTTCGCGACGTTCTACGACGAGCTCCACCGCATCGCTCGCCGCGAGCTCGCGCGCTCGGGCCCCGACGTCGCCACCAGCCCGACCACGCTGCTGCACGAGGCCTACCTCGACATGGCCGTCCGCGGCACGCTCGAGTTCCCCGACCGCCCGCGCTTCCTCGCCTACGCCGGCCGCGCCATGCGCGCGCTGGTCATCGACCAGGTGCGCGCGCGCGGCGCCCTCAAGCGCGGCGGCGACTTCCACATCACCTCGCTGGACACCCACGTCGCCGACGACGTCGCCGAGCCGCAGCAGCTGTCCGACATCAGCGCCGCCGTCGACGAGCTGGCCGAGCTGGAGCCCGAGCTCGCCGTCGTCGTCGACCTGAAGTTCTTCGCCGGGCTCGACATGCCGGAGATCGCCGCGCTGCTGGGCCTGTCCGAGCGCACCGTGCAACGGCGCTGGCAGAAGGCGCGCATGCTCCTCTATCGCGCGCTCGGCGGCACGCCGTGATCGTTCCGGACGCCGAGCGCTGGAGGCGGCTCAGTCCGCTGCTCGACGACCTGCTCGACCTCGACCCCGCGCAGCGGCCCGCCCGCCTCGACGCCCTGCGCGTCGACGACCCCGCGCTCGCCGGCGAACTCGCGTCGCTGCTCGCCGACGCCGAGCGCGCCGAGCACGCGCAGTTCCTCGCCGGCACCGCGGCCCCGGCATCGAACGACACGACCGCCACGCTCGCCGGCCAGCGCATCGGCGCCTACACGCTGGAGGCGCCCATCGGCCAGGGCGGCACCGGCAGCGTCTGGCTCGCGCGCCGCGCCGACGGCCGCTTCGAGGGCGCCGTCGCGATGAAGCTGCTGCACCCGTCGCTGGTCGGCCGCACCGGCGCGCTGCGCTTCGAGCGCGAAGGCAAGGTGCTGGCGCGGCTGGCGCACCCGAACATCGCCCACCTGCTCGACGCCGGCGTGACCGACGGCGGCCAGCCCTACCTGGTGCTCGAGTTCGTGGAGGGCGAGCGCATCGACCGCTACTGCGACCACTCGCGCATGGACGTCGCCGAACGCGTCGCGCTCGTGTGCGTGGTGCTCGAGGCCGTCGCGCTGGCGCATCGCCACCTCGTGATCCACCGCGACATCAAGCCCGGCAACATCCTCGTCGACCGCGCCGGCCAGGTGAAGCTGCTCGACTTCGGCATCGCCAAGCTCGTGCAGGCCGACGGCGACGACGACGCCGACGAGCTCACCCGCGACGGCATGCGCGCGCTGACGCCCGACTACGCCGCGCCCGAGCAACTGCGGGGCGAGCCGGTGAGCACCGCCACCGACGTCTACGCGGTCGGCGTGCTGCTCTACCAGCTGCTGACCGGCCGCCATCCGACCGCGCCGTCGCAGGGCTCGCCCGTGGACGCGCTGCGGGCCACGCTGGACGTCGACCCCCACCGCCTGTCCAACGCCCTCACGGTGACGCAGGCGCTGCCCGCCGAGGCCGTCGAACGCATCGCGGCCGCCCGCGGCGCCTCGCCCGCGAAGCTGCGGCGCCAGCTGTCCGGCGACCTCGAGAACATCCTCGCCAAGGCGCTGCGCAAGGCGCCCGCCGAGCGCTACCCCACCGTCGACGCGTTCGCCGACGACCTGCGCCGCTGGCAGTCCGGCGAGCCCGTGCTCGCGCGGCCCGACTCGCTGGCCTACCGCGCGCGTCGCTTCGTGGGCCGGCATCGGGGCGGCGTGGCGGCGGCGACGTTGGCCATCGTCGCGGTGCTGGCCGGCCTCGCCGGCACGATCACGCAGGCGCGCCGCGCCGAGCAGCAGAGCGAGCGCGCCACGCGCGAGGCCGCGCAGGCCAAGCTCGAACGCGACCGCGCCGTCGTCGACGGCCAGCTGCAGCGCGGCACCACCGAGTTCCTGCAGCTGGTGCTGCGCGACGCCGCCGGCTCCGATCCGGGCGCGGTGCGCCGCCAGCTCGATCGCGCCAGCGAGCTGATCGACAAGACGCGCTTCGAGCGTCCCATCGTGAAGGTGGCCCTGCTGCGCCAGACCGCAGGCCGCTACTCGGAGCTGGGCGACCTCGCGAGCGCGCGGGCGCTGCTCGAGCGCGCGATCGCCGCCACCGCCGGCACCGACCTCGCCGCGCCCAGCAGCGGCGTGCCCGTCAACCTCGCGTGCTCGCACGCGCGCTACCTGCACGAGATGGACGAGCAACTGGCCGCGATCGCCGAGCTCGACCACGCCGACCAGCTGATGGCCGCCGGCGCCGACGTCGGCGTGCCGAGCCGCGTGGGCTGCCTGCAGCCGCGCATCTACGCCGAGAGCGCGCTGGGCCGCCACGCGCGCGCGATCGCGCTTGCGCACGAGGCGCTGCAGACGCTGGAGGCCGCAGGCATCGCCAGCGGCGAACAGCATCGGCTGATGCGCAGCGTGCTGGCACAGGCGCTTGCCGAGGCGGGTCGCAACCGGGAGGCGATGGCCGTCGCGCAGCCGCTGCTGGCCGAGAGCGCCGGCGCCCAGGGCCGCGGCTCGATCGCGGTGCTGCGCCGTTCCGGCGGCGTCACCGAGATCACCCGCCTCGGCGGCGACCCGCTGGCCGCGCTCGCGTTGTCGACCGCCGACCGCGCCGACGCAGCCCGCGTGCTGGGCCCGGCGAACGAGGACGTCGGCTTCGCGCTCGAACACGGACGACTGCTGCGCACGCTGGGCCGCGCCGCCGAGGCCATCCCGCTGCTCGCCCGCGCGGGCGCGGACGCGCGGCGCTCGAGCCGCATGGCCTACGTGCTGTGGGCCGGCATCGAGGAGGCCAACGCGCGGCTCGACGTGGGCGACGTGCGCGGCGCGAGCGCCGTGTGGAGCGAGCTGGCGCCGCTGCGCGCGAAGGCCGCGGCGGAGAAGCGGCCCGAGGCGGTCGATCTGCTGTTGCTCGAATCACGCTTCGCGACGGCTCGGAGCGATTCGCGCGCCGCGACCGCGCTGCTCGATGCGGCGCAGGCGCGCGTCGACGCGACCGACCCGAGAGCGTTCGCCGTCTCGCTCGCTCGCGGCCAGGCGCTGCTCGCAGCGTCCGCGCCACCCGCTGCCACGCTCGCCGCCGCGGAGCAGGCGTTGGCCGCCGCACGCGCAGCGTCCCTCGACCCCGCGCGCTCGAGCCTCGTGGGCGAGGCCTTGCTGTTGAAGGCGCAAGCGCTCGCACGCGCCGGCCAGTCCGCCGACGCGCGCACCGCCGCCGCCGGGGCCGCAAGGCAGCTGGCCGCCACGCTGGGCGAGGCGCATCCGTCGACACGAATGGCGGCTCGCCAGTCGACGGCGACTTGAAGGGCCGAGGGGTCAGGACTCTCCACGATTCGCGGCGCGGTCTCGCCGTCAGCAACTTCATCGAATCGCGAATCGGGGCGAAGGCCTGACCCCGATCGCCCGAGCAGCCTTCGATCGGGGTCAGGCCTTCGCCTCGTCATCGCGACCAACGTGACAGCCTCCCGGTCAAACCCCGACGCGATGCCAAGGAGAGTCCCGACCCCTCCGGCTTCGCGACGCCGCTTGCCGAGGAGAGCTGCCAACCCGAGGGGTCAGGACTCTCCACGATTCGCGGCGCGGTCTCGGCGTCAGCAGCCATGTCGAATCGCGAATCGGGGCGAAGGCCTGACCCCGATCGCCAGAGAAGCCTTCGATCGGGGTCAGGCCTTCGCCTCGTCATCGCGACCAACGTGACGGCCTCCGGGTCGAACCCTGGCGCGATGCCAAGGAGAGTCCCGACCCCTCCGGCTTCGCGACGCCGCTTGCCGAGGCGAGCTGCCAACCCGAGGGGTCTGGACTCTCCACGATTCGCGGCGCGGTTTTGCCGTCAGCAACTTCATCGAATCGCGAATCGGGGCGAAGGCCTGACCCCGATCGCCCGAGCAGCCCCCACGTTCTAGGGCCCACCCACCTGGCAGCTTTCGTCCCCCGATTCCGCTTCACCCAACAAGGCGGTTCTCGAACGACGAACGACGAACGACCTGCCGGAACAACCATTGATTGTGGGGGAACACAAATGCGTGCATCGACCGTGGCCATGGCCGTCGCCGGGCTCTTCTCGCTCGCCTTCAGCGGGGTCGTCGCGGCCGGCGACGACGGCCCGCGCTCCGATGGCTCGGAGCTGCACCGCAACCGCAGCGGCGAGGCGCTCACCATCAGCGCCACCGGCCGCATCGACCGCAAGAACCCGTTCTTCGCCAGCCTGGGCAGCAACGGCCGCTCGTGCGAGTCGTGCCACCAGGCCGACCAGGGCTGGACGATCACGCCGCACGGCGTGCGCGAGCGCTTCGAGGCCACCAACGGCAAGGATCCGATCTTCCGCCTGGTGGACGGCGCCAACTCGCCCCGCGCCGACGTGTCCACGCGGGCCGCGCGCGAGAAGGCCTACAGCATGCTGCTCAAGCACGGCGTGATCCGCATCGGGCTGCCGATTCCGGCCGGCGCGGACTTCGAGCTCGCGAGCGTCGACGATCCGTACGGCTACGCGTCCGCCACCGAGCTGTCGCTGTTCCGCCGCCCGCTGGCCGCCACCAACATCCGCTTCCTCAGCACCGTGATGTGGGACGGCCGCGAGACCTTCAAGGACGCCGCCGGCACCGACTGCATCGCCGGCACCGCCACCTGCTTCGCGACGCAGCACTTCGACCTCGTCGACCAGGCGAACTCCGCCGTCGTCACGCACGCCCAGGGCGCGACGACGCTGACGACCGCGCAGCGCGAGGCCATCGTCGCGTTCGAGATGAGCCTCACCACGGCGCAGGTGCGCGACGACGACGCCGGCAGCCTCACCACCTACGGCGCGAACGGCGGCCCGGCGTTCCTGACGCACCAGGTGAACTACTTCGGCATCAACGATACGCTGGCCGGCGACTACCGCACGCACGCCAACTTCACGCCCGTCGTAATGTCGCTGTACACGAACTGGCAGTCCTACATTCCCGACGCGCGCCGGCCCGACGCCGAAGGCCGCGACCGCGGCGTCGCCGTCGCACGGCGCGCGGTGGCCCGCGGCGAGGCGCTGTTCAACACGAAGCCCATCAACATCACCGGCGTGAAGGGCCTCAACGACGCGCTCGGCGCGCCCACCATCGCCGGCACCTGCACCACGTGCCACAACGCGCCCAACGCCGGCAACCACTCGGTGCCGCTGCCGCTGGACATCGGCCTCACCGACCTCAGCCGCCGCAGCCCCGACCAGCCGCTCTACACGCTGCGCAACAAGACCACCGGCGAGACGATCCAGACCACCGACCCGGGCCGCGCGCTCATCACCGGCAAGTGGGCCGACATCGGCAAGTTCAAGGGCCCGACGCTGCGCGCCCTGGCCGCCCGCGCGCCCTACTTCCACAACGCGTTCGCGAAGAACCTGCACGAGGTCGCGGACTTCTACGACACGCGGTTCGGAATCGGGTTCACGCAGCAGGAGAAGGACGACCTGGTGGCGTTCCTGAAGACGCTCTGAGCAGGCGACCGGAGGGGCCTGGCCCCTCGGTTAATCGCGCATTCCGCGCGGCCCGCGCATCCTCGTCGGTTCTCGGCCCGTTCGACGCTGGGTATTCGCGGGACGTCCTCGCAGAATCGTTCCCATGCGATTCTTCACACCCAAGAGACCGTCCGTGAAGCTGGCGATGGCTGCGATCGCCGTGCACGCGCACGCGCACGCTCAAGCCGCCACCATCACTTGCCCACCCGCGCTGGTCGAGACCCCGGTCGTCAGCAGCCTGCTCGCCGGCTGGGAGGTCGACGTCCGCGCCGGCCGCCGCACGCTGGCCGACGCCGTCATCCAGCTGTCGCGCGGCAGCGATCGCGGCGGCGTCGCGCCCGACGCCATGCTCCACGCCGGCCGCCAGGAGACCGCCACGTGGACGCTCGCCCCCGGCGACGGCAACGTCTACTGGGTCGCCTGCAGCTACGGCAGCACGTCGGCGTTGATGCTGCAGAAGGTGCCCGACACGGCGCATCGCTGCACGGCCACCTACGACGTGCTGCAGACCGGCCGCCACCTCAACGTGCGGCCCGTGGAGTGCGAATGACGACGACGTCGCTACGCCGATGGCGAGCCCACGAGCGCGAGGATGCGATCGAGCACCCCCGCCATCTCGTGCGGCCCGTCGATGCAATACAGCGCGGCCGACTCGCGCCGCTCGCAGCCGATGCGCACCGTCACCCACCGGCGCTGCGCGGCGGCGAACACGGGCTCGTCGTTGACGTCGTCGCCCGCGAAGAACGCCGCCTGCACGCCGGCGCGTTCCACCAGCCGCTGCACGGCGACGGCCTTGTCGGGCGCGTCCGCGGCCACGGCGTTCCACACCAGCTTGCCGCCGAACACGTGCAGCGAGGTCGTGAACCCAGCCAGCACGTCCTCGATCATCGCGCTGGCGGCCTCGCGGTCGGGCGCGGTGCGGAAGTGCAGCGCCAGCGACTGGCCCTTGTCCTCGATCATCACGCCGGCGCCGGAGAGTCCGTCCTCGCGCGCGCGCAGGCGCTCGCGCAGCGCGTCGAGCGCCGCGTGCGCGCGCGCGGCGCCGTCGGGGTCGCCGTCGTCCTCGGCGCCGTGGTTGCCGACGATCCACGACGGCGTGAAGCCCAGGCGCTCGCGCACGTCGGCGATGCGGCGGCCGGTCACGATCGCCACCGGCCGCACGCGCGACAGCTTGTCCAGCCGCAACGCGATGGTGGCCGACACGTGCACGTCGTCGGGCCGCGCGCGGATGGGCGCGAGCGTGCCGTCGAAGTCGAACGCGAACAGCGCCGGCCCGCGGGCCAGCTCGGCGAGCGCGGCCAGGCCCAGTGGACCCAGCAGCGGACGCAGGGGCAGCGGTGATGCGCTCATCACAGGCCCCTCGAGTCGCCGTCGCGGTAGCGCGCCACGCGGGCGTCCACGCGCGCCTTCAGGCGCCAGCGTCCCGCGTCGGTCAGCATGCGGCCGGCCCAGCGGAACACGTTGAACTCGTGCACGGTCGCGCGCAGGCTGGCCATGCGCGCGCGCTGTTCGGCGGCGGGCATGTTGGCGGCGCGGTGCAGCGCATCGGCGGTCTCTTCCACGTGGTACGGGTTCACGATCAGCGCCTCGGTCATCTCGCGCGCCGCGCCCGCGAAGCGGCTGAGGATCAGCACGCCCTGCTCGTCGTCGCGCGCGGCCACGAACTCCTTGCTGACCAGGTTCATGCCGTCGTGCAGGCTGGTGACGATGCACATGTCGGCGGCGCGGAACAGCTCGTTGACCGCATTGCTGTCGTGGTGCTGCGCGAGCAGGTGCACCGGCTGGTAGCCGGGCTTGCCGAAGCGCTCG
>FSXQ01003769.1_pt1 | contig 11172 bp, 9 predicted proteins | sample 1638011 | NCBI WGS metagenome assembly FSXQ01 (sample SAMEA3914789, study PRJEB12502) | metagenome | biome: forest; material: soil | place: Canada | collected 2011-07-03 | depth 0.3 m | reverse complement strand
GTACTACGTGGCGCAGGCGCGCGAGGTGATCGACCTCAGCATCCTGTCGCAGAAGCAGATCATCGAGGAACTGCAGCGCCTCGCGGGCCGCCAGGCGGCGGAGGCGATGGCGTGATCGCGGACGACATCGATGCCGACGGCGCGGTCGATTCGTCCGCGCCCGTGTGGGCGGTGTTCGGCGACCTGATGTCGGGGCTGCTGGGCGCGTTCGTGCTGATCCTGCTGTTCGCGCTCGCGTCGCAGCTGGAACTCGTGACGCGGTTGCAGGACGAGATCAGGCAGCACCAGCTCGAACAGCAACGCCGCGCCGAGCTCGAACGCGCGCTGGCGGTGCCGGTGGCCGCGGGCCGCGTGACGATCGACCACGGCCGCATCGACATCAACGGCGCCGTGCTGTTCGCGTTCAACTCCGCCGAGCTGCAGCCCGAGGGCCGCGCGCTGCTGAAGACGCTGGCCGCGCCGATCACCACCTACCTGAAGGCACGCGACGAGATCCTGATGGTCAGCGGCTTCACCGACGACCGCCAGGTGCGCGGCGGCAACCACCAGTTCGCCGACAACTGGGAACTGTCGGCCCAGCGCTCGCTGACGGTCACGCGCGAGCTGGTCGAGGACGGCGTGCCGTCGTCCGACATCTTCGCCGCCGCGTTCGGCTCCGAGCAGCCGGTGGCCGACAACGCCGATGCCGACGGTCGCTCGAAGAACCGGCGCGTCGAGATGGCGCCGACGCCGCGGCCGGCGCGTGCCAACGTGCCCAAGGCCGGCGTCGCGGCGAGCGCCGTGCATGGCTGACGCTTCGCCGTCCTCCACGCGCGACGCCGTGCGCGCGCGCTTCGCGCAGGCGCTCGCGCGCCGCGCGGCCGCGCACGCGGGCGCGGCGCGACGCGTGCTGGACGACCGGCTCGCGGCGTTGACGGGCGAGCCATCGCCGATGGCCGAGACGTCGCAAGCCGAGCCCGCCAATCCGGCGCGCGGCGCGCTCGCCGAACTGGTGGATCACGCGGCGCGCCAGAAGTCGGCGCCCGTTCTGGGCCCCGCCGCGAAGCCGCGCGAGACGAGCCCGCACAAGGCCGTGACGGACGCCGCGGCCGCCGCGCCCACGCTGCAGTTCTTCAAGCGCACCTGGTCGCGCCTGAGCGCCGACCAGCGCCTCGCGCAATCGCTCGCCACGCTGCCCGGGAACGCCGGCCCGCTGAATTCGCACCACCTCGTGCACCGTTCGCTGACGCTGATGCGCGAGCTGTCGCCCGAGTACCTCGAGCGCTTCGTCGGCTACATCGACGCGCTGCAGTGGCTGGAGCAGTCGAACGAGGCGGCAGCGCAGGAACTGCGGCCGGCGGGCGCGAAGAAGGCCATGGCGGCGCGGCGCTGAGGCGCGTGTTGCCGCATCATCGAGGCTCGTCCTCGACCTGAAGGGATCCCCATGCGAACCATCGGCCTGATCGGCGGCATGAGCTGGCAATCCAGCGCGGAGTACTACCGCCTCGTCAACCAGGGCGTGCAGGATCGCTGCGGGCCGCTGCGTTCCGCCGCGATCGTGATGGAGAGCGTCGATTTCGAGCCGATCGCGCGCGCGCAACGCGAAGGCCGGTGGGACGACGCCGCCGTGACGCTGGCCGCCGCCGCGCGCCGGCTCGAGGGCGCCGGCGCGGACTGCGTGGTGCTGTGCACGAACACGATGCACAAGGTGGCCGACACGATCCGCGCGGCCATCGCGATCCCGTTCATCCACATCGCCGATCCGGTCGGCGACGCCGCGCGCGCCGCCGGCTTCCGGACGCTGGGACTGCTCGGCACCGCCTTCACGATGACCGACCGCTTCATCTCGCAGCACCTGGAAAGCCGCCACGGCCTGGCGGTGCTGGTGCCCGACGCGCACGACATCGCCGCGGTGCACCGCATCATCTACGAGGAGCTGTGCGTCGGCGTGATCCGCGCCGAGTCGCTGCGCGTCTACCAGGGCGCCATCGATCGACTGCGTGCGCGCGGCGCGCAGGCGATCGTGCTGGGCTGCACCGAGATCGGCCTGCTGGTGAAGAGCGGCGACGTCGACGTGCCGCTGCTGGACACGACCATGCTGCACGCGGGCGCGGCGGTCGACTTCGCGCTGGCGGACGCCGCCTAAGGCTTGGTTGCGGGCGCAGGCGCCAGCGGCAGTCCCGCCTTGCGCATCGAGTCGTCGATGTCCGGATACACCTTGCGCGCGGCTGCCAGGTCGGCCTGGGCGGCAGCCGGGTCGCCCAGCGCCAGCCGCGCGAGGCAGCGACCGTACAGCGCTGCCGCGCCGTCCGCCTTGATCGCGAGGCTGCGGTTGAAGTCGGCCAGCGCCTTGTCCGGCTTGCCCAGGCGCAGGTATGCCCAGGCGCGGGTGCTGAGGGAGGCGGGATTCTTGCCGTCGTCGTCGACGGCCTCGTCGCAGTCGTCCAGGGCCTTGTCCAGCTCGGCGTTCAGCTCGACGCGCGCCCAGCAGCGGCCCTGGTAGCCCGCGTCGACATGCACGTCATGCTTGTGCGCGGCGATCCACAAGGTCCATTGCGCGATCGCTTGCGTCGGATGGTGCAGCCCGACGTAGGTCTCGGCCATGCGTCGGCGCAGATCCGACTGCGGCGCGAGCCGCTTGTCCAGTTCCGCCAGGTCGTCCAGCGCCTTGTCCTGCGCCTCGCGCAGGCCCTCCAGCGCCGCGCGTTCAAGGCGGGCGCGGTCCAGCGTGGGGTCGATGCGGAGCGCGGCGTCGAAGTCGGAGAGCGCGGCTTCGGGATTCTTCTGCGCCATGCGGATCTCCGCGCGCGTGGCGAGGAAGCCGGCGTTGTCCGGCTCCATCGCACAGGCGCGGTCGAGGTCGGCCAGTGCGCCGGCGAGGTCGCCGCGGGACTGCGCCGCCGCGCCGCGCCGCGCGAAGTCGTCGGCCTTGAAGTTGTCGGCCGTGGCGGAGTCGGCGTCATGGGTGGCGCGGTCGCCGAGATTGAGCTGGAAGACGGGGCCACCGTTGTAGGTGAAGAACATCTTCTGCTGCTGCTTCGACACATAGACGTGGTGCGACAGGAAGAAGTCGATGCCGACCAGCATCTCGATGCTCATGTCGAAATCGCCGATCGCGAGCCGGTTGTGGCGGATGGACTCCCCGCCGAGATCGACCTGGTCGAACGGCGCGCTCCAGGTGTCCATGCGGCCGGCACCGGCGCCGGTGCCCTGCCCGCGCGGCGTCATGTCGCTGTCCTTGAGGCCGACCTGGTGCGCCGTCTTCAGCGACACCATCGTGGTCGCGCCGGTGTCGAACATGGCGGTGACGTTCTTTCCGTTGAGCAGGATGTCCGCGCGTATCGAGGGCGTGCGCGCCCGGATCTCGTGCAGCAGGTCGAGCTCGGAGACAGGCGTGTCGGCGCCGGCCCAGTACGCCATGTTCGAGTGTTCGCACTCGTCGCTGGGGAAGACGAGGCGGATCATGCCGTGCCCGAGGTCGTACTCGGCGTCGGCGACGGACAGGATGTTGCGGCCCATCAGCCCCATCGCGTCGCCGCCGGGCTCGTTGATGCCGACGACGAAGTCGACGTCGGGTATCTCGCCCTTGCCCAGTTGCAGACGCTTGACCGTCGTCAGGTGCGTGCGCACCTTGCCGGCGAGGCCGTAGATGCGCATGTCCTCCGGCATCGATGCGAGGCGCAGGTTCAGCTGCGCCGCAGCGGCCTCGGTGAGCAGGCTGAAGAACGCGCCCGTGTCCACGACCATCGGCACCGGCGTGCCGTTCATCCCCACGGTCGCGACCGCGCGGCCGCCGACCATCCTGACCGGCAGCTCCATCGTCTTGATGGAGCAGCCGGCGCCGTGCGCGGCGGGCGACAGCAGCGCCAGCGCGAACGTCGCGCCCGCCATCGCGCGCCGCGCCGCGGCCTTCGAATCCCTGTGCCTGGCTTGCATCTTTCCTCCCTCGAGTCAGTCGATCCGGCTGTCGCCGGTTGTCTTGTGCATGTCGTGCGTGACTTTAGAACAACTCGACGCCCGCTCCGCGCGGCCGTACAGCGCAAGCCCGTCGCGCGCGCGGGCGCGCGAACGAAATCGGCCAGCGCCGCCCGCGGCTTGTCCAGGCGCAGATAGGCCCAGCCGCGGCGGGTCGCGTCGGTACCGACCACCCCGTTGCAATCGTCGAGGGCCTCGTTCATCTCGGTGCCGAGCTCGACGCGGGCGCCGCAACGGCCGTCGTGGGCCTTCGCCAGCGCGATCTTTCGTCGCGGGACGCGGGACGGCGCCCAAGCCGGTCAGTGCGTGGCCGACGGTACCTTGTCGAGGCCGCGCCGCGCCATCTCGGCGTCGATCTTCGGATCCAGCTTGCGCGCGGCGTCGAGGTCGGCCTGGCCCGCGGCGACGTCGCCGAGGCGCTGCCTGGCGAGTCCGCGGCCGTACAGCGTGAGGGCGTGATCGGGGCGCAGCGCGAGGCTGCGATCGAAGTCCGCGCGCGCCTTGGACGGCGTGCCCTGGCGCAAGCGGGCCCACGCGCGGCCGGCCAGGTAGACGCCGCTCTTCGGATCGGCGTCGACGGCCGCGTCGCAGTCGTCGACGGCCTTGTCGAGATCCACGCCCAGTTCGACGCGCGCCCAGCAGCGGTCGTACAGCGTGCGCTCGATGCGGAACTCGTGCTCGTGATGCGGCATCCACTGGTCGTACTGCGCGAGGGCCAGCGCCGGCGCGCGCAGGCTCATGTAGAGGTTGCCCATCTGCACGCGCAGCGGCGATTCCGGCGCCAGCGTCTTGTCCAGCGCCGCGAGGTCGGCCAGCGCGCCGTCGGTGTCCTTGTCGCGCGCCCGCGCCGCGGCACGCTGCAGGCGTGCGTCGGCCTGGCCCGGATCGAGTTCCAGCGCCTTGTCGATGTCCTGGCGCGCCTTGGCCGGCTGCTTCAGCGAGAACTCGATCGCGGCACGCTGCGCGAGGAACGCTGCCGATGTCGGCGCCAGCGCGCAGGCGCGGTCGAGGTCGGCCAGCGCGCCCGCGAGGTCGCCGCGCGAGGCCGAGGCCGCGCCGCGGCGCGCGTAGGCATCGGCGTCGAGCGGCGCGTCCGGGTCGGAAGCGGCGGACGACGCGGCCGAGGCCGCATCCGACGCGGCGTCCACATCGTTGTACATGAAGACGCGGCCGCCGGTGTAGGTGAAGAACATCAGCCGGCGCTTCTTGGACACGTAGATGCGATGCGACAGGAAGAAGTCGATGCCCAGCAGCATGTCCTCCTCCATGTCGACATCGACGACCTGCAGCCGGTTGTTGGAGATGATCTCGCCGCCCAGATCCACCTTCGCGAACGGCGCCGTCCAGGCCCTCACGGACTTGCCGCCGACGCCGGCACCGACGCCGTTGCGCTTCATGTCGCTCTCCTTCAATCCGAGCTGGCGCGCGGCCTGCAGCGAGACGAGCGAGGTGGCGCCGCTGTCGAACAGGACGATCTCCGACTTCTCGTTGACCTTGATCAGGCCGTGCAGCGGCGGCAGTCGCGATCGGTTCTTGTCGTCGCGCAGCAGCTTGATCTCGGAGACGGGCGTGTCGCCGGCCCAGTAGGCCATGTTCGCGTCGGCGCAGTCGTCGCCGGGGAACACGAAGCGGATCACGCCGTGGGCGAGGTCGTATTCGGCGTCGGTGAGCGACAGGATGTTGCGGCCGATAAGGCCCATCGCGCCCGAGCCGGGATCGATGCCGCCGACGATGAACTCCACGTCGGGAACACTGCCCCCGAGCAGCTCCAGCGTCTTCACGGTCGCGGTGCCGGTCTGGATGGTGCCGGTGAGCCCGCCCACGCGGATGCCCGCGCCGACCCTCAGCTTCAGCTGCGCCGCGGCGGCGTCGGTGAGCATGCTGTAGGCCGCGCCGGTGTCGACGATCAGCGGCACGTCCGTTCCGTTGATGCGCACGGTGGCGATCGCGCGCGTGCCGACCATCCTGATCGGCAGCTCCGCGGTCGCGATCCGGCAGCCGGCCTGCGCCGCGGCGGGCAGCAGCAGCGCGCACGCGACCAGCGCGCAGGCCTGCCGCCAGTGGCGCGCGAGCGCGCGCGCCGGCGTCGTCGCCGGGGCGGGCGAGGGGGTTTGCACATTCATTTTTTCTCCCTGAATCGGGTCGTCGTCGCGGCGCCCACGGAGGCGCCGGCCGTCTCGTTTCGGCGCACTGTACGACAGCAGGCTGTCGCAATGCCGGACGACGGCGCGACAATGTCGCGAACCATCCCACGCCGACATCTTCAAGGAGCCCCGGCCATGACCGACGACGCCCGCCCCGCCATCCACGACAACGTGGCCGCCCACCGCTTCGAGATGATCGTCGACCGCCATGCCGCGGTGGCCACCTACTCGATGGCCGGCAACGTCATCACGTTCATCCACACCGTGGTGCCCGAGGCCTTGCGCGGGCGCGGCATCGCACGCGAGCTGGTCGTGTTCGCGCTGGCCTCGGCGCGCGAGCGCGGGCTGAAGGTGATCCCGCAGTGCGAGGTGTTCGACGCCTACATGCGCAAGCATCCCGAGACGCACGACCTGCTGGCCGATCCGACGCTGTTCGACACGCCGCGCCAGTCCGACTAGTCAGCTGCGCGGACGGGGCGCGAACCCGGGTTCACGGCAACCCGCATGCCTTGCCGCGCGGGCGCGCTGAATGCCTGCGGGCGGGTGCGCCGCTGTCGGCGTGCAGGAGGTTCGGGCATGTCCAACCCGTCGTCGAATCCAGGCCAGCCGGCCGCCATCGGGAAGGCCGGAGGCCGCCCGCTCACCGTCGTCGAGCTGACCGTCGTGCTCGAGGAACTCGATCGTGTCGTCGCCGAACTGGAGGAGTCGCTGACCGAACTCGCGCTGCCGTTCGACGACGATTCGCGCAGCGCGGCGCGCGCCGCGATCGCGGCCGCGCGCGGTCACTGAGCCGTCAGTTCAACGCCTCGATCGGCTGCAGCGCCAGCGCCTGGCGCACGTGGCGCAGGCAGGCCAGCGCGGTGACGAGCGTCGTCACGACGGCCGCGGCGACCAGCGCCGCGCCGAGTCCGGCCGGGGCCGCGACGTGGTCTTGGAAGCCGGCCAGGTAGTCCCAGCCGAGCCGGCCCGCCAGCGGCAGCGCGACGAGCGCCGCGGCCGCCAACGGCACGCCGAACTCGGCGGCCACCTGGCGCGCGATCGCGACGTCGCTCGCGCCGTGCAAGCGATGCAGCACGAGCTCGGTGCGACGCCGGCGCAGCGTGTCGGCCACCATCGCGTACGCGCCCAGCATCGCGACGGCCACCGCCAGCAGCGCGACGACCGTCACCGTCGCCGTGAGCTGGGCCTCCTGGCGATAGACGTCGGCGCGCTGGTCGTCGGCCCATCGAATCTCGCAGGGCGCCTGCAGGCCGTGCGTCTTCCACGCGGCCTCGACCGCGGCCCGAAGGGCGCCGGCATCGGGGCCGGTGGCTGTCACCACCCACTGCGGCGAGTTCATCAGCCAGAACGCCTGGGGCATGCGCGGGGTGCGCGCCGACTCCAGGCTCACGTCCTTGATCACGGCCACGATGCGTCGCGGCTGGTAGCCTTTCTGGAGGTAGCCGCCGCCGCCTTCGACCAGCGCGCCGATGGCCGCCTGCGGCGTCGCGAAGCCCAGCACGCGCGCGGCCTTGGCGTCGATCACGACGTTCGGGCCGCCTTCGGAGTACGTCGGTTGGCCGGCGAGCACGGTCATGCCGTAGGTGTCGAAGAATGCCGTTCCTACCGAGCTCATGCGGATTTCGGCGACGTGTCCGTCCGCGCTGGTCATCAGCTCGCGCGCGCCGAGGTCGTCGACGTCGGACGCGGGCGTGAGATAGCTGTAGGACCAGTGCGTGACGGCGGGGTCGTGCGACATCGCGTTGCCGAACGCTTCCAGCGGCGGCACGTGGTCGGGATCCGTCTCCATCTGCAGCACGAGGCGGTTGTGCGTCTCGAAGCCGCGGTCGACGGCCAGCATGTGCCGCTGCTGCAGCGCCAGCACGGCCGAGACCGACAGCAGCAGCAGCGCCCCGCCCAATTGCACGCCCAGCAGCGCCTGGCGCACGCGGCGGCCCCACGGGCCTTCGCTGGCCGTGCGTCCCTGCAGCGCGGTGGCGGGTCGGCGGCGCAGCGCGGCGCGTGCGGGCAGGGCGATCGTCAGCGGCAGCAGCACGAGCACCACCAGCGCGAGGCCGGCCAGCGCGCGCAGCGGCATCGGATCGACCAGCGGCAGCTCGGGCGGCAGATAGAGCCAGTTGGCAATGGCCGGCGCGACCCACCACGCGATCAGCAAAGCGCCGCCCGCGCTGATCGCCAGCGGCACCAGCGCTTCCAGCGCCCACAGCTGCAGCAGATGCCAGGCGTCGGCGCCGAGGCTGCGGCGCAGGGCCGTCTCGCGCTGGCGCTGCAGCATGTGTGCGGCCTGCAGGTTCATCGCGTTGAAGGCCGCCAGCGCCAGCAGCAGCACGCTGGCCGCGGCGACGGCGCCCAGCACCTGCCAGCGCAGCTCGTTGGCCGGGCCGTCGAGCGGGAACTCGGTGAGCGGCACGCCGCGGAAGAACGCGGCCTCGCGGCCAACGCGCCACGACGGCGGCAGCTCCGCGTACTTCGGGCTGTTCACGAACGCATCGTGCATCCAGCCGCCCACCTGGTCGACCGACGTGCCGGGCCGCAGGCGCGCGAACACGCGGCCGTTCATCATGAAGATCAGCTGGCGATACTCCGCCGTCATCACGTTGACGGGCGAATCGAAGCCGCACAGCACCACCGCGCGGCCGACCAGCGGGCTCGCGCCGTACAGCGGGCTGCGCGGATCGGTGTCGGGGATGACGGCCAGCACCGTGAGCCACTGGCCGTGCGACTCGACGCGCTTGCCGATCGCCTGCGCCGGCGGCACGTCGCCCCACAGCTTGTGCAGCAGGTCCACGGAAATGGCGACGCTGTCGCGGCCTTCGAGCGCGGCGCGCAGGTTGCCGGCGAGCGCGTGCAGGTTCAGCAGCTCGACGATGTCCGGGTCGACCGCGAGCCCCAACGCCGGGTTCATGCGGCCGTTGGCGCGGAACTCGAAGCCGCCCCAGGCCATGCGGCTGATCAGGTCGAGCGGCGCGTTGCGCGCCTTCAGCAGCGGGCCGAACGCGACCGGCGCCGCACCGAACCAGGGGCTGGGCTCGCCGGGCGGGTTGCCCTTGAAGTCCAGCATGATCGTGCGATCGGGGTCGCGCACGTCGGGATCGGGTGCCGACAGCGCGATCGCGAACAGCGCCACCAGCAGGCAGGCGGCCAGCGCGACGGTGAGGCCGCCGATCGAGATGGCCGTCGCGCGGCCGCGGCTGCGCACGCCGCGCAGCGCGTCCTGCAACAACGTCTTCATGCGAGGTGCTCCGCGTGCGCGTCGACCAGCACCCGGCCATCGAGCAGGCGCACCGTGCGCGACGCCAGCGCCGCGTGCTCGGCGCTGTGCGTCACCATCACCAGCGTCGTGCCTTCGTCGTTCAATTCGCGCAGCAGGCGCATCACCTCCTGGCCGTGCGCGCTGTCGAGGTTGCCGGTGGGCTCGTCGGCGAGCAGCAGCGCCGGCCGCGCCGCGATCGCGCGCGCGATCGCCACGCGCTGCTGCTGGCCGCCGCTCAGCTGGCTCGGATGATGTTGCGCGCGATGTGCGAGACCGAGGCGTTCCAGCACCTCGTCGACGCGCGCGCGCTGCGCCTTCTCGGGCTGGCCGCCGTAGCGCAGCGCGAGGCGCACGTTGTCGTGCACGGTCATCTCGTCGACCAGGTTGAAGCTCTGGAACACGAAGCCGATGCGCCCGCGCCGCAACGCGGCCAGCTCGCGTTCGCTGCGGGCGGCGACGTCCTCGCCCTGCAGCAGGTAGCGGCCCGACGTCGGTCGATCGAGCAAGCCGAGCAGGCCCAGCAGCGTGGACTTGCCGCAGCCAGACGGCCCGGTGATCGCGATGTATTCGCCGGCCTCGATGTGGAGGTCGATCGCGTCGAGCGCGGTGGTCTCGACGTCGCCGGCGCGATGCCGCTTGGTCAGTTGATGGAGTTCGATCATGGCAATGCGAGTGTCTCGCCGTCGGACGGCGGTTGGGAAACGAGGACGTCGTCGCCGGCGTTCAGGCCGCCGAGGATCTCGACGAGGCCGGACGCGCGGCGTCCGAGGCGGACGTCGCGGCGATGCAGCTCGGCGCCCTGGCGCACGTACAGCCGCGCCTGCACGCCGGGGCCGTCGGCCAGCAGCAGCGCGGGCGTCGGCGGGCTCAGCTGCAGATGCACGTCGACGGCCTGGCCGGGCCGCAGGCTCGCGGGCGAGCGGCCGTCGGGCCAGCGCAGCAGCACGCGCACCTGGCCGCCCTGCACCTGCGGCAGCGTCTGCGCCAGCACGAGTTCGCCGACATCGCTGGTGGCGTGCTGGCCGGCCTGCAGGCGCGGCAGCCAGAACTCGTCGACGTCGGCCACCAGCTGCATGCCGCCCGCCGGATCGTCGATGCGCCCGAGCCGGTCGCCGGGCCGCACGCTGGCGCCCACCTGCAGCTGGAAACCGCTCAGCTGGCCCGCCAGCGGTGCGCGTTGCAGCAGCCGGTCGCGCGAGCGTTCCAGCAGCTGCAGGCCGCGCTGCAGGCCTTGCACGGCGCTGGCCATCTCGGCGATCGACTGGTCGCGGATCGCGGCCTCCTGGCGCTGGTCGGACTCGGCCTGCGCCAGCAGCCGGTCGGCCAGGTCGCGCGCGCGCCGGCCCTGTTCGACGGCCGCCGGCGACACGAAGCCGTCCGCGGCCAACTGCGCCTGCCGCCGCCAGTCGGACTCGGCCTGCTGCTGCGCCGCCTGCAACTGCGCCAGCTCGCGCCGGTTCTGCGCGAGGCTCGCGGCCTGCGCGGTGCGTTCCACCGACACGTTGGCCATCTGCTGCGCGACCTCCGAGCCGCGCTGCATCAGCAACTGCTCCTGCGCGTCGCTCTGCAGGCGATACAGCGGCGCGCCGGCGGCCACGCGGTCGCCGTCGTGCGCGAGCACCTCCTCGACGCGCCCGGCCTCGGCCGCATCGAGCTGCACCGAGCGCAGCGGCTCGACGCGCGCGCGCAGCGCCACCTCGTCGCGGAACAGGCCCGCATGCACGGTCGCCAGCTGCGGCGACGTCACGGCCTGCAGGTGCGGCGCGCGTTGCCAGGCCAGCAGCGCGGCGCCGGCGAGCACGGCCGCGACGAAGGCCGGCG
>FSXQ01001671.1_pt1 | contig 11210 bp, 14 predicted proteins | sample 1638011 | NCBI WGS metagenome assembly FSXQ01 (sample SAMEA3914789, study PRJEB12502) | metagenome | biome: forest; material: soil | place: Canada | collected 2011-07-03 | depth 0.3 m | reverse complement strand
TCTCCGCGACGTGCTGGCCGATCGCCTGTTGGACGGGCCCGATCTTCGGCAGGCCGACCTCGAGGACGGGATCTTCGTTCCCGACGATGGCCGCCACCTGCGAGACGTGCACATGGCAATTCCCGTGCGCGAACGGCACGTTGGGATTGACCTCGAGGATGACGGCGCGCGCACGCGCGATCGCGGCCATCGTGTAGTCGGCGCCCAGGCTGATCGAGAAGTAGCCATGTGCATCCATGGTCGACGCCAGGCTGAGGACGACGTCGGCGCGAACCTGGCCGCGCTCGATCATCGCCGGCAGTTCGGAGAAGCAGTTCGGCACGAAGTCGATCCAGCCCTCCCGGCCGCCGGCCCGCGTGCCTGCTCCGTAGAACAGGGCGGTGTGCCGGACATGCTCCGTCGTCGTGGCGTCGATGTAGCCGTACTTGCGCATCGCCAGGATCTGCGACACGGTCAGGCCGTGCCATTCGCGCCGTCGCTCCGACAGCGCCGTCAGGAGCGTCGGCGGCTCGGCCACGCCGGTCGGGACGATGATGGCGTCGCCATCCCGGATGCAGTCCATGGCCTCGAGCGCCGTACGTCGCTTGCTCGCCTGAAGTTCGACGACGTTCATTGGAGACTTCTTTCTCTGAGGGGAAGTCCGCTCGCGCGGGCTGGACGCGTCAAGCCAGGCGTTCGAACGCGTCGAAGCGCTTCCTGCCCAGCGCCACGAGCTGGTTCTCGCTGAGGTGGTCGACGACCTCGTAGCCGGCGATGTGCCGGGCGACCAGCGGCCGATGCTTTTCGACGTAATGGTGGAAGTCTGCGAGCGGCGTGTGGCCGCCCGTGACGAGCACGCTCTCGAAGCGGTCGATCTCGTCGCACACCGAGGAGAAGAACTCGTGCTCCGCACGAACATCGCTGGCATGCTGGCGGGTCGGATGCGAGTGCGCCGCGACCTTGACGGGAGTTGGGCTGGCCGACTGCAGGCCGATCAGCATCGCCTCCTGATGGCTCACGTAGGCGATTGCGCGGGTTGCATTCATCTGGGACCCTGGTTGAAGAGTGGACGATTCGTCGCAGGGCTCTTGCACCGTGCGAACAACGTCATGCAGTCTCCCGGCGACGCGGCCGCGTTGCCTTGATCTGTCTCAAGCCATTTGGAGGCCGATCGTCCGGCCGAGCCCGGCAGAAGAATGGCTTTCCTCGCGCGATGGAAACGCGCGCGAGCTTGTCCTGGGTCAAGCCGTCGACCGAACGGCGTCGTAGATTGAGTCTTTCCAACGAGGAGTTGCGATGTCCCATTCCACCCGTCCCGCCAGATCCGGTGCTTCGCCGCGCGCCGCATCCGCCAGAAGTCCGGTATCGAGCCGCAGCGCTCGCGACTCGGGACCGACGGCCTCGCTTCCAGCGTCGCAGGCATCGATGGCCGCCGTGCAAGGATCCGCGCCCGCGCCCGAGCTCGCGCTTGCTGCGCTGAACGAGGCTCAGTCGAAATTCATCGCCAGCTGGATCGCGCAGATCCATGCGGCGCAGCTCGTCTGGCTCGATCTCGCGAAGACATTGCCGGCGACCTGCCTGTTGCCATTCGGATTCCGGCTCAAGGCCCCGGCCGCCGAGGTGACGGAGGCCCAGGACGTCGCGGACAGCGCGGCCAGCGGCTTCGCGCTCACGCTCGAACGCCTGTCGATGCCCGGCCCGTGGTCGTATTGGTTCGATGCGTCGAGGCAGGCCCACACCGAGGAAGTCGTCGCCTGAGCGACTCGGCCGCACGTGGCCTCGAACGTACCGGCGCTCGTCGACGAGAACCAGGGCTGCGAGTCGAGTCAAGCGTCAGCCATCGGAGAATTCATGACGATGCCCATCCCCCCCGACGGCGGTGAACACATCCGGGCGGATGCGGCGTGTCTGCCGGCCTATGACGAACTGGCCGCCGGCCATGATGAACGCGTTTCTTCCGCGTGGCGCCCGAGCTGCCCGCCAAGTCCCTGCGCTGAGGCCCGCCATGTTCTCCCTGTCGTGGACTGACCTGCTTGTCTGTGCGCTGGTCGCGATCGGCGTGCCGCTCGTCTTGATGGCGATCGCCGCCATGGCCGGCTGGGCCTTCGGGCGTCGTGACTGATGCGACGGCGGTGACGATGGCTGCGTCCACCGGTACGAAGCGGGTGCCGAGGGTGCGCGGAAGTCCCTGCCGATAGCCGTCGCCAACGGTTCGGAAGTGCCGCTGTTGACAGAACGCAAGGGCCCTCCGACGGGCGTCGCTAAGCTCGTCGACAGGATAGTCCTCACCCTTGCCACTCACGAACACGCCATGCGACCGCAGCCTGACAGTTCCATCGCCAGCGACAGCCGGCCGCATGAAGCGACGTCAAGTGGCCTCAACGGCCTGAACGTCGGCTTGCTGTGCGACGACCCATCGTTGCCAGAAGCGTTGATGGCGTACCGTGCAGCAGCCGACCTTGGGGCACACGTGTCGCTCGTGCGGCCGTGCTTCTCCGAACAGCAGGACGAGAAGTCGCTGCATGACGTGGCGCATTTGCTCGGTCGCCTCTACGACCTGCTCGTCTGCGTCGAGCTGGCCCCGGAGATCGTCGACATGCTGCGTGTCGTCTCGGGCGTGCCCGTGGTGGGCGACCGCGACCTGGGCGCCGTCGACCCCGCGCGTGAATCGCCGGATCCTTCGGGCATTGGCGCGACGCCGGACGACGTCTGGACCGCGGCCGGCTCGCAACGCACCGTCCAGTGGGAGAAGGTGCTCATGGACAGGATGGGTTGACTCCAGCGCTCTGCCGTCGGCGGTGCCGTCAGGCGTGCGAAGCGTGCGCGGGCCCGTCGCGCCGCCGCGAGGACATCTCGCGATTCATCGCGCTGCGTGTCTCCGCGTCCATGCGCGCGAGGACCTGCGGGTAGATCAGCGACTCCTCGAGCGCGATGTGATCGTGGCAAAGCAGGCCGAACACCTCGGCCCCCTCGCGGAGGGCCTCGATGTCGAGGCCTGCCTGCCCGTGGGCGATGGCTCTCACCAACGGAGACAGCTCTCGCCAATCGGTGTGCAACCAGAAGTGGTCCTGGCGCAGGCATTCGATCGCGTGACGAGTGGAGGCGTCGCCCTCGGCGTCGAGCGGCGGAAAAACGTGGCGTTCCTCGTCCTCGTGATGTTCGCGCATCGTGACGGAGAAGTGGCGGTCGACCTCATCGGCCATCGAGCGCGTCTTCGCGTCTTCGTCGTGTTCGTCCAGGCGCCGGATGAGTTCGTCGAGCAGCTGCAGCATCCGCAACGTCTCGCGGTGGCAGCTGTCGAGGGCTTCGAAGCCGTCGAAGTGCCAACCAGTGGCGGAGTGGCGACGGGAGGCGCGGTGGGCGGACATGGTGAGGTCTCCGTGCGAAGGATGGGTCAGGTTGGGGCTCGCGTCGGGTCACTGCGTCGACGGCCCGAAAAGTCCGTCCAGCAGCCGGCGTCGAAGTCGTACAGCTTGCATCGGCGCGCGGTGTCGGCGTACCAGCGCCACGAGAACCGCTGCACCACGATGTGGCCCGCCAGCTTCTTCTCGAGCAAGGCCTGCGCGGCCTTCAGGCGATACAGCGGCACGCCCATGTCCACGTGATGCGCGGTGTGCTCCATGATGTGGTGCAACACCGTGCCCATCATCGACTTGAACGTCAGGTGCACCGTCGTGGAGACGAAGGGCTGCGCGGCGGCCCAGCTGCGCTTGTCCTGGTACCAGGCGACCCCGGTGTGCGTGTGGTGCACGTAGACGACGAATCCGATCAGGCCGTTCCAGACGACGAACGGCAACGCGAAGCCGACCGTCACGAGCCAGACGGCGGACTGTCCGGTCGCGTGGGCGGCGATCGCGAGACCCGCCATCCAGATGCCCGCGAATGCAGTCACCAGCAGGCCGTCGACCGTGAAGATGGCGCGCTGCGAGGGCATGTAGCGTCGGCTGGGAAAGAACATCCGGGCCCACCAGATCTCCAGCAGGTAGTAGAGCCAGGGTGCCCAGCCGCTGCGGTAGATGTGTTCGAGGCCGCGGCGCCAGCGCGGCAGCGCGCGGTACTCCTCGAGCGTTCGAGGCTGCCACACGAAGTCGAAACCGCGCAGGTTGGTGTAGCCGTGATGGATCACGTTGTGGCCGACCTCCCACAGGCTGTACGGCGTGAGCGAAGGCAGGAAGACGACGCGGCCGATCCAACGGTTGAGGGCGCGGTGGCGTGTCAGGCTCTGGTGGCAGGCATCGTGGCCGAGGATGAACAGGCGGCCGATGACGAGGCCCGTCGCGACGCCGGCGAGCAGTTGCAACCAGGGCGCCGGCGCGAAGACGATGGCGAGGATGCAGGCGCAGAACAGCACGATGTCGAAGGCCACGAGGGCCAGTGCCCATGCCGTGCTGCGCTTCGACAGCGGCTCGAGCCAGGCGCGGATCTGCTTGCGATGCGGAATTTCACCGGGATCGGCGGCGGTCGTGAGGGCGGGCGTCTGAATGGACATTCGATGGCGACAGGGCGAAGGGCAATTCCTCCTCACGCCATTGCACGCTGATTGGCCAGGTTGCCGTTTGCGCCGCATCAAGCTGCGATCGATTGCTGCATCTGCCGACGCGCAGGTTGTCCTTCATCAACCCGGCACCGGGGACGCTCGCTCATGCTCGGACGAAACTCAGAAAGGCCGGAATGGATCCGTTTTATGCCGCTCGGGTGCTCAGCGTCCGCCACTGGACGGACCGATTGTTCTCCTTCACCACGACGCGCGAGGCGTCGTTCCGCTTCACGAGCGGCCAGTTCGTGATGATCGGCCTCGAAGTCGAGGGCCGGCCCCTGATGCGTGCCTACAGCATCGCCAGCTCGCCATTTGCCGAGACGCTGGAGTTCTTCAGCATCAAGGTGCCCAACGGGCCGCTGACGTCCCGTCTGGCGCATGTCGTGCCGGGCAACAACATCCTGGTGGGACGCAAGGCGACCGGGACGCTGCTGATGCAGAACCTGCGGCCGGGAAGGGCGCTCTACCTGCTCGCGAGTGGCACGGGACTGGCGCCGTTCCTGAGCATCATCCGCGACCCCGATGTCTACGAGCGCTTCAGCCGCATCGTCCTCGTGCATGGCTGCAGGCTGGTGGCCGAGCTGGCCTACGACGAGATGATCCGTCGCGAGTTGCCGTCCGACGAGTTCATCGGCGACAGCGTCGCCACCCAGTTGACCTACTACCCGACGGTCACCCGCGAGCCGTTCCGCCATCAGGGACGCATTCCGGTGCTGATCGAATCGGGCCAGCTGAGCCGCGACATCGAGCTGCCGGCGCTGGATCCGGCGTTCGACCGCTGCATGGTCTGTGGCAGTCCGGCGATGCTGGCGGACACACGATCCCTGCTGGAGCGCCTGGGCTTCGAGGAAGGCTCGATGAGCCGGCAAGGGAGCTATGTGATCGAACGCGCCTTCGTCGAACGCTGAAGCCGGCCGATCTCAAGTGCGGCAGAAGGCGGCGATGTGTTCGCTCAGCCCCATCGCGATGGCCCAGGCAGAGCTGCCGGCGAGGCCCAGCCCGGCGATGCGATAGCCCCAGAGGCTGATCTCGGCGGCACTCGACTTGCGACCCGTGACGAGCTGCCAGCGTCCCCACAGCCATGGTGCTGCCGCGAGCGCGGGCATCGACGCCACGGCGAAGCCTCCCATCACGAGTGCACCACCCGCAGCACCGTTTGCCATTGCCGACAGCAACAGCGCCGCCTGCAGCGCTCCGCACGGCCACGCAACCCAGGCCAACCCGATCAGGCCGGTGCGCAGCGGCCGCGATCCGCGCCGCACGATCCTGATCGGTTGCGCGGCGTCGCGCAACAGCCGCCGCGGCATGTCCCCGAAGACGAGAAGCCAGAGGCCCAATGCCAGGAAGGCCAGGTGCACCATCAGCCAGATCGGTTGGAGCACGGGCACGGTCTCCGCCCATTGTCCGAGCGTCGTGATGCTGGCCGCGACGATCGCGCCTCCCGCCGCATAGCCCGCGATACGGCCCAGGTGGAATCCGACGGATTCGCCTCGGCCGTGGCACGTGAGCGCCGCACACGGCGATCCGCACATGATCACGCAGTGGGGCGAAGCCGCGATCCCCATCGCCATGCCGGCCAGCACCAGCGCACCGTTCATCAGACCACGCGCGAGAATCGCTCGCGCGACGCACCGCCGCGCAGGTAGCGGTCGAACTCCATGGCGATGGCGCGCACCACGAACCAGCCTTGCGGCGTCACCTCGATCGAGTCGTCGCCGATCACGACGAAGCCGTCGGCAGCGAGCCGTCCGAGGCGCGAGATCTCGTCCGCGAAGCCCTTGCGCATCGAGACGCCGTGCTTGCGTGCGATGGCGTCGAACTCGACCCTTCCGTCGCACATCAGCGCCATGATGATGTCGCGCCGCGTCAGGTCGTCCGCATCCAGCGTGAGTCCCTTAGCCACCGGGAAGCGCCCCGCCTCCAGCGCCGCGTAGTACTCGGGCAGCCCCTTCTCGTTCTGGTAGTAGCTGTCGCCGATGCGGCCGATGGCCGACACGCCCAGGCCGATCAGGTCGCAATCCGGCTGGGTGCTGTAGCCCTGGAAATTACGGTGCAGCCGCCCGTCGCGCTTGGCGATCGCCAGCGAATCATGCGGCAGGGCGAAGTGATCCATGCCGATGTACAGGTAGTCGTGCGCCAGGAATCCGGCCATCGCCGTTCCCAACATGGCGACTCGCGCCGGTCCGTCGGGCAGCTGATGGGCATCGATCCGGCGCTGCGGCTTGAAGCGGGCCGGAAGGTGGGCGTAGGCGTAGAGGGCGATGCGGTCGGGCCGCAGCGAGGCCATCTGCGCCACGGTGCGGGCGAAGCTCTCGGGCGTCTGCAGCGGCAGGCCGTAGATCAGGTCGGCGTTGATGGAGGTGAACCCGAGTTCGCGGGCGTTCAGGATCAGGTCTCGAACGCTCTCGAACGGCTGCACGCGATGGACGGCCTGCTGCACCGCGGGATCGAAGTCCTGGACGCCGAAGCTGATCCGGTTGAAGCCCTGGGCGCGCAGGCTGGCCAGGCGCCCGGCGTCGACGGTGCGCGGATCCACCTCGATGGACAGCTCGGCGTCGGGCTGCAGGTAGAAGGCCCGACGCAACGATCCCATCAGGCGTGCGATCCCCGCGTCCGACAGGAACGTCGGAGAGCCACCTCCCAGGTGCACCTGCGACACGGTGCGACACGCGCCGATCGCCTGCACCACCAGGTCGATTTCGGAATCCAGCGCATCGAGGTAGGCCTGGCCGCGCGAATGATGCTTGGTGATGATCTTGTTGCAGGCGCAGTAGTAGCAGACCGATTCGCAGAACGGGATGTGGATGTAGATCGACAGCGGGCTGGTCGCGCCGTCCTGGGAGGCCTGGCGTCGCTTCGCCAGCCTGGCCTCGAGATGCGTCGGTCCGAATGTCTCGCTGAAACGGTCAGCCGTGGGATACGACGTATAGCGTGGCCCCGGCCCTTCGATGCGGGACAGCACATCGCGCGATGGCAATTCCTTCGGGACGGGAAGGATGGGAATGGCGGCTTCGAGCATGGACGGATCGTGCGACAGCCCGCCGTGCACCGGCTTGCGCAGAATCAAGGATCCGAAGTCTCGACGGGGTGCTCATCTTGCGCGTCAGGATCGATCAGCAGCAACGTCGTCAGCGCGCCGGAAGTGGACAGGACGGCCCAGAACGTCAGGAACGCGAGGGTGTAGATGGCCTGCGGCGACACATCGATTGCATTGGTGCCGAAGCGGAGCTCGGCCGGATCGACCAGCGAGAACACGATGCCTTCGAGCACGCCGGCCATCACGAACGACGGCCAGACGATGGTCATGACGCGTTGGTTCATGTTGGCGCTCCTCTGCATTTGATCGAGATCGCGCGTGCGGCTCAGCGTGTCGGCGTCGCCGCATGGTTGCGGGCGCGCTCCGCGGGCTCGATGGCCCCCTTGGTTCCATGGGCGTCGCCGCGCTCGATGGACTCCTCCGCGGCCTGCCGCAGGCCTGCCTTGTATTCGTCGACCACGGGATCGGCATGGCTCACCGCGATGATGCCGGAGGCTGTGGCGGCCACCACGGCGGAGGCCGGCAGCCCGAAGACGAGCCAGACGATGGGAAAGCGCCACCAGGCCCTGGCGGGCTCCTGTGCCGGGCGTCCGATGCTGGAAGGAAGTGTTGCCATGGAGGGTCTCCTGCTATTTCGGGACGATGAACGTTGTCTTCTCGGACAGGGGCGCCGCGGGCGCGGCGTCGGACGAGCGCGTGATCTGGAAGTGAAGGGGATGCACGCCGGGGCCGAGCTTCTGTGCGGCCTCGAACGGAATCTGCACCCGCACCGCGAGCCAGCGTGAATCGGTTCCCTGGACGTCGACGTCCGGCTGCGACACGATGACGCTTTCCGGCAGTCCCGCCACCGCGACGTGGAAGCGCTGGACGGACTCGGTCGCATTCATGATCTGCAGTCGATAGACGTTCTCGATGCTTCCTGCCTCGACCTCGCGAGCCAGCGATCCGCGATCGCGGATCACGTCCACGCGGAACGTCCGGCGCAAGGCCAGGCTGCTGCCGAGCGCGCCGACGATCGCGAGCAGGACGACGCCATAGATCAGCACGCGCGGGCGCATCACGCGCCGGAACATCGCGGCGCGATCCCAGCGCTTCTCGAGGCCGTTCTCCGTCGCGAAGCGGATGAGGCCTCGCGGATAGCTCATCTTGTCCATCACGCCGTCGCAGGCGTCGATGCACGCCGCACAGCCGATGCACTCGTACTGCAGCCCCTTGCGGATGTCGATGCCGGTCGGGCAGACCTGGACGCACAAGGTGCAGTCGACGCATTCGCCCTTGTTCTGTGCCGCGAGCGCCGCGTGTCCGAGCGAGCGCGGCCGCGAGCCGCGGGGCTCGCCACGCGCGGCGTCGTAGCTGACGATCATCGTGTCGCGGTCGAACATCGCGCTCTGGAAGCGCGCATACGGGCACATGTACTTGCAGACCTGTTCGCGCATGAAGCCGGCGTTGCCATAGGTCGCGAAGCCGTAGAAGAGGATCCAGAACCACTCCCAGGCGCCGAAGTTCAGCGTCGCGGTCTCGGCCGCCAGCGTCCGGGCCGGCGTGAAGTAGGAAACGAAGGTGAACCCCGTCCACAAGCCGATGGCGATCCACGTCGCCTGCTTGCCGCCCTTGCGCAGTACCTTTTCGAGGCTCCACAGGCCCGCGTCGAGCTTCATGCGAGCCGTGCGATCTCCCTCGAATCGACGCTCCACCCAGAGGAAGATCTCCGTGTAGACCGTCTGCGGACACGCGAAGCCGCACCACAGGCGGCCGGCGACCGTGGTGAACAGGAACAGGGCGTACGCCGAGACGATCAGCAGCCCGGCCAGGTAGATGAAGTCCTGCGGATACAGGACCAGCTTGAAGATGTAGAAGCGGCGTGCGACCAGGTCGAACAGCACGGCCTGGCGACCGTTCCACGCCAGCCAGGGCAGGCCGTAGAACAACAGCATCGTCGCTGCGACGAACGCCCACCGCCAGCTCGTCCACCATCCGCTGACCGTACGCGGATGAATCTTCGCCTCGGCTCGGTACATCGACGTCGAGGCCGGCGCCACGATCGGGACGACCTTGCGCGGCAAGGTCTCCGCGGCGGCGTGGCGATCGGCGGTCATGCGCGCAGGACCAGGGTCACTTGGAAGCGATCGGTGCAGTCGCGGAACCCGGCTGCGACAGGCTCCAGATGTAGGCACCCAGGACGTGGATCTGCTCCGGCGACAGCCGCTTCTCCTGCGCCGGCATCACGTTCGTCTTGCCGTTGTTGATCATCGCGACGATCGCGTCCTTGCCGAAACCGTGAAGCCAGATGTTGTCGGTGAGGTTGGCGGAGCCGATGGCCGTGTTGCCCTTGCCGTCTGGCCCGTGGCACGCGGCGCAGACCGCGAATTTAGGCTTGCCGGCCTGGGCGGCGGCCTCGTCGTGCGGACTGCCTGACAGGCTCAGCACGTAGTTGGCGACGTTGGAGACGTCCGTCGCGTTGCCGACTGCCGCGGCCATCGGCGGCATCATGCCCACGCGCCCGTGCGTGATGCTTTCGACGATGTCCTCCGGCGTGCCGCCGTGCAGCCAGTCGTTGTCGGTCAGGTTCGGAAACCCCTTGCTGCCACGCGCGTCGGAGCCGTGGCATCCGGCGCAGTTGTTGACGAACAGGCGCTCGCCGATGGCCATGGCCTTCGGGTCGTGCGAAAGATCCGCTGCGGACGTGGCGGCGTACTTGGCGTAGACGACGCCGAGATCGGCCGCAACCTTGCTCTGCTCGGCCTGGTACGCGTTGGCGCTGGTCCAGCCCAGCAGGCCTTTGGCGCTGCCGAGACCGGGATACAGCAACAGGTAGACGCCGCCGAACGCGATGGTGATGATGAACAGGATCACCCACCAGCGCGGCATCGGATTGTTGAGCTCCTTCAGGTCGCCGTCCCACACGTGCCCGGTGGACTGCTCCGTGGACGACACCTGGCCGCGGCTGGTCACCAGCAACAGCACGAGGCAACCGGCCAGGCCGAGGATCGTGGCGACGGCGATGTAGATCGACCATCCGGGGGAGAAGAAGTCGCTCATTCCGGCGCTCCCGTTTCGAGGAAGGGAAGTTGCTGCGCCTCGTCGAACCGCGACTTGTTCCTGGGCAGCAATGCCCAGCGGACGATGCCGCCGAAGATGAGGAACGAGAGGAGCGTGACGCCCACTCTGAGTGCGTTGATGTCCATGGCAGCTCCTTACTTGTACGCGGTGCCCAGCACCTGCAGGTAGGCGATGAGCGCGTCGAGTTCCGTCTTGCCGGTCACCGCGTCGCCGGCCTGCGCGATCTCGTCGTCGGTATACGGCACGCCGACGTGGCGCAGCGCGCGCATCTTCGGCGCCATGTCTGCCGGATCGAGCTTGTCGTTGACGAGCCAGGAGTAGGCCGGCATGTTCGATTCGGGAACGAGGTCGCGCGGGTTGTTCAGGTGGATGCGGTGCCAGTCGTCGCTGTATTTGCCGCCGACGCGCGCCAGGTCGGGCCCGGTGCGCTTGCTGCCCCACTGGAACGGATGGTCATAGACCGACTCGCCGGCCATCGAGTAGTGGCCGTAGCGCAGGGTCTCCGCCTGCAGCGGGCGGATCATCTGCGAGTGGCAGCCGTAGCAGCCTTCGCGGATGTACACGTCGCGGCCGGCGAGTTGCAGCGCCGTGTAGGGC
>FSXQ01002985.1_pt1 | contig 11221 bp, 9 predicted proteins | sample 1638011 | NCBI WGS metagenome assembly FSXQ01 (sample SAMEA3914789, study PRJEB12502) | metagenome | biome: forest; material: soil | place: Canada | collected 2011-07-03 | depth 0.3 m | reverse complement strand
CTGCGGGCCCAGGCGAGGGCGCAACTGCGGGCCCTTGTTGCCCAGCAGCGCGGCGTAGATGGCGGCGTTGGTCATCACTTTCTTGACGTAGTCGCGCGTCTCGTAGAACGGCACGTTCTCGGTCCAGACCTCCGGGGCGAGCATCATGCCGCCGCGCCAGCGGCGCGGGCGCGCAGGGCCGGCGTTGTAGGCCGCCGCGGCCATCGGGTCGGAGCCGCCGAGGCTGTCCAGCACCATCCTCAGGTAGAACGAGCCGATGCGCAGGTTGGTCGACGGGTCGGTGATCAGGTCGGGCCGGAACGGGATGTTCGCCTTCTTCGCGGCCCACTTGGCGGTGGCGGGCATCAACTGCATCAGGCCGTTGGCGCCGACGGCCGACTTCATGTTGCCCATGAAGCGCGTCTCCTGGCGGATGATGCCGAACACGAAGGCCGGGTCGAGGCCCGCGGTGGTGGCGGCCTCGACGATGTCGCGCCGGTACGGCAGGGGGTATCGCTGCGCGATGTCGATCTCGCCCTTGGTGCGCTCGCTGGTGTTGATGCACAGCTGCCAGTCGCTCTGCTCGCAGGCCCATTGCGCGGCGGCGATCAGCTCGCGGTCGGTCATGCCGCGCAGCGTGAAGTTCCATTCGCGGCGGCCTTCGTCGCGCATGTCCAGCGCGCCGAGCATCAGCCCGCGCGCGAGGCCCGGCGTGGCGTGCGCGAAGCCGCGTTCGAGCGGCGACGTCGGCACCGGCCGCGGCGGCAGCGCGAACTGCGCGCCGAGGTCTTCGGCGGAAAGCAAACCGTAGAAGCTGACGTTGGCCGACAGCGTCTTGAGCGTCTGGCGCGCGGTGGCGACGGCGGCGTCGCTCTCGGGGCCGGGCGACGCCAGCGCCAGCGCGAGCTCGGCCTGCGCGTGCCAGTACGTCCAGTTGTCCTGCGCGCGGGCCGGGGGGCTCATCGCATCGATGGCGCGCTCGACGTCCTTCCAGCGCTTCGCGCCCGTGCCCGCGCGCAGGGCGGCGCGCGCGTGCCACTCGAGCACGTCGTCGCTCCACTCGGGCGCGCCCAGCTTCTCGCCCTTGCGCGCCGGCTTGCGCGCGGCCCACGCGTTGTCGGCCCAGTCGACGGCCTCGGGCATCAGCGACTGCGCGCCGTGCTTGGCGATGACGGCCCAGGCCCACGCGGCGTTGTCGGCGCCGATGGACGACTGCCAGCGCTCCTGCAACTGCAGCGCGGCGGCCGCGGGGTCGCTCGCGCCCATGCGCGCGAGGGCGATCGCCGCCACCTCGTTGCGGTGGGTGGTGACGATGTCGGTCTTGCGGGCGATGAAGCGCGCCGGGTTGTCCACCAGCGCGCCGATCTCCTTGACGGCCGGCTTGCCCAGGATCTGCGCCGCGCCGCGCATCGCACGCTCGGCGCCCTTGCCGGGCAGGTCGGCGGCCTGGCGCATGCGGCGCCACACGTCGGCGTCGCTGAACACCTGGTCGTCGTGCAGCGTCTGCGCCATGAACTGGCAGCCGCCGTCGATGTCCTTGGTGGCCATCCACTGTGCCAGCGCGACGTCGTGCACCTCTTTGCCGGCGAGGTGGTCGATGAGCGTGGCATAGCACGTGACGCCGCGGTCGTCGTTCATGCGAAAGCGCGGGAAGTCGCGCTTGAACGCGTCCCAGTCGCGGCGATGGCCCACCTCGAGCAGCCAGTCGTTGCGCAGCCGGTCTTCCACGTAGCTGCCGGGCCAGCGCACGTAGAACTGCTCGACCTCGTCGGCGCTTACCTCGGACAGCCGGTTGACGAGCTCCCAGTAGTCGACCCACGGCGCGAGCGGCAGGCGGTTGGTGACGGCGGTGGCACGCAGCTCGGCCAGGCGCGCGCGGTCGTGGCGCTGGAAGGCGTCGCGGGCATCGCGGATGACGTCGTCGCCGGCGTGGGTGCCGATGCCCGTGGCCGCGTTGGCGGTGGGCTCGGGGGGCAACGCGGCGGCGACGGGGGCGGCCGGCGTTGGGGCGGCCGCGGGTGCCGGGGGCGGTATCGCGGCGGCGGCCGGTGCGGAGGGTGCGGACGAGATCGGCGCCGTCACCGCGGCGACCGACTGCGTCAACGCGGCCGTGGCGGCGGGCGGGTCGGCCTGCGGGCCATCGGCATCGGCTTGGGCGTAGGCCGCTTGGCTGGACAGCAGCGCGAGCGCGGCGAAGGCGAGGGGCGAGAACGCGGAAAGAAGCGCGGGGAAACGGTGATCGGACATGTCCGTCCAATATACCGAAGGAAGCCGCGCCGCCGCGGTCGGGCAGGCGAGGCAAACGTGGGTGCGTCGCGCGTGCGCGTCACACCGTGCGCGGTCGTCGGAACTTGCTGCCATTTCCTGGCATGGCCGCGCCTAAGATCGCGCGATGGCCCGCTCCGAACGTCTCTTCGACCTGCTCCAGGCCCTGCGTCGCCATCGCCGGCCCGTGAGCGCGCGCGTGCTCGCCGAGGAGACCGGCGTCAGCCTGCGCACGCTCTACCGCGACATCGCCAGCCTGCAGGCGCAGGGCGCCGAGATCGAGGGCGCGCCCGGCGTGGGCTATGTCATGAAGCCCGGCTTCCTGCTGCCGCCGCTCATGTTTCGCGTGGACGAGGTCGACGCCCTCGTGCTGGGCATGCGCTGGGTGGCCGACCGCGGCGACTGGCACCTGGCCGACGCCGCGCTGGCCGCGCTCGCGAAGATCGCCGCGGTGCTGCCGCCCGAGTTGCGCCACGAACTGCAGGAATCGGCGCTGCTGGTGGCCCGCAGCGGCGAGATCCCGCGCGACGCCATCGCGCCCGACGTGCTGCGCCAGGCCGTGCGCGAGGAGCGCAAGCTGCGGCTGGCCTACCGCGACGGCGCGGGCGCGCCCACGGAGCGCGTCGTCTGGCCGTTCGCGCTCGCGTACGCCAACCAGTCGCGCGTGCTGATGGGCTGGTGCGAGCTGCGCGGCGATTTCCGCAACTTCCGCACCGACCGCATCACCGCCGCGGAGATGCTGCCCACGCGATCGCCGAAGCGGCGCCAGGCCCTGCTCAAGGCGTGGCGGCAGTCGCGGCCCGACGGGGGCGAATCGATACTGCCGGAAACTGACAGGGGTGGCGCCTAACCTGCAGGGATCGATCACTCGTCTCGCAGGAAACCCGCCATGAAGTTCGCCTCCGTCCGCATCGCCACCAATCAGTTCGAAGCCCTGGTGGCCTTCTATGCCCGCCTGTCGGGCACCGAGCCCGTGCGCCTCGCGCCGGAGTTCGCCGAGCTGCGCCTGCCCGGCGGCGCGGTGCTCGCGATCTCGGCCGAATCGTTGATCCGGCAGTTCAACCACGGCGCGGCGGTGGCGGCGTCCAACCGCTCGGCCATCCTCGAGTTCGAGGTCGACGACGTCGACGCCGTGCGCACCGCGCTGGCCGACGTCGAGCTCGTGATGGCGCCCGCCGTGATGCCCTGGGGCAATCGCGCGATGCTGCTGCGCGATCCGGACGGCAACCTCGTGAACGTGTTCTCGCGTCCTCAGTCGCGCGACGTGCGATAGGGCTCCTCGAACTGCCGGAAGTCCTTCTCCGCCAGCGCGTCGCGGATCCACGCCGCCGTGCCCTTGGCCGCGACCGCGCGCGCGACGTACGCGGCCACGTCGGCCGGCACCGGCAGCGCGTAGGTGCGCAGGCGCATCACCACCGGCGCGAAGTAGGCGTCGGCGATGGAGTAGTCGCCGAACAGGAACGGGCCGCCGGATTCGGACAGCGCCGACTGCCACAGCTGGGTCATGCGGGCCAGGTCGGCGCGGGCGTCGGCGTCCTCCGCCAGCACGCGGGCGCCCACCTCGGGCAGCGAGGCCTCGATGTTCATGCCGAACGCGTTGCGTAGCGCGCCGAAGCCGCTGTGCATCTCGGCGCAGACGCTGCGGGCGCGCGCCCGGCGCCTGGCGTCGCGCGGCCACAGTGGCTTGTCGGCGAACTTCTCGGCCACGTATTCGGCGATGGCCAGCGTGTCCCACACCGCGAAGCCGTCGTCGACGAGCACCGGCACCTTGCCGGCCGGCGACACCGAGCCCACCGTGGCCTTGAACGACGAGTCGGCCTCGAAGGCGTCGAAGCGCACCAGCACCTCCTCGAACGGGATGTCGAACTGGGTGAGCATCACCCACGGCCGCATCGACCAGGACGAGTAGTTCTTGTTGCCGATCAGCAGCTTCATGTCAGGGGCTCCGGGACGGGGTCTTCGACTGTAGCCGGCCGCGTCGGCGCGGCGCATGCCGAATGTGCATCGGCCCCATGAAAGCCAGGCATCGAACGCTTGCAAATGACGGGGCCAACGAGGATGGACGGGCCCCGTTTCTGCGCTACGCTTCGCGGTCGCGCCGTCGCCCACGCCCCTCCCATGACCGAGCTGTTCCGCCGCCAGGCCGTCGATTACCAGCGCCAGAAATTCCACGGAGCGATCGTGTTGACGCGCAGCCCGTGGCAGACGGCCGTCACCGTGTTCTTCGTGCTGGTGGTGCTGGCGCTGCTGGTGTTCGCGGCGACGCAGGGCTTCGCGCGCAAGGAGTCGGTGAGCGGCGTGCTGCTGCCGGCCGGCGGCGTGCTGCGGCTGGTGGCGCCGCAGGCCGGGGTGGTCGCGGCCACGCCCGCGGCGCAGGGTTCGAAGGTGGCGGCGGGGCAGGCGGTGGTGCGGCTGTCGGGCGAGCAGTCCAGCGCCTCCGGCGCGACGCAGGAGGCGGTCGCGCGCTCGCTGGCCCTGCGCCAGGGCTCGCTCAGCGACGAGCTCCAGCAGCAAGGCTTGCAGGTGCACCAGCAGGCGGTGTCGATCGACGCGAAGGTGGCCGCCGTCGAGGCCGGCCTGGCGCAGCAGGAGCGCGAGATCGCGTTGCAGCGCGAGCGCGTGCAGCTGGTGCGCGACGTCGCCGGCCGCTATCCCGACCTGGTGCGCAGCGGCGCGGTGTCGCCCGTCGAGGCCGCCGAGAAGCAGACCGAGCTGCTCGACCAGCAGTCCCGTCTGTCCGAGATGGAACGCACCCGCGGCGCCGCGCGGGCCGAGCTCGCCACGCTGCGCGCCGACCGCGCGTCGCTGCCGCTGCAGGCCGGGCGCGAGAGTTCGCAGATGCGGCGCGAGGTGCAGGTGCTGGTGCAGGCGCAGGCCGAGAACGAGCTGCATCGCGGCACCGACGTGCTCGCGCCGCAGGCCGGCGAGGTGGCCGCGTTGCTGGCCGCGCCGGGCCAGCCGGTCGTCGCCGGCCAGACGCTCGCCACGCTGCTGCCCGCCGGCGCCGCGCTGGAGGCCGAGCTGTGGGTGCCGACGCGCTCCGCCGGCTTCGTGCGCCCGGGCACGCCCGTGTGGCTGCGCGTCGACGCGTTCCCGTACGCACGCTACGGCCAGGTGCAGGGCCACGTGCGCGAGGTCTCGCAGAGCGCGGTCGCCGCGCGCGACCTCGGCGATCCGGCCGACACGACGGCGTCTCCGGACAACGTCTTCCGCGTGGTCGTCACGCTGGATGCGTCCACGCCGGCCGACGCCGCCGCGGCGCTGCGCCAGTCGCTCAAGGCCGGCATGCGCGTGCAGGCCAGCCTGGTCGCCGAACGCCGCACGCTGCTCGAATGGGCGCTGGAGCCGCTGACGGCGCTGCGGGTGGCCGCGCGATGAGCGACGCCATGCAGCAAGACCCCGTTCCGCCCGGCGTGACGCGCCGCCTGGGCCTGCGCCGCCAGCTGCCCGTCATCCTGCAGACGGAGGCGAGCGAGTGCGGCCTCGCGTGCCTCGCGATGGTGGCCGTGGCGCTGGGGCTGGACACCGACCTGCCGTCGCTGCGCCTGCGCTTCGGCCTGTCGCGCAAGGGCGCCAACTTCGAGAGCCTGATGGGCGTCGCCGCGGCGCTGGGCCTGACGACGCGGCCGCTCAAGCTCGACCTGCACAACCTGCGCGAGCTGCAGCTGCCCTGCATCCTGCACTGGGACATGAACCACTTCGTGGTGCTGAAGTCGGTGTCCGCGCGCAAGCTCGTGATCCACGACCCGCGCGTCGGCCAGCGCGTGCTGACGCCGGACGAGTTCGCGCCGCACTTCACCGGCGTCGCGCTGGAGCTGGCGCCGGGCGAGGGCTTCGCGCCGCGTTCCGAGCGCCTGCATTTCACGCTGCGCGACCTGATGGGACGCGTCACCGGCCTCAACCGCGGGCTCGCGCAGATCCTCGCGCTGGCGCTCGCGCTGGAAGTGGTGGTGATCGCGCTGCCGTTCTACCTGCAGTGGGTGGTCGACCAGGCGCTGCTGGCCGCCGACCGCGAGCTGCTGGGCGTGCTGGCGCTCGGCTTCGGCCTGCTGGTGCTGCTGCAGTCGGCCATCGGCGCCGTGCGCAGCTGGTGGGTGGCCACGCTCAGCACGCGGCTCAACTTCCAGTGGCTGGGCAACGTGTTCGGCCACCTCGTGCGGCTGCCGCTCGAGTTCTTCGAGAAGCGCCACGTCGGCCACATCGTGTCGTGCTTCGGCTCGATCTCCGTCATCCAGAAGACGCTCACCACGGGCCTGGTGACGGCGCTGGTCGACGCGTTGATGGTGGTGGGCACGCTGGTGATGATGGGCCTGTACAGCCCGGTGCTGATGTCGGTGTCGCTGGTCGCCGCGGCGCTCTACGCGGCGCTGCGCTGGGGCGTCTATCGCTCGCTGCGCGAGGCGAGCGCCGAGGAGATCATCCACGCCGCGCGCCAGCAGACGCACTTCCTGGAGACCGCGGGCGGCATCCAGAGCGTGCGACTGTTCGGCCGCGCCGACCAGCGCCGCGCCGGCTGGATGAACATGCTGGCCGAGCAGTTCAACGCCGGCCTGCGCATCGCGCGCGTGCACGTCGCGCACGAGACCGCGCAGACGCTGCTGTTCGGCCTCGAGCGCGTGGTCGTCGTGTGGCTGGCCGCGCGCCTCGTGCTCGCGGGCGGCTTCACGGTGGGCATGCTGTTCGCGTACATGGCCTACAAGGAGCTGTTCTCGGCGCGGGTGGGTGCGCTGGTCGACACAGCCTCCGAGCTGGCGATGCTGCGCCTGCACGGCGAGCGCGTGGCCGACATCGCGCTGGCGCAGGCCGAAGCCGGCGAGGCGCCCGCGGCCGTGGAGATGGACCTGTCGCGCCGCCCCGCGCGCATCGAGCTGCGCAATGTGAGCTACCGCTACGGCCCGACCGAGCCGTGGGTGCTGCGCGGCGTCGACCTGGTGGTGGAGGACGGGCTCAGCCTGGCCATCACGGGGCCGTCCGGCTGCGGCAAGACCACGCTCGTGAAGGTGCTGCTGGGCCTGCTGCCGCCCACCGAGGGCGAGGTGCTGTTCGACGGCACGCCCGTCCACCGGCTGGGGCTGTCGCACTACCGCGCGCTGATCGGCACCGTGATGCAGGAGGACCGGCTCTTCTCCGGCTCGGTGGCCGACAACATCTGCTTCTTCGACCCCGAGCCCGACCCGGCCTGGATCGAGGAATGCGCCCGACTGGCGGCCGTCGACGTCGAGATCCGCGCCATGACCATGGGCTTCCACACGCTGGTGACCGACGTCGGCACCGGGCTGTCGGGCGGCCAGAAGCAACGCGTGCTGCTGGCGCGCGCGCTCTACCGGCGGCCGCGCATCCTGGTGCTGGACGAGGCCACCAGCCACCTCGACCTGCGCAACGAGCGCAGCGTCAACGAGGCGGTGCGGTCGATGGCGCTCACGCGGGTCGTGGTCGCCCACCGGCCCGACACCATCGCCGTCGCCGACCGCGTGGTGGTGATGGCGGACGGCCGGATCGTGCCGGACGGGACCCCCGATCTGGGTCAGTTCTCGCACTGACCCGCGCGGCCAAAACGTGGGCCCCACCACCGGGGGGGGGGGCTCGGCCCCCCCTTTTGGGGAAGCGCGCCCTGCCCAGTTCGGCGAAACTTCTTTCATCGGTTCGGGAGCGCTATCCCTAGTTCACGGATCGGAGGCGGGAGTGGTCATCGACCCGCTCCAACCGTCGCGAACAAGCAACCAATGCGTGCTCTTTGTTTGCGATCTGCCTGCAAGTCCGCCATTTGGCCCGTCGTCGATTCGGGCAGCACAAGCCGAAATTCCGCCATGAGGAGGGTGGCCCGCTCGTCGGGCCGTCCAAGACCCGGTCTCCAGACGTCGCGCCACCCGCGGCGGCGCGGATTCCGGGCCGCGCTGAGGTTCGGTAGAGGAAGGCCGCCGGAGCGGTCGTCCCCAGCCAACCGGCTCGGAGAAAACAACATGTTCAAGCCCCTGATCCGCACTGCCAAGAACTCGCCGCGACCCGCTGCCGGATTTGCCGAGACGCAGTTCGTGCACCACGCCGACGACGACGACTACAGCGGCTTCGCGCCCACGCAGCTGTTCGGCGACGAGGACGAGCTGATGGCCGCCCCGGTCGTCAACGCCAACGCCGCCGACGCGCATGCCGCGGCGTCCACGTCGCGCTCGGCGCTCGAGCGCGCGGCCAAGGCCCCCGTGGCGGCGCCGGCCGAGGCCGACGAGCCGTCCATCCCGCAATCCTGGGTCACCTCGCAATGGGTGGCCGCGCAGGAAGCCAAGGCGCACGAGGCCGCCAACCAGGCGCGTGCCGTCATCGCCGCCCAGCGCCGCGCCGACGAGCAGGCCGACGCCGCCGACCCGGTCGCCACGCCCGCCGCCCCGCGCACCGGCCTCGGCCGCCTGCGCGCCGCGTTCGAGAAGCTGCTGCCGGGCGAATTCCGCAGCCTGCTGCCGCTGTTCATCGGCGTGTCGGTGACGATGGCGCTGATCTCGGCTGTCTTGCCGATGATCGACAAGCCCTGAGCGTTCAGATCGGCTGACCGTCTGTCAGGACGCCGACGCCGATCGGCGGCGCGTCTGCGCAAGGTGTATTTGGAGTGTGCTGGAATGGCCGCTCCCGCCTTTTCGACCGCCGCGCCATGACGATGCTCCGCCTCCCGACCCTTGCCCTGACCGTGGCCCTGGCCGTGCTGGCCGGTTGCGCGACCGAGCCCACCGGCGAATCGCGCGTGTTTCACGCCGACGGCATGACCGGCACCACGCTGGCCGCCGCGCGACCCGACCACGTGCTGCGCTACGGCGACTACGCCGCGACGCAGGTCAGGCCGGCCGGCACGCCGTCGATGCCGGTGGCGGCGAACTGCCTGTCGGGTTGCAAGCGATCGATCCCGGTCGTCGGCCTCGGGACGTACCGCGACGATTTCAAGCCGATCTTCGACGGGGCCGCGCACAAGCAGTCGTTCCTGCAGGAGGGCCCGGGCGGGCTCGAGGCGGTCGTGCTGGCCGTCGACGAACCCGGCCGCCAGGCGCCCGTGTGGGCGGCGCGCTGGTTCGACGTCCTCGCGGTGGCGGGCGGGCCGGCGACCTTCGACACCACTCTCGTCGGCAGCATCGAGTCGCCCGACGACAAGCCGCCGGCGTGGCACTTCGTGGTCATGGACGCGGGCCCGCAGCGCGACGCGGCGCAGGCGGCCGGCTGGATCGTCGACGACGGCGGACGCCGCGTCGTGCTCAAGTCGCGCGGCCCGGGGGCGGGCTTCGACTTTGTCATGAACGGCCAGGCCGCGGGCCGCGTCGAGCTGCTGCCGTCCGCCATCGTGTGGCTGAAGGACGACCTCGCGCCGGACGTCAAGCTCGCGCTGGCCGGCTTCTCGTCCGCCGTGCTGCAGGCGCCGCGCGCGAAGTGACGCGCCGTCGCCGCGCCCGGCGACAATGACTCCATGAAAGTGAGTTCGTACCTGAAGGTGTCGGCGGCGGTCGCGGTGGCGACGATCGCGCTCAAGGCCGGCGCCTGGTACGTCAGCGGCTCGGTGAGCCTGCTGTCGGACGCCATCGAAGGCCTGGTCAACCTGGTCGGGGCGCTGTTCGCGCTGATGATGGTGTCGTGGGCCGCGCAGCCGCCCGACGAGGGCCACCCGTACGGCCACCACAAGGCCGAGTACTTCTCCAGCGGTTTCGAGGGCGTGCTGATCGTGGCCGCGGCCATCGCCATCGTCGGCGCCGCGGGCGAACGGCTGTTCCATCCGGCGCCGGTGCAGGCGGTCGGCCTGGGCATCGCGCTGTCGCTGGCGTCCACGCTCCTCAACGGCGGGCTGGCCGTCGCGATGCTGCGCAAGGCGGCCGCCGAACGCTCGATCGCGCTGGAGGCCGACGCCAGGCACCTGATCACCGACGTGTGGACGTCCGTCGGCGTCGTCGTCGGCCTGGTCGCCGTGCACTTCACCGGCTGGCTGTGGCTCGACCCGGTGGTGGCCGTGTGCGTGGCGGGCAACATCGTGCGCGAGGGCGTGTCGCTGGTCTGGCGCTCGGCCGACGGGCTGATGGACATGGCCGTCGAGCCCGAGGTGCGCGCGCAGATCGAGAAGACGCTGCAGGCCTTCGACGAGCAGCCCATCCGCTTCGACCACGTCGTCACGCGCCGCGCCGGCCAGCGCCGCTTCGTCGACCTGCACATGCACGTGCCCGCCGCGTGGACGCTGGGCCGCGCGGCCGCGCTGCGCGCCGACGTCGAGCGCGCGCTGATGCGCGACGTCGCAGGCCTGCGCTCGTCGATCCAGCTGCTGCCGACCGACGTCGAAGCCTACGTCGACGACATGGCCGAAGGAGGCTGACACCATGCTGGCCGTCATCCAGCGCGTGCGCGAGGCGCGCGTCGACATCGACGGCGAGACCGTCGGCGCGATCGGCCCCGGCCTGCTCGTGCTCGTGTGCGCCGAGCCCGCCGACACCGACGCGCAGGCCGACAAGCTCGTCGCCAAGCTGCTGAAGCTGCGCATCTTTTCCGACCCCGCCGGCAAGATGAACCTGAGCGTGCAGGACGTGCCCGACGGCGGCCTGCTGATCGTCAGCCAGTTCACGCTCGCCGCCGACGTGAGCGGCGGCAACCGCCCCAGCTTCACCGGCGCCGCGCCGCCCGACCTCGGCCGCCGTCTCTACGACACGGTGCTGCGCCTGGCCGCCGAACGCCACCCGCGCGTGGCCAGCGGCCGCTTCGGCGCCGACATGCAGGTGCACCTCGTCAACGACGGGCCCGTCACCATTCCCATGACAATTCGCTGAACACCATGACTACCATCGTCAAGTTCGAGAAGCCTTCGACCGCGCCCGACATCGACTTCCCGCGCGAGGAGCGCCGCGAGATCGGCGCGCCCGAGCGCCGCACCTGGGTGCTGTACGAGAGCGGCCCGGCCGGGCTCGTGGCCGGCATCTGGGAGTGCGAGATCGGCCGCTGGCGCATCCAGATGGATCCGACCGAG
>FSXQ01003014.1_pt1 | contig 11261 bp, 11 predicted proteins | sample 1638011 | NCBI WGS metagenome assembly FSXQ01 (sample SAMEA3914789, study PRJEB12502) | metagenome | biome: forest; material: soil | place: Canada | collected 2011-07-03 | depth 0.3 m | reverse complement strand
GCACGTGGGCGTGGAGACGCCGCTGATCGACGCGATCTTCGGGCTGGCGCGCGTGTTCGGGCAGGTGCACGGGCTGTATCCGCCATCGGCGTGATGTAAGGTCCCGCCTTGCCGCGCGACCAACGAGGATGACACCCGCCATGACCACCGCCAGGATGCCCTCGGGCACCTTCCACCGCCGCGCCGCCGCGCGCCAGCTCGTGCCCCGCCATTCGGCGCTGGTGCGGCTGACGCACTGGGTCAACGTGTTCTGCTTCTCGCTGCTGCTGATGTCGGGCGCGCAGATCTTCAACGCCCATCCGCGGCTGTACTGGGGCGAGTACGGCGCCGACAACGACCACGCGTGGCTGTCCATCGACTCGCTGCAGAGTCGTGGCCAGTGGCGCGGTGTCGTGCACCTCGGCTCGCTCACGATCGAGTCGACCGGCCTGCTGGGCGCGTCGCGCGAAGGCGCCGGCGTCGTGCCGCGCGGCTTCCCGGCGTGGCTCACGATCCCGTCGTACCAGGATCTCGCCGCCGGCCGCCGCTGGCACTTCTTCTTCGCGTGGCTGTTCGCCATCAACGGCGCGGTGTACCTGCTGGGTGGGCTCGTGACGCGCCACTTCCGGCGCGACCTGCTGCCGACCAAGGCCGAGCTGGCGCCCGCGCATGTGGTGCAGGAAGTGGTCGACCACGCCAGGCTGCGCTTCCCCAAGGGCGAGGCCGCGCGGCGCTACAACGTGCTGCAGAAGCTCACCTACCTGGCCGTGGCCGTCGTGCTGCTGCCGCTGATGGTGCTCACGGGGCTGACGATGTCGCCGGGGCTCGATTCCGCGTTCCACGTGTTGCTCGACGTGTTCGGCGGCCGGCCGTCGGCGCGCTCGCTGCACTTCATCTGCGCGTCGCTGCTGGTGGCGTTCGTGGTGGTGCACCTCGTGATGGTGCTGGTGTCGGGCGTGTGGAACAACCTGCGCTCGATGATCACGGGCCGCTATGCCATCGACACCCAAGAGGACGCGCAATGAACCCGAACGTCCCCTTCAAGGCCGGCCGCACGACGCCGTTCCAGGCGCGTCGCCGCTGGCTCGGCGCGTTCGCCGCGGGCGCCGGCGCGCTGGCGCTGGGCGGCTGCGACCGCGCCGTCAACAACGCGCGCATCGACGCCACGCTGCGCAGCGCCGAGAAGCTCACGCTGGGCAGCCAGCGGCTGATCCTCGACCACCAGCCGCTCGCCAAGGAATACGGCGAGCGCGACCTGTCGCCGGTGTTCCGCGCCAACGGCTCGTCGATGCCGGCCGGCCCCGAGTACGCGCGGCTGCTGCAGGGCCGCTTCGACGACTACCGGCTGCAGGTCGACGGCCTCGTGCAGCGGCCGCAGTCGCTGTCGCTCGCGCAGTTGAAGGCGATGAAGACGCGCTCGCAGATCACGCGACACGACTGCGTCGAGGGCTGGAGCGCCATCGGCAAGTGGCAGGGCGTGCCCTTGTCGCAGGTGCTGGATCTCGCGGGCCTGAAGCCGGGCGCGCGCTACGTCGTGCTGCATTGCTTCGACAACCTCGGCGAGACGAAGGACGACTCGGGCCTCTATTACGAGAGCATCGACCTGCTCGACGCGTACCACCCGCAGACGCTGCTGGCCTACGGCATGAACGGCAAGGACTTGCCGGTGGCCCACGGCGCCCCGCTGCGCCTGCGCGTGGAGCGGCAGCTCGGCTACAAGCAGGCCAAGTACGTGCGGCGCATCGAGGTGGCGGATTCGTTCGCGCAGCTCAACGGCGGCAAGGGCGGGTTCTGGGAAGACCGCGGATACGAGTGGTACGCGGGGATCTGAGGCTGGTGGGGCCTCGACGCACGCAGCCCGGTGGCGCGTCAACGCGCACGCAGCCAAGTGCGCCGGTCGTCCTGCAAGGCGCGCTGTCATCGGCTGGAAGGGGCCGTCACTTTGCGAGATTGGGTGTCAGCGAGATTGGGTGCCATCCTGAAAGACGAGCAGTCATCGCGCAAGAAAGGCTGTCATCCTGCACGCAGGACGGACGACAGCCCCCTTTGGATGACCGCTCCTCTCGAGCGCCGCCACCGACTGCCTATGCCAGCGCGCGGACGAGGGCCGCTCCAGCCGCCTCGAGTCGCCCTTCTGCCGGTTTTCCGGCGGATACTCCAGCCCACTCGCCACCAGGAGACCGCTCATGACCGCTCCCGACGCCCCGATCCGCCAGGCGCTCGCCGGCTACCAGGCCGCCGTCCTCGCCAAGGACGCCGACGCGTTCGTCGCGCTGTACGCCGACGACGCGCTCATCTACGAGCTGTGGGGCACATGGACGCACGACATCGCGTCGTGGCGCGAGATGGCCAAGGGCTGGTTCGCCTTCCTCGGCGATGGCACGTCGAAGGTCGAGGCCAACGACGTGCGCATCACCGTGTCGGGCGACATGGCGCTGCTGACGGCCTTCCTCACCTACCGCGGCTTCGACGGCGCGGGCGTCGAGCAGCGCTCGCTCGACAACCGCCTCAGCTGGGTGCTGCGCCAACGCGACGGCCGCTGGCAGGTGCTGCACGAGCACACGTCGGTGCCCATCGCGCACGAAGACGGCAAGGGCATCTTCAAGCGTCCGGCCAGCGCGTGAGCCCGCGCGCGTAGGCCTCGGTGAACGCCGGCACCATGCGCCGGACCTTGCCGCTGGCGATCTCCACGCACACGAAATGCGTGGCGCCGCGGAACAGCGTCGCCCCGTCGGACTCGCGCACGAACTGGTAGCGCCGATGCAGCGACAGCCGGTCGAGCCCGACGATCCACGTCGCCAGCAGCACGCGGTCGCCGAGCAACGCGGGCGCCACGTAGTCGAGCTCGTGGCGCCGCACCACCATGCCGTGCCCGAGGCGCGTGTAGTCCTCGTGGCGCATGCCCAGCGCGACGGAGTGATCCCAGGCGACGTTCTCCAGCCATTGCAGGTAGTGCACGTTGTTGACGTGCTGCATCAGGTCGATGTGGGCATCGGCGACGTCCACCGGCAGCACGTGCGGGTTCGGCGCGTCCCACGCCGGCAGGTTCAAGGGCTCGCTCATGCGGCCAGCTTAGCAGTGCCCCGCATTGCGCCGTGCGGCCGCACGGGCGCACGATGCGGCACCCGCCCGACCGGAGACCGCTTGTGGCCACGAAGAACAAGACCCAGGAGACCGACGCCAGCGTCGCCGCGTACTTCGAGGCCATCGCCGACCCCGCGCGCCGCGCCGATTGCGAGGCGCTGGCCGACCTGCTCGGCAAGGCGACGAAGCAGCCCGCGAAGATGTGGGGCACGGCCATCGTCGGCTTCGGCAGCTACCACTACGTCTACGACAGCGGCCGCGAGGGCGACGCCTGCGTGGTGGGCTTCGCGTCGCGCAAGGCGGCCATCGCGCTGTACCTGCAGGGCGCGCAGGAGCCCGGCGGCGGCTGGCCGGCGGCGCTGGGCAAGTTCAAGGGCGACAAGGGCTGCATCCACATCGCCAAGCTGGCCGACGTCGACACCGCGGTGCTGAAGCAACTGGTCGCGCGCAGCGTGGCGCACGTGAAGGCCAAGCACGGCTGAGCGCGGCGCGGTAAGACGCCGGAAAGCGAGCCGGCGCGACGATGGCGGCCTGTGTTCCTCAAGGCTTGCGCGATGTCCAACGTCCTCTTCCTCGCCGCGCCGTCGCACGGCCACGTCAACCCCACGCTGGGGCTGGTCGACGAGCTCGTGCGTCGCGGCGAGCAGGTCACCTACTTCGCCTCCGAGCCGTTCCGCGAGCGCGTGGAGGCCACGGGCGCCACGTTCAAGGCCTACGCGCACGACCTCGACCTGTTCAAGGGCCCGCCCGCGCCCGGCCGTCGCTCGGGCATGCTGGACGTGTTCGCGCACGGCGCCGACGCCATCGCCGACGTCTTCGCGCAGACCCAGTACCACCGCTTCCACTACCTGGTGCACTCGGCGCCCTTCCCGTTCGCCAAGCCGATGGCGACGCTGCTGGAGGTGCCCACCGTCGCCTCGCACGCGGTGTTCGCGGGGCTCGATGCGTTCTTCGACCGCAGCAAGGCGGCCGGCCACCCGATGCTCGCGCCGAACCCCGAGCGCGACGCCGTGATGGCGCGCGCCGCGGCGGACATCGGCAAGCGCTTCGGCGTCGAGGTGTCGCCCGACTTCCGCGACTGGATCTTCAACCCGGGCGACCTCAACCTCGTCTACACCTCGCGCCTGTTCGCCGGCGACCTGCCGTACTTCGACGGGCGCTTCGAGTTCGTCGGGCCGCCCGTGCACGCGCGCACGGAGACGCACGATTTCCCGCTCGAGCGGCTCGTCGGCAAGCGCGTGCTCTACATCTCGCTGGGCACCGTGTTCGGCAGCCGCAGCCCGGCGCTGTACGAGGCCTTCATGCAGGCGTTCGCGCGCTGGGACGGCGTGGTCGTGATGGCGGCGTACGGCGTCGACACGAGCACGTGGCGCGTGCCCGCCAACTTCATCGTGCGGCCGTACGTGCCGCAGGGCGAGATCCTGAAGCACGCCACCGCCGCCATCACGCATGCCGGCATGAACAGCATCAGCGACCTGCTGGCCGCCGAGGTGCCCTTCGTGTGCCTGCCGATGGGCGCCGACCAGCCCGCGCTCGCGTCACGCGCGCGCGAGCTGGGGGCGACGATCGTGCTGGATCACGCGAGCGCGACGGCGACGCAACTGGCCGAGGCCGTGGAGCGCGTGACGACGGAGGCGTCGTTCCGTGCAGGCATCCACGCGATCGCGGCGTCGTTCCGGGCGGCGGGTGGGTATCCGCGGGCGGTGGATGCGGTGTTCGCGTTGAAGAAGGCGCGCGGGATTGCCTAGGCATCGACGCAGGCGCGCCGCGACCCGAGGGGCCTGGCTTCTTGTCCACCGCGCCAGGCCGACGGCGGTTGGAGATGCAGGCCGTCGTGGTGGACAAGATGCCTGATCCCTCGGGACACGTGACGCCGACTGTCCAGGCCCTCAGTCCGACACCTGCAGCAACCCGTCGTCGTCCAGCGAATACAGCGGATGCACGGCGAACAGCGTTTCCCAGGCGCCTTGACGCGTGTGCTGCAGGAAGAAGTTGCCCACCAGCTCGATCTCGCGGCGCGCGTGGCAGTCGCCGATGTTGGGAATGTTGTACGACTGCTGGTACAGATAGCGCTGCGCTTCGTCGCGCTCCGCGGCCGTGCCCAGCGCGCCGCCCACCAGCTTGTCGCGCACGACGGCGCCGCTGCCATTCACCCAGAAGCGGAACTTCAGGCGCACCAGCTCCGGCGTCGGCATGTCGCCGGGATCGATCCGCGGCACCTGCGGCGCGCGCGCCAGGCGCGGATGGCAGACGGCCAGGGCGCGCTGCTCGTCGACGTCGTACGTCGCGGCCGATGCGGGCCCGCCCGACGGCGCACTCGCGGCGCCCGACGACGACGCGGCGGACGGCGCGTCCGCCTGGGCACCCGGCGCCTTCGCGACGAGGTCGCCGGACGTCGTCTCGACGCGCGGCTCGCGGCCGATCACGAGCGCCGTCACGGTGACGAGCGCCGCCACCAGGGCCGCGATCGACCAGAGCCCGGCGCCCGACCCCCAGCCGCGCTCCGGCGCGACTGCGCGCTCGGGCAGCTCGAAGCGGCTGCCGAACCGGCTCGCGCCCGCCCGCGAACTGTCGACGCCGAGCGCCTCCACGCGCTCACGGTCGGCGCTCGCCAGCGGCCGCAGCACGAACACGCGGTCGACGCGCTGCAGCACCTCCAGCGTCCAGCCCGCATCGACCAGCGCCTGCGTCGCCGCCGACAGCGCGCCGCCGGGGCTCGATGCCGGTTGCTCGGCGAAGTCGTTCGGGGCGGCGATGTCGACGTCGGACGTCATGATGAAGATGGCGTGCGTCGTCGCGGTGGCCTTGCCGTCGGACGCCTCCGTCACGACGCCGTCGACCAGCGCCGCGAGGATGTTCGCGTGCACCTCGGCATGCGCCTTCTCGAAATCCTGCAGCAGGATGACGGCGTCGGGCGTATCGCGCAGCACCGCGGTGAGGGTGCCGTACCGGTACGCGTCGAGGACACCGCGCGCGCTGCCGAACAGCTGCGTCCTGGCGCCGCCGCGCGCGTAGTCGGCCATCTCCAGGTGCACGAACGGACGCCCGAGCACGTTGGCGAGCACCTGCGCCAGGTAGGTCTTGCCGGTGCCGTCGGGCCCGGCCAGCACGAAGATGCCGACGGGCCGCGATCGCGACTGGAACGCCAGCCGACGCCGCAGCTGCGAGGCGAGTTCGTCGCAGGTGCCGTCGCGGCCGAGGACCTTGGCCTTCAGCGTCTTGGCCAGCGCGCCCGCGTCGCCCGCTGGACGCCGGCTGGCCGCGGCGGCCTGCGCCGCCCGCGTGCTGCGTGCGTGCCACCACCCGAACAACGCCGCCAGCCACAACGCGATCGCGACGAACAGCAGCGCCCGAGCCCCGCCATGCACCGCGTGCGCGCCGTCGGCGGTCGCCGAAGGGTGCACGGCCAACAGGCGCAGCAACACGACGACGATGATGATGAACAGCAGCGGCACGAGCCGCGCCAAGGTAGCCATCAGGCTGCGCATGGATCCTCCCTCATATTTTCCGCGAAGCATAAAGCAAGTGGCCGCGTCGGCCGCCGCGCGTAGGATGGCGGCTTGCGCGGGCCGTCGACGACGGCTTCGCGAATCCGCATCACTCACGTCGCTCGCCATGAAACTCGCCACCTGGAACGTCAACTCCCTCGCCATCCGCCTGCCCCACCTGCTGGCCTGGCTGGCCGAGGTGCAGCCCGATGCGGTCGTGCTGCAGGAGACCAAGCTCGTCGACGCGAAGTTTCCGCACGCCGAGCTGAAGGACGCCGGCTGGTACGTGGAGTTCTTCGGGCAGAAGACCTACAACGGCGTCGCGCTGATCTCCAAGCTGCCGGCCACCGACATCGTGCGCAACATCCCCGGCCACGCCGACGAACAGGCGCGCGTGATCGCCGGCACCCTCGGCGACGTGCGCATCGTGGGCGGCTATTTCCCCAACGGCCAGGCACCGGGCTCCGAGAAGTTCGCCTACAAGATGGCCTGGCTGACGGCGCTGAAGGACTGGCTCGCGACCGAGATCGCCGCGCATCCGAAGCTGGTGCTGATGGGCGACTTCAACATCGCGCCGGAAGACCGCGACGTGCACGACCCCGTGCTCTGGTACGGGCAGATCCACTGCACGCCGGACGAACGCGCGCACTTCCAGGCGCTGGTCGGCCTGGGCCTGCACGACGCCTTCCGCCTGCTGGAGCAGCCGCCCAAGCAATGGAGCTGGTGGGACTACCGCAACCTCGCGTTCCGCAAGAATCAGGGGCTGCGCATCGACCACATCCTGGTGACCGAGCCGCTGCGCGCCGGCGTGCGCGCGTGCGAGATCCACAAGGCGCAGCGCAAGCTGGAACGACCGAGCGACCACGCGCCGGTGATCGTCGACATCGAGATGGCCTGACGGCCTATCGCGCCGCCGCCGCCGGCCGCCACAGCGCAACCGCATTGCCCGCCAACGCCAGCGCGATCCCCGCCACCGTCAGCGCCGTCCACGCGAAGCCCTCGAACACCCTGGACAACATGAGCGCCACCACCGGCGTCAACACGCCCACGTAGCCGGCCTTCGCAGGCCCGACGCGGTGCACCAGCGCGTAGTAGGCGCCGAACGCCAGGATCGAGCCGAACAGCGCGAGGTAGGCCAGCGTGCCCAGGAAGTCGGGCCGCCACGACCAGTGCCACGGCGTGCCGCGCACCAGCGCCTGCAGCGCGGCGCCGGCAGCGCCCCAGGCCATCGCCCACGCGAGCGGCGCCCAGCCGCTGACGCCGCGCCGGTGGTAGGCCGACGCGGCCACGGTGCCGACGCTGCCCAGCAGCACCGCGGCGACCGTCATCGCGATGCCCCACTGCACGCCGTCCGAGGCCCGGATGGCGGTGAACTCGTGCCAGAAGATCAGCACGACGCCGGCGACGCCCGCCACGCCGCCGAGTGCCACGCGGCGCGACATCGGGACGCCGAGGCACGCGCGCGCCAGCACCAGGCTCACCAGCGGCGACGCCGCGTAGCCCACCGCGACCACGCCGCTCGCGACCCAGCGCTCGGCCTCGTAGACGCAGACGTAGCTGGCCCAGAAGTTCGCGAGTCCCTGCAGCGCCACCAGCGCCTGCGCCCGCGCGGGCAGGCGCAGCGGCACGCGGCGCCACGCGCACACGGCCATCAACACGGCCGCGGCGAGCGCGAACCGGATCGCCACGCCCACCTCAGGTGCGAGCACGGCGATCTGGACGGTGATGGCGATCCAGGTCGTGCCCCAGATGAGCACGCAGGCGGCGTAGAGGGCGGTGGTCGGCATGGGTCGCGCAGTTTACGCGCCGGCTTGGGGCGCGGCGCGCCGTGCGCGTGCGCGCAGGACGACGGGCCTCAGCCCTGCGCCGCCGCGTGCCACGCCACGGCCGCGGCGAGGAACTCGGCGCGCGCCCGGCCGTCGGCGAAGGCACGCCGTGGCACGAGCATCGAGTTGCCGTTCACGCCGATGATCTCGATGAGGTCGCCGGCGTCGGCCACCGTGCGCACCTCGCGCCAGGCGCGCGTCGCGGTCTGCGCTCCGATGCGGGTCTGCCAGCCGGTGGCGTCGATGGTGAACTCGCGCATCGCGGGCTTGAACATCAATTGCGACAGCAGCGGAAACACGACGAGGCACAGTGCGAAGGCGGCAGCGCCGTCGGCCAGGCATGCCGAGACGTCAAGGCCGCGCAGCGCCGCGATCACGCCCACCAGCACGGCGAGACCGGCATGAAACCGCCACACCCCGCGGCTCGCCCACGCCCGCCAGTACGCGCGCCACACCTCGGCACGGCTTGACGCGTAGCGAACGCTGAAGCGGCCCATCAACCGCCCCGCGCGTCGACTTCCTTCAGCGCCGCACGCGCCTGGTCGATGGATTCGCGATTGAGTTCGCGCGACGACGGCGTGCCCACGCGCGCGTTGTGCAGCACGCCCTCCAGCAGCGGCCGCGCCTGCGCGTCGCGGCCCAGGCTGGCCAGGTAGATGCCGTAGGCGGCCTGCGTCTCGGTGCTGTTGTGCACGTGCAGCGCGTGGTCGAACGCGGCCAGCGCGCGCGTCTCGTCGACGCGGGTGAGCGCCTGCGCGAGCCACAGCGCGGTGTCGGCGCCGGCGTCGCGCGGGGAGTCGGCGAGCAGCGCCTCCAGCGTCTGCGCGGCGGCGGCGTGGCGGCCGGCCGCGAGCTGCGCGCGGGCCAGGCCGCGGCGGAACTTCACGTCCTTGGCATACGGCCCGCTGGCGCAGGCCTGGAACTGCTCGATGGCCTCGTCGTTGTCGCCGCGCGCGAGCAGCGCCTCGGCCAGGCGCGAGCGGTTGTCGACGGTGGGCGTGCGGTCGAACGCGAGGCGCGCCTCGCGCAGTTCGCGGTTCGGGTCGACGATGGCCGACATCACGCGCACCGACTTGCGCGCGACCGTCGAGTGGCGCATCTCGGGCAGGTACTCGGCGAAGAAATAGATGATGCTGCCCAGGAACGGCGCCATGAGCAGGATCATCAACCAGTACATGTTCCGCCCGGAGCGCACGACGTGCACGCCGAAGAAGATGGCGGGAATCAGGTACAGGATGGCGATGATGGGCACGGAATTCCCCGAATGGTGACGGCGGAATTGTAGGCGGCGCGCGCGTGCGGGCTCGTGCGGCCGCACGCGCGCGCGTCACGCGCGAGAGCGCGCCCGCGGGCGCGCTCTCGCGGAACTCAGTCCTCGAGACCCAGCTCCTGGATCTTGCGCGTGATCGTGTTGCGCCCGATCCCCAGCTTCTGCGCCGCCTCGATGCGGCGGCCGCGCGTGAGCGCCAGCGCCGTGCGGATCAGCTGGCCCTCGAACTGGCGGCTCAGCTGCTCCCAGACGTCGGGCGAGCCGGCGTCCAGCAGCGTGCGGGCCGCGAACTCGAGGTCGCCCAGCCACGCGCTGCCCGCCGGCACGCCGGCGAGGTGCGCGGACGGCAGCACCGAACCCGCAGCCCCGGCATCGCCGACCGCAGGCGGCGCCCACGAGGCACCGCTGCCGTCGACCGGCGCGGCGGCCGGTGCGTCGGCGTGGCGTGCGAACGCGCTGCGCGGGGACATCAGTTCCGGCGGCATGTCCTTGGCCTCGATCACCTGCGACGGCGCCATCACGGTGAGCCAGTGGCAGATGTTCTCGAGCTGGCGCACGTTGCCGGGGAAGTCGAAGCCCTTCATGAGCTCGATGGCCTCGTCGGTCACGCGCTTGGGCTCCACGCCCAGCTCCTTGGCGCTCTTCTGCAGGAAGAAACGCGCCAGCGCCGGCACGTCCTCGTTGCGCTCGCGCAGCGGCGGCAGCCGCAGCCGGATCACGTTGAGGCGGTGGAACAAGTCCTCGCGGAATACCCCCTGGCGTACCCGCTCCTCGAGGTCCTGGTGCGTCGCCGCGATGACGCGCACGTTGGACTTGATGGGCTGGTGGCCGCCGACGCGGTAGAACTGGCCGTCGCTCAGCACGCGCAGCAGACGCGTCTGGAGGTCGAACGGCATGTCGCCGATCTCGTCGAGGAACAGCGTGCCGCCGTCGGCCTGCTCGAAGCGTCCGCGGCGCATCGTCTGCGCGCCGGTGAACGCGCCGCGCTCGTGGCCGAACAGTTCGCTTTCCAGCAGGTCCTTCGGGATGGCCGCGGTGTTGATCGCCACGAACGCGCCGTTGCTGCCCTGGTCGCCGCGCGGGCTGTGTCGGTGCAGCGCGCGCGCCACGAGCTCCTTGCCGGAGCCCGACTCGCCGGTGATCAGCACCGTGACGTTGCTTTGCGACAGGCGGCCGATGGCGCGGAACACGTCCTGCATCGCCGGCGCCTGGCCGAGGATCTCGGGCACCGGCGTGTTGCGCTCGTCCAGCACCTCCTCGCGCAGGCTCTCTTCGAGCGCGCGCCGGATCAGGTCGACGGCCTTGGTGAGGTCGAACGGCTTGGGCAGGTATTCGAACGCCCCGCCCTGGAACGAGGAGACGGCGCTGTCGAGGTCGGAGTACGCCGTCATGATGATGACGGGCAAGCCGGGCAGGCGCTCCTTGACCTTGGCGAGCAGATCCAGGCCGGAGCCGCCGGGCATCCGGATGTCGCTGACGAGCACCTGCGGTTCGTCGGTCTCGAGCGCGGTCAGCACGTCGCGGGTGGTGGCGAAGCTCCGCACGGGCAGCTGTTCACGGGCCAACGCTTTTTCGAGCACGAAGCGGATGGATGGGTCGTCGTCAACGATCCAG
>FSXQ01003612.1_pt1 | contig 11275 bp, 13 predicted proteins | sample 1638011 | NCBI WGS metagenome assembly FSXQ01 (sample SAMEA3914789, study PRJEB12502) | metagenome | biome: forest; material: soil | place: Canada | collected 2011-07-03 | depth 0.3 m | reverse complement strand
GGTCAGCACCACCGAGATTCCCGGCAGCTCCACGCGGCCTTACCTGATCCGTGCGCTGCACGACTGGTGCACCGACAACGGCTTCACGCCCTACCTGGCGGTGCACGTCGACCGCTCGGTGCAGGTGCCGATGGAGTACGTGAAGAACAACGAGATCGTGCTCAACGTCGGCTTCGAAGCGACCAGCGGCCTGAAGCTCGGCAACGATTTCATCGAGTTCCGCGCCCGCTTCGGCGGCATGGCGCGCGACATCCTCGTGCCCGTCGACCACGTCGTGGCCATCTACGCCCGCGAGAACGGCCAGGGCATGGCCTTCCCCATGCCCACCGGCGAGAGCGACGCCACCGTCGGCGACAGCACCGGCACCGTCACCCACTCCACCGCCCCGGCGGCCGAGGGCGGCCCGCGCGGCCTGCGCCTGGCCCCCACCACGGCGCAGTCGGACGAAGGCACGCCCGAATCGCCGGCCGACGACGACACCCCGCCCGACGCCCCCACGCCCGCGCCCACGCGCCCGGCGCTGAAGCGCATCAAGTAAAGTGCCCGCAGGGCGCGCCACGCGTCCCGCTGCCGACTTAGCTCAGCTGGTAGAGCATCCGCCTTGTAAGCGGGAGGTCATCCGTTCGATTCGGATAGTCGGCACCATTGCTCTCAAAGCGTGCCCTGTGCGCGAAAGCTGACCTCTTGCCCGGAACCGGCTGGTTGGTACCAATTCGGGTACCAACCGGGCAGGCGAAGCGAGTGCTGCTTTCTCACGAGAGGCCTCGCATGGGTCGAGTGTTCAAGCCGTACTCACCCAGCCTCGAAACGCGAATCCGGCATAGAACAGCTCGATGTCGGAGAAGCCAGCTTCGCGCATCAGGGACTCTTCCTGAGTGGGCGACAGGATAGTCAGTTTCGATTCGATTGCTTTTGCACCCGCCCGCGCCTTCTCCACATCCACGCCTGAAGTCGCAACGAATGCAGCGTAGCGGCCCAGCCACCTCTCACGTGCATCCTGCTCTTGCGGGAAGCTGAGATGAGCGACTACGAACGGCGCCCCTGGGACGAGCCTTCGGCGGATCTCTTGCAACGTGCGCAGGCGCTGGTCGGCTGGAACGAAGTGAAGGGTCAGAAGGCATGTTGCCGCATCGAAAGGGCCTTCAGGGGCTGTATCGATGTAGCCTTCATGCAGCTCGACGCGTGAGCCAAGATCGCCAAGAGTGGTTCGCGCCAGCGTCAACATCTCCCGAGAGGGATCAACGCCGACGAAGCGCCAGTCAGGGTAGGACTCGGCGAAGCGCTTCAACTCAAGTCCTCCGCCGGCGCCCACGACAAGCACGCTGGCACCGCACGCTATCCGCTCGCCAAGGAGGACGTCGGACATGCGGAGCATGTCGGACCAGCCGGGCACGATGCGCGCGGGGCCGTCGGCGTAGGCCGCCACGGCTTTCTGCTCGGTGAACGCGGCGTGCGGCTCATTCGGTGGCATGGCGAAGTCCTGGCGGCACGGGATCGATGGGAGGATGAGTCTACATAAATGCGCTTGTTCTCCGCAGCGGGCCTGGCGAAGCACCGGCGAGTCGAACTCCCGGCGCGCCACGCTGATGGATGTTCGCCGCGGTCGTGGAGCGCGACTGCAACGGATCAGCCCGACGCCGGAGGTGAAGCGGCGGAAGTCCGGCGGACGGCCCACGAGCCAGAATGCGGCACCCATGCGCGTGGCACTCCGATGACCATCACCTTCCAGTTCGCCGCCGGCTCACCTGAGCCTGAACTCGTCTCGGCCCTCGCCGAGCTGTGCGTCGTCGTCTACGGCCGCCCCGTCGACGACCTGGCCTGGCGCCTGGCCCACATGCCCTGCTGCAGCATCGCCACCGCCTGGAGCGGCGCGCAGTTGGTCGCCTTCAAGATCGGCCACGCGCATGCGCGGCACCGCTATCACAGCTGGCTCGGCGGCGTGCATCCCGACCACCGCCGGCAAGGCGTCGCGGCGCGGCTCGCCGAGCTGCAGCACGCGTGGGCGGCGGAGCAGGGCTTCGCGGCGGTGGAGACGTCGGCCGACCAGGCCAACGACGCGATGACGCGCGCGAACCAGCGCGCCGGCTTCGTCGTCTGCGGCATGAAGACCGAGCCCGGGCGCGTGCAGGTGCTGTTCCGCAAGGAACTCACGCGCCGCGGTTGATCAGGGCCAGATCGCCATCAACGCCTGCGCCAGGCGCGCGCCGCCGGCGGTGAGCTGGCGTTTCTTGATCGGCGCCATCGCGTCGTCGTAGCGGCCTGTGAGCGGCACCGTCCAGACGTTGTTCTGCTGCGCGCCGAACTCGAGGTCCTTGAACGCGACGCGGGCCTGCGTCAGCGTGGTGTCGGCCCATTTCGTCGACCACGTGTCCATGTCGCCCCGCGTGGGCGCCTCCGCGCGCGCGAGCGCGAGCCAGGCGGCGTCGATGTGGTTCGAGTGCAGCGCCTCGGGGATGTCGTCCCACGTGGCGTGCAGCGTCTCGCTGCGGTGGTTGGTGGCGACGCGGATGGTGGCGACCTTGTTGCCGCCTTGCGTGTCCATGGCCGGGTCGTAGGCCTGCGTCTGCGGGTCGACGAGGCGGCCGCACGGGTCGAGGTAGACGGCGCCGACGTGCAGCGGCTGCGTGATGTCGCCGACGTAATGGGCCAGCAGCAGCAAGGCCTCGCGCTTGTCCTTGATGTTGAACGGCGCCGGCGCGGGCTCGCCCTTGAGCACGTGCAGCGAGGCGGTGATGGCGGCGACGACATCGAAGGTGCGCGTGCCGACGTCGCCCAACTGGTAGCGCGGGCGCTCGATGGCTTCGTCGGTGTAGTGGTACTGCGTGTGGCACGACGGGTCGGTCGGCGCCTTCGGGCAGTTGGTGTCGTTGCGCTTGACGAAGTCGATCATCTCGGCCTCGCCCTCGGGCGTCTCGTAGATCGCGCACTCGGGGTACTTGCCGGCCGACGTGTACGTGAAGTTCTTCGACGGGTCGACGCCCTTGGCGCAGTCGGCCCAGACGGCGGCCTGCTCGAGCGTCAGGCCGCCCAGCAGCGCGCGCACCTGCGACTCGGCGTGGCTGCCGGCGATCAGGCGGTCGGCGAGCGCGCCGACGGTGTGGTGGCCATCGGCGCCCCAGGGCAGGGCGGCGGTGCAGGTCATTGCAATGAGCAGCGCCAGCAGGGCGCGCATCGTGCGGAAGGGCATGGAGAAATCCTCGAGGAAAGCGGGCGCGGGGCCGCGACCGGGCATCGCGTCCCAAAGCAGCAAGCGTGCCGCATCGACGTGTCAGGCGTATGGCGACCGTTGTTCGTGTCCCTGTCGGCATGGGAGTCGTTCGCAAGATTTCCGACGCATGAGTCAGTTTTCGCTCACACCACGAGCCCGGATAATTGGCCGCTCCACCACCAGGACGATCCATGAGCTTCCTCCGCCGCCGCCTGTCGCTGCTCTTCCTGATGCTGGGCGTGCTGGGCGTGTTCTCGAGCTTCGAGGAGTGGCAGCGCGAGCGCGACGACCGCGCCTTCGACGCGCGCGGACAGAAGGCGATGACGTTGCCCGAGACGCACCTGCCCGACACCGTGCAGGTCAACAGCGTGGTGAGCCTGTCGTACGTGGACGCGCACGACAACGTGCAGACGACGGACAAGGCGTTGCACCTGAACCAGGAGCGCCTGAACACGCTGCGCGCGGGCGGCCGCCTCGAGATCGTCGTGCTGCCCGACCAGCCGAAGAAGGCGCGCTTCCCCGATTGGGAGCGTCCGCTGATGCCGCTGTGGACGGCGCCGCTGATGGGCGTGCTGGGGCTGGTGGGGTTCTACGTGCTGGCGATCCGGCCGCGCAGGCGCTGAAGCGTCAGCGTTCGAACCACTCCCAGCCCGGCGGATCGAGGTCGGTGGGTTCCGTGATCGAGGTATCCCCGAGCCGCTTGTCGAGCGTGAACGACAGGCAGTCGAACGCCTCGATCGCCGCGATCAGCCGGCGGGCGTGCGACACCACGATCACCTGCGTGCTCTCGGCGGCTTTCCCGATCAGCCGCCCCAGCGCGGGCAACAGGTCGGGGTGCAGGCTGGTCTCGGGTTCGTTGAGCACCAGCAGCGTCGGTGGCCGCGGAGAGAGCAGGGCCGCGATCCACAGCAGGTAGCGCAGCGTGCCGTCGGAGAGCTCCGCGGCCTTCAGCGGCCGCTGCAGGCCGGCCTGCAGCATCGTCGGCTCGAAGCGCCCGTCGACGTGTTCGACGACCACCTTCGCACCGGGGAACGCATCGTCCACCGCGGCGTCGAGCGCCTCGGCGTCGCCGATCTCGCGGATGGTCTGGAGCGCAGCGCCCAGGTCGGCGCCGTCGGCGGCCAACACGGGCGTGCAAGTGCCTTGCTGCGGCCAGCGCGCGGGCGCGGCGGCGTCGGTGCGGAAGTGGTCGTAGAAGCGCCATGAGCGGACCTGTTCGCGTAGCGCGATCAGCTCCGGCGTCCGCTTCGGGTCGGCCAGCTGCGACCGCATGCTGTCGAAGCCGTGCAGATGCTGGTGCATCCCACTTGCCGTTCGCGCCGCGCGTGCGCGCGACCGCGTTGCGGCGCTCCACCAGCACGCCCTCGCGCGGCGATGTCTCCGTGCTGCACGCGACGCTCGCGCGCCGGACTTGACCATACCCGAACTCCATCGCAGGACGCCAAGCTATCCTGCTGTCGACGTCCCGGACACCATCGCCGCCATGACCAACCCCATCGCCGACCTGCTCGAACAACACCGCATCGAGAACGCGCGCCTCTCCGGCCAGATCATCGCGCTGGAGATGGCGGTCAAGCTGCTGTTCATGCACCACCCGAACCCGCCCGCGATGGCCGCGGCGTACTCGAAGGCGGTCGACGGCCTGCTGGACATCACGCTCGCCACGCGCATGCCCGAGGAGATGCGCGACGCGCTCGATGCGGCGCGCAACGGCCTGCTCGAGGTGGTGCGCACGCAGCCGGGCTAGCTAGCGCGGCTCCCGCGGCGTCTGCAGCTCGCTGCGCGTCGCCACGAACAGGTTGGCGAGCACCGAGCGCTGGCGGTCGTCGAGGACGGCGTCGAGCTTGTCGAAGGCCACCTTCAGTTCGGCGAGCGCGTCCTGCCGGCCCTCGCCCTCGTCGACCTCGGCGCCGATGAAGCTCTTGAGCGGCGACACCGCGCTCACGCTGGCGGCGCTGCGCCAGAAGATGCGCTGCAGCCGACGCTCGTTGTGCTCGCCGACCTCATGCACGCAGCCGACGAACTCGCCGAACGGCTTCTGTTGCGGCGGCGCGAGGGCCAGCTCGGGGACGCCTTCGCGCAGGCGGCGCGCGAAGGCCGCCATCAGGTCGCGCGGCAGGCCGGCGTCGGCGGCGTGGTCGTCCTTGCGATCCTTGTCGGCCGGCGAGCGATCCTGGCCGCCGCCGTGGCGACCGCCGCCGCCTCCGCCACCCATCTGCGCGTTCGCGTTGCCGCCGACGGCGGCCAGGCCGAACATCGCGGCCAGCGTGGCGCGGCGGCGCGTGGCGTCGGGGGAGGCGGGCAGGTCGTCAGGCGTCATGGCGGCACGGTCGAGAACGAAGGGCGCTCGATGGTGCGGCGCGATGGTTGCTGGCATGTGTGGCGCCGCGTCGCGCCGCGGACATCAATGCAGCTTGACCAGCGGCCGCGCCCGCTTGACGAGGAAACGCGCCATCGCGAGCACCGCGGTGCGCATCGTGCCCATCACGGCGCGGTGGTGCATCAGGTGCAGGCTGACGTAGACCATGCGCGCGAACAGGCCCTCGACGAACCACGTGGTGGACTTGAACAGGTTGCCCATCAGGCTGCCGACCGTGGCGCTGGAGCCGAGCGACACCAGCGAGCCGTGGTCGTGGAACAGGTACGGCGGCCGCGCGCCGAGGTCGGTGCCCGCGGGTTGCTGCAGCAGCGCGAACAGGTAGTCGGCCTGCTGGTGCGCGGACTGCGCGCGCGGCGGCACCGACTTGCCATCGGGCTGCGGACACCACGCGCAATCGCCGAACGCGAACACGCCCGGCACGCCCACCACGCGCAGCTGGCCGTCGACGGTCACCTGCCCGCTGCGCGTCACCGGCAGCCCCACCTGCGCCAGCAGCGGCGGCGCCTTGATGCCGGCCGCCCACACGCACAGGTCGGCCGGATAGACGTTGCCGTCGGCGTCGGTCACCTGGTTCCACGCGACGCGCACCACGCGGCACGACGTGTTGACGGTCACGTGGCGCTGGCCTAGCAGCCGCGTGGCGGCGGCCGACACGTTCTCGGCCAGCGGCGCGAGCAGGCGCGGCGCGCCTTCGAGGATGCGGATGCGCACGTCGCGCCCCGCGTCGATGTGGCGCAGGCCGTACTGCGCGTGCAGCGACGTCGCCTCGCGCAGTTCGGCCGCGAGCTCGACGCCGGTGGCGCCGCCGCCGATGATGACGATGTCCAACGCCGCGGCCGGGTCGTGCGACTTGCGGACGTCCACCAGCGACAGCAGCTGCAGCATGCGCAGGCGGAAGCGCTCGGCGTCGTGCGGGCCGTCGAGCGAGAACGCGTGGTCGGCGACGCCGGGCACGCCGAAGTCGTTGGACACGCTGCCGATGGCCAGCACCAGCGATTCGTAGCCGACGCGGCGCTCGGGCAGCACTTCCTCGGCGCCGTCCATCACCGCGCCGACCACGAGCTGGCGCGCGCCGGTGTCGAGGCCGGTCATCGCGCCGTAGTGGAACGAGAAGCCGTTGTCGTGGGCCAGCATCTGGTACGACAGGCCTTCCTGGTGGATATCCAGCGTGCCCGCGGCCACTTCGTGCAGCGACGGCTTCCAGATGTGGAACAGCTTGGCGTCGACCAGCGCGACGCGCTCGGGGCCCCACTTGCGCCCGAGCTTGCAGGCCAGTTCGAGCCCGCCGGCGCCGCCGCCGACGACAAGTACCTTGAAGGGGAGATCGGTCATTGAGAGCTTTGTTGTTCGTGGCGACTAAGTGTTTACCACGAGATGCTCGGCCATTCTGGAGCGGCGACCTCAACTCGAGGCGCGCAGGCTTCGCCAATGCAGCATTCATGCCTGCGCGCTGACGAAGCGGCGGCGTATGCTGGAAAGCCATTCTCGCGACCGAGGAGCCGTCGATGACGTTCCGTCTTGCCCGTTGTGTCCCCGTCTCGCTGCTGGCGCTGCTGGCCAACCTGGCCGGTGCGGCGCAGGTCGACGACGCCACCGCCGTCGCCATGGCGTTGCCCAAGGAACTGGTGGTGGCCGGCGACCTCTCGCCGGCGCAGCGCGCGGCCATCCTCACGCCCATCAACAACCTGTACGGGTTCTGGAACAACGGCAGCCCCGAGCTGTTGAAGAAGGCGCTGTCGCCGGAGTTCTTCGATCACGCGCTGCCACCCGGACGCCCGCAGGGCCCGGCCGGCCCCGCGGCGGCATCCAAGGGCTTCCTGGCCGCCGTGCCCGACCTGGTGGTGACGGTGGTGCAGCAGGTGGTGGCGGTCGACCGCGTGGTGTCGCAGGTGCGGCTCACCGGCCACTTCACCGGCAAGCTGGGCGACGTGCAGGGCAAGGGCCAGGCGATCGACTTCCTGGCCATCGACATCCTGCGCGTGCGCGACGGCAAGGTCACCGACAACTGGCACCTGGAAGACAACCTGGGCTTCATGCAGCAGGCCGGCCTGCTGCCCAAGTGAAATGGGAGTCTGCGCGGCAGCAGGCCCCTTCTGCCGCGCAGACTCCTAGGCCTCGTCGACGATCGAGTACAGCCGGCGCAGTTCTTCGCGCGCGCTGGCGACGCACTCGAGGCAGCCGTCGAAGTCGCCGGTGCCGTTCATGATGGCGACGCCCCAGTTGGCGCCGTCGGCGTCGCGCTTGTGCCAGTACACGCCGCCGAAGTAGACGTCGGCGCAGGACGCGCAGGGCAGGGCGATGGCGCTGATCATGCGGCGGATGTACTCGCGCGTCATGACGTGGCGGCCGGTGGCGTCGCGCTCGGCGTCGGCGTGCACCGCGACGTCGGCGGCGGCCTCCATGGCGGTCTTGAACGACAGCATGGACGGCGCGTCCGGCGCGGTGCCGAGCAGCGCCGCCGCCTCGGCGGTGCGCGCGTGCCAGCGCCAGCGGCCGTCGGCCTGGCGGAGGAATTCCACCGACTCGTCGGTGATGATCTCGCTGCGATCCACGGTCGTCTCCCGGGCGTCCTGATGGATGAGGATGAGCGGATCGTAGGCTTTTTCGGCGCGCGCGTGCGCCGCGTTTTCTGGGGGGCTGCCGCGGAAGCATCCTGTCACGCCACGGCCGGGCTCGCCGTTTGCTGTGCAGTAGGCAATCCCCCAGGAGGTGAGCCATGATTTCCAGCGTCTCCGAGAAACGTCCCTCGTCCCATCCCGCGCCCTTCGAGAAGGGCTGGGTGCCGCAAGGCTACATCGGCCCCGTGGCCTTGCCCGGCACCGGGCGCATGGTGTTTTGGACGGGGCGCATCGCGATCGGCCTGCGGTACGCGGCGCCGGAGCGGGTGCAGCACTGACGGCAAGCTGGCGGCAGGCCCCCGAGGAGTCTGGAGCCGCTTCGAATCGCGCCAATGCGCGGGCGATCTGGCAGCTTTGCCGATCGCGATGAGCAGCGGGGCCTGACCCCGAACGTGCACCATGATGCACGTTCGGGGTCAGGCCCCGATTTATTCCGCGAGTCGACGCCTTGCCTGTCGCAAGCCGCACGGCGCGGAGCAAATCGGCTCCAGACCCCTCGGCGATCCACCAAGAAAAATGCCCCGCACCGCGGGGCATTTCTCATGGCGACGAAGCGTCGCGATTACTTGACGATGATGTCGTTGCGCACGTCGGCCACGCCGTTCGTGTTGCGCGCGAGGCGTTCGGCCATCAGGCGTTCCTCGTTGGACTTGGCGAAGCCCGACAGCTGCACCACGCCCTTCATGGTGTCGACCTTGATCGACATGGCGCTGACCGTCTTGTCTTCGGCGAACTTGGCCTTGACCTTCGTGGTCACGGCGGAGTCGTCGACGTAGGCGCCCACGGTTTCCTGCTTGCGCTCCACGGCGCAGCCGGTGGCGGCGAGCAGGGTGGTGGCGGCGACGATGGTGGCGATGGTGAGACGGGTGATCATGCTTGTTCTCCTGGAGTCGTGGTTGTTGACGTCTTGCCACGATAGGCCGCCCCACGCTCGCACACGATAGGCGGAGAACGGATCGAAGCGTCGGACAACGCCGACAGCCCCCGTTCAGCCGACGTTGGCCGGCGGCCGCGGGAACTCGCCCGGCCCGAGCAGCGCCGCCAGTTCGGCGGCCGCGGTGTCCAGCGCCTCGGGCATCGGTTCGGCGAGCGGCAGCCGCGCCTGGATCGTGGTGCCGTGGCCCGGCTTCGACTTGATGCGCAGTTCGCCTTGGCCCGACTGCACGCGGAATCGCATGCCCGCCAGGCCATGCGCCGCCACGCGGGCCGCGCTCGGGTCGAAGCCGACGCCGTCGTCGCGCACATCGATTTCGGCCCACGCGCCGCGTGCGCGCACGCACACGTGCACGGTGGCGGCGCGCGCGTACTTCGCCACGTTGGTGAGCGCCTCCTGCACCAGGCGGTACACCGTGAGCTTGCCGGCGTCGTCCAGCGGCAGCTCCTCGATCTCGGTCTCCACCACCAGCTCGCTGCGTTCGGCGAATTCGACGCACAGGATCTCGAGCGCGGCCTTCAGGCCCAGGTTGTTCAGCGACGACGGACGCAGGTCCTCGATGATGCGGCGCTTCAGCGCGATGCCTTCGTCGAGCGTCTTGACCAGATGCATCATGCGTTCGAGCACCTCCGGGGGCGCCGCGGCGAGGCGGCTGCGCATGCGCGCGACGTCCAGCTTGGCAGCGGTGAGCAGGCCGCCCAGCTCGTCGTGCAGCTCGCGCGCGAGGTTGGAGCGCTCATCTTCGCGAGCGGTCTGCAGGTGGTTGGCGATCTGCGTGATGTCGCGCGTGCGGCGCTCCACTTCGACCTCGAGGCGGTCGCGCTCGAAGCGCAGCTGCGCGGCGCGCTCCAGGCGTTCGTCGTCGAAGCGGCGCGCCTGGCGCGCATAAAGCAGCAGCGCGGCGAGGCTCAGCACCACCAGCGCGGCGATGCCGATGCGCGAGAACAGCAGGGTCTCGGTGAGCAGCTCGCGCGAATCGTCGATGCGCGCCGTCTCCACGCGCGCCATGTTGCGCGCCTGGCCCTCGATGGCCACCATGGTCTCGCGGCCGATGTCGGTGAGCATGACGTCGCGCCAGCCGTCGGTGTGCGCGCCCTCGAACATGCTGATGGTGGTGTCGAGCTCGGACATGCGCTGGCGCGTGAGCTCGTCGAGCTTCTTCAAGTCGGCGCTGCGATCGGGCCACGCCGAATAGATCTGCGCCAGCTTGGCCAGCTGCGCCTGCACCTGGGCGGCCGCGCGCGTATACGGCTCCTTGTATTCGGGGCGCGCCGTCAGCAGGTAGCCACGCTGGCCCGATTCGGCGGCGATGACCTCGCGCATCAGCAGGCTCACCTCCACGCGCGCATCGAGCAGCGCCTCGCGGTTGGCGATCACGGTGAGGGCGCGCTGGTGACCGATCTCGTTGGTCAGCATCACGGCCAGGCCGAGCAGGAGTGCCACCGGAGCCGCGAAGCGGCTGCGCCGCGCGGTTTCCAGCGTTCTCAAAAAAGACATGTCGGGTTCCCCAGTACACTTGTTTGATCAGGCCCGTCGATTGCCTCCAACGCGACCGCAGGACCCTCGAGGCGAACTTGCCCATGCATTTGGCAAGTCGCCGACCCGACTTTTGTTCCATCGATTCCGCGGGAGACTACATGATTCGCGTTGTGATCGTCGACGATCATGCGATCGTTCGCTCCGGCCTTCGGCAATTCCTGTCCGACCACGTCGATCTTCGCGTGACTGGCGAGGCCGCCGACGGCCGCGAGGCGCTCGAGCTCGTGCGTGGCGGCGACCTGGACGTCATGCTGATGGACCTCTCCATGCCCGACCAGAGCGGCGTCGATGCCCTGGCGTCCATCAAGGCCCGTCGTCCTGACCTGCCCGTGCTGATCCTCAGCGGCTTCCCGGAGACCCACTACGCCACGACGCTGCTGCGCCAGGGCGCCAGCGGCTACCTCAACAAGGGTTGCGACCCCGACGAGATCGTCAAGGCGATCCGCACCGTGGCCATGGGCCGCCGCTACATCACCGCGCAGGTGGCCGAGATGCTCGCCGACGGCGCCGCGGGCGCGGGCGACCGGCCGCCGCACGAGCAGCTGTCCGAACGCGAGCTGCAGGTGTTCCTGCGCCTGGCCAAGGGCGAGACGGTG
>FSXQ01002171.1_pt1 | contig 11278 bp, 12 predicted proteins | sample 1638011 | NCBI WGS metagenome assembly FSXQ01 (sample SAMEA3914789, study PRJEB12502) | metagenome | biome: forest; material: soil | place: Canada | collected 2011-07-03 | depth 0.3 m | reverse complement strand
GTGTGTCTCTGTCATGTTGCCCGGTCCCATCTTTTCTCGATCGGCACCCAATGGTTACTATCGGTAGGAAACGGCGGTTCGCTCCATCTGCTTCCCGCGTTTTCATACGCACTTCGAAGTCAGCAACGCACCTTGAAGGACGAATTGGATGGCGTCTACTCTCCGCGACGGGCTCGAAGCCCAGGGAATTGCAGCTGATTGTCTCGAGACCATCGAAGTGGTGCGCGACGTGCTCACGCGCGTCGGCGACAAGTGGACGTTGCTCATCGTCACCACACTGGTCGGCGGACCCATGCGATTCACTGCGTTACATGAGGCCGTCGTCGGCATTTCGCAGCGGATGCTCGGCCAAACTCTCAAGGCACTGGTGCGGGACGGGCTTGTGTCCCGCACCCCGTATGCCGAAGTGCCGCCTCGTGTCGAGTACGAACTGACCGAACTCGGGCATTCGCTCAGTCACGCCGTAGGCCACCTTGTTGGCTGGGTGCGAACGAACCAGCAGACGATCAGGGACAATCGGTCCGGCCTCGTCACCTCCCCCAAGCGGACTTCGCGTCGGTCCTACATCTGAGGCGCTCGAACGGTGGTGTCAGATGATCACGTTGCCGCCGGTACGTTGCAGAACGTACGACCGGAGAATGACGTTCGCCTGGTAGGGGAGTCTAGATGCCGGTGTAGCGAGCGGCCCGTCGCCTCCATTTTCAAGATATACGGCAGTGGGGGGCTTGCCGCAAGACCCCCCTCACGGCGCAGAATCGTCGATCGTGACTCAAATGACCCGCGCCTTCGCCTTGCCCGACCGTCTCGTCGCCAAGGCGGATCCGACGCTGATCGCCGATGACGAGCGCCACTTCCAGTTCATCGAGCAGAATCTCGCCCGGTCGGTCGCCGAGTTGTCGGCCCGACTGGACGCCGCACGACAGACCGACCGCGGAGTGGGGTCCGAGTCGGTGGAGCGCGACATGGAGATCCGCCGCCTGTCGTCGCGGCTGCTCGCGCTGAGCCGCTACGGCCTTGACCTGTGTCTGGGGCGCATCGTCCTCGAGGGCGACCCCGAACCGGTGTACATCGGCCGACTGGGGCTGACGGATGGCGCCGGCGATCGCCTGCTGGTCGACTGGCGGTCCCCGGCGGCCGAGCCGTTCTTCGCTGCGACCTTCGCCCGCCCGATGGGGCTGACCAGCCGACGCCGTTACCGGTGGACCCGCGGTCGGATCACGGACTACTGGGATGAGGTGTTCACGGCCGGAGGATTCGACGGCAATGCGGCACTCGACGAGCAGTCGGCGTTCATCGCCGGCCTCGGCAGCAGCCGGTCGCCGAGGATGCGCGATGTGCTGGCCACCATCCAGGCTGACCAGGATGCGATCATCCGAGCAGAGTCGCGCGGGTCGCTGGTGGTTGATGGCGGTCCCGGCACCGGCAAGACCGTCGTCGCGCTGCATCGCGCCGCCTACCTGCTGTACGCGGACCCACGGATCGGCCGGCGACACGGCGGGGTGCTCTTCATCGGCCCGAGCCCTGCCTATCTGGCGTACGTCTCCGACATCCTGCCGAACCTCGGCGAGGACGGCGTGCAGACTTGCACCCTTCGGAACCTCCTCGCCGAAGGCGCTTCCGTCGGGATCGAGGCGAACCCGGATGCCGTGCGCCTCAAATCGTCAGCCTCACTCGCGAAGATGATCGAGGCCGCTGTCGCGTTCTACGAGCGGCCGCCCACGCACGGACTGACCGTGGAGACCGAGTGGGCCGACATCCGGCTCGATGCCGACGACTGGGCCGAGGCCTTCGCGTCAGCGGAACCGGGAACGCCGCACAATGAGGCGCGCGAGCAGGTCTGGGAGCAACTGCTGACGATCGTCGTCGACCAGCACGACGAGGAGGAGGTCCCCCTCGGGCAGGTCCGACAGTCGCTGCTGCGGAACCGCGAGTTGCGGGCTGTCTTCGCTCGAGCATGGCCGGTGCTCGACTCGGTCGGGGTGGTCGCCGACCTTCTCTCCATTCCCGCGTACCTGCAGCAGTGCGCTTCCTGGCTGAGTGCGGACGAGCGGCAGGCTCTGCTGCGCCAGGACGGCCGCGCATGGACGGCGTCCGATCTGCCCCTGCTCGACGCCGCCCGGTTCCGAATCGGCGATCCCGACGAGCCCCGGCGCGCCCGTCAGCGCGACGCGGCGATCGCGGCCGAGCGGGAACGCATCTCGCAGGTGGTCGACGACCTGGTGGCCGCCGAAGACGACTACGAAGGTTTGTCCTGGATGCTGCGGCAGGAGAGCATGCAGGAGGCGCTCGTCAACCCTGCCGCCCTGCCGACGTTCGACCCCGACGTGCTCGCCGGACCCTTCGCGCACGTGGTCGTCGACGAGGCCCAGGAGCTCACGGATGCCGAATGGCAGATGCTGCTGCGCCGCTGCCCCTCGCGCAGCTTCACTGTCGTCGGCGACCGAGCCCAGGCGCGCCACGGGTTCACCGAGTCGTGGCAGGAGCGGCTGGAACGGGTCGGGCTGGATCGGATCACCGCCGCATCCCTGACCATCAACTACCGCACGCCCGAGGAGGTGATGGCCGAGGCCGAGCCGGTCATCCGTGCCGCGATTCCGGATGCGAACGTGCCGATGTCGGTGCGGGCGACGGGGCAGCCTGTCGTGCACGGACGAGCGTCGGAGCTCGCGTCGATCGTTGACGGCTGGCTCGTGGCGCACGACGACGGTATCGCCTGTGTGATCGGCGATCCGCGGTACGAGCCGACGGAACGGGTCGCGTCGCTGACGCCCGAGCAGGCGAAGGGTCTGGAGTTCGACCTGGTCGTGCTCGTCGATCCCGAGCGTCTCGGCGCCGGCATCGAAGGAGCGGTCGACCGCTATGTCGCGATGACGCGGGCGACGCAGCAACTGGCGATCCTCACGGCGGAGCGTCGAATGACGGACGACGGCCCCGACGACCGCTGATATAGTCGTCAGGTTGGCCTTCGCGCCGACGCCGATCGCGCCCGTAGCTCAACGGATAGAGCATCTGACTACGGATCAGAAGGTTGGGGGTTCGAATCCCTTCGGGCGCACCAGGCAGAACGCACGGCCCCCCGGCACCAGGCCAGGGGGCCGTTTCCGTCCCCGTCGCTGATCCGCCTACGGCAGCAGGTGCCCCGCGGCCGTGAAGAGCCGGTACCACTCCTCGCGCGACAGCGGGATGTCCGATCCCGCCGCGGACTCGGTCACGCGCTGCGGGTTCGTCGTGCCGAGCACCACCTGCATGTTCGCGGGGTGCCGGGTGATCCAGGCCGCCGCGATTCCGGTGGGCGTCACGCCGTGCGCGGCCGCGATCTCGTTCAGGGCGTCGTTCAGCGGCCCGTAGTTCTCGAGGTCCCCGATGAAGACGCCGTCGAAGAAGCCCTTCTGGAACGGCGACCATGCCTGGAGCGTGATGTCATTCAGCCGCGCGTAGTCCAGGATGCCGTTGTCGCGGTCGATCGACTGGTCGAGCCCGGCCATGTTGGCGGCGATCCCCTGCGCGATCATCGGCGCGTGTGTGATGCTCAGCTGCACCTGATTGAAGGCGAGAGGCTGCCTGACCGAGCGGCGAAGCAGCTCGATCTGCCCCGGAGTTTGATTCGACACCCCGAAGTTGCGAACCTTCCCCGACGCGTGCAGCGAGTCGAAGGCGGCCGCGACCTCGTCCGGTTCGACCAGAGTGTCGGGGCGGTGCAGCAGCAGCACATCGAGGTACTCGAGTCGAAGAGCGGCCAGCGTCTCATCCACCGAGGCGAGGATGTGCTCCCGCGAGAAGTCCCAGTATCCGTTCCTGATCCCGACCTTCGACTGGATGATGACCGACTCTCGTTCGGCCGGCGTGAAGGTGATGGCGTCGCCGAAGCGGCGTTCGCAGCCGTGATCGCCGCCATACACATCGGCGTGATCGAAGTAGTTGATGCCGGAGTCGCGAGCGGCCCCGACGAGGGTGCGGATCGCCGCGTCGTCGAGCTGCGAGATCCGCATCAGCCCGAGGATGACGTTCGACGCCTCCAGGGTCGTGCGCGGTGGGGTCAAGGTCTTCATGATTCCGTCCTCTTTTCTGTGGAGATCCCCGGCCAGCAGATGACCAGGATGTCGGCGGGAAGGCTGTCCGTCAGGGGCTCGTGCCCCAGCATCAGCCGGTAGTAGATCGGGGCGAACAGCGCGTCGACCACCGCATCGAGTTCGAGGCCCGCTCGCACCTCGCCGCGGCGCTGCCCCTCCGTGAGCACGGTCACGATCGCGGCGCGTCTCGGGGCGATCCAGTCATCGACGAGGGCACGCCCGACACCCGGATCGCCGGCAGAAGCCGCGATCAACCCTCGGAGCAGGACGCCGGCCGGTGTGTCGCGAACGAGCAGGATGAGGCTCGAGAGGAATGACTCGAGGGCTTCGCGCGTCGTCGTCGCCGACGGTGCCTCGAGAGTGCCGTGCGTGCGCTCGAGGAGGCCTTCGAGCAGGACCGCCGCGGCCGACGGCCACCACTTGTAGACCGTGGTTCTGCTGACGCCCGCGCGAGCCGCGATCGCATCCACGTTGGCGCCCGCCCCGCCGGTGATCGAGAGCTCTGCAGCCGCGTCGAGGACCGCCCGTCGCGCTGCATCGCTGCGGGGACGGCCGCGCCGCGGCGACGGTTGCAAATTACTGAACACGATGTACAGTATATGCGTGACGCAGGACGAGAGCAAGCGAGAGGGAGAGGTCATGACGAAGCCGATGAAGGTGGCCGTGCTGGGGGTGGGGACCATGGGCGCGGCAATGGCGCGTGCGATTCTCCGATCGGGGTTCGACGTGACGGTCTGGAACCGCTCGCCCGAGAAGTCGACACCGCTTGCGGACGCGGGCGCCAGGGTGGCTGCCGACCCGGCGGACGCGGTTCGCGACGCCGATGTCGTGCTGACCATGCTCTTCGACTCCGGAGCGGTGCTGGAAGTGGCTGCCGAGTTCCTGCCCGCGATGCGCGACGGCGCGATCTGGATGCAGAGCAGCACGATCGGCGCGGACGGAATGCGGGCGGTGGGGACAGCTGCATCCAGGAGTCGGGTGACCGTGGTCGACGCCCCCGTGCTGGGCACGAAAGACCCGGCCGAGCATGCCGCGCTGACGGTGCTCGCTTCGGGCGATGGCGACGCCGTAGACATCCTGCGGCCGGTGTTCGACGCCATCGGGTCGCGGACCATCGTCGTGGGCGACCGCCTCGGTGCGGCATCCGATCTCAAGCTCGTCTGCAACTCCTGGGTCGCCAGCCTGACCGCGGGAACCGCGCAGTCGCTTGCGCTCTCCCGCGCGTTCGGGCTCGACCCGACGCTGTTCCTCGACGCCATCACCGGCTCGGCATCGGACAGCCCGTACGCCCACGTCAAGGGTGCAACCATCCTCGAGGGGAACCGCGCCCCGCAATTCGCGCTCGATGGCCTGTTGAAAGACCTTCGGCTCGCCCAAGCGACCGCCGGCGCATCGCACAAGACTCCTTATTTGGACTCCCTCGAGCGGCTGTACGCCGCCGAGAGCGATGCCGGCCACGGTCACGACGACGTCGCCTGGGTGTACGACGCGATCGACGCGCGATGAACGCTCTGCGCGGGTCCGCGCTTCGCGGTTACTTCGCGAATCCGGCGCACGGTCCGCTCCCGGCGCTGCTGCTGCTGTTGACCTTCGGCACCGGCCTGATCGACGCGATCAGCATCCTGGGTCTCGGTCGCGTCTTCATTGCCAATATGACCGGAAACGTCGTCTTCATCGGCTTTGCGATCGCGGGTGCGCCCGGCTACAGCTTGTGGGGCTCGCTCATCGCGCTTGCCGGGTTCCTCCTCGGCGCAGGGGCGGGCGGCCTCGCGATCGCCCGGTTCGGTGCCCATCGGGGCAAGCTGCTGCGCAACGCCCTCGCGGGGCAACTCGCTCTCTTCCTCGGCGCGCTCGCGATCGGCGCGCTCGTCGGAACTCCCCTCTCGATCGCGTCGCAACTGGTGATCGTCGCGGTCGGTGCTCTCGCTCTCGGGATCCAGAATGCGGTGGTCCGCCACCTCGGCGTTCCCGACATGACGACGACCGTCCTGACCATGACCCTCGCGGGCATCGGCTCGGATCTGCGCAAGAAGGACCTGGCCACGGCAGCGCGCAGGCTCATCGCCGTGCTCGCCATGCTGATCGGCGCGGGAATCGGCGCCGTCCTCGTGCTGCACCTGGGCGTCGAGGCCGGGATCGGCGCGGTAACCGTCGCCTTGGCCGCGGCGCTGATCGGTGCGACCATCGCCGCGCGCGGCGCGCCGGAATGGGCGGTGCGCAGCGCTGCCGTCTGAGGGCATCCGGGGCAGGATGTTCGCATGGCACGCACCGTGATCGCCCGGCAATACGGCGGCATCGCCGACCTCGAAGTCGTCGACTTGCCGACGCCCCCACTCGAACCCGGCCAGGTGCGACTGGAGGTCCGCGCCGCCGCCATCAACCCGGCCGACCTCAAGCGGCTGCGGGGTGAGTTCGGCCGCAATGAGAAGTCGCTTCCCCTGCGGCTGGGCTCCGAGGTGAGCGGCGTGGTCACCGAGGTGTCCGCGGATGCCATTGGTCCAGCCGGCCCGATCGCCGTCGGCGACGAGGTGGTGGGCTATCGCGTCTCGGGCGGATTCGCGGCGGAGCTCGTCGCTCACACCGACGCGATTCTGCCGAAGCCCTCGAGCCTGGGCTGGTCAGAGGCGGCCGGGCTGCTCGTCGGCGCGGTGACCGCATTCCACCTCGTCGAGGTCGCGGGCGTCGGCGAGGGCGACCGCGTGATCGTGCACGGGGCCAGCGGGTCGGTCGGTTGCGCCGCGGTCCAGCTCGCCCGCCTGCGCGGTGCCGAGGTGATCGGCACGGTGCGCGCGGGCCGCGAGGATGCCCTGCGGGCGTTCGGTGCCGTCCCGGTGCTCTACGGCCCGGGGCTGGAGGGGCGCCTCCGCACGCTGCTTCCCGACGGGGCGGATGCCGCGCTCGACACGGTCGGTTCCGACGAGGCCCTCGACACGTCGGTGGCGCTCGTGCGTGATCGCGGCCGGGTGGTCACCGTTGCCGGATTCGCGCGAGCCGCAGAGCTCGGCATCCGGTTGCTGGGCAACGGGCCGGGCGCCGACCCGGGGACCGAACTGCGCTCGAATGCGCGGATGCCGATGCTGAAACTGGCCGCCGACGGCCTGCTTGTGGGGCCGCCGGTCATCGAGTTCCCGCTCGACCGGCTGCAGGACGCGATGACCCTGGTGGCCGGAGGTCACGCCGGCGGCAAGGTGGTTCTGCTGCCGTGACTCGCCGGGAGTGGCAGACTGGCGCGATGAGCACCGACCCCAAAGACCCCGGTTCCAACGCCAGCGGCAACGAGTCCGATTCGGCCGTCACCTACGACTCGGTGGATTCCGGCCAGTCCGAGGACATCGAGAACAGCCTCACCGGTCAGGGCACCTCAGACCGCGAGACCACCCGCGAGGTGACCCGCGACGAACTGGTCGAAGAGGCCGAGCGCGCGCGGCTCAAGCGCAGCGGCCAGGTGTAGCCGCTTTACCCGGCCCGTACATTCCGCTGACCGTCGGCGTACGCGCTCCCGGCATCGTGATTCCCGCACAGTTCGTGCGCCACGACCGTTGGGAGTTCTCATGTTCCGCATCATCACGGCGGCCGCCGCAGCAGGCGCGCTGACCCTGGGTTCGCTCGTCTGCGCCGTGCCGGCGTTCGCCTCGGTGCCGGCCGATGGCTCGCCCACCCCGACCGCCCATTCCAGCCTGAGCGCGATCCAGCAGGCCGGTGCGACCGCGACGGCCAACCGCATCCGCGACCTCACCACCGGGATCAGCAAGGTGAACGGGACCAGTACGCTCAGCCCGGCCGATAGGTCCGCGGTGCTGGGCAACCTCAACACCGACCTGACCGGCATGCAGGGCCTGCAGTCGAAGATCGCGGCCGACACCGCCGCGGCGACCGCCTGGGCCGACTACCAGAGCATCTTCACCGGTTACCGGGTCTACGCCGTGGGGCTGCAGCAGAGCCACATCGCCGCGTCCGCCGATGGACTGACGGGCACCGCGATCCCGAAGCTGCAATCGGCCGCGGCGAAGATCTCGGCGCTGTTCACCTCCGACCCCTCGAAGGCGACGCCCGAGCTCCAGGCCGAACTCGCCGACATGCAGGCGAAGACCGCGGATGCGGTGAGCAAGACCAGCGGCCTCGCCGCGGCCGCGCTCGCCGTCACCCCCTCCGCGTACAACGCGAACCATGCCGTGCTGACCGATGACCGCGCCGCCGCCCGTGCCGCTTTGGCCGACACCAAGGCCGCAGCAAAGGACGGCCGCGCGATCCTCGCGGCGCTGAAGTGATCGCCCGGACTCGGGTGCTGGTGGTCATCCCCGCCCTGGCACTCACCGTGACCCTCGCCCTGACCGGATGCGGCAAGCTCGGCGCCCACGCGGGCTCCGGGTCCGATGGCTCCAGCGGGGCGCCCGTCACGAGCACGTCCGCTCCCGCGGCTGACGACTCGGCGGCGATCAACGGCATCTCGCAGGATCTCGACTCGGCAGGCGCCGCGAACACCGAGGCCGGCTCCAACGCGGATGCGGGCGATCAGGCGGGCGCGACCGGCGACGAGCCGTGACCTTCCCGTGGCCCGTCGTGAGGTTGAATGACCCCATGACCGGCGAGCGCGGGATGGTCGTCATCGTCGAAGACGAACGGACGATCGCCGAACTGGAGCGCCTGTACCTCACCCAGGCGGGCTTCGGCGTGCACCTCGCGATCGACGGCGCTCAGGGGCTGGCCGACATTCGTCGACTGGCTCCCGTCGCGGTCATCATCGACGTGGGGCTGCCTGGGATGGACGGCACCGAGGTGGTCCGCCTGCTCAGGGCCGAGCAGAACTGGGTGCCCGTGGTGTTCGTCACGGCGCACGACAGCGAGATCGATCGCGTGGTCGGTCTCGAACTCGGCGCAGACGACTACCTGACGAAGCCGTTCTCACCGCGCGAGCTGGTGGCTCGCGTGAAGGGGCTGGTGCGCCGTGCCGCGGCGCCGTCGGCTCCCGGGGTGCGCCGCGCGGGACGCGTGGAGCTCGACGAACGCGCACGGAGGGTCACCGTCAACGGCGAGAACGTCGACCTCACGACGACCGAGTTCGATCTGCTGTCGCACCTGCTCGCACATCCCGGTCAGGTGTTCAGCCGCGAGCAGTTGCTGTCGTCGGTGTGGGGCGTCGCCGACTACAGCGGCAGTCGCACGGTGGATGTGCACGTCGCGCAGCTGCGCGCCAAGCTGGGCGACCCCGACCCGATCCGCACCGTGCGCGGCGTCGGCTACGCCCTGCAGGACGGTTCCGCGTGACGGTGCCGTCGCCGTCGCGGGCGAAGCGTGGTGTCTCGCTCCGGACGCGCATTCTCGCGGCCACGGTCATCGTCGCCTTGATCGCGGTGCTGGCCACCGCGCTCGCTGCGCTGCAGTTGGTGCGTTCGTTCGACACGAGTTCGGCGCGGGACGACCTGAGCGCCCAGGCTAACCGCCTCGCCGCGGCGAAACCCGCGACCCGGGATGCGATCATCGCGGGCCTCTCCCAGCTTGATGACCCCGGCACGCTGGTCGCCTCGGTCTCTCCGGCCGGAGCCGTGACCGGCTCGGCGGCCGTGCCGCGCCGCATCGTGGCAGAACTGCGTGCCGGGCGGAATGTCTCAACCACCGTGCGCATCGGCAGCAGCTCGTATTTGCTCGAGGGCCGCCCGACGGCGCAGGGAGGCGGCGTCGTCGCGCTCCAGGACGTCGGTACCGTGCGTGCACTCACCCCGACCGTGCTCGGCCGCATCCTGCTCGCGCTCGCGATCGGCTTCGTGGTCGCGCTCATCGCGGCGTTCTTCGTCGCGCGGGTGCTCGCCAAGCCGCTGATCAACCTGGCCGGCGCCGCGAGGCGAATGGCCGCCGGTCAGCGGAACGTCGCGCTGGCGCCGAGCGGCATCCCCGAGGTCACCGACGTGGAGGCGGCGCTCGGCGCGCTCGACCAGGCGCTCGTGCACTCCGAGGGGCGGCAGCGGGAGTTCTTGCTCTCGATCTCGCACGAATTACGCACCCCGCTCACGGCGATCCGCGGCTACGCCGAAGCCCTCGGCGATGGGCTGGTGCCGGCCGATCAGATCGCGCAGGTCGGCAGGACCCTGGAGGCCGAATCGGAGCGGCTCACCGCGTTCACCAACGATCTGCTCGCGCTGGCCCGGCTGGAGGCGGACGACTTCTCGCTCCACTCCGGGCCGGTGGAGGTGCGCGCGGTCCTGGCGGCCGCGGAGGAGGCATGGCGCGCGGCGGCGAGCGCGGGGGGCGTGGTCGTCGAGGTCGCGGCATCCGACCCCGTCACGGTGGTGACGGATGCCGCGCGCCTGCGGCAGGTGGTCGATGGACTGATCGAGAACGCATTGCGGGTGAGTCCGTCCGGGTCGCGAGTATCCCTGGCGGCGCGCCGCGACGGCGCCGCGGTCGTCGTGGAGGTCGCGGACGGCGGCCCCGGGCTCACCGCCGAGGATGCCGCGCACGCCTTCGAGCGCGGCGTGCTGCGCGAGCGCTACCGCGACTCCCGGGCGGTGGGCAGCGGACTCGGGCTCTCGATCGCGGCGCGCCTCGTGGAGCGCATGGGCGGCACGATCTCGGCGCACAGCGCGCCGGGCGGCGGCGCGGTGTTCCGGCTCAGGATGCCCGCCTAGGCGTCGACGAGTTCGCGCTCGTGCGCGCCCGGGCCGGTGGCCGGGATGTGGCGCGCGTCGAGGGAGGTCTCGACGATCGTGAGGCCCTCCAAGCCGGGGAGCTTCGCGATGTGCGAGTCGACGTCGCGGATCAGCTTGCGGCCCTCCTCGCCGCCGAAGAGCTCGCCCATCACGTGGGTGACCTCCTCATCGGTCGAGATCGTCGAGCCGACCGGGCCCCAGAACTTCTTCAGCGCGAAGCGGGCGATCACGCGCGCCTTCTTGCTGGCGGCGAGGCGGTCGCGGGCCTGCGAGGCGTAGAACGCCACGTGCTTGGTCTCCTGCGCCGCGATCCGCTTCAGCAGTTCGCCGAGCACCGGGTGGTTCTCCTGCTTCGCCATCCGGAGGTATGCGGCGTTCGCCGACCACTCGTTGGCGGCGCCCCATGCCATGTGGACGGCCACGAAGTCCAGGCCGACCAGGCCTCCCAGCAGGGACTGCTTGATCGGGTCGAGGCGGTCCTTCCAACCGAGCTTGAGGCGGTTGGCCTTCAGCTCGTCGAAGTCCATGGTGATGCCGTGCTTGGCCAGCACCGCAGCCAAAGCC
>FSXQ01002848.1_pt1 | contig 11316 bp, 8 predicted proteins | sample 1638011 | NCBI WGS metagenome assembly FSXQ01 (sample SAMEA3914789, study PRJEB12502) | metagenome | biome: forest; material: soil | place: Canada | collected 2011-07-03 | depth 0.3 m | reverse complement strand
GGCAGGAAGCGTGCGATGCCGTAGAACGCCAGCACGCCCACCGGCAGGGTGATGTAGAACACCCAGCGCCAGCTGGCGTTCTCGGTCAGCCAGCCGCCCAGCATCGGGCCCAGGATCGGGCCGATCATGATGCCGGCGCCCCAGATCGCCATCGCCTGACCGATCTTCTCCTTCGGGTTGATGTCCAGCAGCACGGCCTGCGACAGCGGCACCAGCGCGGCGCCGAACAGGCCTTGCAGCAGGCGCGCGGCGACGATCTCGAGGATGTTGTCGGCCATGCCGCACAGCGCGGAGGCCACGGTGAACCCCGCCACGGCGAACAGGAAGACGCGGCGCCGGCCGAAGGCCGAGCACAGCCAGCCGGTGAGCGGCGTCGCGATGGCGGCGGCCACGATGTAGGAGGTCAGCACCCAGGAGATCTGGTCCTGCGAGCTTTGCAGCGCCCCCTGCATGTGGGGCAGCGCGACGTTGGCGATCGTGGTGTCGAGCGCCTGCATGATGGTCGCCAGCATGATGGAGACGGTGATCATCCCGCGGTGCGGGATGAGGCGGTGGTCGCCGAGGCTCACGACTCGCCTCCCCCGGCCGGGAGGTCGCCCTGCAGGTTGGCGCGCACGCGCTGCAGCAAGGTCAGCAGTTGCCTGCGCTCCGCGGCGTCGAGGCCGGCGAGGGCGCTTTCCTGGACCTGGTCGCTGAGCGCGACCGCCTTGTCGAGCGCCTGCTGCGCCTGCGGCTGCAGCTCGATCGCGTTCGCGCGGCGGTCGGTGGCGCTCGGGCGGCGCGTGATCCAGCCGGCCGCCTCCATGCGGTCGACCATGGTGGCGACGGCCATCGGCGTCAGGTCGAGGTTCTGCGCCAGCTCCGCCTGCGTCGGCGGATGGCCGCTCTCGCTGTACGCCACCTGGCCGATCAGCCGGCACTGCGCGCGCGACAGGCCGAGTTGCTCGCGCGACAATTGGTCGAAGTGGCGCCCGTACAGGCGACCGACCTCGTTGACGAGGAAGCCGAAGCGCTGCGCGAAATCGTGCTTTTTCATATAGCGCTATATCATAAACCAGTTTATCAATTGATGCGGTGGCCCGTGGCTCGACCGGGGCGCTTCTCCCGGCCGGCGCCCGGCGCGTATGCCTGGCGTCCGTTCAGCACGGACGCGACGAGTCGCCGCTAACATGGCGCCATCCCTTTCCGCCGAAAAGGCTCCATGCCGACGCCGTCGCGCCAGACCGCCGCCATCGATGAACGCATCCCGACGCCGCCGCGCTGGCTGCTGACCCTGGCCACGGCGGTCGTCGCCGTCGGCCTGCGTTCGGTGCTGCAGCCGGTGCTGGGCGACAAGCTGCCGTTCCTGATCGCCTACCCGGCCGTCGCCCTCGCGGCGTCGCTGTGGGGCATCGCGCCGGGCGCGGTCGTGGCGTCGACCTGCGCGCTGGTGGCCGCGGAGCCGTGGATCCCGCCGACCATTCCGGCCGGCGAGCGACCGATGCATGTCGGCGCCTTCCTGCTCGCGGCGATCTTCATCTGCCTCGTCAGCAACCTGCGGGTGCGCCGCTGGGCCACGCCCGCGGACGCCGACACGGGCTTCGACACGCCACTGGCGAGCTGGCTGCGCGCCGTCCTGTGGGGCGCCGTGCTGGTGCCGCTGACGGCCTTCGTCGCCGCGTCGTGGTGGGGCTACGAACGCGCCGTCGCCGAGGCGCAGGCCGCCGCCGAGCGCACCGCGATCCTGGTCCGCGGCCAGGCGCAGCGCACCTTCGAGATCGCCGACCAGATCGCGCAGCGCGCCAATTCGGCCGCGGCCGGCGACGACGGGGCGGTGCGCGGCCGCGAGGCCGAGATCCAGGCCCGCCTCGCCGACATGGTGGCGGGGCTGCCTTCCGTGGTGAACCTCAACGTGTGGGACGCCCAGGGCCGCCCGATCGCCCGCAGCGACCGCTATCCGACCGACCGCCTCGTCTCGGTGGAGGACAGGCCCTACTTCCAGCAGCAGAAGCAGGCGCGCGTGCCCCTGGGCATCAGCGAGGTCGTCACGGGCCGCCAGACCGGGCAGGAGCTCATCAACACGACGATCCGGCGCGACATGCCGGACGGGCGGTTCGGCGGCATCGTCTCGGTCTCGCTGGCGCCGGCGTTCTTCCGCGAGTACTACCGATCGCTTGCTGCGGAAAATCCGACCCTCGCGCAATTCGCCCTCGTGCGCACCGACGGCGCGATCCTGGCGGACTGGCCGCGGCTCGAGGCCGGCGAAGGATTGCAGCGGGTCACGCTCAGCGACGACGTCTTCGCCCGCGTGAAGGAAGGCGAGCGCGGCGGCCACCTCGAGGTCGCCTCGCGCCGCGACGGCGAGCGCCGCTTCATCAGCTTCCAGCGCGTGGGCGACCTTCCGCTGTACGTCGTCGTCGGCGTCAGCCGGGCGGCGATGCTGGCCGGCTGGCTGCGCTACGTCGGGTTGCTCGCCGCGTTGCTGGTGCCGGTCACCGCGGGGCTGACCTACGTCTCGCTGGTCGCCTTGCGCAAGACCCGGCGCGAGCAGGCCATCACCGCGGCGCTCAACGACGCCGTCAAGCGCCGCGCCGCTGCCGAGAAAGGCATGCTCGAAAGCCAGAAGCTCGAGACGCTGGCGCAGCTCACGGGCGGCGTCGCGCACGACTTCAACAACCTGCTGGCCATCGTCAGCAGCAGCCTGCACGTGCACCGCCACCTGCACCCGGAGCTCGGCGAGGAGCGCCACGTCCAGGCGATGTCGCGCGCGGTGCAGTCGGGCACGCGGCTCACGCGCCAGCTCCTGTCGTTCTCGCGCAGGCAGGCACTGCGACCCGAGCTCATCTCGCTGCAGACCTGGCTGCCCGGCACCGAGGGGCTGCTGCGCAGCACGCTGGGGTCGCGCATCGCGATGGAGGTGGTGGTGGATGCAGGCGTCTGCCCGATCAGCGTCGACGTGGCCGAGCTCGAGCTGGCCCTGATCAACCTCGCGCTCAACGCCAAGCACGCGATGCCCGGCGGCGGCAGGCTGCGCATCACCGCGCGCAACGAAGGCGCGTCGGAGGACGGCACCACGATGGTGGTGATCGCCGTCGCGGACACCGGCGTCGGCATCCCGCCCGATGTATTGCCGCGCGTGTTCGAGCCGTTCTTCACCACGCGCACGAAAGAGGCCGGCTCGGGGCTGGGCCTGAGCCAGGTGCACGGTTTCTGCGCGCAGGCAGGCGGACGCGCGCGCATCGACAGCGAGCCGGAGCAGGGCACGACGGTCGAGATGGTGCTTCCCGCCGAGGCGCCGTTCTCGCATCCGCCGACGCGGCCCGTCCCGACCGATCCCGAACGCCTTGCCGGACGCGTGCTGCTGGTGGAAGACAACGACGATGTCGCGCAATCGACCGCGGCCATCCTGCAGGCCGCCGGCCTGGAGGTGACGCACCACTGGAGCGCGGACGCCGCGCTCGCGGCCCTGCAGGGCGGCGCGACCTTGCCCGACATCGTGCTGAGCGACATCGAGATGCCCGGCAGGCTGAGCGGCATGGAGCTGGCTTTCCGCCTGCGCGAGCTGTGGCCGCGCCTGCCCGTGGTGCTGATCACCGGCTATGCGAAGCAGCTCGAGGAAGCCGTCTCGGGCGGGCTGCGCGTGCTGCCCAAGCCGACGCCGCCGCAGGAGCTCCTGCGCGAGCTGCGCAGCGGCATGGCGGCCACCGCGGGCCCCTGACCGTCAGACAATCGCGACGACGTGGTCGCGCCGGCAACTGCGCCGCACGAGTCGAACTGAATTCGTCTCTTGCCTGCGCCAAATCACGCTGCAGGTCTGCGAGTTCTATGCGTGCATTGTCTGTCTGTGCATTGAAGTCGGCGAGCCGTCGCTCTGCGTCGGCTATCGTCGAGCTTTTCCAGCCGCGCTTGATTCGACCGCTACCATTCGACGCCATTTTCTCACGCATGGTCAACTTTTTGACTGCATGATGAAGGGTCGAAATGCTTCCGAGAGAAGCCGCGCGCAGACTGGTCGGCAGCGTCTGCTTCGATCTACTCTGAAAGTCAAGAATGACCAAGTCTCTGAGCTGTGTGCTCGCCATGTTGCTTTCCCCCGCTGCGTTCGCGCAGGCGAGCGTCACGGCGCACATCAACATCAATCAGCCTGGCGTCTACGGGCGCATCGATATCGGCGAGCTTCCAAGCCTGGCCGTCGTCCAGCCGCAACCCATCGTCATTGCCCCTGCGCCCGTGTACGTCGAGCAGCCGCCGATCTACCTCTACGTCCCTCCTGCGCATCAGCAAAACTGGCGGCGATATTGCGGGCAGTATCACGCGTGCGGCCAGCGCGTCTACTTTGTTCGCGATGAGTGGGTGCGTCAACGCTACGAAGAGGAGCACCCCGACTGGGATCATGGCAAGAAGCACAACCATGGTCACGACAAAGAGGACAAGCACGACAAGCACGACAACGGGAAGCACCGTGGCCACGACGGTGATGACCGAGGCGATGACTAGAGCCCGCGATCTCAGGCGGCTGCCAGCCGCTCGTCGACCCAGCACAGTGAGGACGTCTTGGGCGGCGGTTCGCCTGTCTGCAGGCTTCGAACGACGCCGACCATCGGTCTAATCGTCTTGTGAGCCTTCTGCCGAGGCGAGGTTCCTGAAGAGACGCGACAACACAGCCGCACCAGCGGGTTTGGTCAAGTGATGGTCGAAGCCGGCTTCGCGCGATCGCAGGCGATCCTCGTGTGAACCCCAGCCAGTCAGGGCAACCAGGACGGCGTGCTCCAGGCTCGGGGTTCTTCGAAACGCTGCGGCCACTTCGTAGCCGTTCATGCGCGGCATTCCGATGTCGAGAAATACGAGTTCCGGCCGGTAGGTCTCCGCCAGTGCCATGGCCTCGAGCCCGTCATATGCGACGCTGATGTCGTGGCCAAGTGACTGGAGCAATATGGCCAGACTGTCGGCAGCATCGACGTTGTCGTCGACGACGAGGATGCGATAGCGTCTTTGGCTGTCGCCACCGCCAAGCTCGTTCGTTTGGGTGGCAGGGTCGACGGACGCCTTCTTGGAGAGCGGCACACGGACTTCGAAGACGCTGCCCAACCCATCGCCAGGGCTTTGGACACCGACCACGCCGCCATGAAGTTCGACGAGGCTTCGCACGAGCGACAGGCCGATCCCGAGGCCACCATGCGCGGCATCACGTCGCCCTTTGACCTGGCTGAACATGTCGAAGACCGAGTGGAGCGACTCCGCCGACAGTCCGATGCCGGTGTCTCGGACAACGATGACCGCGTGGTCGCCGTGACGACGAACGTGAATTGAAATGCGGCCGCCGGGCGGTGTGAATTTAGCCGCGTTGTTCAAGAGATTGCAGAAAACTTGCGTCAATCGAGTCGGATCGGCCTCGAGCACGAGCGGTTCGTCCGGGAGTTGCACGGAAAGTTCATGTTTGCTGATCTCCATCCACGGCGAGCTGGCTTCGACTGCCGCCATGACGATCTGGCCCACTTCCACCGACTGGATCTTGAGATCGAACTTGCCTTGCGTGATGCGGGCGACGTCCAGCAGATCGTCCACCAGCGACACGAGGTGGGTGAGTTGCCGATCCATCATCTCGCGCGCCTTCACCATCGCAGCCGGCGCGTTGTCGATCAGTTTCAGGATCTGCACACCATTGCGGATCGGCGCCAACGGATTTCTCAATTCATGGGCCAGGACGGCCAGAAATTCAGTCTTGCGCCGATTCGCTTCGGACAGGTCCGCGGCGAGCACGCGAAGGCTCTCTGCTGCGCGGTGCTCCCGATCGCGGGCGGCCTCAAGCTCGGTTGCCGACAGGTGCTCGGAAGTCGAGTCTCGAAAGATCTTCGCGTAACCGTGCAGAAGCCCTTCGGCGTCCCGAAGCCCGACCATCACGCCGTCGGCAAAAAATCGACCGCCGTCTTTTCGAAGATGCCACCGCCGATCCGCCGCGCGGCCCATGGAGGCTGCACGCGCCATCTCCGAGATGGGAATGCCGGCGTCGCGGTCCTCGGAGGTAAAAATCAAGGTGATCGGTTGACCGACCGCCTCCGTTGCGCTCCAGCCGGTAACGGCAGCGGCACCGCCTTCCCACTCGGTGATCACGCCTTCCAGGTCCGCCAATACAAACCCATAGTCAGTCGTGTTGTCCAGAATCAGGCGCAGGCGTTCGTCCTTGGCTTTGATCGTCGCAGCGGCCTTGTCTCGCTCGGCCCTCGCAGATTCGTGGGTCTTGCGGAAGAGGTCGGCGAAGATTGCCACCTTCGCCCTCAACACCACAGGCGAAAGAGGCTTGGTCATGAAGTCGACCGCCCCGAGCTGGTAGGCCTCCTCGGGCGAGAACTCGTCCTCCAGGGTCGCCGTCAAGAACACGATGGGAGTTCTGGCGGCTCGTGGATGCGCGCGGATGCGCCGTGCGGTTTCGAAGCCCGACATGGTCGGCATTCGCACGTCGAGCAACACCACGGCGAAATCGTCCTTGCTCAACGTCAAGAGCGCTTCTTCTCCAGAAGTCGCTCGCACCAAGTGTTCCTGGAGCTCATCCAGGATCGTCTCGAGCACAAGCAGGTTCGATGCCCTGTCGTCGACAAGCAGTATGTTTACTGGTTGCACGGAGGGCTGCCGGTAAGCGTCATGAATATTGCTGGGCGCGCCATGGAACGGTGCCTGAGGAGGGGCTGTCACGCATACTACGACACACGCCTTTCGCCAGCCAATCCGGGCGCCTGAGGGACAGGTGGGTCGTACCGCGAATAGCGGTTTGCCGGAGATCGTCGATCGACGAGCGCACTGATCCTGCGGGGTGACCTGCGCCCGGAGGGCGCGCTCGCGCCGTGCGCAACATGCCGCTGATCATGTGCCATGGCGCGCCGCCCGATGCGGCGGTTCCTAGCTGCGTAGTCTGCGGATCCATTTCTTCAGCAAGTCCTGCGCACTCGCGTCGTTGCGCACCCAGGTTCCACCGTAGATCAGGTCGAGTCCTCGAACCGTGCAGTGGGTGGTCTTGATCGTGCCCACGATGGTGGTTACATGCGCCGGATCGTTCAGGCCCGGCACGGCGACAGCGCAGGTGAGCACCGAATTCGGAGGGATGCCGACTTCCCCAGCCAGTCCGATGCCTCCCTCGCTGATGTCGCAGACGCGCATTTCGACGACGTTGCCGTTGGGCAGCTGCACCCTGGCGACCCACTTCACCTTGGCCCGAACCTCCTTGCGAGCCTCTTTCGAGGGTGCTGCAAAGGCAGGCTTGTCCACGTCCGGCTGCGCAGCGGCCCCGAAGATGTCGTCGACGTCGGAAGGCGATTTGCTCACGAATTGGCCTGGTTGAACATTGATCGAAGGGCAAGCGGCATGCGCCGCGCGGAGTGCATGAGCATGCGGTCAGCACCGTCGCCTGCCGCTCACGCAACAACTCATCCGCTGACCAGGCCGTACACGCGTTCCGGCATGATGCGCGAGAACTCCTTTGCGCTGGGCAGCGCGGCCTCGACCTTGAAGTCCGCCTCTGCGGTATCGCGGCGGTGCGTTTCGCCGCAGGGCTTGCCGTTCCTGTCGCTCAGCGTCGCCACCAGAGGATGGGTTCCTGCAGCGGGCCGGCGGATCGAGACGGCAACCTCCCCGGACCGCAGCTTGACCAAGCTACCTGGCGGATGGACTCCGAGGGCTTTGACGACGGCCATCGACAGTGGGTCGCCAGGATTCTCCTGAAACAGCTGGCGCACTGCGAGTTGCGGCAAGATGCCGGGACGCTTTGCCCGTGGACTGATCTTGGCCATGTAGATGTCAATGGCGCGCAGCACACGGGCGGATGCGTGAATGTCGCTCTTGCCTCGCGGATAGCCACCGCCGCCAGCCTGCTCGTGATGATCCGCGACGATGGCCAGCCAGTCCTCGTCGACGATGCCCGTCGCGCGCAAGAGCGTCGCGGTCGCGTCCGGGTGGGCCCGGATTTGATCCATTTGCTTCCTGGATGGCGGATCATCCTGTTCCGCCATGGTCGCCTGGAGCTCCAGAATGCTCAGGTTCATGGTGAGGGCCGCATGGCCCAGTGCCTCGATACGGCGTTCCTCCCAGCCGAGTTGGCCCGCGGCCAGGGTGGCCAGCACCGCGCAGTGGATCGAATGGCGCAACGGGTAGAGGGCGAAGCGGTGATCTTCCTGTCGGGTGCAGAGGAACAGAGCAATGTCGGCGTCGCGATCGACCAGAGCCCGGAGCGAACCGAAGAAGGGCGGCACGCTGCTGCCTTCGATCTCGCGGCGTGCCAACGCGCGGGCCAACTTGTCGAACTGCCACAACAGACGCTCCCAGCGATCGAACAATGACAGTTGAACGACGATCGGCGGCGATGCAGCGGCGGATCGTGCCTTGCGCTCCGCGTCAACCATGCCTCGTTCAGCCCAAGCGCCGCGATCGATCAGCGCCTCGAACTGCGCCTCGTCCAGGATCACCTGACCTTGGTTCAGGAGCAAGCGCTCCTGCGCGTCCAGAACGCGAAATGGCAGCGGGCCGCCGATGCGAAGCAGGTCTCGCACATCGGAAAGTGGAACGCGGTCTGACGTGCTTTTCATGGCGATGGACCTTTCGGCTCTTGTCCCTCGGATTGCCAGGACGGTTTTCCAGCAGTCTGCGCTGTCCTCAACGGCTGTCGTCGAAATGAGATGTCGACCCGCTCAATTCGAAGTCGGAAATCTCTTCATCCAGCGAAGGCAGGGAAACATGGTTCGGTCCACCGACGTTCAGTTCGACCCGGTCCCGGCCGTTCGACTTGGCCAGGTACATGGCCTCGTCCGCGCGTTTGATGCCGTCGACCAGGTCTTCGCCCGCGGTCGCTTCCGAGACTCCAAAGCTGCCGGTGACCTGCAGGCCATCCGGCCAAGGTCGGCCGGCGATGGCACGCCGAAGTCGCTCCGCAATCGCACGGGCATCCGTTGGCGCTGTGCCCGGGAAGATCAGGAGGAACTCCTCCCCGCCCCACCGCGCCAGGATGTCGTCACGTTGAATGGCACTCGCGATGACATCCGATATCTCCTTGATCACACGGTCCCCGACATCGTGACCGTGCAGATCGTTGATGCGCTTGAAGTGATCGATGTCCACGAAGACGATCGACAAGGGAAAGAACCGGACGTCTCCGCGCTCGGCCGCCTTCGACAATTCATCGCGGAGTCCGTGGCGATTGAGGGCACCGGTCAGCGGGTCGCGCTTGGCGACTTGCTTCAGATTGTCCGTCTCGGCGCGCAATTCGGCGTTGAGGCGTTCGAGGGTTGCCTTGCCGTGACGCGTCGCCTCCAGCGCTTTTCTCGCGCTGAAAGCGTAGAAGGCGATGTAGGCAGCGCCGGCCATCAGCCACGCGGCGATGACCCAGAGTCGAAACGTCGCAGGCGGCACCAGCTTCCCGGTGAACTCGATCCGGTCAACCGTGATGACATGCATGCCCGGCGTCACATTGCCACCGGTGGCTACCTGCATGGCCACGACGTTGTCGAATTCGGTCCCCGCATGTTCGACGCCGACGACATGCGATGTGCTCCACCAGGACGACACGGTGAACTGACTCAGCTTGGCTGACAAGTCCGGATGCGCCGTGGGACCATAGACAAGTTCCTGCACCTTTGCCGACGAGGGCTGCGTCGGATCGGAATAGGCCGGATTGAAATTGAGCAAGAACAGACGTACCTGCTGCTCCGTCTCGGGGCCCTGCGAGTCGACCTGCACGGCCACCTTGTCGAACGCACTCAGATCCACGCCTGCCGGAGGCCTGCCAAGCTCGAAGACGAGATTGCAATACGGCCATGCGTACCCGGCGCGGATTTCGCAGTTCATGACGAGCTTGTTGCCCTCGCGATGGATGGAGGAAGTCGTCTTGCCGCCCGAACTGCTGTCATCGATGGCCCGCACCATGACGTTCGACGTTCCATCGAGCACGAGACGCCGGTTCATCCCGAACTGATTCCACGCCAGACCGATCACGGTGAACAGGAACAGAACCAGCAAGATCAGGTCGACGCGTCTTCTTTTCATTCGGGGCCCTCATCCCGGCTCTCTCGGGTCCAGATTAGATCGGAGCAAACCTGCTCATGCTGAATGGTATGAAGGTTGGGTGATCTCGAATGATCAACAATTTCACGGTTCAGAGGCATTGCTGTTGCCGAGCAAGACGGCGCAACGCTGCTCAGTTGAATCTAATTCTCCCGTAAGAAAGTTGTATCTTGTCCGCGTTTCCGTCCCGACCTGCGCTGATGGCGATAGTCTCGTCCGAGATGGACGATGCGGCGACGGCGCACCGCGCCGATCCGCCGCGGCACGTCGAACCCTGTTCGCCGCCCTGGCGGTTCAACCGCCCAGGTAGGCTGCCTGCACCCGCGGCTCGTCCAGCAGCTCGCGTCCGCTGCCTTGCAGCACGACGCGGCCGTTCTCCAGCACGTAGGCGCGCTCGGCGATCTTGAGCGCCTGGCGCACGTTCTGTTCGACGAGGAAGATCGTCAGGCCGTCGGCGTTGATCTCGCGCAGCGTGCGAAAGATGCCCTGCACGACGATCGGCGCAAGTCCCATCGACGGCTCGTCCAGCAGCAGCACGCGCGGACGCGCCATGAGCGCGCGGCCGATCGCCAGCATCTGCTGTTCGCCGCCGGACAGGTTGCCCGCCAGGCCGCTCTCGCGTTCCTTGAGGCGCGGGAACAGCGTGAACATCTTCTCGAGGTCGTTCGCGCGCGCGGCCGCGCCGTCGCGCCGCGTGTAGGCGCCCAGCTCGAGGTTCTCGCGCACCGTGAGCGTCGTGAGCGTGGCGCGGCCCTCGGCCACCTGCACGAGGCCGGCGGCCACGAGCTTGTGGGCGGGCAGGGCGGTCACGTCGCGGCCGTCGAACATCACCTTGCCGGCCGCCTTGGGCACCAGCCCGGACAGCGCCAGCAGCGTCGTCGACTTGCCGGCGCCGTTCGCGCCGACCAGCGTCGTGATCCTGCCGGCCGGCAGCGACAGCTCGACGTCGCGCACGGCCTCGATGTGGCCGTAGCTGACGCTCAGGCCCGAGACGGAGAGCAAGGCATCGCTCATTCCGGCTCTCCCGGGGCCACCGAGACCTCGTCGTCCTCGCGGCCCAGGTAGGCCTCGATCACCTGCGGATCGTTGCGGATCTGCTCGGGACCGCCGCGGGCGATGATCTTGCCGAAGTTCAGGACGGAGATCTCCTCGCACAGGCCCATCACGAAACGCATGTCGTGCTCGATCATGAAAATCGTGTAGCCGCGGCCCTGGATGTTGACGATCTCGCGCATCAGCTCGGTCTTCTCGGTGCTGTTCATGCCGGCCACCGGCTCGTCGAGCAGCAGCAGC
>FSXQ01003171.1_pt1 | contig 11334 bp, 13 predicted proteins | sample 1638011 | NCBI WGS metagenome assembly FSXQ01 (sample SAMEA3914789, study PRJEB12502) | metagenome | biome: forest; material: soil | place: Canada | collected 2011-07-03 | depth 0.3 m | reverse complement strand
GTCTGATCTCGATGGGATCGCTGTACTACCTGATCCCGCGCATGTTCGGCCAGGTCAAGATGTACAGCGTCAAGGCCATCGAGCTGCACTTCTGGATCGCGACCGTCGGCATCGTGCTCTACATCGCGTCGATGTGGATCGCTGGTGTGATGGAGGGCCTGATGTGGCGTGCCGTGAATCCGGACGGCACCCTCGCCTACAGCTTCGTCGAGGGCGTGAAGGCCGCCTTCCCGTTCTACGTGGTGCGACTGTGCGGCGGCGTGTTGTACCTCGGCGGCATGCTGATCATGGCCTGGAACGTCTTCAAGACGGCCACCAACGGCCGCTACGCACCCGTCCGCATCCCGCTCGCGGCGACCTACGCCTGAACATCCGGAGAAATGACCATGTCGAAAGACAACTCTGAAAAGGCCAAAGGCTTCTCGCACGCCGACATCGAGACCAACAACTTCCTGATGATCGTGCTGATCCTGCTGGTCGTGGCGATCGGTGGACTGGTGGAGATCGTGCCGCTGTTCTTCCAGAAGTCCACGACGCAGCCGATCGCCGGGCTCAAGCCCTACACGTCGCTGCAACTGGCGGGGCGTGACGTCTACTTGCGCGAAGGCTGCTACGGCTGTCATTCCCAGATGATCCGACCGCTGCTTGCCGAGACGCTGCGTTACGGCCACTACTCGATGGCAGGCGAGTCGGTGTACGACCACCCGTTCCAGTGGGGCAGCAAGCGCACGGGCCCGGATCTGGCGCGCGTAGGCGGCAAGTACAGCGACGAATGGCATCGCATCCACCTGAACAACCCGCGCGACCTCGTCCCCGAGTCGAACATGCCGGCGTACTCCTGGCTGGTCAACGACAAGCTCGATCCGGCCGACATGGCCCCAAAGATGCGCGCGTTGCGCCGCGTCGGCGTGCCCTACACCGATGACGAGATCGCCAAGGCCGGTGACGAGGTGGCAGGCAAGACCGAACTCGACGGCCTGATCGCCTACCTGCAGATCCTTGGGACGTCATACAAGTAAGGAGCACGAGCATGGAACTGGACATCAACGCACTTCGTGTCGGCGTCACCTTGGCGTCGTTCGTGATCTTCGGCGGCATCGTCCGATGGGCGCTGCTGGCGAAGAACAAGCCCGCATTCGACGAGGCGCAGCAGTTGCCGTTCCTTGAGACGGGGGCGCCGGAATGAGCGACTTTTTCTCTCCCGGCTGGTCGATCTACATCGCCGTCGCCACGATTCTGGGCCTTCTGGGGTGCCTCGCCCTGCTGCTGATCGCCAGCCGCGGCCAGACGTCGTCCAATGAGGACTCCACGGGTCACGTCTGGGACGGCGACCTGAAGGAGCTGAACAACCCGATGCCGCGCTGGTGGATGATCCTGTTCATCGTCACCATTGTGTTCGGCGCAGTCTACCTATTGCTCTACCCAGGCCTCGGCAGTGCCAAGGGGTTGCTGGGCTGGACCAGTGCAGATGCCTACCAGGCAGACCAGTCGAAGACGGCCGCCGACCTTCGCGGTGTCTACGCCAGGTACGCGTCGATGTCGGCCGCCCAGCTGTCGCAGGACCCGAAGGCCATGGCGATCGGCGAGCGCCTGTTCGTCAACAACTGCGCAGGTTGCCACGGCTCCGACGCGCGCGGCAGCAAGGGCTTTCCGAACCTGACCGACAACGACTGGCTGCATGGCGGCACCCCGGAGGACATCGTCGAGAGCATCACGCACGGCCGGGCGGGCATGATGCCGCCGATGGCCGCCGCAGTTGGCGACCAGGTCGATGTCTCGAACGTCGCGAACTACGTCCTCAGCCTGTCGGGCAGCCCGCATGACGCCGTCGCGGCCCAGGCCGGGAAGGCGAAGTTCGTCGTTTGCGCCGCGTGCCACGGGCCGGATGGCAAGGGCAACACGACGATCGGCTCGGCGAACCTGACCGACAACATCTGGCTGCACGGGTTCGGCAAGGACGCGATCGAGGCCATGATTAACAACGGCAAGACCAACATCATGCCGGCGCAGGAGACGCGCCTGTCGCCGGAGCAGATCCACGTAGTCGCCGCCTACGTGTGGAGCCTATCGCAACCCGATTCGATCACGGCGAAGTGACCATGCCGAACCGCCCGTGACCGTTGATCGCCAAGCCGCGGTACCCCGCAAGGTCATCCCGATCGTCGCGTCGCCGGGCGGATCGGCGTCGATGTATCGGGCCGAGGCGAAGATCCAGGCACGCAGCGTCACGGGCTGGTGGACGAGCTGGCGCTGGTTCTTCGTCGCCGCGACGATGCTGCTCTTTTACGGGCTGCCGTGGCTCGCGTGGAACGGCCGCCAGGCGGTGTTGTTCGATCTCGTCGCGCGCCGCTTCTACATCTTCAAGCTGGTGCTCTACCCGCAGGACTTCATCTACCTCACGGGACTGCTGGTCGTCTCGGCCTACGCCCTGTTTCTCTTCACTGCGGTTGCCGGGCGGTTGTGGTGCGGTTTTGCGTGCCCGCAGACGGTCTATACAGAGATCTTCCAGTGGGTCGAGCGCCGATTCGAAGGTGACCGCGTCGCGCGAATGAGGCTGGACGCCGGCCCGTGGACGCGCGAGAAGATCCTGCGCAAGTCCGGCAAGCAGGCCACCTGGATAGGCATCGGCCTGTGGACGGGCTTCACGTTCGTCGGCTTCTTCACGCCGATCAGGGTGCTGTCGGTGGAAACGCTGAACCTCAGCTTCGGGCCGTGGGAATGGTTCTGGATCCTGTTCTACGGCTTCGCGACGTACGGCAACGCCGGCTTCATGCGCGAGCAGGTCTGCAAGTACATGTGCCCGTACGCGCGCTTCCAGAGCGCGATGTTCGACCGCGACACGATGATCGTGAGCTACGACACCCTGCGCGGCGAACCGCGCGGCTCGCGGCCGCGGTCGTTGGGCCACGCGGCGCTGGCCGCCGCGAACAAGGGCGAATGCGTGGACTGCACCTTGTGCGTGCAGGTCTGCCCAACCGGCATCGACATCCGCCAGGGCCTGCAGTACGAATGCATCGGCTGCGCGGCGTGCATCGACGCCTGCGACGGCGTGATGGACAAGATGGACTACCCGCGCGGGCTGATCCGCTTCGCCACCGAGAACGGTCTGGAGAAGCTCTGGGACCGCGCGGCGATGCTGCGCCGCGTGTTCCGCCCGCGAGTGCTGATCTATGGGGTCGTGCTGCTGGCCATCGTCGGCGCGCTCGGATCCAGCCTGGCGCTGCGCAGGCCGTACCGGGTGGACGTCATCCGCGATCGCGGCGCACTGGCACGCGAGGTCGAGGACGGCCGGATCGAGAACGTCTACCGGTTGCAGGTCATGAATGCAAGCGAATCCTCGCAGCGCTTCCACGTCTCGGTCACCGGGCTCGACGGCGTGGTCATCGCCTCCGTGCCGGACGTGGAGGTGCAAGGCACCGAGGCCCGCTGGCTGCCCATTCGCGTGCAGATCCCGTTCGACACCGCGCGCAGGATCGGTGGCGGCGCGCATCCACTGCACTTCGAGATCACCCGGCTATCGGACCCGTCGTCGACCGACGCGCTGTCCGAAAAGACCACGTTCATCGTCCCGAGATAACAGGAGACCTCATGGCCGCCCTTGCACCCGTCACCCTGCCCGCCTCCGAACCCACCTTCATCGCCTGGTGGCGCCTCCCGATCGTCTGGCTGGTGGTGGGACTGCCGGCCTCCGCCGTCATCGCGGCCACGGCCTCGGGCATCATTGCCGCGCGCGGCGCGGACCCTGTCGTCAACGAATACACCGCGAGCCTGCGCCAGGCGGCGGAGGAATCGCTCGTGAATGGCTCCGCCCACGGCGCGCTGGAGCCCGCGGAGTCGGCCCGCAACCATGCGGCCACGCCGAAGCGCTGAGCGCGCCGCGACGCGGCATCCACCACAGGAAGACCCGGCATGAACCCGCGCGCAATGACCATCATCTGGCCGTCGTTCCTGATGGCCGGCGTGCTCGAAGCCATGGTGTTCTCGGTGGTCGATCCCACCGAGCTGCACTTCGGCCCCGGCCTGATCGACGCGTCCCCGCAAGCGGTCTACACCGTCGCCTTCCTGGCGTTCTGGGCGGTGCTGTCGACGTCCGGTGCATTGACCACCCTGCTGTGGATCGATCCCGACGCGCGCGAGGACGACGAGCGCGACATCGTCGATTCTTGATCGATCGCAATCCGACGGCGGCCGGGGTGCCGGACGATCACGCCATGTCGGAAGCCATCATCTCCATCACGCCCGCCGCCCAGGCCCTGCCTTCCGCGGACGTCCTCGGCCGCATCGAAGGGCCCGGCCCCCGCTACACGTCGTATCCGACGGCCGATCGATTCGACGAGGCTTTCGGTTCCAGCCACCTCGAATCCGTGCTCGCGGCACGGCGACACGCCGACGAGGACGGCACGGTGAGCCCGTTCTCGGTCTATGTCCACATCCCCTTCTGCGAGTCGGTCTGCTACTACTGCGCCTGCAACAAGATCATCACAAAGCACCACTCGCGTGCCGGCGCCTACCTGGATGCGCTCGACCTGGAGATCGACCTGATGGTCGCGGCGCTCGGCGCGCAGAGAACCGTCTCGCAGCTGCACCTGGGCGGTGGCTCGCCCACCTTCCTGTCCGACGCCGAGATCGCACGCCTGATGCGCTCGCTGCGTCGTGCGTTCTACCTCGACCCCGACGCGGAGCTGTCCATCGAGATCGATCCGCGCACCGTGACGACGGACCGTCTCGCGCGACTGCGCGCCGAGGGGTTCAACCGCGTCAGCTTCGGCGTGCAGGACTTCGATCCCGCCGTCCAGCAGGCCGTGCACCGCGTGCAGTCCTACGAGAGCGTGCGCGCCCTCATCGAAGGCGCGCGCGCGCTGGGCTTCACGTCGATCAACGCCGACCTGATCTACGGCCTCCCGCAGCAGACCGCGGAGAGCTTCGCGCGCACCATCGCGCAAGTCGGTGCGCTCAGGCCCGATCGGATCGCGCTCTACGCGTACGCCCATCTGCCCAAGCGGTTCAAGCCGCAACGACGCATCGCCGCGACGCAGCTCCCCGATGCCCCGGCGCGAGTCGCCATGCTCGGCAGCGCGATGGCCGGGTTCATCGCCCGGGGCTACGTCTACATTGGAATGGATCACTTCGCCCTGCCTTCGGACTCGCTCGCGATCGCCAGGCGCGAGGGCCGGCTGCATCGCAACTTCCAGGGCTACAGCACGCAGCCGGACTGCGACCTGATCGGGCTGGGCGTTTCGGCGATCGGGCGGATCGGCAACAGCTACTACCAGAACGCCAAGCTGCTGCCGGACTACTACGCAGCGCTCGAAGAAGATCGGTTCCCCGCCGCGAAGGGCTTGTTGCTGGACCGGGACGACCTCGTCCGGCGCGAGATCATCATGGCGTTGATGTGCAACGGCCGGGTCGAGTTCGCCGACATCGACCGCCGGCACCGCATCGTCATGCGCAAGGCGTTCGCCGACGAGATCGGCCACCTGATGCCCTTCGTCGACGACGGCTTCGCCATCGTCGACGACCAGTCGATCCAGGTGACGCCGGCGGGCTGGTACGTGGTCCGCGCCATCGCCATGGTGTTCGATCGCTACCTGCGCGACGCGGCCTCCCGCGAGCGCTTCTCCCGCGTAGTGTGATGACCGCTTACCTGGCCCTCACCGGCCTGGCGATGGGCTTGGCTGCCTCGCCGCATTGCGTCACCATGTGCGGGTCGCCATGCGCCGCGATGACGTGCCATGGTCGCAAGGATGCGCTCGGCTTCCATCTCGGCCGCATCGTCGGCTACACGGCCGCGGGCGCCGCAGCGGCAGCGAGCATGACGGCGCTCGGCGCCTGGACGAGAGCCACGCCGGCATTGCAACCCCTCTGGCTGCTGGTCCATCTCTGCTTCCTCGGGCTGGGCCTGTGGTGTCTCGCCGCGGGCCGCATGCCCAGCCGCATGGCGCGCGACGGTGCCGTTCCGATGACGATCGTGCACCGCGACGCGCGGCCCTTGCGCACCGGCCTCGCCGGCCTAGCCTGGGTGGCCTGGCCCTGCGGTGCGTTGCAGGCCGCCTTGCTGGTGTCGGCCCTGGCCAGCGGCCCCGCCGGTGGGGCCGTGGTGATGGCCTGCTTCGCCGTCGCCTCGCTGCCCGCCCTGGCCGCCGCCCCCTGGCTGTGGGGTCGCTGGCGATCGTGGAGCGGACGCCAGGTCTCTCCCGCCGAGGCGGCGGCATGGGGCTATCGCATCGCGGGCGCGGGATTGGCGCTGAGCTCGGGCTGGGCCATCGCCAGCGGACTACGAGACCACCTTTCCGCGTTCTGCGGGACTTGACGCCGCGGCCGTCCGGACGCCAGGCGTCCGGTCGACGAACGCGCGCTCGATGACGTAGCTGCCGGGTCGACTCATCGTGCCCTCGACGAACCCGGCCCTGTCCAGCACCGATCGCGTGTCGGCCAGCATCGCCGGACTGCCGCACACCATGCAGCGATCGTGTTCGGGGTCGAATTGCGGAAGGCCGATGTCAAGGCAGAGACGTCCCGTCTCGATCAGCGCGGGAATGCGCCCCTGGTGGACAAACGGTTCGCGGGTCACCGTGGGGTAGTAGGCCAGCTGCGTGGCAACCTGCGCCCCGACGAACTCGTCGCAGGGCAGTTCTCGTGAGATCAGCTGACGGTAGGCGAGGTCCGCCACCTGGCGACAACCGTGCACCAGCACGATCTTCGAAAAGCGGTCGTACGTTTCCAGGTCGCGGATCACGCTCAGGAACGGCGCCAGGCCGGTGCCGCTGGCCAGCAGGTAGAGCGTGCGCCCGGGCAACAGGTTCTGCATCAGCAAGGTACCCGTAGCCTTGCGTCCGACCAGCACGGTGTCGCCCGGCACCACGCGCGCGAGCCGCGACGTGAGCGGGCCGTCCGGCACCTTGATACTGAAGAACTCCAGGTTCTCCTCGTACGGCGAGCTCGCGATGCTGTACGCCCGCATCAGGGGCAGCCCGTCGACCTCGAGCCCGATCATCACGAACTGGCCGCTCTGGAAGCGGAACGACGCTTCCCGTTTGGTCGTGAACGAAAAGAGTCGATCGGTCCAGTGGTGGACGGTCAGGACCCGGGCGTCGAAATACGGACTCATGCACGCTCCTTTGCGATGGCACAGGATGCGCGGCGCGCGCTGGAAGCGCATTGACGGGACTCAAGCCGTCGACACGAACCGCGGCAACTCGCGCGATCTTGACGCCGCGCAAACCACGATCCGGCGCTTCGGCGTGCAATCCGGACTGGGGCAATCCTGCCGACTTCCACCTCGAACCGATGTCCATCCCCATTGCTGTCAATCCATCCGCGCCTGCCAGCGGCGAGATTCCCCATCGCAAGCTGATCCGCGCCTGGCTGGAGCCGTTGGCCAGCAGGAGCACGGCTCGCGCGTTGACGCTGGTCGCCATCGACCTGATCCTGTTCGCGGCCTGCCTGGCGGCGACGATCGTCGCGCCCGCCGCGTGGATGCAGCTGGCGGCGAGCGTCGCCATGGGGCTGGTGATCGGCCGCCTGTTCATCCTCGGCCACGACGCCTGCCACCAGAGCTTCACGCGTCACCGCGCGCTCAATCGCTGGATCGGGCGCATCGTCTTCCTGCCGTCGCTCACGCCCTACAGCCTCTGGGAAGTCGGGCACAACGTGATCCACCACGGCTACACCAACCTGCGCGGGTTCGACTTCGTGTGGCAGCCGCGGTCGCTCGAGGAATACCGGGCGCTGTCGCCGGCCAAGCGGGCGCTGGAGCACGTCTACCGCAGCGGCTGGGCGCCCTGGCTCTACTACATCGTCGAGATCTGGTGGTCGCGCCTGCTGTTTCCGAATCGCCGGAACATGCCCAGCCGGCGCGCCGTGTTCACGTGGGACGGCCTGCTGGTCTGCGCCTTCGCGGCGCTCTGGATCGCGGGACTGGCCTTGGCCGCACGCGCCACGGGGCAGTCCGTCGCGTGGCTCGTCGGCGTCGGCTTCGCCCTGCCCTTCGTGCTGTGGAACGGCCTGATCGGCTTCGTCGTCTACGTTCACCACACCCACCTGGGTGTCGCCTGGTACGAGGACAAGCGCAACTGGGCGGCGGCGCAGCCGTTCGTCTCCACGACGGTGCATCTGACGTTCAAGTCGATGATGGGCAGCGTCCTGCATCACATCATGGAGCACACCGCGCACCACGTCGACATGAGCGTCCCGCTGTATCGGCTGAAGGCCGCGCAGGCGCTGCTGGAACAGAGGCTCGCGGGCCATATCGTCGTCCAGCCGTTCTCGTGGCGCTGGTACGCGCACACCGCACGCCGTTGCAAGCTCTACGACTTCAAGGCCGGCTGCTGGACGGATTTCTCGGGCCGAAGCGTCGCGGGCGCAGATCCCGCGGCAAGCTGATTGCCCCCATCGAACAGGAGTGTCCTCTCATGGAAACACGCACTTCCCCATCACATGGCGTCGACAGCGCCTGGCGCTTCGACGGCTTCGAGGCGCTGGATACCTGCCATCTCGAGACGCTGCGCATGTTGGGACAGCTCGCCCAGATGGTCGGCCAGCTCGAACGGGCCGGGCCCGATCGTCGGATGCGAGCGATGGCGACGGCCATCGACCGGCACTTCTCGACCACGATGCGCGAGCACCACGAAGACGAGGAGCGCCACGTCTTTCCGGGCATCGCCGCTGGCGCCGATGCGCAGACCGCCCAGACGCTGGCGTGCCTGGCGCAGGATCACTTCTGGCTGGAGGCGGACTGGCGCGAACTGGCACCCTTGCTGGACGCGGCCGCGTCCGGGCATTCGGGCTGCGACCTCGACGCGTTGCGCCGCGGCGTCCACATCTTCGCGGCCCTTTGCCGCGACCATATCGCGCTCGAGGAGTCGCTGATCTATCCGCAGGCGATCCAGCGCATGGCCGATGGCGAACGCCAGTCGATGAACCGCGAAATGGCTTTGCGGCGACACGGCGCGCACGCGGGGCACAGACGCGACTGACGGAACGAGGCGCCGCGGCGCCAGGGTCATGCCGGCGCGAAGCCTCTGATGAATGCCGCCTGCCATGGCTGGTGGCGGTCCGCTTCCGTTGCCGTGCGCGGCACGACGCCGGCGATCGGCAATCCGGCTGCGGGCTCCACGATCACCGGCACGCCGGCGAGCGCCCGCAACTGCTCGATCACCGCGCCAGGAATCGCGACGCAGGCGACGCCGTCGTAGAGTCGCCCCAACATGCGCGCGGCCTCGCGGATCGCTTCGGTCTCTCCCAGTTCCTCGAAGCGCGGCCGCACCAGCGAGACATGGGCCCCGAGCTCGATCGCCGCCCGGTAGGCCACCAGCGCTTCGGGCTGGGACGGGTCGTCGCACAACAGTCCCACCTCCTTGCCTTTCAACGCCAGTCGCGCCACAGCCGCCAGGACCGCCGCACGCTGGCAAGCCGCCTCGTCGCCCGCATCCTGCGGCGCGCACGGAGGCACCGCCGCGGCAGACGCGGGCGGCCCGGAAGGCGACTGCAGGCTCATGATGGCCTCGTGGAGGACGAGCGACAAGGGAACATGGCTGGAAGCTTAGACGGGGCCTCGTTCAGGCCATTGCGCTTTGTCAAGAAGGTCGTTCCCGTTTTCACTTGCCCGGTCCGTTTACCGTCCGTTGACTCACTGTTACCGAGGGCTCCACGCGGTTGTTTCTGTGTTGTCAGTCGCTGCCTAGGATCCAAACATCGAATTCACACCGCCCCAGGAGTCCCCGATGTTCGCCCTGACCCAGATCGCTCCGTCGCCCGCTTTCAAGCCCGTCCTCCCCGCCTCTCGCGTCGGCGCCGAATCGGCAGAACGCCTGGCGTCGCAGGTGCACCGCGAAGCTGTCGCCGATACCTTGCAACTGCTGGCAGCAACGCTGGCGCCCCAGAAGCGGCTAGTGCGCGCCGGAGACGTGATCTACCGCGCAGGCGACGCGTTCGACTGCCTCCACATCCTCAACTCAGGCCTCGTGAAGATCGTCAAGCTGACGTCCGACGGGCGCGAGCAGGTGGTCGGCCTGAAGTTCCGCGGCGATTGGCTGGGCTTCGACGGGATCGCCCGCGCCGGCTACGGGTGCGACGCCGTGGCGATGGACACCGGCGAGGTCTGGGCCGTTCGCTACGACGCCCTGCTGGCCTCGTGCGGTCGGCATCCGATCCTGCTCACGGCCTTGCACGAGGCGATGAGCCGCGAGATCTCGCGCGACCGCGACTCGCTCATGTCCGTCTGCACGCTGCCCGCCGATGCCCGGGTCGCCAACTTCCTGCACGACTGGGCCCAGTCTCTCGGCGCACGCGGCCTGCGCACGGACCAGATCACGCTGCGGATGACCCGCGCGGAGATCGGAAACTTCCTGGGGCTGACGCTGGAATCGGTCAGCCGCGCGCTGTCGAAGTTGGCCCGCGAAGAGATGATCTCGTTCGTGGAGAAGGGCCGCCGCGAAGTGCGCATCCCGGACCTCGGCGCCCTGGCCGACTTCGTCCAGCGGGCGCTGGGCGACGAACGCGTCGTGCTGCAGTAGGCCTCCCCTCGCTCGAGCGACGACACCGCTTCAAGCTGTTTCCGTCGTGATGATCGCAATCGCATTGGCCAGTTCCTCGCGAGAGAAAGGCTTGCGCAGCAGCTCCCAGCTCGCGGGCGCGTCCCGGTCGGCGTCGATGAGTTCCGCCGAGAATCCCGACATCAGGACAACGCCCAGCGTCGGGAAGCGTCGCTGCGCCTCGCTCGCCAGCTCCGTGCCTCGCATACCGGTACCCAGTGCGATGTCGCTCAGCAGAAAGTCGAACTCCGCGGCGAGCTTCAGCAGGATCAACGCGTCTTCGGCGTTCGACGCCACCGTCACGTGGCAAGCCAGCTGCTGCAGGAACGTCTGCATGACACTGCGCACTTCGGCGTCATCCTCCACGAGCAACACGCGCAGGCCAGGCCGCACCGCGGCACGCACCGGCGAGGCGCCTGCGGAGGGCACGGCGTCCATCGAGGGACGCGGAAGATACAGCGAGACGGTCGTGCCATCGCCAGGCGCGCTGTCGATCTCGATCGCCCCACGCGATTGCTTGACGAAGCCGTAGACCGTGCTGAGGCCCAGTCCCGTGCCGCGACCGGCTGCCTTGGTCGTGAAGAACGGCTCGAACGCCCGCTCCTTCACTTCTTCCGGCATGCCGACACCCGAGTCGATGATCGCCATCCGAACGAACGGGGCGTGAGTGCCGCCCGCGATTTCCAGCTCGCTCAGGATCTTGGGCGGCAAGTCGCGACAGGCCTCCGCGCGGAAGGTCAGCACGCCGCCGGCGGGCATGGCGTCGCGCGCGTTGATGGCGATGTTCAGCAGCGCGGACTCG
>FSXQ01002855.1_pt1 | contig 11336 bp, 9 predicted proteins | sample 1638011 | NCBI WGS metagenome assembly FSXQ01 (sample SAMEA3914789, study PRJEB12502) | metagenome | biome: forest; material: soil | place: Canada | collected 2011-07-03 | depth 0.3 m | reverse complement strand
GACGCGGATCACGGCGCGCTCCGGATCGACGACCTTGAAGTACAGCACGGCGTTGACCTTCACCGAGACGTTGTCGCGCGTGATGACGTCCTGCTTGGGGATGTCCATCACGACGAGGCGCAGGCTCACGCGCACCATCTGCTGGAGCGCCGGGATCAACAGCACGAGGCCGGGCCCCTTGACCGCCAGGAAGCGACCGAGCATGAAGACCACGCCGCGCTCGTATTCGCGCAGCACGCGCAGTGAAGCCGCCAGCGCGAGCAGCAGCAGGATCAGCAGCAATCCGGACATGAAGGATCCGATCATGGCAATGCCCCTTCGGCGGAGACCTCGAGCGTGAGCAGGTCGACGCGGCGCACGCACACGCGTTCGCCAGGCCGGAGCGCGCGGTCGGCCCGCACGCGCCAGTGCTCGCCTTGCAGCAGCGCCCATCCGTCCTGCCCGGTGGCCTCGACGACCTCGCCGACGACGCCGACCATCGCGGACGCACCGCTGACCGGCGGGCGGCGCCGGACGCGTGCGGCGAACGTGGCCATCGCGCACACGAGCCCGAGCGAAACCAGTGCCAGCGCGGCGATCAGCGGCCGCGATACGCCGAGGCCGGCGGCATCGCTGTCGACCATCATCAGTGCGCCGAGCGTGAACGCGACCACCCCGCCGATGCCCAGCGCGCCATGGCTGGGCACGAAAGCCTCCGCGGCGAAGAAGGCCAGCCCGAGCAGGATCAAGGCGACGCCGGTGCCATCGATCGGCAGCGTCTGCAGGCCGAACAGGCCCAGCAGCAGGCAGACGCCGCCCACCACGCCGGGCGCCACCAGGCCGGGGCTGGAAAACTCGAACAACAGGCCGTAGAAGCCGACCATCAACAGCAGCAAGGCGAGGCTCGGATCGCCCACCACGCCCAGCACCCGGTCGCGCCAGGCGGGATCCCAGGCGTCGACGCGCGCGCCCGCGAGGGCCAGCGTCGCCGTGCGTCCATTGCCGAGATGCACCGTCCGGCGGTCCAGCTGTCGCAGCAGGTCCGGAACGTCGTTGGCCACGACGTCCACGACCTGTTGCGACAACGCTTCCGAGGACGACAGGCTCGCCGCCTCGCGCACGGCCCGCTCGGCCCACTCGGCGTTGCGGTGGCGCAGCAGGGCGAGGGAACGAATGGCGGCGGCGGCGTCGCTGATGCGCTTCGCCTCCATCGCGTCATGCGGCGCGGTGGGCGCGCGTGCGTCGCCCGCGCTCGCGGCGGACGCGCCGCGCGGGCCCGGCACGTCCGGGTACGCGTCGGGCGCGACGCCGATCGTGACCGGCGTCGCCGCGCCGAGGGTGGTGGCCGGCGCCATGGCGGCGACATGGCTTGCGTAGACGATGAAGGTGCCCGCACTGGCGGCGCGCGCGCCCGCCGGACTGACGAAGGTGGCCACCGGTACCGTCGACGCCAGGATCGCTTTCACGATCATGCGCATGGAGGTATCGAGACCGCCGGGCGTGTCGAGCCTCAACACGACCAGCCCGGCACCGCCCTCGGCCGCCCGTTGCAACCCGCGCTGGACGTAGTCCGCGCTGACCGGGCCGATGACGCCATCGACGCTCAGCAACAGCACACCGCCTCCGCCGGCCGCGGTCGCGGCAACGGGGGGTGTCTGGGCGCCGGCGAGGGATGCGAGCCACAGGACCAGCGCGCACAGCAAGAGGGCCGGGCTGCGCATGAGGGAATGGTAGGCGCTCCGCGGGCGATCGTCCATCCCGATGGACCCGTCGTTGGCCGGGCCCCTGTGAGTGCTTCTTCCGCCGGAGTGAAGGTAGAGACGACCGGCGACACTTGTTCGCTCCGGGCCGATCGAGAATGATGCATCGGATCGATCGACGGCATCCTGTGGCCCCATCCGGAATTCGAACCCATGCGTCATTTCATGCGCCACCCCGCTTCTTCCCGTCGTCGGCAGGCTGGAAGCGCGGCGCGCGAGGACGCGTCATGGCAGCGCTCCGTTGCGATCGTCGCCGTGCTGGCCATCTTCGCGACCGTGCCATCAGCCACGACGAGGCTGGCCACGGATCCAGGCAAGCCGGCCCCCCTGGCGACACCGTCCGGATGGCCCGCACGATTCGCATGGACCTGGGATCGTGGAGAAGACCTGCGCTTCCTGCCGCCCGGGGCGGGCATCGCAGCCGTGAAGTTGTCCGTCGAACTGGAAGGCGCGCACCTGCGCCTTCGGGCCAATCATGGCGCGCTGCTTCACCGCGCCGACGCCTTCATGCTGCCCGTGGTGCACGTCGACGCCCTGGCGTCCTGGCATCCGGCGCTCGATGCCGAGCAGGAAGCCACGCTGGCCGCGACCATCGTCGACGTTGCCCAGCGCAGCGGCGCTCGCGCCGTGCAGGTCGACTTCGAGGCGCTGCCCTCACAGCGTGACTTCTATCGCCGCGTCCTCGCACGCGTGCGTCTGCGCCTGCCAACGACCTGGTTGTCGATCACGGGACTTGCGTCCTGGTGCCTGGACGACCGCTGGACCGCTGACCTGCCCGTGGACGAAGTCGTCGGCATGGCGTTTCGCATGGGCCCGGACAGCCGGGCCTATCACCGCGCCATCCACGGCCTTGACGCCTGGCCCGCCAGCGACTGCACCAGTACCGGTGTCGCCGCCGATGAGCCCGGTGGCCCGTTGCCGCGTCGACGCGCCCTGTACCTGTTCTCGCCCCGCCCCTGGACGCCTGCCCTCTGGCAAGCCACTCTCGACAACAACACATGACTCGCATGAACAAGCTTGCCTGCCTGCTGCTTCTCGCCATCGCTCGCGCGGCCGTGGCCAGTGGCGCCGAGGCCGACCCGATCGGCCCGTTCCCGTCCACCGCGCCCACGATCCCCATGCACGCCTTCGCGGCCGGTCACCTGGGCATCATCGACGGCGAGTTCCAGCGTGCTTACCTGGTGGCGGCCTGGCGCGCCATCGGCGGCAAGCCGCTCGACGATTCCGATGTGCGCCAGCTGGCGCTCGCCCTCAAGGAGGGGACGAACCCCGACTACGAGAACAGCGGCTGGAAGGCCTGGACCGATGCGCGTACGAAAGTCGGTACCAAGGTGGGCTCGAATGCGTCGATGAGCTATATCGGGTCGTCACGCAGCGCCAGCACCAGATCCGGCGCCCAGTTGCTGGAACGCGAGTACGACAACTGCGGCGACGCGGGCACTCGCACGGCCGCCGCCACCTTGGCCACACGGGCCGGGTCGTACGGCAACGCCGACGCCAACCCCTGGATCGCGGAGTGGATCCGTGGGCAGGAAGCCGTCTTCGCGAACTGCTCGTACGGCAACGGCATGCCCCTGCCGGCGCCGGCCGAGGCGCCTGCCTGGTTCAAGCAGGATCGGGCCTACCAGACGGCGGCAGCGCTGTTCTACGGCGGCGAATTCGAGCGTGCACGCGAAGCGTTCCTGAAGATATCCTCCGACACCGCCTCGCCCTGGCGATCCTGGGCCCCCTACCTGGTGGCACGCTGCGACTTGCGGCTCGGCAGCCTCGCGGTCGACGCCGCGGTACGAACGGTCGCGCTCGCTCGCGCCGAGAGCGAGTTCCGCACCCTTGCCGGAGGCCCGTCCGCCACGCTGCGGCCGTTGGGTCGCGCCATGCTGTCTCGCGTGACGATCGAACGCGATCGTGCCGCCGCATTCGCCGCGTTGAATCGGCAGGTGGGCGAAGGCGCGTGGGGTCCGCAGGCGACCGCGCAGGTCGGCGATTTCCTCACTCTGGCGCGGCATGCCGTCTGGAAACGCAGCGACGGCACGCGGCCCGACGGCCCTTCCGTGCAGCTGGACGCACCCCGCGACGGCACGCTGGCTGACTGGCTCGCGGCCATGCACCAGGCCGGCATTGTCGGGGCCGTCGCCTACTACGCCCCGCCCCGGCCGATGGACGCTGCTGAACGTGCACGCGTGTGCGGCGCCCTGTCCGACCAAGGCCCGCACCGCCATGCGTGGGTGCTGGTCTGCTATCTCTCGGCCGCCGAGCTGGCCGACGTGCCGCCGACGGTGCGCGCGACGGCGGCCACGCTCCCGGAATCCGACCCCGCCTGGGCGACGATCACCTACCTCGACCTGCGCCTGCAACTGCGCGAGCGCAACGCCCGGTCGGCGGCCGCCGACGTGCCGGCCCTGCGTGCGCGCCTCGACGCGGCCATCGCGAGGGGCGACGCCACCTTCGGCGCCGATGGCATCAACGCGCTGCGCGTCCTTCGCGCGCCGCTGAGCACCAGCACGCTGGACTTCGTCTCCACGTCCATGATCCGCGACGTGCAGGATCCCCAGCGCTACGCCTGGTTCGACGAGGTCGCCCGCGCGGTATCGCCGGAAATGAGCATGCACCCGGACATCGCCGTGATGCTGTCCACCTCCGTCCCGGTCAGCGCGCTGGCCGACCTGTCGGAGGACAGGAACGTGACCGACGGCGTCCGCGACGATGCGCTGAAGGCGGCCTGGACGCGCGCCGCCATGCTTGGCCAGGATCCGGTCGTCGCCAGGTTGACCCCGGCGTTCCTGAAGGCGATGCCGCAACAAGCCGCGGCCATCACGGCTTTCGTCGGCGAAGCAGACCCCGTGAAGAGGCGCTACCTGCTCGCCCGCCTGATCCACACGGCCGGCCTGTCGCCGACGTACGGCGGCGCCCGTATCGACGACGGTCCCTGGATCCCCAACGGGTGGCGCTGCAGCTATCCGGACAAGCGGACGGACCTCGCATGGCTCGACGTCGAGGAGACCGCGGCGGCGACGGCCGAATTCGCGGTGCTGACGCGGCTGCCCACCGCGACCACCTACTACGGCGAAGCGATACTCGCCTGGGCGCGGATGGCACCGACGGATCCCCGCCTGGCCACCGACCTCGCCGACGTCGTGGCCGCCACGCGCCTGGGGTGCGGCGGTGAGACCGTCGTCTCGAAGGCCGCGTTCAAGGCGCTGCACCGCCTGTTTCCCAAGTCTCCGGAAGCGCGGCGAACGAAGTACTACTTCTGACGTCGACGCGCGCGAGTTGATCGAGGAAGAAGCCGGGCCTGCCGACGCAGCGGATGGCTGCACACGTCCAGTCGCCGTTTCGTTGGCGCAGGCACTCCGGTGTAAGGATTTCGCCGCCAGTCTCGACTACCCCATGCTGGCTCGCCGTGCGACGCATCGAATTGCAACGCAGCGATCCATCGGCGGTCGAACCTGGCCGCGCATCCCCTATCCACTCGAAGGAACATCATGAAGATCACCCTGCGCCAACTCGCCCTCACCGCGGCTGCTTTCGCCGTCACCGCATCGTGCTCGCTGCCGTCCGTTGCCCAGGACGTACGCCGCGAGGACATGGTGCTGTTCTTCAAGATGGACAAGGTCGACGCCAACAAGGACAAGATGGTCAGCAAGAAGGAGTTTCTGGACGCGATGAGCAAGTCCTGGGACATGCACATGGCCGACGTCAAGAAGATGGAAGGAGACAAGATGGGCGCGGACAAGGCGGGGGCAGCGATGGCGGCCGATCCGAAGATGAAGGACAAGATGACCCTCGAGCAGTACATCGAGTTCTCGAAGATGTTCGGCTTGAACATCGGCGGCTGATCGGCGCGGCGCATCGACGCGCCGTCGCGTCCACATGCGCTTGCCGCGCGTCGCCAGTGCCTGCGCCGCCTTCGACTGCCAGCTCCCATGAAAATGCGCCGCCTCCGATCGGTCTCCCGGTCAGAGTCGATGCGAAACAATCGCAAGTCGGCCAGGAACTGTCATTGGCGGCGGCAGGTTTGGAGTAGATTGACGGCGGCATCGGCCGATGGGAAGTCAATCCGGGACGGCGCCGTCCAAAAACCACGGAGACATCACTTGCTCAACACCACGTTCAAACCCGCCTACCTGAATTCGCTCATGACAGCCGGAGCGAACCTCGAACTTCCGTACAACGATCTGGCGCCACATGCCAACGAAAGGATGACCGCGGCCTTGGAGCTTGCGAAGCACGCGAAGGAAACGCAGCGGCACGTCAAATTCGTTGCGATCAGTGCAGGCACGTCGGGCATCAGGCAGCTTGCCGAGGCCGGTGCCGGTTACGTCACCTTCTCTCTCGTGCCCTGATCCAACGGGGTATCCCGAGCCGGGCGGTCGTCGCACAGGGCAGCCATGCTGCGCGTAGCGGCCAGGCGCCCAAGGATGACCAGCGGCCTTGCCGCAACGTGAGGTGGACGCCTGTCGGCCACAGCTGGTCGATCGCCAAGGTCTGCCATCGGGCGAGCCGTCGGCCGGCTGCTTACAGGAGTCTTCGGTAGCTCAGTCCTTCGCCAAATCGCGTCGCAACCGTCTCGACGAACGTGAAGCCGCACCCTCCGTAGAAATCGCGCGCGTGCGGGTTGCCGACGACATGCAATGCGACGGCGCCTGCCGACTTCGAGACACGCACGCAATGGTCGACGAGCCCTTTTCCGATCCCCTGTCGCCACTGCGCAGGTTCGACGAAAAGGCCGTCCAGCTCAAAGTCGCCATCGGCTCGCGGCATGGCTACCGCAAAGCCCAGGATCTCGCCGTCCCGGTCCGCAACCCAGGTCCATCCTGCTTCAATTTGCTCTGCAGGTAGGTCGATCGCGTCAGCGTGACTCAGTACGGCCTCCCTGTCGCCGGGGTTGGCGAGGGACGCTCGGCGTTGCAACCCTTCCAGATCGGGCTTCTCGGCAGGACGTGCGAGTCGAATCTGCATGCGTACTTTCGTCTTGCCCGCCTGGGTGGTCTGTTGGATGCGTCGGCTATCAGGAATCGGTGACGCCGGGGTCAGCCCACGTTTGCTGCCGGCGCCGTGGGCGGCTTGGCGTGCACGACGCCGTCGGTGGGAACCGGGACGGTCTTGCCGCCATTGGCGACCAGTACGGGCATGGGCTGGGCAAGCGCGCCCGGCCATGGGGGCGGCGGCACCGGATGGGGCCTGGGCAGGGGTGGCGCCGGTTGGACGATGGGGGAGCCGAACGCAGGCGGCACGGGTCGCGTCGCGGACACGCCAACTCGATGGGCAAGTGACGGGGCCTGATCGACCCGCGCGATCCCGATCGGCGGCAAGCCAAAGAGATCGATCACCGTCTTGGGAATGCTCGCGTGCGAATGCCACGCGTTGTCGATGCCTTGCTGCACCGGACCGCCGAACATGATCAAGGGGATTCGACTGCCGCCGAGTACCTGGAACCCGTTCGGATGCAGCGCGTCCGGCACGGTCTCCAGGCACGGCACGGACACGTGGTCCGCGTAGCCTCCCCAGTCGTCCCACGTGAGGATGAACACCGTATCGGGCCAACCGCCGCCTTGCACCACCGCGTCGACCCGTTCCTGGATCAGTTGCTGTCCCCGGACGATGTATTGGGGATCGGGCTTTTGCGGCGGATGCTCGTCCGAGCCAGAGGGCGCCCATGCGTAGACGAGCTGTGGAAGCTTGCCGGCTTTGGCCATCGAGATGAAATCGCCGGCCTGCGTATGGATGAGCTTCCTGGCTGACGGCGTCGTGAGCTCCTTGTAGAACTTCAGTGGATAGTCATCGGTGTCCAGGAAGGCGGCCCAGGTCACGCCCCGCGCTTGAGCGTGCATGAAGATGCTGGGCAGATCCCAGATCGGGCCGCCAGGCCCGAACGGCGGGTTCTTCAACGTGGGCGTCTGCCCGCCAACGGCAAGCATGTGTCCCGGCGTCGAGTTCGTGCCGAGTCCGAAGTGGTGATCGCAAAACGTGAAGGTCTTGGCCAGCCAGGAGTAGTAGGGGATGACGCTGTCGTTGTCGATCTGCGCCGCAAGTGCCGGGTAGTCTCCCATCTTGTAGTGCACCCAGGCCGATCGGTCGTGCGGCTGATCGTGGTCAGGGGGCGCAGCCAGGAGATTGCCCCCATTGCGGACATCGGCACCCCAGGCCGCCAGCGTCGGGAAGTAGAAGTCGGTCGTCTTGTTTTCTTGCATGAACACGACGACACGGAGTTTGGACGGCGGCTTACCCGGATGGCTTGTCATGTCGACTCCTGCTCGGACCGCAGCGACGCTTCGGGATCTCGCGGTGCAGTCATGCCCCAGTATCAAAGTCGATTGCGACAGCCGCAAGACGATGATTGTGGGAGGGGGCCCGGTGTCTGAGCACTGTCTGAAGCCAGGCTGAGCCCGAGCCGCTGGCACGCGATGTGCAAGGCGCCGTTGGTATCCCTGACGCGTGGCTCATGCACCAAGCCAGGCGCGCGGCCTTGCGCCTCGTTTGCAGCCGCCCGGGAATCAGCTATACGGAATACACGTGGCCGAACTCGTGCCGAACGCGTGAATCAGCGTTCCCTCTCTCCCGGTACCGTCCTGCCAGAGGTTGCTGCCGACGCTGAGGAACCCATGGTCGGCAGGACTTCCATTCTTGTAGGTGTCGCCCGCGTTGCGCCGCCATTTCAGCGTCACCTGGAATGCGTCGGAACCTGAGGTCACGGGTACGAGCTTGCCGCCATTGGTGTGGTGAACGTTGCCCGAACACGTGGAGTCGCCCGGGGGATACTCCTCCAGGTACACGCCGAAGACGGCTTGCGGCGCCGTCGCGGGTTTGTGGCGGACGGCGACCGCCAGTTCCACAGGCCGCCCGACGGTCAGCGGGGAGCCGAGATTCGGTGTGACCGAGACGACGTTGAAGCTATTCGAGGCACCCGTCTGGTCGCTTGCGTTGCCTCGGCCCAGGGGAGGCGCCTCGGATTTCCTGGCCGGAGAAGTCACGGCGTCGGAGCTGCTGTCGATCTGTTGCGCGCGGGTGTGCCCCTCGGGAGGCGACGCGGCAGCCTTGTCGGATTGCTTCAATGTGGCCAACAACCCGGCCGCGGCGGTGATGACTGCCGCCACGGCGGTCAGCGTTCCGGGCATCGACGTCCAGAAACCTTGCGACCCTTGAGCCTTTTCTTCAGCCACGGCGTGCTCCTGCGTTGGTCGCCGCAAGCCGGAGATCGCCCGGGCCGGCGGCGCGGCCTGTTTTTAACTCCGTCGACGCGCTTCCGTCAATCCAGCGAGGACGACCTCGGCTTTTGCGCGAGCACGCGCCGTCCGCACCTCGATACGCGCACCGGACGCCAAGCATCCAAAGTCATCGGGAAGGCAGATACTGCGCTTTCCGCGGCACCTCGCCACGCGGGGGCTGGGTGAGCAGGAGTCGACGTTCGCGACCAGCAGCCTTCAGGGCGCCGGATTGCGACGCAACCATGCGCGCGGCACGCCAACCTGGGAGGACGTCATCCATGCCGAAAATCAAGGTCAACGACACCGAACTCCACTACGAAGACAGCGGCGGTTCGGGCGAGCCCATCTTGTTCAGCCACGGGTTGCTCTGGAATACCGCGCTGTTCGCCCCGCAAACGGCTGCGCTCAAGGGCCACTACCGTTGCATCGCCTACGACCATCGGGGGCAGGGACAGAGCGCGGATGACATGCGCGAGGCCATCGACATGGACCTGCTCACGCAGGATGCAGTCGCATTCATCAAGGCCCTGAACCTGGGCCGGGTCCATTTTTGCGGCTTGAGCATGGGCGGCTTTGTCGGCATGCGACTGGCGGCACGCCATCCGGAACTGGTCCGTTCGCTGATTCTGTGCGAAACCTCGGCCGACGCGGAACCGCCCGAGAGCGCGCCCAAATACGCACGCATGAACTTTGTCGCGCGCTGGCTCGGTCCACGCATCGTGGTGCCGAAAGTGATGTCCGTTCTCTTTGGCAAGACAGCACTGTCCGATCCCGCCCGCTCCGCCGACCGCGAGGAATGGCGGGGCCAATTGAACAAGAATCGCCGCAGCATCTGGCGCGCCGTCAACGGCGTGATTCGCCGCGACCCCATCGCCGCGGAATTGCCGAACATCCGCGCGCCGACGCTGGTGATCGTCGGGGAACAGGATGTGGCGACGGTTCCCGCCAAGGCCGAGCGCATCGTTGCCGGCATCGCGAATTCGACGCTCGTGGTCATCCCCAAGGCAGGCCACAGTTCAACGCTGGAACAACCGGCGGCTGTCAACGCGGCGATCCAGAAGTTCCTGCAAGACGTTGGCTCGCCAGCTCGATCCCTGGACGCAGTTGTCGGCCAATAGGCCATAGGCTCATCTGCGAGATGGCCAGGTCGAACAAGCTCACGTTCAGGACACCGGCTTCGTCGACACGCGCGCCGTCTTCGCGCCACCGCGAGCGGCTGCTTGCGCGGGTCGTGCCTGCGCGCCCCGCACATCGAAACTGACCGCGTCCAATGCGACGCCCTTCGCATCCACCAGCTCCAGCACGTGATGCCCCGGCCACGGCGACCACGGCAGTGGCCGCGCGGCGCCCAGGCGCTTGCCGTCCAGGCGCCACGCGGCGCCGGTCGGTGGCGCGCCGGCGACCTCGAAGCGCAGGCGTTGCACCGCGGGCGGGATGTCGGGGTCGAGCGCGACGACGGAGCGGTCGTCGGGCGACGCGATGAGCCGCGCCGCGGTGCCGGCGGCGCTGGCCAGCGTCACGCGCGCGGTCTCGGTTCCGGCGAGGAACCATTCGGTGCGCGGCGCCTCGAGCTGGCCGTCGAAGGCGATGGCCTGCGCCACGACGCCGGACGGCGGCGTCGGCGCGCCGGCAAGGATGGACGGCGCCGCGGCGGGCATGACGTAGGCCGCCTGGAACAGCGCTCCCGCGGGCCCGCGCGCGTCACGCGGCGCGGGCGCGATGCCGTGGCGCGGCGCCGCCGGGCCCGGGCGGCCCGGGTGCTCTCCGGCGACGTCGCTGCGCTGCAGCGCGTCCATCACGGTGCGCCACACCGGCGCGGCGCCGGTGACGCCCGAGACCGCGTGCATCGGCGCGCCGCTGGCGTTGCCCACCCACACGCCCACCGTGTAGCGCGCGCTGAAGCCCACGCACCAGTTGTCGCGCATGTCCTTGCTGGTGCCCGTCTTGACGGCCGACCAGTAACGCGTGGCGAGCGCGTTGTCGAGGCCGAAGGTGGGCACGCGGGCGCCGTTGTCGGACAGGATGTCGGCGACGATGAACGACGCCGCCGCATCCATCGCGCGGGCGCCGGCCGGCGCGGCCGGGCCGTCGGCGGGCAGCTGGAGACGCGGCGCGCTCACGAGGCCGCCGTTGGCCAGCGAACGATAGGCGTTGGTGAGCGACAGCAGCGTCACCTCAGGCGAGCCGAGCGCGATGCTGTAGCCGTAGAAGTCGCCGGGCTTGCGGATCGGCAGGCCCAGCGCGACGAGGCGCCGCGCGAAGCGGTCGGGCGACACCATCACCGCGGTGCGCACGGCGGGCACGTTGAGGGACGAGCCGAGCGCGGTGCGCACGCTCACGCGGCCCTTGAAGTCGTGGTCGTAGTTCTGCGGGATGTAGAGGCCCGACGGCG
>FSXQ01002222.1_pt1 | contig 11356 bp, 10 predicted proteins | sample 1638011 | NCBI WGS metagenome assembly FSXQ01 (sample SAMEA3914789, study PRJEB12502) | metagenome | biome: forest; material: soil | place: Canada | collected 2011-07-03 | depth 0.3 m | reverse complement strand
CGCCTGGAACGTGGCCGACCTCGGCAAGATGGCGCTGATGCCCTGCCACGCGTTCTTCCAGTTCTACGTGGCGCCGCCCGAAGTGCCCGGCGGCCGCGGCAAGCTGTCGTGCCAGCTGTACCAGCGCTCGGCCGACATCTTCCTGGGCGTGCCGTTCAACATCGCCAGCTACGCCCTGCTCACGCACATGATGGCGCAGCAGTGCGACCTCGACGTCGGCGACTTCATCTGGACCGGCGGCGACTGCCACCTGTACGCCAACCACAAGGACCAGGTCGACACGCAGCTGGAGCGCACGCCGTTCCCGTACCCGACGCTGCACATCAAGCGCAAGCCCGCGTCGATCCTCGACTACGAGTACGAGGACTTCGAGGTGCTCGAGTACCAGCACCACGCGGCCATCAAGGCGCCGGTCGCGGTATGAAGGTCGCCCTGATCGCGGCCGTGTCGCGCAACGGCGTCATCGGCCACGACAACGACCTGCTGTGGAAGCTGCCGGAGGACCTGGCGTTCTTCAAGCGCACCACGCTCGGCAACCCGGTGATCATGGGCCGCAAGACCTGGGACTCGATCCCGGCGCGCTTTCGGCCGCTCGCGGGCCGCACCAACATCGTCGTCACGCGGCAGGCCGGCTGGCACGCCGACGGCGCGCAGGTGGCGCACGGGTTCGAGGAGGCGCTGGAGCTGGCGCTCGAGTCGGTGGCGTCCAACCCGCACGGGCTGCGCGCGTTCGTGATCGGCGGCGCCGAGCTGTACGCGCTGGCGCTGCCCCACGCCGACGAGCTGGTGCTGACCGAGATCGACCACGAGTTCGAGGGCGACGCGCGCTTTCCGTCGTGGGAGCCGAACCACTTCGTCGAGACCGGCCGCGAGCGCCACCACGCCGGGCCGCCGAACGATTTCGACTACGCGTTCGTCAGCTACCGGCGCACGCACGCCGCGCGCTGAGCGGCTCGTCCATGGGCGGCGACCGTTGACCAGGGAGCCACCGGCATGATCGACGAAGGGCAACGCTGGGCGCAGGTCGAAGCGCTGTTCGACGCGCTGTGGGAGCTCGACCCCGCGCAGCGCGATGCCCGCATCGGCGAGATCGCCGACCCCGCCGTCGCCGCCGAGGTGCGCGCGATGTTCTCGGCCGCGGCGCTCGACGAGCGCTGGCTGGCGCCCGGCGCCGCGTCGCCGGCGGCCGCCCCGCCGCGCCTCGACGCGCCGCCCATCGAGGTGGGCCGGCGCATCGGCGCGTGGCGCATCGTCGGCCTGATCGGACGCGGCGGCATGGGCGAGGTCTACCGCGCCGAGCGCGCCGACGGCCAGTTCCGCAAGCCGGTGGCGCTCAAGCTGGCGCGCGCCGAAGCCACGCTGCGGCCCGAGCAGTTCGACAACGAGCGCCAGATCCTGGCCACGCTCGAGCACCCCGGCATCGCGCGCCTGATCGACGGCGGGCTGTCGGACGAGAGCCGGCCGTACATGGTGATGGAGCTGGTCGAGGGCCTCGACCTGCTGGCCCATTGCGACGCCCGCGCGCTGCCCCTGGCCGCGCGGCTCGCGCTGTTCATCCAGGTGTGCGACGCGGTCGACCACGCGCATCGGCACCTGGTGGTGCACCGCGACCTGAAGCCGGGCAACATCCTCGTGTCGACGCAAGGCGACGTGAAGCTGCTCGACTTCGGCATCGCCAAGCTGCTGGAGTCGGGCATCGCCGACCAGCGCACGGCCACGCTGATGACGCCCGAATACGCCGCGCCGGAGCAGCTCGAAGGCCGCCCGGTGACGACGGCCACCGACGTGTTCGCGCTGGGCGTGCTGCTGCACCAGCTGCTGGCCGGCAAGGCGCCGTGGAACCTGCGCGAGCTGCCGATCCCGGCCGCGCTGCAGCGCCTGCTGCACGCCGATCCCGAACCACTCGTTGCAGCGGCGGCGTCCAACCCGGCGCGCCCGGTGCCGCCCGAGCTGCTCGCCGGCGACCTGCAGGCCATCGTGGCGAAGGCGCTGCGCCGCGAGCCCGAGGCGCGCTACGTGTCGCCCAGCGCGCTGGCGCAGGACCTGCGGCGTCATCTGGCGCACGAGCCCGTCGCGGCGCGCGGCCAGGCCCGCGGCTACCTCGCGCGCCGGTTCGTGCGGCGCCATCGCGTGGTGGTGTCCGCCGTCGCCGCCGTGATGCTCGCGCTGGTGCTGGGCCTCAGCGCCACGGCCTGGCAGGCACGCGTGGCGCTGCGCGAGGCGCGCAAGTCGCAGTCCATCAAGGACTTCGTCGTCAACATCCTCGACGCGAACGATCCGAACGATTCGCAGGGTCGCGGCGAACGTCTCACCGCGCGCCAGATCCTCGACCGCGCCGCCGTGCGCCTGGACAGCTCGATGGACGACCAGCCCGACGTCAAGTCGGAACTCGCCAGCACCATCGGCTCGCTCTACTTCGACTTCGGCATCTACGACCGCTCGCTCGCGCTGCTGAAGGAGTCGGCCGAGTTGCACGATCGCCAGGACGACGCGCTCGACGTGCGTTCGCAGGCCTGGTCGGACGTGGGCGACTCGCAGCGCATCCTCGGCCTCTACGCCGACGCCGCGCTCAGCTTTCGCCGTGCGCTCGCGCTCTCCCAACGCGCGGCGAGCGGCGACTCGGTGCGGACGGCGGCGCTGCTGGTGGAGCTCGGCGACACCTACGAGGTCAGCTCCGACCTGGCGATGGCCGAGCAGGTGCTCGACCGCGCCGAGGCGATGAGCGCGCGGCTCGCGCCCGGCGACCCGCAGGCCACCGCGCCGGCCGCGACCGGTCTCGCGCTCGTCTACCGCGACGAGGGCCGGCTCAAGGAGGCCGAGACGCTGCTGCGCGCCCTGCTCGCGCGCGCCGAGAAGGCACATGCGGGCGCGCATTCCGCGGTGTCGACCGTGCTGCACGAACTGGGCGTGACGCTGTTGGCCGAGGGCCGTTTCGGCGAGGCCGAGACGGTGTTCCGCCGCGCGCTGGCGATGCACGAGGAACTGCTCGGCCGCGCGCATCCGCACTACGCCATCGGCCTGACCTACCTGGGCGAGGTGCTGGTGGCGGACGGCCGTCCCGCGCAAGCCGAGCCCTTGCTGCGCGAGTCGCTGCCGCTGCGCCAGAAGGCCTTCGGGCCGGCGTCGCCCAAGGTGGCCAACGCGTGGCGCGTGCTCGCAATCGACGCGCTGGCGCTGGGCCGACTGGACGAGGCGGAGGCCAACGCGCGCACCGCGCTCAAGATCCGCCAGGATGCCCTCGCGCCGCGCCACGCCGACATCGGCGTCGCGCAGGAGACGCTGGCCGCCGTGCTGCTCGCGCACGGCCGCGCACCCGACGCCGAACGCGCGGCGCGCGACGCGCTGGACATCGCCCGCTCGCACGCCCCCGCGAGCGGCGGCAGCCTCGCCGTCGCGCGTTCGCTGGCGTTGCTGGGCCGCGTGCTGGGCCGCGAGGGACGCTTCGACGAGGCGCTGGCGCAGATCGCGCAAGCGAGCCGCGAGCTGCCCGCGGCGCTGGGCGACGCCTACTTCCTGCGCGCCGAGTGGCTGGCCGACCAGGGCCGATTCCAGCGCGCCGCGGGCCAGCCCGTGGCGGCGCTCGCGAGCCTGGAAAGCAGCCTGGCGATCGCCCGCGCGGCGTACCGCAGCGACCATCCCGCGATCGCCGACACGCTCGTGCCGCTCGGCGAGCTGCTGGCCGAACAAGGCCAGCCCGGCCCCGCGCACGCGGCGCTGCAGGAGGCGCTCGCGTTGCGGACGAAGGCCTGGCCGGCCGGCGATGCGCGCATCGCGGAAGCCGAGCATGCGCTCGCCGCGCTGGCCGCGACTCGAACCCACGTGGCGCCGGACCAGCGGCGCTGAATTTTCGGGGGCGATGTCACCAGACGCCCCGTTTTCTCGTTCTTGCATGAACGGCCATCGAGCCCATCGGGAGAACGAGATGAACAGGTTCCATCCAAAAGCGCTGGCGGCGTTGCTCGCGCTGGCCGCGGTCGGCGCCGAGGCCGCGCCCGCGCCCGCCGCGCTGGCGCCGCGCCTGGCGACGCTGGCGGCGGCCGGCTGCGAGCGCGTGCCGGAGGCCTCCTCGCGCGACCTGCAGGAGATGCAGTGCCGCGACGACCGCGCGTTCTTCCTGTGCAGCGCGATGCAGGCGCAGGACGGTCGCATCGACTGCGCCATCGATCCGAAGGCGTCGCGCGTGGACGTGCTGGCCGACCCGGCCGCCGTCATCGCCAGGCCCGACTTCGCCACCACCGCCGCGGCGCAGCCGTGCACCGCCTGGGTCATTCCCGACATGACCGCCGACAAGCGTCGCCTCGGCGCGCTGTGCGCCAACTCGCTGCTGGCCGCGTTGCACTGCACGGACGCACGCACCTGTTCCGCCACCGGCCGACCGGCGTGCGAGGCGCTGCACGCCGCCGGCTACGCACCGGCTTGCGCGCCGGCCCGGCCATGAAGACCGCACCGGCGCCCGTGCCGACCGGGGAATGGCTGCCGGTGGTCGTCTTCGCGTTCGTGGTGGCGAGCGGGTTCGGCGCGCTCGGATGGAACGTGACCACCCGCGAAATGGAGCGGCTCGCGACCGCCATCACGTTGGACGGCGAGGTGATCGGCACCCTCGAGGCCTGCAACCGAAAACCGCGCAGCGGCAAGCCGCCGATCTGCGGCCTGCGCGCCCGCGTCCGCTACCGCGACGTCGACGGGCAGGTGCACGTGTTCGTCGCGATGACGGGCCGGGTGCCCACCAGGCTGGGCCCAGGCGACACGGTGACGGTGATCCACCCGCCGGGCGCGCCCGAGCAGGTCATGGTCCTCTCGATGTTCTTCGAATGGCTGATCTCCGGATCGCTGTGGACGCTGACCGCGGCCTTCGGGCTGGCCGGACTCGGGGGGCTGGTGAGCGCGCTGCGCAAGATCGCGAAGCGGCGCTGGCTGGCGCGCCACGGCGAATGGATCACCGCGCGCGATGCGCGCGTCGTGCGCGTGCGCGTGCCGAAGGGCGCCGCGTACCGGCCCTTCGGGGTGGTCGCGCAATGGGTCGATCCGCGCGCGGGCGTCACGCGCGAGTTCCGCAGCGACCCGTTGGCCTGGGATCCGTCGACCTTGATCGGCCTCGCGGCCACCGTGGACGTGCTGGTCGATCCGGCCGACCCGCGCCGCTACTGGGTCGGGCTGCCGTCGTCCGCGCCGGGCGGCTGAAGGCTGGCGACGACGGCGTCGGGGTTCAGCTCGCGATGCAGCCACGCCCGCGCCTTGATCCAGTCGCGCACCACCGTGCGGCTAGTGAGCTCCAGCGCCTCGGCGGTCTCGTGCTCGGTGTAGCCCGCGAAGAAGCGGCATTCGACCACCTGCGCCAGCCGCGGGCTGAACACCTCGAGCTTGCGCAGGGCATCGCCGACCTCCACCACCGTCTCGTCGGACACCGCGTCCACCCCGCCGACCTGCTCGTCGTCGATCTGCGACGGGTGCACGCCGTCGCCGCGCTTGGCCGTGAGACGGGCGCGCGCCGCGTCGACCAGCACCTGGCGCATGGCCGCCGCGGCCACGCGCATGAAGTGGCGGCGGTCGTTCCACGCGCCCTTGGCGTGCAGCTTGAGGTAGGCCTCGTGCACCAGCGCGGTGGTCTGCAGCGTGGCCGGCGAGCCGACGCGGTAGCGCTCGTGGTGGGCGATGCGCTTCAGGTCGACGTACAGCTCGGCGACCAACGCAGGGGAGACGGCGGCCTGCGCCGGCGGATCGGGTTGTTCGCTCGCCATGACTGCGTCGTTCCTCGTCGTCGTCGCCCGCCAGGTGACCCGGCCTTCCTGGAACGATGATAGTCGGCGTCCGCGGCTATTTCGCGAGCCGATGTCACAGTTTGGCGGGCTTTCTCGTTCTTGCTTGCGAACGGGCCACTTTGCGCTCGCCGGAGGACAGCTCGATGAAGACCGCCACGCTTGCCGGACGCCGCGTCGTCCTGGCGCTCGCCGCCGCCACGGCGCTCACCCCGGCGTTGGCCGCCGACGACACCGCGTCGAAGCTGCCGCTGGCCGCCGGTGCCAAGTACGTCGCGAAGATCGACGGCGTCGACTTCGTCGCCACCTGGGTGGGCGCGGTCTCGCGGACGTCGGGCGGCAAGGAGATCCTCTCGATCACCGGCCATGTGGGCGAAGGCGCGAGCGGCGCGTTCATCAACTGCGCGATCGTGGACCCGAAGGTGGGCACGATCCCGTTCGGCGGCAGCCTGATGGCCAAGACGGGCTGCTCGTTCCAGAACGGCACCGACGTCTTCGAGAGCGGCTTCCGCTTCAAGCAGGGCAGCATCGAGATCACCGAGATCGACGCCCGCACGGTCAGCGGGCGCTTCACGATGTCGGATGCGAAGAACATGTCCGGCTCGCGCGCGCTCAAGCTCGCCGAAGGCAGCTTCAGCAAGATCCCGCTCGACCAGCAGAGCCGCCTGAAATGAAGTCGCGCATCGCTCTGGCCTTCGCGCGGCTGCTTGCGCCCGCCCTGCTCGCCGTGGCCGGCCTCGCGCACGCCCAGGGCCTGCAGAAGACCGACTCGCCGCTCGAGCTGAAGGCCTCGCCCGCGCTCGTCACGCCCGGCGGCGCGATCACGTTGTCGGGCACCACCGCGCCGGTGAAGGATGCGCCCGTCACGTTCTCGATCAAGCCCGCGCAGGGCGCCGCGCAGGCGCTGAGCGCGAAGCCGGGGCCCGACGGCAGCTTCAGCGTGAAGTTCACGGGCACCAAGGCGACCGGCCGCTACGACGTGACGGCCACCGCGCCGGACGGCAAGGTCAAGGCGCAGGCGAGCTTCGTCGTCGGCACCCCCGGCGCCGTGGCGCAGGAACTGAAGAAGCAGGTCAAGGCCCTGATGGTCACGGTGCAGCAGGCGCAGGCGGTCGGCGACGACCTCATCGCCACGCTGCCGCCGTCGCCCGCGCTGGCCGAGGCGCAGAAGAAGTCGGCCGCGCTCAAGGCCAAGCTGGCGGACGGCCCGGCCGTCCTCGATCAGTTCGGCAAGGCGGTGGACGCCCTCGGGCAAGCCGAGCAGAAGTATCCGGAAGCCCGCCCCGTGTTGCAGCCGCTGTTCGACCAGCTCGCCGACGAGGCGCAGAAGATCGAGGAACAGGACGTCTCCATCACCAGCAAGATCAACAAGAGCAAGGCGCAGGGCGTGAAGTGCGACATGCTGGACGCCGCCAACGAGGCGTTCAACACTGTCAGCTTCGGGCTCGATCTGGTGCAGGAGCCGATCAACCTGGTGAAGAACTTCGTCATCGACAAGGTGCCCGGACCGGCGCTGGACCTGGCGCTGAGCAAGTCTTCCCTCGCTGCCGGCCCGTCGGCGGACAGCGCGAAGGCCGGCGTGCTGGAAGCGGTCAAGTTCAGCGCGACGGCTCTGCTCGGCGGCGTCTCGGGTGGCCCGCTGTCCTGGGCCGGCATGGGCATCGGCCTGGCCAACGACCTCGCGCAGTTCGTCACCGCCAAGGTGTTCGGCAAGTACTGCGACAAGTTCGAGGGCCCGATGGACGCGACCTTCCGCGTGGAGCTGCGCAACAACGACGACGCCTACCTGCAGTACCTCGTGCAGATGAAGGGCAAGCTGGTGCTGCGCTATGCGAAATCGGAGGACGGCAAGTCGGCGACGACGACCGCGCTGAACGGCCAGATCGAAGGCAACGCGACGTCGTTCAAGGCCTGGGAAGAGGCCTGGCGCCTGCAGCCCGACATCAAGAACAAGCTGATGGCGCGCCTGCTGTTCGCCCCGCCCGGCTGGCCGTACACCGAGACCACCGGCACCGTCGCGCGCGCAGCGAGCCCGGGCAATTTCTACATCCCCGTGCACGGGCAGATGGTCAACGGCAAGGTCACGCTGCAGGTCGACCCGGCGCGCAACGACTTCACCGACCTCGTGCGAGTGCGCCTCTACTACGTTGTCGCGGCGCTGGTGCCGCAGATCGTGATGGTGGAACTGCCGGTGCAGAAGGCGTTCTTCATCTTCGACCGCGGCACGCACAGCAAGCCCGCGTTCACGGTCAAGACCGACAGCTCGGCCTCCACCATCGAGGACACCTTCAAGCGCCACGAGACGGTGGACTCCGGCCAGGTGGACGTGCAGTGGGTCGTGCACCTGAAGGCCTGCAACCCCGGCTGCCTGCCGATCGGACTGTGACGACCATGCGCACCCTCCTCCGTTGCGCCACGCTCGCGCTCGCGCCCTTCACGATCGCCCACGCGCAGGACGTCCACATCCCGCTGGTGCAAGGCCTGACCACGGTGGGCTCGCACCACGGGGCCGACCACGACTACGAGCGCGTCACGCGCGTGGACGCGGTGACGGCCGCCAGCGTCTCGACGCTGCATCGCCTGCAGATGGAGACCCCAGCGGGCGCGGCGGCGCCCCGCTGGGCCGCGAAGACGCGCATCGCGCTGCGCACCGACCTCGCGAGCGCCCACACGCTCGACGAGTGCTACCCGCACACCGACCCCGACACGATGCCCGGCACCACCGACTTCCAGGCTTCGGCGGCGATGCTCGCGGCGCTGAAGTCGCCCGGCAAGGCGGCGTTCACGGTCATCGCGCCAAGCAATGGCACCGGCGTGGAGGCGGCGATCTCCGACCACGCGACCTGCCAGCCCTTCGCCGGCACGCTCAAGCGCGTGGGGACGGCCGACGAGCCCTTCGCGCTGCTGGTCAACGGCAAGCGCGTGCAGGTGCAGGCGCTGCACGCGAAGGGCTACCTCGAGACCGAGGGCGGCGACGGCGAACACTTCGACTTCTGGTTCCTCGACGACGCGGCGAACCCGTTGTGGCTGAAGGCCGTCGGCGACGAGGACACGAACTACCAGGTCGTGCGCGTCGACTTCCCCGACGCCGCGGCGCCGCTCGCCGACCTCGCGGGCAACAGCTGCCGCGCCGAGCTGCACGGCGTGTACTTCGAGACGGGCAGCGCCGCGCTGCTGCCCGAGTCGAACGCGGCGCTGCTGCAGGCCGCGGCCGTGATGAAGGCGCATCCCGCGTGGCACGTGACGGTGGAGGGCCACACCGACAACCTCGGCGGCGCCGCCCCCAACCTCGAGCTGTCGAACCGCCGCGCGGCGGCCGTGCGCGACGCGCTCGTCACGCACGACGGCGTACCGGCCGCGCAGCTCGCCACGCAGGGCTTCGGGCTCACGAAGCCCGTGGAGCCGAACGACACCGCCGAGGGCCGCGCGCGCAACCGGCGCGTGGAGCTGGCGCGCCAGTGCCCCTGAACCTCGAAGCGAAAGACGACTCCATGAACCGACCTCTTCTCGCGGCCACGCTCGCCGTGTCGCTGGCCCTCGCCGCGTGCGGCAAGTCCGACGTGCCCGCGGCCGTCGCCGTCGCCGACGCCGGCACCACCAACGCGTTCTCGCAACTCGGCACGCCGGTGCTGCAGTTCGACCCGTGCAGCCTGCTGTCGGTGGCGGAGGCGGAGGCCGCGCTCGGCACGCGGCTGGCCGTGCCGCCGTACCGAACGAGCGAGGGCCAGGCCGCCCGCGGCGGCGCGCCGGCCGCCGACGGCGACACCTGCTACTACGCGACGGCCGACTTCCACAACCTCCACGTGACGGCCGCCGAGCACGGCGCGCCGCAAGTGCTGGCCACGCTGCGCAAGATCAACGGGCTCGTGAAGAAGCAGAGCGGCAAGGAGGTCGTGCTGAGCAAGGGCACGAACCTCGACGGCGACTGGGACGACGCCGAGCTCATCGCCTGCTGCCGGCTGATGGCCGTCAAGGGCGAGCGCGGCGTCACCGTGGACATCGGCGGCTCGAAGGCCACGCTGGCGCAGGCCGCGACGCTGGCCGACGCCGCGCTGAAGCGCTTCGACAAGCCGCTGCCGATCGACGGCACGGCCGCCGCGGGCGCGGCGCGCACGCTGATGGCGCGCCGGCCGCAGCTGGACGCGCCGTGCGCGATGCTGACGCGTGCGGCGGCCGAGGCGATCGTCGGCCCGCTGAGCGCCGAGCCCATCGCGCGTCGCGACGCCTGCGAGCTGCACGGCGCCAAGGGCGCGTTCGCGTGGCAGCTGGCCGACGCCGCCGGCGGCTACGCGGCGATGCGCAAGATGTCGGCGTCGCAAGGCGGCGACGCGGGCGCGATCGCGCGTCGCGCGGGCCGCGACGACCTGAACGACCAGAGCCGCGGCGTGCTGCAGAACCTCGCCGGCGGCCTCGACCTGAAGCCGCTGGACAACCCGGCGTGGGACCAGGGCGTGGTGTCGATGCGCGGGCTCTACGTGGTCAAGAAGGACGTGCGCATCGGCTGCTCGACGACGTTGAACGCGGCGCAGGTGGACATCTGCACGCAGCTGGCCGCGGCGGTGACGTCGCGCTTCTAGAATCGCGCGGAGATGCACAAGCGCATCTCCGCCGTTTCCAGAAGGGCTCGTCCTTTGCCACCTCACATCGTCGTCTTCGATCTCGACGGCACGCTCAGCGATCCGCTGCCCGGCTTCGCGCGCTCCATCAACCACGCGCTCGCGCTGCAGGGGCTTCCCGAACGCGCGCCGCACGAGCTGACGCGCTTCATCGGGCCCCCGTTGTACGACTCGGCCGTCGAGCTCACCGGCAGCGCCGACCCGACGCGCCACAACAAGCTGATCGCCGACTACCGGCGCCGCTACGGCGAGTCGGGCTACGCCGAGAACGCGCTGTACGACGGCATCCCCGAGGCGCTGCACGCGCTGCGCGACGGCGGCTGCACGCTGGGCGTGTGCACGTCCAAGCGCGCCGACTTCGCCGAGAAGATCCTGGCGCAGTTCGGGCTGCGCGAGCTGTTCGCGTTCGTCAGCGGTGGGGACATCGGCGTGCACAAGTGGCAGCAGTTGCAGGGGCTGCGCGAGGCGGGGCTCGTCGACGGCCAGTCGGTGATGGTGGGGGATCGCGATGTCGACATCACGTCGGCGCATCGCAATGGCCTGCAGTCTTGCGGCGTGCTGTGGGGCTTCGGCTCGTTGGCCGAGCTCGAGGCCGAGCGGCCGCGGCATCTGATGCGGTCGCCCGCGGAGTTGACGCGGTTGCTGCACGGCTGAGCCCCGATGGGTCTGCCCCTGCTCCATCCGCGCCGCACCGCTGGCGATCGCCGCATCGCTCGTTCGCGGACGGAGGCCGATCCTCCGCCAGCGAGTCGTCCTGCGCGCAGTCGCAGGATCTGCCCCTGGCGTGGTGCTCGTTGTCTGTGCGATACGTGGGGTGCCTGCGGCGCTGGCGCTTCGCGGCTGCGAAGCGGGTTGCCGGCGTGGCGCGGCGTTCGGAGACCGCGCGGCGCGGGGTGGCGTGGGGGTCTGGCGCGCTCAGGCGTCCCGCGGTCGGCTACGGCCTGCGGCCTTCGCGCGACTGCGCTGCGGTGCTCGGCGGACAGG
>FSXQ01001510.1_pt1 | contig 11364 bp, 9 predicted proteins | sample 1638011 | NCBI WGS metagenome assembly FSXQ01 (sample SAMEA3914789, study PRJEB12502) | metagenome | biome: forest; material: soil | place: Canada | collected 2011-07-03 | depth 0.3 m | reverse complement strand
GGTCGAAGATGTGGTGATGGCGATGATCGGCGCTGAAGACGGTCTGGTCGTCGCCGGACGTGGCGACGCAGCGACCGTCGGCGAACAGCCGCGCGAGCAACCGACCCTCGGCGAGCGGATCGGCGATGCCCAGCGTCCAGCGCTCGCCGCCGGGATTGCGCCCCGCCATCGCGAACTCGCCGGCATCGACGAGCGCGTGGCGGATGCCGTGGCCGACCAGCACGGCGCGCACGCGATCGGCCGCATAGCCTTGCGCGATGCCGTTGAGCGTCACGCCCATGCCCGGGCGCGCGAGACGCACGCCGCCAGGTCCGAGCGCGAGCGCGCGCCAGTCGACGCGGGTGCGCGCCGTGTCGACCTCGGCGGCCGTCGGCAATCGGCCCTCGCGCTGCGCCGTCGAGAACGCGAGCCACAAGGGCTGCACGGTCGGATCGAACGCGCCACCGCTCGCCCGCGCCACGGCGAGGGCGATGCCCAGCAACTCGCGCAGTTCGGCGGGCGGCGTGTCGAGCCGGCCGTCGCGGTTCAGGCGCGACAGCGCGCTGTCCTCGCGGAACAGGCTCATCTCGCCCTCGATGCGCTGCAGCGCGGCGACGGCCGCGTCGAGCGCGATCGTCAGCGTGCGCTCATCCGCATGTCCGGCCTGCAGCGACAGCGTCGTGCCGAAGCCGATCAGCTCGCGGCGCTGCCAACGAAGCCCGGCATCCGCGCGCGCGCCGAACGCGGCCGCGGCGCCGAGTCCCAGCGCCGCGCGCAATGCCTGCCGGCGGATCATCGACCCGCTCCCGGCGTGGCGAGCGGCCGGATCATGATCGTGCGGTGGCGCTTTTGCTGGATCAACGGCGCGCAGCGCTCGTCGCTGTCGTGGATCGCGACGCACTCCATGCACTGGAAGCAGTCGTCGTAGCGCACCTCGCCCGCAGGCGCGATCGCCTGGTAGTCGCAGTGGTGGCGGCAGCTCTGGCACGGCGTGCCGCATTCGGCGCGCCGTGCGATCCAGTCGAATCGACGCAGCCGGCCCAGGATCGCCAGCCCGGCGCCGAGGGGGCAGAGATAGCGGCAGAAGCCCTTGAACACGAAGGCCGAGGACAGGACGGTCGCCACGGCCCAGGCGACGAACGGCCACGAGCGCACGAACGCGAGCGTGATCGCGGTCTTGAACGGCTCGACCTCCACGGCGCGATCCGTCCACGAACCCGCCGCCGCGCCGAACGCCGCAAGCCCGACGATGCCCGCCAGCACCGCGTACTTGACCAGCTTGAGCTTCGCGTCGAGCGCCGCACGCACGTGCTTCGGCTTCACGCCCAACGCCCGCGTGAGCTGGCTCGTCAACTCCTGCAGCGCCCCGAACGGGCACAGCCAGCCGCAGAACGTGCCGCGGCCCCACGCGACGAGGCTGGCCGCGACGAAGGCCCACAGCACGACGGTCATCGGGTCGTACATGAAGAAGCCCAGGCCGCGTCCCCCGACGATGGCCTGCACCGCCGCCGTGATGTTGACGATCGACAGCTGCCCTTGCGCGAACCAGCCGACGAAGACCAGCGTGAAGACGAGGTAGCTCGTGCGGAAGACGGCGAGTCGCCGGGCGCTGGCGACGAGCCAGCGCGGCTTCGCGAGCACGACGCTCAACACCGCGAGCGCGACCGCGAGGACGCCCAGCTCCGCGGCACGCGCGCGCCAGACGCCGGGCCAGGACTTGCTGTCCGCCGTCGGCAGCACCACCTGGTCGGCCGGCAACGCGGCCGCCAGCGCGAACTCGCGGCCCACGCGCTCCGGATAGATCGCGCCCTTGTTGCGCACGACATGCAGCAGCAGGCGCATCGGCTTGGCCGGGTCGAGTCCGGCGGGGCCGATCACGCGCATCACCTTGGCGTCCGCGCCCTGCAGCTCGAGCGGCAACGCGAGCGCGTCGTCGAGATCGAGATCGCGCATCTCGATCGGCAGGCCGTCCTGCTTCAGCGTCAGCCGATCGGGGACGGCACCGCGCACGAACGTGTCGCCCACCAACGTCCATGGTCCGCGCGAGATCGCGAGCAACGCGTGGTCGCCCTCGTCGAGGCGGCCCTCCAGGTGCGCCCAGCCCGCGTCACCCAGCAGGTTCCGGCCGACCAGCGGCGAGCCGAGGTACAGGACCCACAACTCGGTGAACGTCGAATCCGGCACTCCCGCCGCGGCCTCCTCCACGCCGCTGCCCGCGAAGGCCTGGTCGACCTGCGCGCGCGTGACGCGCAGGTGCGCCACCAGACCGGCATCGACGAGACCGTTCCAGTCCAGGCGCCTGTACGTGTCGCGCCGCACGCGCGCCAGCTGGTCGGGGTCGGCGCCCTGGGCGAAACCCAGCTTGGCGCGGGCCACGTGCAGCGCCGCCGCGAGCAGGCTCTGGTTGACGATGCGCACCGACGCGGTGGCCTTGGCCACGCCGTCGATGTAGACGTTGGCGCTGCCGCGCTGTTCGCCACGGTTGCTGTTCGATCCGATCTTGATGTTCTGGCGCAGCGACAGCCCGCGGTATTGCTCGACGAAGCGGGCCAGCGGGGCCGGGCCGAGGCCGTCGACGAACACCGGCTCGTGCTGGGACAGCACCTGAACGTCGGCGAACGAGCCCTTGGCGTCCAGCAACACCAGCAGGTTGACCGGCGTGCCCGAGAAACCGGGAATCGGCGCGAGGTCCATCGACTCGAATGCGTAGCCCACCAGCGGCGTGGCCGTGCCGTCCTGGCGGAACAAGGGCCAGACCGGCAGCTGCGTGTCGCGCTCGCCCACGATCAGCGGCGACGGAAAGCGTCGCTGCAGCGCCGCCTTGTCCAGCGTTCCCGCCTGGGCCAGCGACGCGGCCAGGCCGAGGAGCGCCAAGGCTGGCACGGCAAGGCCCACCAGGCGTCGTGCAAGGCGGGCGGCGCTGGCCATCCTAGTCGTCGACCAGCACGGCGTTGGGACCGTGGCCCACGGGGATCGTCCCCAGCGGCGCCGCGCCGTGCGTGTCGATCGCGGTGAGATCGTCCGACAGGCCGCCGGCCACGAACAATCGCGCGCCGTCGGCGCTCAAGGCCAGGCCCCATGCGCGCCGGCCCACCGGAACGAGCGCCCTGACCTTGCGCGATGCGACATCGACGAAGGCCACGCGGTTCGCGCGACCGAGTGCGACGTACATCGTGCGCCCGTCAGGCGCGCTCACGATACCCACCGGCGTGATGCTGTCGGCCGCCAGCCCGTCGACGGCGAACGCGATCGTGCCGATCACGGCGAGGTCGGCGGTGGAGATCACGCTCACCGCCGCGCCCTTCTCGTCGGTCACCCACAGCTGGTTGCCATCGGGCGTCGATGCCAGCCGGCGCGGACGCCGGCCCACGGGAATGGTCGCGATGATGGACAGCGTCGCGGTGTCGATCGCGTACACGACGCCCGCCACCTCCGACGTGACGTAGACGCGCCTGCCGTCCTGCGACAGCTTCACGCCTTCGGGCTCCGGGCCGAGCGCCACGCGGCCCACCTGCTTGTGCAGTACCAGGTCGAACACCGCGAGCGCGCCGTCGTCCTCGGCCGACACGTAGGCGAGGCGGCCGTCGAGCGACAGGTCGAGCACCTCCGGACGCGGCGCGCGCACCAGTGGCCATGAGCAGGGCGATCGACAGGATGGAAAGGTGCTTCATGGGACGTCGTTGGTGACGGCGCAGGCGGCGACGGGTTCGGAGAAGGCGCGCGACATCGCGTCGCCACGGAAGACCAGGCCGCCGCCCTTGGCGGCACCGGGGACGAAGCGCAGCGGGGCCACGGGCGCGACGCGCCGGCCGGCGTCGGACAGCATCGCGTCGATGCGATCGCGGTGCTCGCTCTTGCGGCAGACCGGGTCGGTGGCCGCCGCGTCGCCCGTGACGAGAAACGCCTGGCAGCGGCAGCCCGCGTGATCCTTGCCGCGTTCGTCGCAGCTGCCGCAGGTGCCGTTCATCCACGCATCGCCGCGGTAGGCGTTGAAGGCCGCGCTGTCGACCCAGGCCTCGCGCACGGAGACGTCGCGCAGGCTCGGGAAGTCGAGGCCGGGCAGCATGCGGGCGCTGTGGCACGGCAGCGCCACGCCGTCGGGCGCGACCACCAGGAACACGGCGCCCCAGCCGGCCATGCAGGGCTTGGGTTTCGCGTCGGCGTAGTCGGGCGAGACCCACAGGATCTTCATGCGTCCGTTGTTGGCCGCGCGATGCGCCATCACGATGGCCTCGGCGTCGCGCAGCTCGTCGACCGTGGGCATCAGCGCGCCGCGGTTGTGCCAGGCCCAGCCGTAGTACTGCGTGTTGGCGAGCTCGAGGAAGTCCGCGCCCATGCGCTCGGCCATGTCGATGATGCGGCCGACGTGCGGCAGGTTGAAGCGGTGCATCACGCAGTTGAGCACCATCGGATAGCCGGTGTCCTTGATGATGGCGGCCACGCGCGACTTGATGTCGAACGTGCGCGTGGAGCTGATGAAGTCGTTGAGCTCCCTGGTCGAATCCTGGAACGACAGCTGCACGTGGTCGAGCCCGGCCCGCTTGAGCGCACGTGCGCGTTCGGCGGTCAGGCCCACGCCCGACGTGATGAGGTTGGTGTAGAAACCCAGCCCGCGCGCGTGCGCCACGAGGTCCTCGAGGTCGTCGCGCAGCAAGGGCTCGCCGCCGGAAAAGCCGAGCTGGACCGCACCCATGGCGCGTGCCTCGGCGAGCACGCGCCTCCATGTCGCCGTGTCGAGCTCCTGGTCGTGGCGGGCGTAGTCGACCGGGTTCGAGCAGAAGACGCAGTGCAACGGACAGCGATAGGTGAGTTCGGCGAGCAGCCAGAACGGCGGCTTCACGCCGGCCGCGGCCGTCATCGCGCCTCCCGGGCGAGCCAACCCTGGTCGCCGGCCTGCACGAGGAAGGCCTGGACGTCGTCGCGCAGCGCCGTGCGCGCGAAGGCGACCTCGAGCTCGTCGACGATCTCGCCGACCGAGCGGTGTCCGTCGCAACGGCGCAGGATCTCCGCGGCCGGCGTGTTGAGCTTGACCATGCCTTCCGGGTACAACAGCACCCAGGCGTCCTGCGCCTGTTCGAACTGCAGCCGGTACATCGGCGCGACGACCGGCCGGAAGGAGGAATCCATCATGGCCGGAGCTCCGCCGCGAGGTCGTCGGGATAGGCCAGCGCGATCGCGTCGAGCATGGCCCAGAGGATGTCGAGCTTGAAGTCGAGGATCCGGCACGCGCGCTCCTGGCGCTCGCGCGTGACGCACCAGCGCCGCGCGATCTCGAGGCCGTGCGCGACGTCGCGGTTGGCCAGCGCGATGCGGCTGCGGAAGTACGCGAGGCCTTGCGCCGCGATCCACGGATAGTGCGACGGCCAGCCGGCCAGGCGGTCGGCATGGATCTTCGGCGCGAAGAGCTCGGTCAGCGAAGAGATGGCCGCCTCTTCCCAGGGCGCCCGCCGCGCGAAGTCGACGTAGGCGCCGACGGCGAAGCGCACGCCGGGCTGCACGTGGCGCAGCGATTCGATGTCCGCGCGCTCCAGGCCCGTGGCCATGCCGAGCCGGCACCAGGCCTCGATGCCGCCCGCGTTGGGGCCGGCGAAGTCGCCGTGCCCGTCGTGGTCGAGGATGCGCTCGATCCAGCGCCGGCGCTCGGCCCGGTCGCTGCAGTTCGCCATCACCGCGGCGTCCTTGATCGGGATGCTGGCCTGGTAGCAGAAGCGGTTTGCGACCCACCCACGCACCTGGAACGGCTGCAGGTCGCCGCGGTTCAGGCGCAGGTTGAACGGATGATGGATGTGATAGCGCGACTCGCGCGCACGCAGCCGCGCCTCGAATTCGTCGGCGCTCCACGGCGCGTCGTCGACGGCCATGGCGCCTTGCCGTGGCCGCGACGATGCGGCGGCGGGATCGAGCGGGACATTCACAGGCAGATCTCCATGCCGTCGTGCGCAACCTCGATGCCCAGCGAATCGAGCGTGCGGCGCGGCGCGCTGTCCTCGTCGAGGATCGGGTTGCTGTTGTTGACGTGGATCAGCACCTTGCGCGCCGCCGCGGACTCGCGCAGCGCGTCGAGCATTCCGGGCCGGCCCGCGAAGCCCTGCTGCGCCAGGTGGCCCATGTCGCTCGCGCTCTTGGCGCCCAGCCCGGTGCGCTCCATCTCGTCCTCGTTCCAGAACGTGCCGTCGACCAGCACGCAATCGGCGGCGTTCATCCAGCCCAGCTCGCGCTCGCCGATGCGTGCCAGCCCGGGCGAATAGAAGAGGCTGCGGCCGCCGGCCCGGTCCTCGATGCGCAGCGCGATGTTGTCGCCGGTCATCTGCTCGCGCCGGTGCGGCGAATACGGCGGCGCCTTGCCGGGAATCGCGAGTGCGGTGAATCGCAGTCCGGGCGCGGCCTCGATCTCGAACTCCGCGCTCGTGCGATCGCCGTCGACCGGCAGCATGTGCCAGCGCGTGCCGCAGTAGTGCTGCAACACGTCGAGCAGCGGCAGGCCGGTGGTGAGGTCCTCGAACACGCAGGGCGTGGCGTACAGGTCGATGCATGGCCCTTCGCGCAGGCCCAGCAGGCCGGTGACGTGGTCGATCTGCGCATCCATCAGCACCACCGCCTTGATCGGCGTGTCGCGCAGTCCGTGGCGCGGGTGAAGCTGGGCGTGGCGGCGGATCTGTTCGCCGATGTCGGGCGACGCGTTGAGCAGCACCCACGACTCGCCGTCGCCGGAGACCGCGATCGAACTCTGCGTTCGCTCGCTGGCGCGGATCCGTCCGCTGCGTTGGCCGGCGCAATTCGCGCAGTTGCAGTTCCACTGCGGAAAGCCGCCGCCGGCACCGGAGCCGAGTACGAGGATCTTCATGATTCGAGAGCGCGATGCAGGGCGGTGGACGCCGTCGGCGCGCGTGGGCGCCGACGGCGGGGCGATCAGCGCGATGCGATGTACATCGTGATCTCGAAGCCGAAGCGCAGGTCTTCAAACGCGGGTTGCGTCCATTGCATGGAAAGTCTCCTTGAGGTGGTTGCGAGTCGTGCCCGCCGATGCGGCGGGCAACGAGGAAATCGCAAGTCGCGTGCCACTCGAAGGATGGCGGCAATCCTCAGGGTTGTCCCTGGACGCGGGGCCACGAAACGCGAGCATGGCCCCGCGCGCCAGGGTGCGCACGGGCCCGCGGGCGACGACTGTCCCGACATGGAACAGTGGCGCGCACGAGCTGGAACAGGGATAACCCGCCGGCCGGCGCAATCCTCACTTCGCCCAGCGCAGCTTCCGGTAGATCGTGTTGCGACTGATGCCCAGCTTCTTCGACGCCTCCGAGATGTTGCCGTTCGCGGCGTCGACGGCGGCCTGGATCAGCGCGATCCCGGACTCTTCCAGCGTGCGCGGCGCCCCGGCCGGCACGGGCGTCGATGGCGCCGGCGCGAAGGCTTCGGGGATCGCGTGCGCCGCACGCGCCGCGGGCGATGCGCCCGTCAAGGGTGCCGAGGGGGCTGAGCCGGCCGCCGCACCGGCGCACATCGGCGGCAGTCGATGGATGTCCTCGTGGAAATCGTCCGACAGATGCTCTTCGGTGATCTCCGCCTCGTTGGAAGCCATCACGGCGGCCGTGCGCAACACGTTCGCGAGCTGGCGGATGTTGCCGGGCCACGCATAGCGCTGGAACAGCGCCATGACCGGCGCGCTGATCGACGGCGCGCCGGCGGGCGACTCGGCCAGCAGGATGCGGCGCGCGACGACGTACAGGTCGCTGCGGTCGCGCAACGCGGGCAAGCGCACCACCAGCCCGTTGAGCCGGTAGTACAGGTCCTCGCGGAACAGGCCGGCCGCGATCATGTCGCGCAGGTTGCGGTGCGTCGCGCTCACCACGGCGATGTCGACGGCGATCGACTTGTGGCCGCCCAGCGGGGTCACGCAGCGCTCTTGCAGCACGCGCAACAGGCGCGCCTGGAGCGACAGCGGCATGTCGCCGATCTCGTCGAGGAACAGCGTGCCGCCGTTGGCCTGGACGATGCGGCCGATCGCGCCCTTGCGACGCGCGCCGGTGAACGCGCCATCCTCGTAGCCGAACAGCTCGGCTTCGATCAACGACTCGGGAATCGACGCACAGTTCACCGCGACGAAGGGCTGGCGTGCCCGGCTGGAATCCTGGTGGACGGCGCGGGCCAGCAACTCCTTGCCGGTGCCGGTCTCGCCGAGGATCAGGAGCGGGATGTCCTTGTTGAGCACGCGTTCGACCTTGTGCACGATCGCGTCGATCTGCGCGTCCCCGGTCTTCAGGTAGTGCAGGCCGGACAGCCGCGCCGTGCGGGCGGCCTCGTCGGCCTGCGCGCCGGAGGGGGCCGCGTCGGCGCCGCGCATCGACGCCACGTGGGCCGCCGACGGTGCCTCCCTGCGGGACGACGCGGAATCCTCCGCGTCGTCGAAGCCCGCCAGGATCGACCGGCTCGGCCCGTTGAACCGGGCGCTCGCGTGGAAGCTGCGCCCGCTCGGAATCGTCAATCGCATCGGAACGGAGATGGGCGCGCGGAAGTGATCCGAGACAGTCGCGATCGTGGTGTCGAACAGGCTGGTCAGGCTGTGCATGCGCAGCGCGGCGCTGCTGATGTCGAGCTGGTCCAGCGCGCTTCGATTGCCGCCGAGGATCCGCCCGTCGCCACCCACCACGACGATGCCCTCGAGCAGCGTGCCGATGAATTCGGGCCGGAGATGGAAATGCAGGCGCAGCCGATTGCCGTAGTCGTCGGAGAGCCAATGGTTCTCGATCATGCGCGCCGACATCCGCACCAGCCCCATCGTGTGCTGGTGGTAGCAGCGCTGGTCGCCGGTGACGTCGAGCACGCCCAGCATGTTGCCTCGCGGGTCGATGATCGGCGCGGCGGAGCACGTGAGGAAGTTGTTGGCGTGGATGAAATGCTCGCCGGCATGGATCAGCGTCGGGCGTTCCTCGACGAGGGCCGTGCCGATCGCGTTGGTGCCCTTCGATTGCTCGGCCCAGTTGACGCCGGGGGCGAGCGCCACCTTGCCGGCGCGCGCCAGGAATTCGTCGTCGCCGATCGAGTGCAGGATGGTGCCGTGCGCGTCGGTGAGCACGATCATGCTTTCGGTGTTGACGATCTGCTCGAACAGCATCTCCATCACCGGCGCGGCGTGCGTGAACAGGCGCTGGTTGCGTTCGCGCGCGACGGCCAGGTCGCCGCGCACCATCGGTTCGAAGTCCGGCCGCTCGACCCGCGACAGGCCGAGCGCCGCGCAGCGCAAGTGCGATTGCTCGATGCGCTCGGCGCGCGCCGGCACGTTGTCGCCGGCCTGCGCCGCGGGCGTGGTCCAGGCGCCCGGGGCGGCCAGGCCGTGGAGGGTTGCTGACATCGTCGCTTCCTCTGTTCCTGCCGAGTAGCCGGCAGGTTGTCTCTGTCGTCGTGCCCTGCGCCGCCGCCTTTCGGCTGTCACGGTCCACATGGGATTGTTCGATCCTGGTACAGGTTCCGTGCGGAGCGTCGGGCTATCCCTGAGGACACGTGGCGCATCTGCACGCCGGTCGTCGATCCAGGATAGCACCGGCCCGGGGCGGCAGGCAGATCAACCGCTCTGCGCCGCACGCCCCGCATCTGTCGTTGCAATAAGTGTTCCCAGTTGCAGCAACCCGCCGTGGCATGGCCTTTGCAGACCGAAGCGTCGACTGTTCAACACGAGACCGACGGAGACCTGACATGGATCAACTTTCGAACGCCGTTCCTGCACGACGTGATCGATTCCTCATCGCCAAGCGCGTCGGCGCCGCGCTGCTGGCGCTCGGCGCCTGCGTGGTGGTCGCGGCGCATGGCAACGTGACGCCGCAGGCGGTCGACACGACCGGGCTCGCGCCGCTGGGCGACGACTGGCGCAGCGTGAACCCGTACTCCGGCAATCCCACCGCGATCGAGATCGGCTCCTCCGGCTTCAACCAGAACTGCGCGCGCTGCCACGGCCTCGAGGCGATCTCCGGCGGCATCGCGCCCGACCTGCGACGGCTGGACAACGAATGCGCCGGCATGAAGGACAAGGCCGCGCGCGACGCCTGCGTCAAGGACAACGACGACTACATGCTCACCACCGTACGCCATGGCCGCACGCGCAACGGCGCGGTGTACATGCCGCCGTTCGAGGGCACGCTGAGCCAGGAGGCGATGTGGGCCATCAAGACGTACCTCGAGTCGCGGCGCGAAAAGCCGCTGCCGGACGCGCCATGAGCGCGCCGCTGCTGTCTCGCCGCACCCTGCTGCGCGGTCTCGGCGCCCTCGCCGCCGCGGGCGCGCCTCCGGGCACGTTCGCCGCGGGCGATGGCCTGGCTGGCGTGAAGGCGCGCGCAACGCTGGTCGTGGCCGTCTACAACGACATGCCGCCCTTCAACGATCGCGGCCGCGGCATCGACGTGGATCTCGCCGGTGCGCTCGCGCAGTCGCTGGGCGTGAAGCTGTCCCTGATGCCGTTCCAGGCCGGCGAGGACATGGGCGACGACCTGCGCAACATGGTCTGGAAGGGGCACTATCTCGGCTTCGGGCCGGCGGACGTGATGCTGCACGTGCCCGTCGATGCGCCGCTGATGGACGCCACGCCGCAGGTGCGCATCTTCGCGCCGTACTGGCACGACCGCGTGATGATCGCGCGCAACGTGGCGCAGTTGCCGCACCTCGAGACACTGGCCCAGCTCAACGGCAAGAGCGTGGCGGTGCCGGGCCAGACGCTGGCCGGGTGGCTGATGATCGGTGCCGACGGCGGCGTCTACCGCAACCAGTTGACCACGACCTGGAAGGACGGCGTCGAGGCCGCCGCGGCGCTCAAGCGCGGCGAGGTCGCGGCGGCCGCCGGCCTGGGCTCGGAGCTCGAGTCGGTGCTCGCCGGCGATCCGCGCTTCGTCATCACGCCGCTGCCGACGCTGCACAACTCGCGCGCGGGCTGGGCCGTCGGCCTGGCCGTGAGGAAGGGCGCCACCGACCTCGCCGACGCGCTGCAGAAGGCGGTGGACGATCTCGCCGCGAGCGATCGGCTCAAGCAGATCTTCGCCAAGGGCAACGTCGCCTGGCATGCCGCGTGATGCGCCGCGTGCGCGCATTCGCAGCACTGTTCCTTTTTGACATGCCGCCGACGAGACAGCGCACGCGCCGGGACCGCGTCGCGTCGGTGTTTACCTTGAAGTTCCGGCTCTCGGCGCGGCATGCCGGCGAAAGGCCGCCGGCTGGCACGCGAATCGCAAATCGTTTCCCGGGATGCCCGCCGCGCCGCGATGGGCCCCTTCCTCGTATCGACCCAGTCTCCAGGAGACAACCATGGACATGCTCGAACCCGGCCGCTTCGGCTACACCGTCAACTTCAAGAAGCGCTACGGCAACTACATCGGCGGCGAATGGGTAGCGCCGACCAAGGGC
>FSXQ01003341.1_pt1 | contig 11365 bp, 11 predicted proteins | sample 1638011 | NCBI WGS metagenome assembly FSXQ01 (sample SAMEA3914789, study PRJEB12502) | metagenome | biome: forest; material: soil | place: Canada | collected 2011-07-03 | depth 0.3 m | reverse complement strand
GGGCAGGCGCTCGTCGTGGATCGTGCCCACCCAGAAGCGGCCCTGCGGATCGGCCTTGCCGTCGTTGAAGCGCAGCTTCTTCGTGTCGTAGGGCGCGGCCAGGATGCGGCGGCTGCTGCCGTCGGCCACGTCGACATGGAACAGGCCGTCGCGCCGCGCCATCAGCACGCCGCCGTCGGGCCGCGGCGCGATGCTGGCCACTTCGGTGGGGAACGACCACTCGTCGTGCGCGGCCGTGGCCACCGCGAAGCGGTTGAGCTTGTGGCCGGCGATGTCGACCCAGTACAGCGCCTGCTCGCGCGGATGCCAGAACGGCGACTCGCCGGCGATGGAGGCGGGCACGGGCAGCGGAGTGAATTCGTAGTTGGACATGGCAGCAGGCGTGGACGGGCGATGCCCCATCCTAACGGCGTACCGCGCCGTAACCGTCGATGGGGACATCACGCCTGTCGTATCGTCGAGCGCAGAACAGGAGACCCGCGATGACCCCCGAATCCCGCTACGCCCAGGTGCTCGGCACCGAACTGCACTACATGGAGTGGGGCTCCGGGCATGCCGACACGGTGATCGCCTGGCACGGCCTCGCGCGCACCGGCCGCGACATGGACGACATCGCCGCGCACCTGGCGAAGCGCTGGCGCGTGATCTGCCTCGACACCCTCGGCCGCGGCCTCTCGCAATGGAGCCGCGACCCCGAGCGCGAGTACTGCTTCGCGCATTACGAGAAGCTCGCGGCCGCGTTGCTCGACCAGCTGGGCCTCGACCGCGTGCGCTGGCTCGGCACGTCGATGGGCGGCGCGCTCGGGCTGCACGCGGCCGCGGGCGCGCTGCGCGGCCGCATCACGAAGCTGGTGCTCAACGACATCGGCCCCGAGGTCGCGCCCTCGGCCATCGAGCGCATCCGCACCTACGCCGGCAAGCCGCCGGCCTTCGACACCGTGAGCGAGCTCGAGGCCTGGTTTCGCGTCGTCTACAAACCGTACGGCGCGATCACCGATTCGCAATGGCGTCGCCTGACGGAATCGTCCGTGCGCCGCCTGCCCGACGGCCGCGTGACGCCGCACTACGACCCGGCGATGGTGATGCAGTTCGTGCACCACCCGCGCGACTACGACCAGTGGGACGCGTGGGACAGCCTGGCCATCCCCGTGCTGGTGCTGCGCGGCGCCGACTCCGACCTGCTGGAGCCGTCGGTCGCCCAGGCGATGACCGAGCGCGGGCCGCGCGCCATGCTGGTCACCGTGCCCGGCTGCGGCCACGCGCCGGCGCTCAACACGGCGCAGCACTTCGCGTGGGTGGAGGACTTCTTCGCCGCGCCTGGGGCCTGTTCACACCAATGACGGGCACGTCATTGGTGTGAACAGGCCCTAGATCGACGGCGCGGAGATTCTCTCCACCGAAGCGGCTCGACCCGGCCCGTGCCGCGCAAGTGGACGGTTCGCGCGCACGCGACGCCGCGGGTCCGGATGGCCTTCGCGTGCGTGCTCTCCTACGATCGACAGATCGCCTTCCCGCTTCGGAGTCGCCCTTGCGCCTGTCCTTTTCGCTGAGCCGCTTCGCGCCCGCGTTCCTGGCCTTGTGTGCGGCCTGTGGCGGCGGTGGCGGCAGCACGCCGCCCACCGACACGCCGAACGCCGCGGCCGTGGCGGCGGTCAGCGCGAACTCGACGGCGCTCGTCTCGATCGATCCCGCCACCGTCGGCTTCGACGACCTCGCGGCATTCGGCGCGGCGGTGGGCGATCGCCGTGTGGTGCTGCTCACCGAGCCCACCCATGGCGATGGCGCCACCTACCTGCTCAAGACGCGCCTGGTGAAGTACCTGCATGAGGCCAAGGGCTTCGACGTGCTGTTCATCGAGAGCGGCATGTACGACGTCACGCGGATGCAGCAGCGCGTCGCGGCAGGCGGCGACAGCCTGTCGGTGCAGGCGCCGGGCCGCGTGTTCTACATGTACTCGCGCACCGGCGCCGGCCAGCAGGTGCTGACGTACGTCGACGGCACGCGCGCCACCGCCACGCCGCTCGCGCTGTGGGGACACGACATCCCGATGGCGGGTGCCGATTCGCGCGGGAGCCTGGTGCCCGCCCTGCGCGCTTTCCTCGACGCGCAGGGCTCGCCATTGCCGCAGGATGCCGACTGGCCCGGCTGGCTGCGCGTGGCCACGCAGAACGTCGCGCTGTCGGCCGCTCCGGTCACGCCGGCCGACAGCGCGAGCTTCCTGTCGATGTCCCCAAGACTGGCGGACACGTTGTGTGCGCAGGCCGATCCCGGCGGCGACCTCCTGCAATCGCCGGCGTACTGGTGCCGCGTCGTCAAGGGCGTGCAGGCCGACTACACGCACCTCTGGTCGGCCACCGACAGCCGCACGCCCACCGACCTGCGCGACCTCACTGGCGCGGGCAACATCGAGTGGGCGCTCGACGGTCGCCTGCAGGGCCACAAGGCCATCGTCTGGCTGCACGAACTGCACGGCGACGACGGCATCGCGGGCAATCCGTCGTGCGCGGCCGCGCAGTCGCAGGAATGCGGGCCGGGCTGGACGAGCGTGGGCACCGAGCTCGTGAGCCACTACGGCGCTCAGGTCTACATCGCCAAGGTGACGGCGGGCAGCGGCGTGTTCGACACCTACAACGTCGTGTCCGCCTGCGGCGCGCCGACCGCCGGCTTCCCGCTGCCGGCGCCCGATGCGGGGATGCTGGAGCACTACCTGTCGACAGGCGGCCAGCCGCGCTTCATGGCGTGGCCCGCCAACGCCGTCGACCGGGCCGCCATCGCGCCGCTGGGGGTGCTGGAATCGGAGTTCGCGCCGCGGAGGCCCAGCCACTTCGGCAGCGCCTACGACGGCGTGTTCTACCTGCCGGCGCTGTCGCCGACGGCGACCGATTGCGCGGCCTACCCGGTGCTCGACTATCCGTGAACGGGCGCTGCCGTGGTCACGCGCGCGGGTGCACGGCGTGGTCGCCGTCGATGTCCACGGCGAAGTGCTCGTCGTCCTCGTTGTCGACCAGGATCTGGCGACCGTCGTCCGAGAGCCTCATCGCGGTGAAGAACACGTCCTGCACATCGCCCTCGAGTTCCGGCCTGTAGTGGATCTCGTACACGCGCACGCGCCACAGCAGTTCATTGGACTCGCCCTTGTAGGCGCCGAGATGGCCCAGGCGTTGCCCGCCGTCGGCTTCCTTGCGAGAGCGTTGCGCCTGCTCGAAGCGCAGGCCGCCCGCGTGGACTGCCGGCACTTCGGCCGGCGCGTCGCGCCTGGCGAACACGCGAAACGAGATGTCCCGGGCCATCGTGACTTGCGATCGCTTCGAGGCGTCAGGGGCGCACGTGGACCGCGTGATCGCCGTCGATGTCCACGGCGTAGCGACCGCCGACCTCGTTGTCGACGAAGATCTGGTGGCCGTCCGGCGACAGCGTCATGGCGGTGAAGAAGACGTCCTGCACGTCGTCCTCGAGATCGGGGTTGTAGCGGATGTCGTAGACACGAACACGCCACAGGAGTTCATCCGTCTCGCCCTTGTAGGCCGCCAGGTAGCCGAGCCGCTGGGCGCCGTCGGCTTCCTTGCGCGAGAGCCGGGTCTGCTCGAAGCGGATGCCGGCGGCACGGACGGCCGGCACCTTGGGGGCGCCGTCGCGCTTGGCGGACGCGCGCAATGGAAGTTCCTGGCTCATCGTGTTCTCCTGGCCTTGCGGGGCCGGCGACGCGCATGCGGCGGTGGCGAGGCACAAGCCGCCGAGCGCGAGATTGATCGAAACGGGCGGCATCGGCCCAGACTACCACCCGGTCATCGCGGCATTGATCTGCGATGGCGTCAGGGCGTCGGCGCAGTCGGCGCAGAAGTAGGCCCAGCTGTCGGCGTTCGAGACGGCTTCATCCGGGTCGAACATGGGACCGCACCGCAAGCCGTCGGCGTCGTAGCGGAAATCCCGCGTGGCGGCGTCGATGTGCGTGATCTCGTGGACGACGGTGAGAGGCCAGAGGATGTTGGGCGGCAGCGGCGAGCGGTTGGGGCCGAAGAACTTGTCCTCGATGTAGATGATGGGCAGCTTCTCGGCACGCGAGCGGAAGACGAACGCGTAGGAGTTGCGAAGCTGGACATCCTCGTCGCGCGTCGAGTTCCGTAGGGACGGCATGTCGGTGAAGATGAGCTGGCTGGAGTTCATCGTCGTCGTCACCTTCTTGAAGCCCGCCTGCAGCTCGCCGATCATCTGCTCGAGGTCTTCGTCGGTGGTGACGCTGGAGGTGAACCAGCGCTTGACCTTCTCCATCGACCGCGACGCCGGGTTCGACGCCGCCTCGGCCAGCGCCATGTTCGTGCGCTGGCACCAGGCCAGGCCGATCGTGGTGGACACGCTGAGCGCGGCGCGGCGTTTCGGGCCGAACTGCTCGTCCGTGTCGCCGAGTCGCGCGCGCAGGTTGAGGACGTTCGAGCGGACGTCGTCGAGTTCGCCGCTGGGATAGTGGTTGAACGACGTCGGCGTGTCCGCGACCCACACCTTCTGGCTGCCGCGCTGGTGCACGAGGTAGAGGTGGCGCAGGAACTTCAGCGCGGCCGCGCGCATCACGCTCTCGAGTGGCGGCGCGGTCGTGGCCTTGGGGTCGACACCCGCCGAGCTGAGGATGCGTTCGTGCTCCTGGATGAACAGCAGGCCGCGCATCAGCTCCAGCGGGGCTTCGCAATTCGCGTCGAAGCCGTCGACGCCGAAGATGCCCTTCATCTGGGCCATCGCTGCCCTCAGCGGCTCGTCGAACTGGCCCTTCGCGACGATCTCCTTGAGCGTCCGGTATTCGGCTGAGAAAAGTTCCTGGGCCATGCGGCGGGATCCTCGTTCCTGTTGGCTTGAGGCGACCCGGGATGGCGACGCCGACCTCGGATTGTCCCAAGCGCTCTGCCGCTTGCCATCCCCTCAGACGAAGGATGCCCCGTCGTCCGGATCGTGGCCGACGCGTGCTAGGTCGACCCGAACGCCCGCCCCGTGAGCGGGATCGCCAGCAAGGCGCAGACGCCCAGCGCCACGCCACAGCCGAGCGCGCCCAGTTGGGTGAGCGCCGTGCCCGCCACCGCCGTGCCCAGCGCGGCCGCCACGAACGTGATGACGATGCTGCGCGACAGCAGCGAGCCGTCCGCGTCGAGCGCCGAGATGCGCGACGTGAGGAAGGGCGTGACCGCGTAGTACGCGAACGAGACGAGCAGCTGCGTGACGAAGAAGTCGGCCCAGCCGTGCGCCAGGAAGAACCACAGCGCGGCGCCGCCCATCAGCAGCGCGGCGGCGCGCACGATGGGCCGGCGCAGCTCGTGGCTGCGTCGATGCGAGGCCGCCAGCGCGCCCACCGTGCCCAGCAGCGACACCAGCGCGAGCAGCGGCCCGATGCGATCGGGCGGCAGGTGCAACTGGCGGCCCACGACGTCGGCCAGCGCCCATTGCGCCGACAGCACGCTGTAGACCAGCATCATCACGATCCATACCGGCAGCAGCACGCGCCAATGGATCGTCGCCCGCGCGCGCGCGGCCGCCGGCGCGGGCGCGCCCGCGTCGCCGCCCGCGACGGCCGCAGGCCACGCGAAGAGCGCGAACGCCGCGGCGATCACCACGAACACCCAACGCGCGACGACGTCCTCCGGCATCGCGTACGCCGCCACCAGCAGCGCGCAGTCGATCACGCCCGACACCAGGATGATCACGCCCCACGCGCGCTCCGCCGCGGGCCGGTTGGCGAGGCTCGCCGCGACCACGACGAACAGCACGCCCTCGAACAGGCCGGTGACGAGCCGCGCGCCGCCCAGCGCGGCGAGGCTGGGCATCCACGCGCTCGCGGCCTGCGCGGCGAGCGTGCCCAGCGTGGCCAGCCACGCGAGCCGGCGCGGCGCGCGCGCGATCCAGCGCGGGAACACGGCGCAGCTGATGGCGATGCCGGCGATCTCGAGCGCGCCCACGCCCGTGGCCGCGTCCTCGCCGACGCCGAACCGGCGCATCAGCGCGCCCACGATCAGCGGCATCAGGATCGTGCCGTTGGTGGCGATGGCGTAGGCGCAGGACAGGCGCAGCAGCGCGGCGAACGACAGGTCGGGGCGCGTGGCGGGCGTCGTGATGTCCGTCATGAAGGGAAACCCTCGGGAGTCTTGAACGTGAGCGTTGATCACACCATAATGTGATCAACGCTCACGTGTCAATGATGACGAACCCGCCCGACACCCTCATCGCCCCGCCGCGCGCCACCAGCGGCGAAGCCGGCCGCCAGCCGCGCCAGGAGCGCAGCCGCGCGCGCGTCGAAGCCATCCTCGACGTGGCGCTGGACATGGTCGTGGAGCAGGGCGCCGAGGCGCTCGCGATGCGCGAGGTGGCGCGCCGCGCCGACGTGCAGATCAGCTCGATCTACCAGTACTTCCCGTCGAAGGCGCACATCATCCGCGAGCTCGCCAAGCGCAACCTGGCGCGCGTGCGGCTGCTGCTACAGGCGCAGGTCGAAGGCCTGCTCACCGAGTTTCCGAAGGGCCCGCCGGTGGCCGAATCGGTGAACCGGCTCGTCGACGCCTACTACGCGCACTACCGCGACCAGCCCGAGGCGCTGGCCGTGTGGGCCGGCGCGCAGAGCGACCACGGGCTGCGCGAGCTCGACCTCGAGGACACGCGCAGCACCGCCGAATTCCTGGTGATCCCGCTGTCGCACATCCTGGGCCGCGACGATCGCGACGTCCTGGTGCCGCTGGCATTGCTCGTGGCCGAGGTCACCGGCGCCGCGTCGCGCCTCGCGCTGGCGCTGGAGTCGCCGCTGCGCGAACAGCTCATCGCGCGCCACAAGGCGATGCTCGTCGCCACGCTCCAGGATCACAAGACCGCATGAACTACGAGCGCTACAAGACCGCGCTGGCCGGCACGCGCCTGCCCGCCGCGTTCATCGACCTCGACGCGCTGGACGCCAACCTCGCCGACCTGCGCGCGCGCGCCGGCGGGCTGCCGATCCGGCTCGTGACGAAGTCCGTGCGTTCGGTGGCGATCCTGCGCCGCGTGCTGGCCAGCGGGCCTGAGTTCCGCGGTCTCATGTGCTACTCGCCGGCAGAGGCCGCGTGGCTCGCGTCGCAGGGCTTCGACGACCTGCTGGTGGCGTACCCGTCGGTCGAGCCCGACGACCTGCGCGCCGTCGCGGCCCAGGTGCGCGACGGCCGCACGATCGCGTTGATGGTGGACGGCGTGGATCAGGTGCGGCGCATCGCGGCCGTCGCGCAGATCGAGGGCGTCGTGCAGCCGTTGGCGATCGACCTCGACATGTCGTCCGACTTCCTCGGCCTGCATTTCGGCGTGCACCGCTCGCCGGTCAAGGGCGTCGACGCGGCGCTCGCGCTCGCCGCGGAAATCGCGCGCCATCCGTCGCTGAAGCTCGACGGCCTGATGGGCTACGAGAGCCAGATCGCCGGGCTGATGGACGAGGTGCCGGGCCAGGCGCTGAAGAACGCCGTGATCCGGCTGCTGAAGCGGCGCTCGATCCCCGAGGTGAACGAGCGCCGCCGCGCCACCGTCGCCGCGCTGGCCGCGGCCGGGCACGCGCTGCGCTTCGTCAACGGCGGCGGCACCGGCAGCTTCGAGAGCACGCGGGCCGATGCCAGCGTCACCGAGCTCGCGGCCGGCTCGGGGCTGTACGTGCCGACGCTGTTCGACCACTACCGCGCGTTCCGCGGCCGGCCTGCCGCGGGCTTCGCCGTGGCCGTCACGCGCACGCCCGCGCCGGGCATCGTCACGTGCGCGGGCGGCGGCTATCCGGCGTCGGGCCCGGCCGGCGCGGACCGCCTGCCGCGGCCGTGGCTGCCCGAAGGCTGCACGTTGATCGGCGCCGAGGGCGCGGGCGAGGTGCAGACGCCGGTGCGTATACCCGATGGCGTATCGCTGGCGGTGGGCGATCCGCTGCTGTTCCGCCACGCAAAGGCGGGTGAGCTGTGCGAGCGCTTCAACGAGCTGTCGTTGATCCAGGGCGGCGCGGTGGTCGACCAGGTCGCCACCTACCGCGGCGACGGCAAGTGCTTCTTCTGACAAGGCGGAACTGAGGATGTGGAAGAACTGGTCGGGCTACGTCGAATCGCCGCGCACGGCGGTGCTCACGCCGGACAGCGGCGCGGCGCTGGCGGCCGTGCTCGCCGACGCGGCGCGCGGCGGCAAGCCGGTGCGCATGGTCGGCGCCGGGCACTCGTTCAGCCCGCTGGTGGCCAGCGACGGCGTCATCGTGTCGCTGGACAAGCTGCAGGGCATCCTCGACGTCGATACGGCCACGGGTATCGGCCGCGTGCACGCGGGCACGCGCCTGTACGCGCTCGGGGCCGCGCTCGCGGAACGCGGGCTCGCGATGGAAAACCTGGGTGACATCAACGTGCAGTCCGTCGCCGGCGCCACCAGCACCGGCACGCACGGCACGGGCCTGGGCTTCGGCAACATCGCCACCCAGATCGCGTCGCTGAAGTTCGTCACCGCCGACGGCCGCGAGGTGCTGGCGTCGCCCGACGAGAACCCCGACCTGTTCGCCGGCGGCCGCATCGGCCTCGGCAGCCTGGGCGCGCTCACCGAGCTGAGCCTGCGCCTGGTGCCGGCGTTCCGCCTGAAGCTCGAGCGCGGCCGCATGGACCTCGAGGACTGCCTCGCCCAGGCCGACGCGCTCGTCGCCGTCAACCGCCAGTTCGAGTTCTACTGGCTGCCGCACACCGAGACGGTGCTCACGAAGAAGTGGAACATCACCGACGCGCCCGTCGACGAGGTGGGCTTCGGCCGCTGGGTGAGCGACGTGCTGCTGGAGAACATCGCGTTCGGCGCGCTGTGCAAGGTGGGCAAGGCCGTGCCGTCGATGTGCCCGCCGCTGAGCCGCTTCTGCGCGTCGCTGGTGTCGGCCAGCGAGCAGGTGGACGCGAGCTGGTCGATGCTCTCGACCGTGCGCGCGGTGCGCTTCAACGAGATGGAATGGTCGGTGCCGGCCGCGCGCGGCGCCGGCGCGTTGCGCGAGATCAAGGCGCTGATCTCGAAGCGCGAGTTCCCGCTGATGTTCCCGCTCGAATACCGCTGGGTGAAGGGCGACGACATCTGGCTGAGCCCGGACTTCGGGCGCGACAGCGTGCACATCTCCGTGCATCAATACGTGGGCATGCCGCACGAGGCCTACTTCGACGCGGTGCAGGCCATCTGCCTGAACCATGGCGGCCGGCCGCACTGGGGCAAGGTGCATTCGCTGAAGGCGGCGCAGCTGTCGCGGCTGTATCCGCATTGGGACGATTTCCTCGCACTGCGCGAGACGATGGATCCGGCGGGCGTGTTCCTGACGCCGTATCTGCGAGGCCTGTTCGGCGTCTGAGCAGCGCGGCGAGCGGCACCGTGACGGATCGCACGCTTGGGGCCCGCCCTGAGCATCGTTCACCACTTTTGGGGGTCCTTGGTTCGGGTGCGAGCGGCGAACATCGCGTCCCCGGACAGCCGGCCATGTCGGCCGACGTCCCCAACATTCCAGATTGCCAACTGACAATGAAGCTGAACCTCGCCGTCGCTGCCGCGCTCGTCCTGTGCGCCTCCGCCAGCCATGCCTCGACCACCTCCGTCACCACGGACGCGTACTCGAACTCCACCTCGCTGGGCACGTCCTATGGCGCCGACACCGGCGTCGACCTGCTGGCCGGCCAGTCCTTCACCGTCAGCACCGACGCGGGCCAGCCCGAGTGGCACGGCGCCGAATGGTGGGACGGCAACTACGACACGCTGACCACCACCGCCGACGGCGCGGTGGGCACGGGCTGGACGCTTGGCCTGAACGGCGTCGCGTCCACCTATGTCGGCACCCTGGTGGCCTTCATCGGCGACGAGTACCGCGTGGTCGGCAGCGGCACGCAGAGCTTCACGGCGTGGGCGTCGGGCGAGCTGTACTTCCAGTACGCCGACGTCAACTTCGAAGACAACTCCGGCACCATGACCAGCACCGTCACGACGGCCGCCGCCGTGCCGGAACCCACCAACCTGGCGCTGCTGGCCGCCGGCCTGGGCCTGATGGGCGTCGTCGCCCGCCGCCGCGCGCAGAAGTGAGCTGACGGATCGCAGCGGCCGTGCGCCGCGCCTCCACGAAGCCCGGCCGAGTGTCGGGCTTTTTTCATTGGATGCGGCGGGCTCCGAGGCCGTACGTGCGCGGGCTGTTCGGGGTCTGTCGGAGGACGGCGAGTCGACCCCTCCGGATTGGCGATGCCGCCGTCTTCGTCCGCGGCTACGATGAGCCATGACCCTGCGCTTGGCTCTCTACAGCGACGTCGACCACCCCGACAACGACGCCATGCATCAACGCCTTCTCGCGCTGATCGGCATGCCGCGGCCGCGAGTCGGCTACGTGGCCTCTTCGCCCGATCCCGATCGCCTGTACTTCGGCCGCACGCGCGATCACTACGCCGACCTCGGCGCGTCTTTGGAGGGCTACGTCGACGAGCACGCCGACGACGCCGCGTTCGCCACGCTGCTGGGTTGCGACGCCATCCACCTCTCCGGCGGCGAGACCTTCGAGTTCCTGGCCTGGCTGCAGCGCCGCGCGTGCCTGCCCGCGCTGCGCACGTACGCGCGCGAACGCGGCGTGCTCGTGGGCGTGAGCGCGGGGGCGATCCTCATGACGCCGGACATCCGCAGCGCCGCCTGGTGCGGCGATCGCGAGGACGCGGCGCTGGCCGACACGCGCGGCCTGGGACTCGTGCCGTTCTCGTTCCTGCCGCACGCCGGCTCGCCGCACGCGGACGTGCCGCCGCCGACTGCCGCGATGCTCGCCGGCCACCCGTCGCCGCTCTACGCCTGTCCGGACGGCAGCGGCGTGATCGTGGTCGATAACGAGATCGAGGTCTTCGGTGCCCCGATCGTCGTTCGCGCGCCAGCAAAGTAGACCGGTTGCTCTGCCGTGGGCGCTCCGGGAAAGCGCTCCGTCGACCTGTCGCATCCAGATGGGGCCGCGCCCCCGGAAATCAACAACAACCGACATTGCGCAAGGCCAAAAAATGATGACAGGCGCTGCCGCGCCAGCCCCATAGAATCTTCCGCCTACCCCCTGGAAGGACACCCATGAGCGGTCTGATCCGCATCCGCGGCGCGCGGCAGCACAACCTGAAGAACCTGGACCTCGACATCCAGACCGGCGAGCTCACCGTCGTCACCGGCCCCAGCGGGTCGGGCAAGTCGAGCCTGGTGTTCGACACGCTGTACGCGGAAGGCCAGCGGCGCTACGTCGAGACGTTCTCGGCCTATGCGCGGCAGTTCCTCGACCGCATGGATCGCCCCGCCGTCGACCACGTGGAGGGCGTGCCGCCCGCGATCGCCATCGACCAGACCAACCCGGTGCGCAGCTCGCGCTCGACGGTCGGCACGATGACGG
>FSXQ01001619.1_pt1 | contig 11373 bp, 7 predicted proteins | sample 1638011 | NCBI WGS metagenome assembly FSXQ01 (sample SAMEA3914789, study PRJEB12502) | metagenome | biome: forest; material: soil | place: Canada | collected 2011-07-03 | depth 0.3 m | reverse complement strand
CCTGCAAGGCGTGGGCACCTTCGCCGCGCAACTCAACCGCGTGTCGTCGATGCTGACGATCAACGACATCCAGGAAGAGATCCACAAGCGCGGCCACCGCCACGACGCCACCGTGCACCTGAAGCGCGCCGAAGCCGCGCCCGCCGCGCTCGCGCAGCGCCTGGGCCTGGCGCCCGGCGCCACGGTGTTCCACACGCTGATCGTGCACCACGAGCACGGCGTGGCGCTGCAGTGCGAGGACCGCTACGTGAACCCGGCCTGCGCGCCCCACTACCTGGACGTCGATTTCACGCAGATGACGCCCACGCACTACCTGCTGGACGTCGCCCCGCTGTGGGAGGCGCAGGTGGCTATCGAGGCGGCGCTGCCCACCGCGCAGGAGGCCAAGCTGCTGGGCATCGCGCGCACCGATCCGTGCCTGATCGTGGTGCGCGGCACCGTCAGCCGCGGCGTGCCCGTCACGCTCGCCCGCCTTGTGCATCCGGGCTCGCGCTACACGCTCGAAAGCCAGTTCCGGCCGTGATGCTCGTCGCCGCCTCCAGCGCCGCGCCGGTGCCGTGGAAGAACGGCGGCGGCGTCACCCGGGAACTGCTGCGCCTGCCGGCGGCGGGGGACGACTGGACGCTGCGCATCAGCGTGGCCGACATCGACGCCGACGGCCCGTTCTCGCCGTTCGACGGCGTCTCGCGCTGGTTCGCGGTGCTGGCCGGCGCCGGCGTGCGCCTGGCGTGGCCCGACCGGGCGCTCGACGTGTGCCGTGGCGACGCCCCGCTGCAATTCGACGGCGCCGACGCGCCCGGCTGCACGCTGCTCAATGGCGCCACGCGCGATCTCAACGTGATGGTGCGCCGCGATCTGGCCGACGCGCTGGTCACGTCGGCCACGCTGCTCGACGCGGCCGAGCCCGGCGCCAGCCCCGGCTTCGGCTTCTTCGCGCTGCGGGCGTCGACGCTGCATGGCGCGAGCGACGCACCGGTCGAGATGCCCGCCCTGTCGCTCGCCTGGTGCGAAGCGCCGTTCCGCGCAACACGCCCCTGGCGGATCGCCCCGTTGCAAGACACCGGCGCCAGCCAGGAGCACACTCTGCCCGGCTACTGGATTCGCCTGCTGCCCCCGACCCGATGACCGATTTCCTCGAATCCTTCACCCCCGGCCTGCCCGTGCAGGCCGTCGCCGCGACGCCGCCGCCCACGCGCCGCGTGTGGCGCAACGCACGCGTCGCGACGCTGGCCGACGCCTCGGGCTGGGGCCTGATCGAGCGCGGCGCGATCGTCACGGAAGACGCCCGCATCGCCTGGATCGGTGCCGAGGCCGACCTGCCGGCAGCGGGCAAGGCCGTCGTCGACGAACACGATCTCGGCGGCGCGTTGCTGACGCCGGGGCTGATCGACGCCCACACGCACCTGGTCTACGGCGGCCAGCGCGCGCACGAGTTCGAGATGCGCCTGCAAGGCGCGACCTACCAGGACATCGCCAAGGCCGGCGGCGGCATCCGTTCCACCGTCGCGGCCACACGCGCGGCCAGCGAGGACGAGCTGTTCGCGCTCGCGTCACGCCGCCTGCAAACGCTGCGCGACGGCGGCGTCACCACCGTGGAGATCAAGTCCGGCTACGGCCTGTCGTTCGAGGACGAGGCCAGGTGCCTGCGCGTGGCGCGCCGCCTGAGCCGGTCCGGCGTCACGGTGCGCACCACCAGCCTCGCGGCGCACGCGCTGCCGCCCGAGTTCGAAGGCCGCGCCGACGACTACATCGCGGCCGTCTGCGAGTGGCTGCCGAAGTGGCACGCCGAGGGCCTCGTCGACGCCGTCGACGCCTTCTGCGAGCGCATCGCGTTCAGCCCGGACCAGGTCGAGCGCGTGTTCGCCACCGCCGCGTCGCTCGGTCTGCCTGTGAAGCTGCACGCGGAGCAATTGAGCGACTCCGGCGGCGCCGAGCTCGCGAGCCGTTTCCACGCGCTGTCCTGCGATCACCTGGAGCATCTGAGCGAGGCCGGCGTCGCCGCGATGCACGCCGCCGGCACGGTGGCGATGCTGCTGCCCGGCGCGTACCATTTCCTGCGCGAGACGAAGCTGCCGCCGATCGCGGCCCTGCGCGAGGCCGGCGTGGCGATGGCCGTGTCCACCGACCACAACCCGGGCACGTCGCCCACGCTGTCGCTGCCGCTGATGATCCATCTGGCCTGCGTCGATTTCCGCCTCACGCCCGAGGAGGCCGTGCGCGGCGCCACCGTCAACGCCGCCCGCGCGCTGGGGCTGGCCGATCGCGGTGCGCTGGCCGTGGGCCAGCGCGCCGACTTCGCGCTGTGGGAGCACGAGCACCCGCGCGAGCTGGCCTACTGGTTCGGCCATCCGGCTTGCAAGCGCACCATCGTCGGCGCTGACGCAACAGGACACGCTTCATGATCGCCGATCACCCTTCTTTCCACCTCAAGCCCGGCACCACGCCGCTGCTGGTGAGCCTGCCGCATTGCGGCGAGCTGATCCCCGACGAACTGCACTCGCGCTACCACCCGCGCGCGTTGAACGTGGAGGACACAGACTGGCACCTGCACCGCCTCTACGCCTTCGCCGCCGAGATGGGCGCCAGCGTGCTGCAACCGCGCGCGTCGCGCTTCGTGATCGACCTGAACCGGCCATCCGACAACGCACCGATGTACCCGGGCGCCAACAACACCGAGCTGTGTCCCACGCGCTTCTTCACCGGCGACCCGATCTACGTGGACGGCGGCGCGCCCACGCCCGCCGAGATCACGCAGCGCACCGCGCAATGGTGGCGGCCGTACCACGGCGCGATCGCCACCGAGCTCGCGCGCCTGCGCGCGGAACACGGGCACGCGGTGATCTTCGACGGCCACAGCATCAAGAGCGAGCTGCCGTGGTTGTTCGAGGGCCGGCTGCCGGCGCTCAACCTCGGCACGGTCGATGGCGCCAGTTGCGCACCGGCATTGCGTGACGCGCTGGCCGGGGTGCTGGCTTCGCAGGATCGCTGGTCGCACGTCGTCGATGGCCGCTTCAAGGGCGGCTACATCACGCGCCACTACGGCCGTCCCGACGACAACATCCATGCGATCCAGCTCGAGATGATCTGGGACTGCTACATGGACGAGACGCCGCCGTACGCGTACCGCCCCGACAAGGCCGCCGAGGTGCAGCCCCTGTTGCGCGAGCTGCTGTGCACGATGCGCGACTGGAAGCCGCAATGACGCTGACGCAGCCGCTTTCGCAACGCTATTGGGCGCCGGCCGCGTGGCTGGATGGCGGCTGGCAGCAGTCAGTGGTACTGGAGACGGATGCGAACGGCCACTGGTCGCACGTGGCCGCCGGCGTGCCCGCACCGCACGACGCCGAGCGCCTGGCCGGCCCGGCGCTGCCCGGCCTGGTCGATGCCCACAGCCACGCGTTCCAGCGCGCCTTCGCCGGCCTGGCCGAGAGCCGCGACGGCCGAACCGACGAAAGCGACGACTTCTGGAGCTGGCGCGACCGCATGTACCGCGTGGCCAACGCCGTCACGCCCGAGAGCCTGCGCGCGATCGCCGCGCACCTCTACGTGGAGCTCCTGCGCGGCGGCTACACGCAGGTGTGCGAGTTCCACTACCTGCAGCACCAGCCTGACGGCACGCCCTACGACGACCCGCTCGCGCTCTCGATGGCGCTGGCCGACGCCGCCGGCGACGCGGGCATCGGCCTGACGCTGCTGCCGGTGCTGTACGAACGCGCCGGCTTCACGGCGCCCGCGCTGCGGCCCGATCAACGCCGCTTCCACGCCGGCGCGCAAGACGTCTGGCAACGCAGCCAGGCGTTCAACGCCCGCGTGGCCGCCGCCGGCCGCGCCTCGCTGGTGCCGCTCAACGCCGGCCTCGCGATCCACTCGGTGCGCGCCGCCGCGGCCGATTCGATCGCCCGGTTGCGCCAGCTCGCCTCGAACTTCGACGGCCCGATCCACGTGCATGTGTCCGAGCAACGCGCGGAGCTGCGCGACTGCGTCGCGGCCACCGGCCAGACGCCCGTCGCCTGGCTCGCGGCGCAGGGCTGGCTGGACTCGCGCTGGCAGCTGGTACATGCCACGCATGTGGATGCCGGCGAGATCGCCGCGACGGCCGCCAGCGGCGCCGGCGTGGTCATCTGCCCCGCCACCGAAGGCAACCTCGGCGACGGCTTCACGGACGTGCCCGCGTGGCTGGCCGCCGATGTCGATCTCGCGATCGGCTCCGACAGCAACGTCACGCGCAGCTGGCGCGAGGAGCTGCGCTGGATGGAATACGGCCAGCGGCTGAAGCTGGAGCAGCGCAATGTCTGCGCGCAGCCGCAGGGCGTCACGAGCACCGCGCATGGCCGCACGTCGCGCCCGCAACCCGACACCGCCGCCAGCCTGTTCGAGCGCGCCCGCGCGGGCGGGGGACGCGCGGCCGGGCATGCGACGTGGGGCATCGCCGTGGGCGCGCGGGCCGACCTGCTGGTGATCGATCCCGACGACGCCAGCCTCATCGGCCTGCCGCCCACACGCTGGCTCGACGCGTTGGTGTTCTCCAGCCCCGGCCGCCCCTGGCGCGACGTGATGGTGGCCGGGCGCTGGGCGCTGCGCAAGCACCACCATGCGCATGTCGAACGCATCAGCGCGGGTTTCGCGCAGGCGATGGGCGGGCTGTGGGACGCGCAGCCATGAGTCGCCTGCAATCAGAGCTGGATCGCCTATATGGGACGGGATCATCCCCGGCCGCCGAGGTCGATGCGCCGCCGACCAGCCTCCTGCATCCGCACGGCATGGTGCGCGCGATGGTGATGGAGTTGGCGCAGCCGGCGAGCTGGGAGGTGTTGTCCCGGGTCTGGCACGGCGTCCAGTCCGAACTCGAACTGCCCGCGCCGGCCATCGCCGTGTCCGGGATCGATGGCCTCCAGCTCTGGTTCTCGCTGGCAGAACCGATCGCGGCCGGGCAGGCCCACGGGTTTGTCGAGTCGTTGCGCGCGCGCTTCCTGCCCGACATCGCGTCGACGCGCGTTCGCCTGATGCCTGCGCGCGATGCATCGACAGTGCAGACTGTCGTGCCGGCTCGCCAGGAACCCACCGACAACTGGTCCGCGTTCGTGGCGCCTGACCTGGCAGCGGTCTTTGCAGAGACGCCGTGGCTCGACGTCGAACCCAGCGAAGACGGTCAGGCGAGCTTGCTGCGCGGTCTGCAGACGATCAAGCCATCGTCGTTCGAGGCCGCATTGAAGCGGCTCGATGCGGACACCGTGCGGCCGGACGTCGGCGCGCCGATATCGGCGGTTGTCGACCTCGCCGACCCGAAGCGCTTCCTGATCCAGGTCATGAACGACGAAGCCGTGCCGCTGGCCCTGCGCATCGAGGCAGCGAAGGCGCTCCTGCAGCATGCCGTCGGGCCTCTGCCGCAACGCGGCACCTGATTCCTGCTTGGCACCGACGACCAGGTGCGCCTGGCCGCCCACGCCGCCCGTGAGATGGCCGACCGGTGGACCTGCAGGTCGTCATTCGTAGAAAACAAATTATTACGTTTGCAATCCGCCGTCACGATCACCCCATAAACTGTGGCCTTTTGCACTGTGATCGGGATACCTGTGAAGTTTGGGCGAAATGGACCGGGGAGGGGGGTACCCGAGTCCGTCTTGAGGGCCATCGAATCGCTGCACATGCCGGCGATGCCCCAGGTCCTTCTGCGTTTTTTCAATGCAGCGGGCAGCGACACGGCATCGGCAGACGCGTTGGCGGAACTCGTGCTGCAGGATCCGGCGCTCAGCGCCCGGATCCTGACGGCGGCCAACTCCGCCGCCTTCCGGCGCGGCACCGAATTGCGCAGCATCAAGCAATCGCTGATGGTGCTGGGAACGCGAGTGGTACGCACCATCGCGTCGTGCCTTCTCGTGCAGTCGGCGTTTCAGCGCGTGCCCGGATCGGAGGCGCGGGAGCTGGCAGGCTTCTGGCATCACTCCCTGTTGCTGGCCGAGCTCGCCCGCGGTATCGCGACGGAACTCGGCTCCCACGGAGACGACGCCGAGGAAGCCTACCTCGCCGGCCTGCTGCACGACGTGGGACAACTGTTGCTGCTGGGCGGCCTCGGCGATGCCTACGGGGCGATCCTCGCCCGCGGCGAAGGCGAAGACGGGTTGTCCGAGCTGGAGCACGCCGTTCTCGACACCGACCACAGCGCGGTCGGCGCGTGGTTTGTCGATCAATGGGAGTTGCCGTCGCTGATGGCCGATGCCATCCTGTTCCACCACCTGGCGGTCGACAAGGTCGCGGGCCTGGATCGCCTGGGGCGCATCCTGTGGTGCGCCCACTTCGTCTGCGTCGCGCCGCAGGCGCCCCATCGCATCGACCTGCAGGTCGTCGAGCGCCTGCTCGGGATCGACGTCGCCCGTCTCGACGCGCTGCGCGACGAGGCCTTGTTGCGCGTCGAGGCACTGGCGCTGGCGCTGGACATCGCCAAGGCCCCGCGCGAGCAGACCGTTCCGTTGCGCATCACGCTTCGGCTGCCGGACGCCGCCGACCCGCCGACCATGGACACTCACGAGGCGGCGCTCCAGGCCGCCACCCTGCCGATGACGGCGTTGCAGGCGCTGCCGCTCGATTTCCCTGCCCTGCACAGCGAGATCGACCTGCTGCTGTGCGTGAAGGAGGCCGCGCGCATTCTCTTCGGTGTCCAGCACCTCGCCTTCTTCCTGCTGCAGCCGCAACGCCAGATCCTGTGCGCCGCGGGCACCGGCGTCAACGCCGGCGCATTGCAACGCCTCGAGATCGCGCTGAGCCCGCCATCCAGCCTGTGCGCGCAATCCGCGCTGACCCGCAAGCCGGTCACCGCTTTCGACCTCGAGGGCGCAGAGCCCCTGGCGCCCGCCGACCAGCAGGTCGCACGCGCCCTGCGGGCCGAAGGCCTCATCTATCTGCCCCTGCAGGCGGACGGCGCGCTGCTCGGCGTCATCGCGTTCGGCGTGTCGTCGGTGCAGCGCACGCGACTGTCCGGCCGTTCGGCGTGGCTGAAGAATTTCGCAGGCATAGCGGCCGCCAACCTGCGCACCTGGCGACTGATGCGCGATCGGGAGGCGCAGATCGAGGCCGAAGTGGCCGGGCGCTTCATCCTTCAAGGCCAGCGCGTGGCGCACGAAGTCAACAACCCGCTCGCCATCATCCGCAACTACCTGACGCTGATCTCGAACGACGCGGCGGCCGACGGATCCGGCGCCGTGCAGCAGTCCGACATCGCCGTGCTCCGCGAAGAGATCGAGCGGCTGTCGGGGATCGTCACCAACCTGACCGTCGACGCGTCGGCCCCCGTCGCGCCGGACGGCATGGTCGACCTCAACCGACTGGTCGAAGCGATGCGCACGGTGTACGAAGCCTCGCTGTTCGGCAGCGCGGGCGTGCGCCTCGATGTCGACCTGCCGCCGGAGCCGGTCCTTGCCTGCGTCGACCGCGACAGTGTGAAGCAGATCATCTTCAATCTCTGGAACAACGCCGCGCAGGCTCTCAAGCCCGGCGACGTGGTACGGACCACGCTCGCCGCGCACGTCAACCAGGACGGCGCGATGTTCGCCAGCATCGTCATCGACGACTCGGGGCCGGGCCTGCCTTCCGCCATGCTCGACTCGCTGTATCGACCGCTGGCGCCCCCGGCCGGCACGCAGCGACCCGAGGGACGCGCGGGATTGGGCTTGTCTATCGTGCTCGGGCTGGTCGAACGGCTGCGGGGCAGCATCAGTTGCCGTAGTCGACCGAGCGCGGGAACCACCTTCACCATCCTCGTTCCCGAAACACGGAGAACTGCCTGATGAAACAGCTCGTGACCACCGCAGGTTCAAGCGTCGGCGCCGACGCGGGGACGCCCGACAGGATCCTGATCGTCGACGACGAGGCCAGGCTGCGCTCCAGCATGCGGCGCCTGCTGGAGCACCCCGATCGCCGGATCTTCGACGCGGGGTCGGTCGCCGCGGGCGTGCGGCTGCTCGAGTCGCAGGAGATCGACCTGGCCTTGCTGGACATCGGCCTGCCGGACGCGTCGGGCCTCGACCTGCTGCGCTGGATCTCACGGCATCGGCCCGAAACGACCGTCATCATGGTCAGCGGGGACGCGCATATCGACTCCGCGATCCGGGCGCTGCGCGACGGTGCCGTGGAGTTCGTGCGCAAGGGCGAGGACAGCGACTTCCTGCTCGCGCGGGTGTCCGACGCGTTGTCGCGGCGCAAGCTCCAGCGGGAGCATCGCCGGATGGCCGAACGCCTGGCACAGTCGGAGCGCCAGCACCGTTTCCTGGTCGAGAACTCGCCCGACATCATCTACGCGCTCGACTCCGAAGGCCGGTTCACGTTCGTCAACACGCGTGCCGAATCCGTGCTGGGCCTCCAGCGCGACGAGTTGAAGGGCCGTGCCTTTTCCTCGATCGTCGACGCGGCCGATCACCCGCTCGCCGTCCAGATCTCGACGGCGCCGTACAGCGACGCCAGCGCAACGTCCACGGTGGAGTTGCGCCTGATGTGCCGGGGCGGCGAATCGGGCTCGACTACATCGCAATCGGTCGTCATGATGGTGTCGGCGATCGCCCTCTACGACGAGACGGAACCCGGCGCGTCCGGGACTGGCCCCGCTTTCCTGGGAAGCTACGGTGTCGCCCGCGACATCTCCGAGCGCAAGCGCATCGAGGAGATCATCAGCTTCCATGCCTTCCACGACCAGCTCACCGGCCTGCCGAATCGGCGCCTGTTCAAGGACCACCTCGAGCTGGCCCTGGTGCAAGCGAGTCGTCGACAGGATCGCGTCGCGGTCATGTTCATCGACCTCGACCGCTTCAAGCTGGTCAACGACACCTATGGCCATCTCGAAGGCGACGAATTGCTGCGCCATTGCGCGCAGCGCATCCGCGACTGCCTTCGCGCAGGAGATACCGTTGCGCGCCAGGGTGGCGACGAGTTCACGGTGCTGCTGCCGGGGTTGAGCGCTTCCGCCGATGCGATGGTGATTGCAGACAAGATCTCGGCCGAACTCAGGCTTCCGTTCGAGGTCGCGGGGCGCGACTTCTTTGCAACGGCCAGCATCGGTATCGCCGTCTTTCCGGAAGACGGCGATACCTCCGAACAGCTGCTTCAAAACGCGGATACCGCGATGTACGAAGTCAAGGCCAAGGGCAAGAATGCCGCGCGGGCGTTCTCGGCCGAGATGCGCACGGGGTTCCTTCCTCGCCTGGAGCTGGAACGCGACCTGCGCCGCGCCTTGCCCAACGGCGAGTTCGTGCTGCACTTCCAGCCGCAATTCAGCCTTCGCCTCGGACGCGTCATCGGCGCGGAAGCGTTGATCCGCTGGAGACATCCGCTGCACGGCCTCATGAACCCGGCAAGCTTCATGGAGCTGGCCGAGGAGACCGGCCTGATGGGCGCGATCAGCGCCTGGGTGATGGAAGAGGCCTGCCGCCAACTGTCTCTTTGGCACGCCGCGGGAAACACGGGTCTGCGAGTCGCCGTCAACCTGTCGCCGCACGAATTCAGCCGCCCCGACCTGGTCGAGCGTGTGTCGGCGATCGTCGCCCGCCACGGCTTGCCGCGCGAGGCACTGGAGATCGAGATCACCGAAAATGTCCTGCTGCAGGACGTTCCGGGCGTCATCGACAAGCTCAGGCAATTGCGCCAGCGCGGCATACGCATCGCGATCGACGATTTCGGAACACGCTATTCATCGCTGAATTACCTGCGCAGTTTCCCCATCAATACCATCAAGATCGATCAATCGTTCATTCGCGATATTGAAGGCGACGACAGCATCACGCCCATCATCGCCGCCATTGTCGGCATCGCCAGAGGGTTCAAGCTCGATCTGGTGGCCGAGGGAGTGGAAAACGACATGCAGCGACGCGTGCTCGCCCGCCTGGGCTGCGACGAGATGCAGGGCTACCTGTTCGCGCGACCGACCCTGGCGAGCGAGTTGGACGCCAGCCGCCTGTGGGAGCATGCGGCTGATTGAACCTCCGCCCGCATGAGGTACCGGCGCGGCTCGAGGTCTTCTGCCCCGCCCGCGCCGACCAATCCGGCCCTCAAGGCCCGATCAGCCGTGCCGCCGCCGCGGCCTCCTTCAGCGTCTTCAACAACCCCGGCAACTCCTGCGCCGGTACGGGATGCGCCAGCAGGAATCCCTGCATCTCGTCGCAGCCCTGGCGCACCAGCTGCAGCCGCTGCTCCAGCGTCTCCACGCCTTCGGCGATCACGCGCAGGCCCAGCTTGTGCGTCATCACGATGATGGTCTCGACGATGGCGGCGTCGTCGCTGTCGGCGGGAATGCCGTCGATGAACGAGCGGTCGATCTTCAGCCGATCGAGCGGCAGCCGCTTCAGGTAGGCCAGGCTGGAGTAGCCGGTGCCGAAGTCGTCGATCGACAGCAGCACGCCCAGCTCGCGCAGCGACTGCAGCACGCTCTGGGCGTGCAGCGGATCGAGCATCACGCTGCTTTCGGTGATCTCCAGCTCCAGGCATTCGGCCGGCAGACCGCTCAGCGATAGCGCGCGCCGCACCGCGCCGTCGAGCCCGGGGCGCTGCAGTTGCCGCGCCGAGATGTTGACGGCCACGCGCAGCGGCCACAGGTTGTCGGCCACGCCTTCGCGCTGCCACTGCGCCACCTGGCGGCAGGCCTCGTTGAGCACCCATTCTCCGATGCCCAGCACCAGGCCCGTCTCCTCGGCCAGCGGGATGAAGGCGTTGGGCAGCACGAGGCCGCGCACCGGATGACGCCAGCGCACCAGCGCCTCCACGCCGCACACCTCGCCGCTGGCGAGATCGAGCTGGGGCTGGTAGTGCAACTCGAGCTCGTGGCGCTCCACGGCGCGGCGCAGGTCGTTCTCGAGCCGCAGCCGGCCATGCGCCTGCGCGTTCATCTCGGGGCTGAAGAAGCGGTAGGCGTTGCGGCCCTCGCCCTTGGCCTCGTACAGCGCGGTGTCGGCGTACTTCAGCAGCAGCTCGCCGCTCGCGCCATCGCGCGGAAACAGGCTCACGCCGAGGCTGGCGGTGACATGCAGCTCCTGGTCTTCGAGCACGAACGGCTCACCGAGGGTGCGCATCAGCTTCTCGGCGATGCGCGCGGCATCCACCGAGCCGGCCACGTTGCACGCCACCACCTGGAACTCGTCGCCGCCCACGCGCGCCACCGTGTCGTTCTCGCGCAGCGTGGCCTTCAGCCGGCGCGCGATCTCCTGCAGCAACTGGTCGCCGACGGGGTGGCCCAGCGAATCGTTGACGAGCTTGAAGCGGTCGAGATCGATGAACAGCACCGCCACCTGCTGATCCAGCCGCTGCGCCTGCGACAACGCCTGCGCGAGCCGATCCATCAGCATCGCGCGGTTGGGCAGGCCGGTGAGCGAGTCGTGGTACGCCAGGTGCTCGATG
>FSXQ01002235.1_pt1 | contig 11379 bp, 9 predicted proteins | sample 1638011 | NCBI WGS metagenome assembly FSXQ01 (sample SAMEA3914789, study PRJEB12502) | metagenome | biome: forest; material: soil | place: Canada | collected 2011-07-03 | depth 0.3 m | reverse complement strand
GGTCGAGGCGCAGTCGGCCACGCGCGCCAAGAGCGAGTTCCTGGCCAACATGAGCCACGAGATCCGCACGCCGATGAACGCGATCCTCGGCATGACCGACCTCGCGCTGCGCACCGAGCTCAACCCGCGCCAGCGCGGCTACCTGCTGAAGGTGCGCGAGGCCGCGGAGTCGCTGCTCGTGGTCATCGACGACATCCTCGACTTCTCGAAGATCGAGGCCGGCAAGCTGTCGCTCGTCGAACGCGAGTTCTCGCTCGACGAGCTGTTCGACCGCGTCACCGCGCTGGTCGGCCTGAAGGCGCAGCGCAAGGGCCTGGAGCTGCTGCTCAAGACCGCGCCCGACGTGCCGCGCGTGCTGGCCGGCGACCCGATGCGGCTGCTGCAGGTGCTGGTCAACCTATGCAGCAACGCGGTGAAGTTCACCGAGAGCGGCGAGATCGTCGTCGTCACCGTGCAGGCGATGGCCAACGACAACGGCGCGGTCACGCTGCGCTTCGCCGTCAAGGACACCGGCATCGGCCTCGCGCCCGGCCAGATCGCTTCGCTGTTCCGCCCGTTCTCGCAGGTCGACGCGTCCAGCACGCGCGAGCACGGCGGCACCGGGCTGGGGCTGGCCATCTGCCGCAAGCTGGTCGAGATGATGGGCGGCGAGATCGGCGTCGACAGCGAGCCCGGCGTCGGCAGCGACTTCCACTTCACCGTGCGCCTGCGCATCGGCAACGCGGCCCACGCCATGCACCTGCCGCGGGTCGGCGCGCACCGCGACCTGCGCGTGCTGGTGGTGGACGACAGCGCCAACTCGCGCGAGATCCTGCACGACCTGCTGGTGCTGCTGGGCTACGCGCCGGTGGTGGAGGCCAGCGGCGCCGCGGGCCTTGCCGAACTGCGCCGCGCCGCGGGCGTCTGCCAGCCGTACCAGCTGCTGCTGCTCGATTGGCGCATGCCCGGCATGGACGGCTTCGACGTCGTGCGCGCGCTGCGCGACGACCCGCCGCCCGGCGCGCCGCCCGCCATCCTGCTGGTGACGGCGTACGGCGACGAGGACATCGTGCGCGAGGCCGCGCGCCATGGCCTGGCCGGCTGCCTGGCCAAGCCGGTGAGCGCGTCCACGCTGCTCGACGCCATCAATGGCGCGTGCGGGCCGCAGCGCGGCGTCGCGACGCCGGTGCCTGCACCCATGTCGCCCCAGGCCGAGGTGCCGCCGGCGCTGCGCGGCCGTCGCGTGCTGCTGGTGGAGGACAACGAGCTGAACCGCTTCGTCGCCACCGAGCTGCTGTGCGACGTCGCGGGCATGGACGTCACGATCGCCGGCAACGGGCAGCAGGCGCTGGCCCATCTGCGCAACGCCGCCTTCGACCTCGTGCTGATGGACATCCAGATGCCCGGCATGGACGGCCTGCAGGCCACGCGCCTGATCCGCGCCCAGCCCGCGTTCGCGCGCCTGCCCGTGATCGCGATGACGGCGCACGCGATGGCCGGCGACCGCGAGAAGAGCCGCGAGGCCGGCATGGACGACCACGTCACCAAGCCGTTCGAGCCGGCCCAGCTGTTCGAGGTGATGCTGCGCTGGCTCACGCCGGTGCCGCTGGCCGCTGTTGTCGTGGCGCCGGTCGCGCCCCCGCCGGCGCCCGCGGGGCCGCTGGTCGATACCGCCCTGGGTTTGCGCCGCTGCCTCGGCCGCGACGAGCTCTATCGCAAGATCCTCGGCCGCTATCTCAAGCAGCGCGCGACCACCGGCAACGAGGTGCGCGCCGCGTTCGAGGCCGGCGAGATCGAGGCTGCCGCGCGCGCGGCGCACACGCTGGTGTCGACGGGCTCGACGATCGGCGCGTCCGCGTTGGCCGACCTGGCGCGCGAGCTGCACGCGGCCATCGACATCGGCGCGCCCGAGCGCTGGCCCGGCCTGCTCGACCGGCTTGACGCGCTGCAGCAGGAAGTCGATGTGGCCGTGACCGAGTACATGGCCTCGGCGGAAGGTGCGCCTTCGTGACGTACGAAATGGTGCATTCGCGGTTCGCGATCTGGCTAAACTGATCCGATGCCAAATTCGCGACCCCCCCAGGGGCCACCGTCCTTTTCCACGGCGCATCTCGCGCGCCGCCTGGGCGTGTCCGTGCCCACCGTGCAGCGCTGGGTCGACCTGGGCCACCTGAAGGCCTGGAAGACCGTGGGCGGCCATCGCCGCATCGATGCCGAGAGCGCCGAGGCGTTCATCCGCAACCAAGCCCAGCAGCGCGGCGGCGAGGCCGAGGCGCCGTTCTCGGTGCTGGTCGTCGACGACAACCCGGACGACCGCGACCTGCTGTGCGCGCTGGTCGAACTGGCGGTGCCGAAGGCGCGCATCGTTGTCGCCGACAACGGCTTCGACGCGCTCATCGAAGTGGGCAAGGCGATGCCCGATCTCATCGTCACCGACATCACGATGCCCCACATGGACGGCGTCGAGATGATCCGCCGGCTGTCCCTGCAGGGCGACGGCCGCGCGCCGGCCATCGTGGCGGTGTCGGCGCACACCGCCGCCCACGTCGAGAGCCTGGGCGGGCTGCCCGCGGGCGTGCGGCTGCTGTCCAAGCCGGTGGAGCCGGAGCGCTTCGTCGAGACCGTCAACACGGCCCTCGACGGCACCTGAACGGGTGGATCGTGGGGGCGTTCAAGCTGGCGGACTCGCGGGCCTGAACGGCGGCGCGACAAAAAGCAGAGGGGTCTGGCCTCTCCTCGATTTCGCGCCGAGCGGTCTCCGAAGCTTGGAGCGCTGATCGCGAAAACGAGGCCAAGGCCTGACCCCGAACGTCAGCGAATCGGGGTCAGGCCTTCGCCTCAATTTCGCGACCGGCGCCGTGACTGCGATCGACGGCCTGACGCGAAATCGAGGAGAGGCCGGACCCCTTCGGCGACTGCTCGGTGCGCCGAGCAAGGCAGGCGCTTCAGGCCGCCAGCGCGTCAACCAACTTCGCCAACTGCGACGCCTGTGCCGGCTTCTGCAGGTACCCGTCGAACCCCGCACGGCTGGCCGCATCGCCGGTCTGCTCCCAGTCCTGCCCGGTCAGCGCGATCAGCACCGCGCGTTCGCCCAGGCGGGCGCGGAACTCCTTGGCGGTGTCGAAGCCGTCGAGCATCGGCATCTGCAGGTCGATGAAGGCGATGTCGGGGGTGAACTGCGAGGTCAGTTCGACCGCGGAGTCGCCGTCGTAGGCGACCTCGGTCTCGTGTCCCAGCAGCTTGAAGAAGGTCGCCAGCGAGTCGGCGTTGTCGCGGGAGTCGTCGACGAAAAGGATCTTGGCCACGTTGATTCCTAAAGCTTCTTCGCGACGGTGACGCCCAGGATGATGAACACCACGACGAGGCCGAGGAAGATGTAGAAGATCGTCTTGGCGATGACGGCGGCGCCGGCGGCGATGCCGGTGAAGCCGAGCAGGCCGGCCACGATGGCGATGATGGCGAAGATGAGAGCCCAGCGAAGCATGATGCGTGTCCCGGTGATGAATGAAGCGGATGGGTTGCATCTTCGATCGCCCACGGTCGCGCGGGCCTAGGCGGTTGACGCGACCGTTTGTGGGACAACGCCGACACGCGACGCGCCGGACGCTCGATCAGCGACGCAGTTGCAGGATCCGCCCCCGCCGACACGCCGCGCGCCGCTAACCCGCCCGCTTCACCACCGTCGCCAGCAAGCGCTGCAACGCCTGCGGATCCGGCGGCTTCACCAGGTAGTGGTCGAACCCCGCCGCGGCCGCCTTCTCGCGCTCCGACGCCTGCCCGTAGCCGGTGAGCGCGATCAGCGTCATCGCGCGCCCCTCGGGCGTGGCGCGCAGACGCCGCGCGAGTTCGTGCCCGTCCATGCGCGGCAGGCCGATGTCCAGCAGCGCGACATCCGGCCGCGTCGCGATGGCGCGCTCCAGGCCCGGCACCGGGTCGGCCTCGGTCATCACCTCGTGCCCGTCGTCCTCCAGCAGCATCGCGAGCATGTGCGCGGCGTCCTCGTTGTCGTCGACGACGAGGATGGACAGCTTGGCGCCGACCGCCGGTTGCAACGCCGGGGCCGCCTCGACATCGTCCGCGCCCGCCGGCGACGCCAGCGGCAGCCGCAGCGTGAACTCGCTGCCCTGCCGCACGTCGTCGCTGGTGCACGCCAGCGTGCCGCCATGCAGCGCCACGAGCCGCCGCGCCAGCGCGAGCCCGATGCCCAGCCCGCCCTGCGCGCGATCGGCCGTGCGCTGGCCCTGCACGAACAGGTCGAAGATGCGCTCGCGCAGCGCCGGTGCCACGCCCACGCCGTCGTCGCGCACGCGCAGCCAGGCCTCGTGCGCGTCGTGCGACAACGCGAGCGACAAGTGGCCGCCCTCGGGCGTGTACTTGGCCGCGTTGTCCAGCAGGTTGGCCACCGACTGCACCAGCCGCTTGCGGTCGCCCATCACCGGCACGGCGTCGGCGCCGATCTCGATGTCCAGCCGATGCCGCCGGCTCTCCACGAGCGGCGCCACCTGTTCGACGGCGGCGGTGACGACGTCGCGCAGGTCCTCGCGCGCCCGCTCGATCGTGACGATGCCGCGCGTCACGCGCGAGGCGTCCAGCAGGTCGTCGACCAGCGTGGCCATGTGGCGCACCTGGCGCGTGACGATCTCGCTGGTGCGGCGCAGCCGCGGGTCGTTCGCGTGCCCCAGGCGCAGCACCTCGGCGGCCGCGCTGATCGGTGCGAGCGGGTTGCGCAGTTCGTGCGCCAGCATCGCGAGGAAGTCGTCCTTGCGGTGGTGCTCGGCGCGCAGCTCGTCGGCCAGGTGCTCGACGCGGCGGCGCGCGTTCACCTGCTCGGTGACCTCGAACGCGAAGATCAGCACGCCGATGGTGAGCCCGCTGGCGTCGCGCAGCGGCTGGTAGACGAAGTTGAAGAACGCCTCCTCGACGCTGCCGCCGGGCCCGCGCCGCAACTGCGCCGGCGCCTCGCTGCCGAACTGCGCCAAGCCGGTGGCGTAGACCTGGTCGAGCAGCTTCGGGAACGCCTGGTCGCGCAGTTCCGGCAGCGCCTCGAGCAGAGGCTTGCCCACGATCGCGCGGTCGCCGACGAAGCCGAGATACGCCGGGTTGGCCAGCTCGAACACGTGCTCGGGGCCGTCCAGCACGGCGATGCCGGCGGGGATCTGCAGGAACAGCTCGTCGAGGTACTGGCGCTGGCGGTCGCTCGCGCGTGCGGCGTCGGCGCGCTGCAGGCCGGCGGCCACCTGGCGCGCCGTGCCCTCGAGGAACTTGCGGTAGCGCTCGTCGAGATGCAGCCGGCGGCTGACGCCCAGCGCGATCACGCCGCTCGGCGGCTCGCCGGCCACGCCTTCCAGCGGCAGCAGCAGCGTGCCGCGCGCGAGGGCGCCGTCGGACTCGGGCGCGACCTCCACGAAGCGCGGCGCGCGCTCGGCCCACACGTTGCGGGCGACGGCGTCCAGGCGCGCGGCGTCGGCGTCGGCCAGCGCCTCGCCGACGCGCCGCGCGGGCGTGAGCTCCATGCGGTCGGTGTCCCAGGTCCACACGTGCGCCAGCGGCAGGTCGTGCGGGTTGCCGGCGATGGCGACCAGCGCGTCGTCGATGGCGCCGGCACCGGCGGCGTGCTCCGGCAGCAGCGCGCGCAGCGTCTCGGCGCGGCGGTCGGCGAGCACCGTCTCGCTGACGTCGAACACCGGCTGCAGGATGCCCGCCACGCGGCCGTCGTCGTCGCGCAGGGGGCTGAACGTGAAGGTGAAGTACGCCTCCTCGTCGAAGCCGTGGCGCGTGACGGGGATGTGCGCGCGGTCGACGCGCCAGGTGCCGCCGGTGTCGAGCACGTGGCGCATCCACGGGATGATGACGGGGTAGGTGTCCGGCCAGATCTCGCGGTACGGCCGGCCGAAGCCGCGCGGATGGCGCGGGCCGAGGATCGCGGCGTAGCCCTCGTTGTAGATCTGGGTCTGCTCGGGGCCCCAGAACAGGATGGCCGGGGTGGGCATGTCCAGCACCATCTCGGCGTAGCCGCGCAACGCCTTCGGCCACCTCTCGATCGGGCCCAGCGGCGTGGCCGACCAGTCGGTGGACTGCAGCAGCTCGCGCAGCGTGGCGTCGGAGGAAGCGGAGTCGGTCATGCGCGAAGGTCGGGAAAGGACGCTCGATGTTAGTCGTTGCCGGGGCCTGGGCCGGCCACTCGGCAGGAAACGTGCCGACCGGCCACTCGGGCATCGCGGATCGCCGCTCGACGCGTCGCTGACGGATACAGAAATGCCGCCGCCGTTACGTTCCGCGACCGCAATCTGTCGCCCGTCTGAACAACGTACTTCCGTTTACCAGACCTCACATTGTTTCCCTGTGCAAGGTGCACAGTTGCCGTCACCGCGCCGCCTTGCGCCGCGCCTTTTCGACGACGGAGACAACATGAACCAGGCTCCCATCACCCGCGCTTTGCCCTTCGCCATCGCGCTCGCGCTTGCCGCCTGCGGCGGCGGCGGAGGCAGCAACAGCGGCCCGCCGACCACCGGCCCCACCAGCGCGTCCCCGTCCACCTCGTCGGGTGCGATCACCGCGTTCGGCAGCGTGTTCGTCAACGGCCACGAGTTCGGCACGTCGTCCGCGCAGGTCGTGGACGACGACACCGGCGACACCTCCGGCCGCGTCTCCGCGCTCGAGGTCGGCCAGGTCGTCGACGTGCAGCCGTCCAGCGCCAGCACCAACGCCGCGCCGGTCGCGCAGTGGCTGCACGTGCACCCGCTCGCGCGCGGCTACGTCGACGCCTACGACAGCACCGCCAACACGATCACCGTGATGGGCCAGGCCGTGAGCCTCGACAGCGGCACGCTGTACTCCGACCACCGCGCGTGCGTCAGCGCCACCACGAGCGCGTGCACGGCCGTCGCCGACCCGACGGGCCTCGCGCTCACCGCCGGCTCGACCGGCGGCTCGTACGTCACCATCGACGGCTACCTGTTCAGCAGCGCGGCGGGCTCGGCGCAGATCGTCGCCACGCTCGTCTCGGTGCGCGACGTCCCCACCGGCAACTCGCCGGCCGCGTTCAAGGCCGAGGGCGTGGTCAGCGCGACCGCGGCCACCAGCTCGTCGGCGAGCCTCACGATCGGCGGGCTGTCGGTGGCGCTGGACCACGCGACCTGCCGCGTCGACGGCCACTCGAGCGCGTGCGCCAGCGCGTTCGCGTCGGGCGACGTCGTGTCGGTCTTCTCGGCGACGGCGCCCGCGCTGCCGGCCACCGCGTTCAACGCGACCATCGCCATCGAACGCAAGCACCTGCCCGTGCAGACCGCCGGCGCGACGGTGGAGTTCGACGGCCGCGTGTCGGCGTCGACGCCCGCGTCGGGCAGCACGGCCGCCACGTTCGTCGTGCGCGGCGTGACGGTCGACACCTCCGCGCTGCCGACGGGCACCTCGCTGCCCGCGGTCGGCGACATGGTGCGCGTGACGGGCACGGTGTCCAGCGACGGCCTGTCGGTGCAGGCCAGCGCCATCGTCATCACGCACGCCGCGCGCAGCGTCAGCTACGGCTTCGCGGGCGACGTCAGCGCGGTCGCGGCGGGCACGGCCAGCGGCACGTTCAACGTGACGGTGCTGGGCGAGACCATCGTCGTCAGCAGCCAGACGCGCCTGTCCGACCGCCAGTCGCGCCACTGGTTCGACAACGACCCGCAGAGCAACCCGTTCAACATCGCCACGTTCCAGGCCTACCTCGCGGCGAGCGCGTCGCAGCACGTGGCGGTGAAGGCGGCCAAGGACAGCAGCGGCAACCTGCAGGCGCTCTCGCTGTCGATCTGGCCGACGTCCACGTTCAGCGAACTGGCCGGCCCGGTCGATGCCACGCCTGCGCCGGTGGCCGGCTCGTCGACCGTGCTCGCCACGTTCTCGATCGACGGCGTGCCGGTGAGCGCCGCCAACAGCGCCATCCACTTCCTGCACCACGGCGGCTCGGCGATCGCGTCGGGCGACGAGGTCGTGGCCTCCGGCACGTTCGCGTCCGGCACGCTGGGCGTGGCCGCGACGCAGCCGTTCGAGAACTTCGTGGTCGACTTCGGCGCCCCGCGCGGCGGCGACGACGACGTGCCGCTGTACTGACACGCGCACACGGTCGCACAGGCCCCTGGTTCCGCGCGGAGCCGAGAGCTTTTTTCGTTAGCATCGCCTTCGACGTCACGAGGGAGAGCGCGATGGGCAAGCTGGTGTACGGACTCAACCAGTCGCTGGACGGCTACGTCGACCACGACCGTTTCGGCGCCCCGTCGCCGGCGCTCTTTCGCCACTACGTCGAGCACGTGCGCGACGTGGCGGGCATGGTGTACGGCCGCAAGCTGTACGAGCTGATGCAGTACTGGGACGCCGACCGCGCGGAGTGGGGCGACGACGAGCGCGCGTACGCGCGGGCGTGGCGCGGCAAGACGAAGTGGGTCGTGTCGCGGACGTTGACGTCCGTCGGCCCGAACGCGCGGCTGGTGTCGGGCGATGCCCTCGAAGCGACGATGCGTCGCCTGAAGGCGGACGTCGACGGCGAGTTCGACGTCGCGGGGCCCGAGGTGGCGCACCGCCTCGGCGAGCTGGGGCTCATCGACGAGTACCGGCTCACCCTGCTGCCCGTCGCGATCGGCCACGGCAAGCCGTACTTCGCGGGGGCGCGTCCGGCGTTGCGGTTCGTGCGGAGCGAGGTGATCTGCGAGGACGTGGTGCGCCTGACTTACGTGCCGCGTTGACACGCGAGACCACCAACGATGTCATCCTGCGCGCAGTCGCAGGACCCACGCGCCGGGATACGTTTGCTCAGCGGTGGATCCTGCGACTTCGCGCAGGATGACAGGCTCGCATGCGCTCAGTGCCGCTTGAAGTACTGCACCTCGCGCTCATGCTGCTCGGCCGCCGCGCGCGTGTCGAACGTGCCGAGGTTGCGGCGCTTGCCCGTCTTCGGGTCGGGCTTGCGGGAATAGAGGCGAAACTCGCCGCTGCTGAGCTTGCGGATCATGGTCGGACTCCTGTCGTGGCTGTCGGCTGAGAACGGGCAGGTGTCGGACCTGCGCCGTTCAGTGCGAGCCCGACCGCCGCAGGTACGCCGCGACGTCTTCGGCGTCATGCCCCACGGCCTTCACCGCGTCGTGCAGCTCCTGCGGCGTGACGCCGAACTTGCGGGCCCAGCCGCGCACTTCGTAGTCCTCGCCCAGCGCGATGCGCATGCGGTCGGCGCTGCCGGTCTTCGTCTTGTCGTCGGACATGCCCTGTCTCCAATTCGATGCGTGATGCACCCGATTCGGCAGGGCACGTGCCAGGCGGTCAGAGCCAGGGCGTGCCGTAGAACGTGTTGAGCTGGCGCGCGTACGTGTCGTCCCAGGTGGGGCGCACGTGGTCCTCGTAGCGCGGCGCGGCGCTCAGCTGTTCCTTCTCGAGCGGCACGACGTAGCCGCCCTTGTCGGTGTCGTACTTCAGCATGTGCCAGGGCAGCGGATAGCGATCGCTGCCCATGCCGAGGATGCCGCCGAACTCGAGCACGGCGTAGCGCACGCTGCCGGAGCGCTTGTCGATGACGAGGTAGTCGATCGAGCCGAGCAAGTCGCCGGCCGGGTTGAAGACGTCGGTGCCGGCGACGCGGTCGGACGAGATGACGGAGCTGGAGGTGGCGAGCGTGTCCATGGCGATTCCTTGCAAGGTTGATGCGAGGCGACGCGCCCCGCACGGTCGAGGTCATGCAGGCATGCCACGTACCCGACCGCGCACCGGACGCCCGTTCACACCGGCGACGGATCCTTCTCGCGCTCGTAGTGGCGATGGCGCGCCACCGCGGCGACGAACGCCGATGCGGTGGCCGCGAGATCGCCCGCGCCCACGCGCAGGAAGCCGGCATCGGGCGGCGCGCCGAGGTCGATGCCGGCCGCCGCGAGCAGGTCGTCGGCAACATCCGCCGACAGCATCGGCTTGCAATGCCGGAACTGCTCCTTGACGAACTCCACCGCGTTGCCGATCTTGGCGAGCGACTTCGCGGACGCGTCGATCACGACCGCGTCCCACATCGGCGACGGCATCGTCTCCAGCGTGGCCTCGATGTCGAGCGCGCCGCCCTTCGAGGTCTTCACGGTGCCCAGCTTCACGCCGACCGCGCGCGCGCTGGCGCCGGCCTTCGTCAGCGCCTCGGCAATGGCGGTCAGCGCGTCGATGTCCGCGCCGTCGGCCACCAGCAGCGCGACGCGGCGTCCCGCGAGGCCGCCGTCGCCCGGGTGCGCCATCAACGACAGCGCCGGCGACTTGTCGACCTCCGACTTCACCGGCGGCTCGAGCGCGCGCGGCTGCGCGGGCGGCAGCGCCATGCCCAGGTCGCCGGCCACGCGCGCGGCGAGCGCCTCGTCCACGTTGCGCAGCATCGAGACCACGCGCGCGCGCACCGCGGGCGTCTGCACGCGCGTGAGTTCGAAGCGGAACGCGGCGGCGATGTGGTTCTGCTCGGTCTCGGTCTGGCTGTCGAAGAACAGCGTGGCCTGCGAGTAGTGGTCGGCGAACTTCTCGGGCTTGCCGCGCACCTTGTCCTCGGCCACCGGCTCGGGGAACGACACGAAGCCGCGCGAGCCGGCCTGGAACGGGCAGCCGCCGCCCAGCGAGTTGGGCTCGTACGCGACGCGCCCGCGCGGGATCGCGCGCCGATGCATGCCGTCGCGCTGGTTGTTGTGGATCTCCACCAGCGGCGCGTTGATCGGCAGCTCGTGGAAGTTCGCGCCGCCCAGGCGGCTGATCTGCGTGTCGAGATACGAGTGGATGCGGCCCTGCAGCAGCGGATCGTTCGTGAAGTCGATGCCCGGCACGATGTGCGCCGTGCAGAACGCCACCTGCTCGGTCTCGGCGAAGAAGTTGTCGGGGTTGCGGTCGAGCACCATGCGGCCGATGGGGCGCACCGGCACCAGTTCCTCGGGCACGAGCTTGGTGGGGTCGAGCACGTCGAAGCTGAACGCGTCGGCCTCCTCCTGCGTGAACACCTGCACGCCCAGCGTCCACTCGGGGAAGTGTCCGGCCTCGATGGATTCCCAGAGGTCGCGGCGGTGGAAGTCGGAGTCGCAGCCGGAGATCTTCACGGCCTCGTCCCACACCAGCGAGTGCGTGCCGGCGGTGGGCGTCCAGTGGAACTTGACGAAGCTCGTCTCGCCGGCGGCGTTGACGAAGCGGAACGTGTGCACGCCGAAGCCCTGCATCATGCGGAAGCTGCGCGGGATGGCGCGGTCGGACATCGCCCACATGATCATGTGCATCGATTCGGGCGACATCGAGATGAAGTCCCAGAACGTGTCGTGCGCGCTCGACGCCTGCGGCATGCCGTGGTGCGGCTCGGGCTTGGCCGCGTGGATCAGGTCGGGAAACTTCATCGCGTCCTGGATGAAGAACACGGGGATGTTGTTGCCG
>FSXQ01004111.1_pt1 | contig 11386 bp, 12 predicted proteins | sample 1638011 | NCBI WGS metagenome assembly FSXQ01 (sample SAMEA3914789, study PRJEB12502) | metagenome | biome: forest; material: soil | place: Canada | collected 2011-07-03 | depth 0.3 m | reverse complement strand
CTCGAACGGCTTGGGGATGTAGTCGTCGGCGCCGATCTCCAGGCCGACGATGCGGTCCATCACGTCGCCGCGCGCGGTGAGCATCACGATGGGGATGTCGGACTCGCGCCGGATCGTGCGGCACAGCTCGAAGCCGTCCATCTCCGGCAGCATCACGTCGAGGATCGCGGCGTCGTAGTTCGCGCCGCGCAGCTTGGCGAGGCCGGCGCTGGGCGTGACGGCGCTGTCGAGCTCGTAGTCGAAGCGGCGGAAGTAGGTGGCGAGCGGCGCGGCGAGCAGGGCGTCGTCGTCGATCATCAGGATGCGGCGCATGCGCAGATGGTAGAGCCTGTCCAGGTCGAAATGGCGACGAGGCAGGGACCGCGGCGGGTCGCTGCCTCGTCGAGGAGCGGCGGCGGACGGAGGGAATCCGCCGCCGACTGCGTCAGTCAGTCGCTCAGTTGCCGGCGGGGCCCGAAGCGCCGTGCGGGCCGTGCGGGCCATGGTGGCCGTGCTCGCCGCCGGGGCCGAAGCCGCCACCCAGGCCGAAGAAGCCGTGGTGGTGGGCGGCCAGGTCGCGCACCTGTTGCTGCTGCGCGGGGGTCAGGCTGTCGAAGAAGTCGCCGGTGGCCGAGATGATGGCCGGGCCGTTGGTCTGCAGCTTGGCGACGTGCTGGTTCAGCAGGTTCTGCGCGCCGGAGCGGTCGAACGTGTTGCCGGCGATGAGCGCCGTGGCGGCGGCGTGCGGGTCGGCGGCGCCGGCTTGCGGCGCGTGCGCGGCCACGAACAGGTCGGCCAGCACCTTCAGCTTGGCGGCCTGCGTCGCGTTCAGGTTGAGCTTGGCGCCGATGTGGCTCAGCGCGGCGGCTTCGTGCTGCGCGATCTGCTCGGGGGTCGGCGGGCCGTGGTGGAAGCCGACGCCTTCGGAGTAGGCCGCGACGGTGCCCAGCAGGGCGGTGGAGACTGCCACACCGAGCAGGGTGCGCTTCAGCCAGGTCTTCTTCATGATCTTGTCCTTGGGGTTGGGTGATGTGGCCGCGTTGTCGTTCAGGCCACGTCCTCATTACGCGTCGACGAGGCGCCAGCATGGATGCAGCGCCGTATCGCCGTGTTTCGTTTTGTCTCGTGCGGCGGAATTCCAACGGGTGGCGCGATGCTGCCGCGATACTGGGCGCTCGGGCAGAGCAAACTCCATGGTTCCTGCGTTCTTTTCCAAGCGGAAACATTAGACTGGCGCAAACAAGCGATTCCGCGTCGGGTTGACACAATCCCCGACGCACACGACGAGTCTCGAGAGGGCAAGGCAGTGAACAAGAGAGCGGGCGCGCCGCCCACCATCATCGACGTGGCGCGGCACGCGGGCGTGTCGATCAAGACCGTCTCGCGCGTGATGAACAAGGAGCCGACGGTGCACGCCGACACGCGGGCCCGCGTGATGGAGGCCGTCACCGCGCTGAACTACCGGCCGCAACTGTCGGCGCGCAGCCTGGCGGGCGCCAAGTCCTTCCTCATCGGCCTGCTGTACTACGACCCCAGCGCCGCTTTCGTGGCCGGCGTGCAGCGCGGCGCCACGCGCGGCTGCCGCGACGCCGGCCGCCACCTGGTCGTCGAATCGCTGCAGACCAACGGCGTGGACGTGCACGCGCAGATCGAGGCGATGCTCGCCGCGTTGCGCCCCGACGGCATGATCCTGACGCCGCCGCTGTGCGACAACCCCACCATCCTCGACGTGCTGCGCGCCACGCGCACGCCCACCGTGCTGATCTCGCCGGCGCACGAAGGCCACGGCATGGCCCACGTGTGCATGGACGACGCGCTGGCCGCGGAGGAGATCACCAACCTGCTGATCAGCCTGGGCCACACGGCCATCGCGTTCGTCGAGGGCAACCAGACGGCCAGCGAACGCCGGCGCGAGGGCTACGAGCGCGCGCTGAAGGCGCATCGCATCCCGTTCGACAAGTCGCTGGTCGTGCCGGGCAACTTCGAGTTCGACGCCGGCGTGGCGGCCGGCAACGCGCTGCTCGCGCGCAAGAAGCCGCCCACCGCCATCTTCGCGGCCAACGACGACATGGCGCTCGGCGCGCTCACCGCGGCGCAGCGGCTGGGCGTGGCGGTGCCGCACGACGTCGCCATCGTCGGCTTCGACGATTCGCGCGCCGCCACGCTGGTCTGGCCCGAGCTCACCACCGTGCGCCAGCCGCTGGCGGAGATGGCGATGGCCGCGGTCGACATGCTGCTCACCGGCGAGGCCAAGATCGACGCCCAGCATCCCGCGCCGGTGCGCGTGCTGCCGCACGAGGTGGTGGTTCGAGGCTCCACGGCCGCGCCGGTGAAGGGACGCGCTTGAACTTCCGTCGTGCCGTCGAAGGCGACATCCCGGCGATGTCGCGCATCCGGATCGCCGTGCGCGAGAACGCGCTGTCGAACCCGGGGCGCATCACCGAGGCGATGTATCGCGACTACCTCGACCTGAAGGGCCGCGGCTGGGTCGCGCTGGATGGCGACGGGATCGTGGCGTTCGCGTACGCCGACCGCACCGACGGCACGATCTGGGCGCTGTTCACCGACCCGGCGCACGAAGGCCGCGGTGCCGGCAAGCAACTGCTGCGCTTGTGCGTGGACTGGCTGTTCGAGATCGGCTTCGACGAGGTGCGGCTCGGCACCGCGGCCAAAACGCGCGCCGACCGCTTCTACGCGGCGCAGGGGTGGACGCGCGAGGGCATGAAGGACGCTGTCGAGGTGTGGTTCCGGCTGCGGCGCGACGACCCGCGCGCGCCCGTCGGCGCATGACGCCGGCCGCCGTCAAGCGCCTCGCGCACGTGAAGGCGCACGTGGCGGCGATGGAGCGCACGCTGCCCAACGCGCTTTCCAACGTGCGCAACGGCACGGGCAGCCCCAAGGGATCGACCATGGCGCTCGCGGCCCACGCGCAGGCCCGGTCGATGGTGGCGTGGTTCGAGGCGCACGACCTGGTCGCGCTGCGCCAATGGTCGTTCGTGGCGGCCCGACTCGAGCGCCACGTCCGCGGGATCGAGACCCAGCAGTCGCAGGGCGCGGGCATGCTGGATCTGCTGGCACCGCTGCTGTCCAACGACCGCGAGACCATCGCCTGGTTCGCGAACGACGACGGCCCGTTCTACCTGGATCGCGTCGACGGCCGCCGCAACTTCGATCTCTGGGCGTGGCAGGCGATCGTGGCCCTTCGCGGCGACTGGGAACGCCTCGAGGAGCGCAGCCGTCGCGTGCTGGCGGATCCGCCGTCCAACCCGAGCCTGCAGCGGTACCTGGGCGACCACCGCTTCTACCTGGCGCTGGCGACGGGCGACCGCGCGGGCATGGAAGATGCGTTGCGCGACATGACGGCGCCGAAGCTCGTGAAGAGCCGCAGCAACGACGACAGCGGCTTCACGGCCGACCTGATCTCCACGGCGGCCGTGATCTGCGCCAAGATCGCCTGGTTCCACGGACATGCTGTGCAGGTCGACTCGCCGTTCGTGCCCGCGGCGTGGCTCGACGCGACGCCGCTGCCGGCCTACGACGCGCACTACGACTTCCTGGGCTGACGCCGCCTGCTGGTTTAGCGGGATGCCCGTGCCGCCCCCGAAGCTCGACAATGCGGCACATCGGTCCACCGGATCGCCAACGAGGGAGAAAACATGGCAGGACGTTTTTCGCGCAGCTGGAGCCTGGCGGGCGCCAGCTGGCAGGTGCTCAAGCAGGACACGCAGCTGATGGTGTTCCCGCTGATCTCGGTGTTCGCGTCGATCGTCGTCGCGGGCGCGTTCCTGCTCGGCGGGCTCGGGTTGTGGTCGTACGACGGCCTGTCCAACATGCATGGCGAGCGCCTGCCGAACAACGTCTACGTGTTCGGGTTCGCGTTCTACGTGAGCCTCTATTTCGTCATCTTCTTCTGCAACGCGGCGCTGGTCGGCGCGGCCATGATGCGCTTCGACGGCGGCCATCCGACCGTGGGCGACGGGCTGCGCATTGCGTCCGCGCGCGCGGGCCGCATCCTCGGCTACGCGCTGATCGCCGCCACCGTGGGCATGGTGCTGCGCGCGATCCAGGAACGCGTCGGCTTCCTGGGCCGCATCGTCGTCGGCCTGCTGGGCGTGGGCTGGACGGTGGCCACCTTCATGGTCGTGCCGGTGCTGGTGAGCCGTGACGTCGGGCCGGTGGACGCGGTCAAGGAAAGCGCGGGCCTGCTGAAGAAGACCTGGGGCGAGAACGTGATCGGCAAGAGCGGCCTGGGCCTGGCGTTCTTCGTCGTCTACCTGGCCATCGTGCTGGCCGGCGTGGCAGGTGTCGCGGCCGCGGTGTCGTTGGGGAATGTGCCGCTGATGATCGCGGTGATCGGCGCCGGCGTGGTCGCGCTGATCCTCGCGTCGCTCGCGCACGCGACGCTCACGGGCATCTACTCGGCCGCGCTGTATCGCTACGCCACCACCGGTTCGGCCGGCGCGGGCTTCGATTCGGGCGTGCTGCAGGCGGCGTTCGCGCCGAAGTGACGCTGCTCCGCTGATCAGCGGATCTTGAGGATCTCGTCCATGGCCCGGCCATGGGCGAGCGCGTCGGCATAGGCGCGCTGCAGCCGGGCCTGCGTCGCGTCCGCGGGCGCGCGCCACGCCTGCGCGATCGCCTCGCCGTGCGTGTGCTCGCACCAGCCGTCGACCAGGCAGGCGAACAACGCGTCGAGCTTGCCGAGGCTGGCCGACAGGCCCGAGGGCGCGGCCACGGCGATGAACGCGATCGTGTGGGCGCGGTCGCTCGCCTGCTCGATCACGCTCGACGCCACGTCGGCCGCGACGGATCGCACCTGCGGATCGTCGTCGCGCAGCGCGGCGCCCAGCGTCTTCAGTTCGTCGGGCGTGGCGGGGCGGAAGGCCAGGCCGTCCGCCGTCAAGCCGATGTGGCGCAGCCGTCCCAACTCGCTGGTCGACGCTTTGCCGGCGTCGCGCAGCTCGTCGCCCAGCGCGTCGTATTCCGGACGCTTCAGTGCCGCGACACCCGCGCAGCGCCGATTCGCCTCGTCCCTGGCCGTGTGCCAGTCCTGCACGCCCGCGGGCGACAGGCCTGCCGGCAGGTTGGCGATGGCCGTGAACTGGCACGTGGACAGCAGGTTCGCGGCCCAGCCCTTCTCGTCGGCGGAACCGTTCGCCTGCGCGGCGCGCACGGCGGCGAGGACGTCGTCGGCATCGTTCTGGCGTGCGTAGGCGGCGGCGAAGCGTTGCGAGTGGTCGGCGGCATGGGCCAGCGGTGCGACGGCGACGAGCAGTGCGAGGAGGCGCGATTTCATGTCCGCCACTATAGGCGCGGTAGCATCGCGGCCATGCCTGCTGGTGCCATCTTCGGAGCGCTGATCGGCATCACGATCTGGATGGTCGCGATGCTGGCGCTGTTCGTCTATCCGCTGCGCGCGATCGTTCGCACGCCGCGTGCATCGATCGGCCGCGCGAAGTGGGCCTGGGCGCTCGCCGCGGCGCTGCCGGCGGGGTTGTCGCTGGCGTTGTTCTCCAACGCGCTCACCGTGGCGTCCGCGTTCACCTGGCTCGTCTACCTCGCGTTCCTGTGGCGCGTGCGCTCGCCGGCGTGGCGCGAGACGCGACGCTGGCGCACGCCCGCGCTGGGCGTGGCCGCGGCGCTGCTCGTCGCGTACGTCGGCTGGGAGCTGGACGTCGAACGCGCGCGCGATCGCGAACGCCAGGCGAGCCGCGAGATGGACTGGCCGCTGCACACCGAGACGCACGTGCGGCTGCGCCTCCCGGCGGACATCCGGAGCCAGCCCGGTCCGATGGACTCGCCCGGCATTGGCCCGACGGTGCCCGGCGGCATCGCCTTCGAGCGCTTCTGGCCCGGCATGTCGTCGCGAAGCGCGGCCAACAAGCCGGTCTCGGAGGAGATTCCGAACCCGCTGCTCCTGCGCATCGTCGCGTTGCCGATCGGCACGAAGGGCGACGACCTGCAGCGCTTCCACGACGGCGCGATCGCGCGCGCATCCACCACCAGCTTCGCGCCGACGCTGGTGATGCGCGCGGACGGCAAGCCCGAGCCGTGGCAGCGCATCACGCCGGGTCATCTCGACGAGAAGGACGGCGCGTTTTCGCTGGGCCACGTCGGCGTCGACCTGACGCGGTACCCCGCGCTGCATCCGTCCGAGTACCCCATGGTCTACAACGAAGACATCTGGGTCTCGCCCGCACACGGCGGGCCGCCGCAAGTGGTGATCACCTGCCCCAACGACCAGGTGCCGGCGGCGACGTTGGGCTCGGACCTGTGCGACGAGCGCTTCGTCGACCCCGCGCTCGACGCCTTCGTGCAGGTGCGTTTCCACGCCGCGCTGCTGCCGCAATGGCAGGTGATCCGCGGCGCCGTCGAACGCCGCTTGGCCGACTTCGTGGTGCCCGCGCCGCGCTGACCGCGACGCTCATCCGATGAGCCCCTGCGCGCCGCTCGTTGGGGGTGCCGCGGACGTTCCTCGATCGCGAAGATGACTTCACTTCCTCACGACGAGGAAGCGTCCTGAAGCATCACCGAATCAAGGAAAAAGACATGCGCCCCATCCAGCAAGCCCTCCGCGTCCTCGCCCTCGTCGCCGCCACCTGCGGCATCTCGCACGCGGCCACGTCCGCCCCCGCCGCGCCGATCGCGGTGGCCTCCGCCACGCCGTACTTCTACTCGACGTACCAGCGCTACGGCGCCAACATCCTGTGGATCACCTGCGGCCACGACGCCGCCAGCAGCGGCTGCTACGGCAGCGGCGACCTGGGGCCGTTCGGCCGTCCGTGCGCGCTCGCCGGCGACGGCCAGAACGTGGTGGTGGCCGACGCCAACCCGGCCAGCCCGCAGCAGACGCTGCTGTACTTCTACACGCGCACCGAGAGCGCGCGGCCGACGGCCACGCTGGTGAAGACGGTGCCGGTCGCGATCCCCGCATCGGCCACGGCCACGTGCCAGCTGGCCGTGCGCGGCAACGTCGCGTGGTTCGGCACCAGCGCGAGCCCGACGTTCTACAAGGTCGACCTCACGACGTGGGTCGCGACCGCCGGCTCGACCTGCGGCGGCAACACGTCCGCGATCACCGTGAGCGACAAGGCGGTCGTGGTGAGCCAGACGAACTGCTTCTCGGCGTTCGACCTCAACGGCGTGATGCAGGAGGACGGCGGCCAGGCCTCGAACACGTTTGCGCCGGGCGTGCGCGGCGTGTCGTTCTGAGCGCCTACTTGCCGGCGGCGCGCCGGTAGATGACCGAGTACATCGAGGTCGTGCCGGTCACCGGCGTGGCGGACAGCACGATCTCGGTGTCGCCGGACATCCAGCTGTACTCGCGCGACAGTCCCGCGGCGGGATCCATCGCGGGCCCGACCGTCTCCTGGCCGTACTGCTTGCGCAAGGCAGCGGCCAGGTGGTCCAGCGACTTCTCGGTGGCCGCGTTGTCGTGGTACTGCGAGTCGCCGAACATGATCTGCACGAGGCGGCCGTCGAGGAAGAAGAACTGCGCCGGCAGCGTGACGTCGGCGATGCTCGCCTTTTCCGTGCGCAGCTGCGCGGTCGCGCCGCTCGCGAGATGGCTGCCGTTGTCCGGCGTGAGCTCGGGCACCGCGGTCATGACCTCGGACGACATCATTCCCCAGTGGGCGTTGGTCCACGTGGCCGGTGCCTGCTTGTGCGAGCAGGCGGCGACGGCGAGGGACAGGGACAGGATCAGCAGGGCTCGAAGGCGCATGGTCTCGGGCGGTGGCGAGGACGATCCGGCATTGTCGGGCCGTCCGCACCGCCTTCCGCCGCGCCGCGACGCACGCGGATGGCAGAAAGCGCGACTAGTTCGCGCCCGGGGCGCCTTGCAACAGCAGCCCCAGCGGTGCCAGCGGCCCGACGGGCACGAACTCGTACGCGATGAAGCCGTCGCGCGTGAGCGGCAGCGCGCCCACGGTCGCGCGGGCCTCGTCGACCGACGCGACGTTCATGAGGAACACGACGCCGGGCTTGTCGCTGCGGAACCAGAACTGCTCGATGTGCGCGTCGAGGTACAGCTTGAGCGTGGCGGGTACCTCGTGGGGCATGACCTGCGCGCGCTGCGCGTCGGTCATGGGCTTGACGATGTTGCCGAGGGCGAAGACTTTCATGGGGAACTCCTGGTGGATTCGAAATGGCGTTGCGATGCGCAACGAGGTCGAATTCTGGGAGCCGGCGCGCGATCGGGGTATCGTCGCGAACGACATCTTTGGCGTCATTCACGCCAATCGTGAAATTGCGTCAGGGGCACGTTCCGTGTCATCCTGCGCACCAGAGCAAGCGTCACCCTGCGTGTCCAAATGACGCTGTCACCCTGCGCGAAGTCGCAGGGCCCAGCCCCGCCAAGGCCTCGGCACGCGTGGGCCCTGCGACTTCGCGCAGGGTGACAGCTCTGTCGAGGCTCTCGACGTTCCCCCATGCACATCTCCGTCCTCGCCTTCGACGGCCTCTTCGACACCGGCCTCGCCGTCACGCTCGACCCGCTGCGAACCGCCAACAACCTGGCCGCGGGACTCGGCATCGCCGGCCCGCGCTTCGACGTCGACGTGGTGGGCGTGCGCCGCCGCGTGCGCACCGCCAACGGCATGACGGTGCCGGTCAAGCCGATCGCGCCAGGCCGAAGGCCCGACTGGGTCATCGTGCCCGCGCTCGGCGCCACCACGGCCGCCACGCTCGTGCCCGCCCTCGCGCGCGCGGACGTGCGCGACGGCATCGCGCAGATCCGCCAGTGGCACGACCAAGGCGTGAAGATCGCCGCCGCGTGCATCGGCACCTTCGTGCTGGCCGAGGCCGGACTGCTCGACGGCGAGGAGGCCACCACCACGTGGTCGGTCTCGCCGTTGTTCCGCCAGCGATACCCCCGGGTGCATCTCGACGAGTCGCGCATGCTGGTGCCGTCGTCGGTCGGCATCACCGCGGGCGCGGCGCTGGGGCACATGGATCTCGCGCTGTGGCTGATCCGCCAGTCCAGCCCCGAGCTGTCGTCGCTGGTGTCGCGCTACCTGCTGGCCGACCTGCGCTCGTCGCAGGCCGCGTACATCGTGCCCAACCACCTCGCGCAGACCGACCCGCTCGTCGCGCGCTTCGAGCGCTGGTCGCGTGAGCATCTGCGCACGGGCTTCTCGCTGGGCGACGCCGCCGATGCACTGGCCACGAGCCCGCGCACGCTGCAGCGCCGCTGCGAGGCCGTGCTCGGCAAGTCGCCGCTGGCGTACTTCCAGGACTTGCGCGTCGAGCGGGCGCGCGCACTGCTGCAGGCCGGCGACAGCGACGTCGAGGCCATCGCCACCGAGGTCGGCTACGCGGACGGCGCGACGCTGCGCACGCTGCTGCGCCGGCGGCTGGGGCGCGGCGTGCGCGAACTGCGCGACGACCTGCGCTAGTCCGCGTCGCCCGAGAGTTGCTTCAGCTGCTTCACGCGCGCCTCGGTCAGCGTGGCGATCCACGTGTCGCGCGAGATCGCCGGAAAGCGCTGCTTGCCGAACGCGGCCCACGCGTCGCGGTAGTGCAGCCAGGCGCGCTGGACGGTCAGCAGGTCGGACTGCTTCACGGTGCCGAGGTCGAGCGGCGGCAGCGCGCGCACCTTCTTCCACGCGGCGTTGAGCGCGTCGTCGGCGGCCTTCGCGCGCACGGGCGAGGCGACGGCGAGCTTGCCAGCGTCGGCGCGCGCGAGGAGGTCGGCGAACTGCGTGCGCACCTCGTCCTCGGCCTCGATGAGCATCGCCCCGCGCGCGGTGCCGCTCAGGTCGACCTCGTCGTCGCGCGCCTTCACGAACGCCTCCACCTCGCGGCGCAGCGTGGCGAGCGCGGCCTTCTGCGCGGGCGTCCACGACGCGGCCAGCGCGGCGACGGCCTGGTCGCGCTTCTGGTCCTTCAACGTCGACGCGATGCTCGCGCACGCGCCTTCCATGAGGCCGCTGGTGATGTCGTCGCACCAGTCGAAGGGCTTGCCGCTCGGGTGGGCCTCCATCTTCGCGAGGTGCTTCAGGCGGCCTTCCGTCTCGGCGGGCGCGGCGCTGTCGTCGTCGCAGACGGCCCTGCGCGCGACGCCGATGTTGCGCGGCACGCCGCGGCCGTTGGCGTAGAGCATCGCGAGGACGTCGTGGTCGTCGCCCGCGTAGGCGCACGCGCGGGCCTTGGCGTCGTTCACCGGCTCGCCGATGCCGTAGTACGCGTTGGTGGCGCTGCAGTGGGCGTCCTTCGGCGGCGCCTGGTCCTTGGCCGGGTAATCGGGCGCGGCCTTGACGCAGTCCTTGCGGGCCTCGGCGAGCATGGCGTCGTGGGAGGTGTCGGCGTGGGCGGACAGGCTCATGGCGAGCGAGAGCAGGGCGGCGATTTGGCGGAGGTCGAAGCGCATCGGCGCATTCTGGCAGCGGCGTGTTGCCGGAGGGGTCAGGACTCTCCTCGGATCGCGGAGGCAACTTTGCCGTGAGCGGCGTGACTGAATCGCGATTCGAGGCGAAGGCCTGACCCCGATCGACGGCTGGTCCAGCGATCGGGGTCGGGCCTTCGCCTCACCATCGCGGCGGACCGCACAGCCACCGGCGGCCGCATGGCGCGATGGCAAGGAGAGTCCCGACCCCTCCGGTCAGCCTCGCGTCACGCGCCTCGGCACCCTCGCCGGCGCCGCCGTCGAATCCCGCACCACCAACTCATGCGGCAACACCCGCTGCATCGCCGACGACGTCCGCGACCCCGGCGTGCCCTCCACCACCGGCGTGCCGATCAGCAGGTCGACCGCCGCGCGCGCCATCGCCACCGTGGGCTGGCGCATCGTCGTCAGTGGCGGCCACACGAGCGCGCTCGCGGGCGAATCGTCGAAGCCGACGATCGCGAGATCGCCCGGAATCGCCAGCCCCTGCCGCTGCGCCGCGGCAAGAACCCCCAACGCCATGTCATCGTTGCTCGCGAACACGGCGGTCGGGTGATGCCGCAGCTTCAGCAGCTGGTGCGTGGCCGCGACGCCCGACTCGAAGCGGAAGTCGCCGTCGATCACGAGCTCGGGCGCGATGTCCACGCGCGCCGCCTTCATCGCCTTGACGAAGCCCTGCTCGCGCAGCGCCGATGCCGCCTGGTCCTTCGCGCCGCGGATGAACGCGATGCGCCGGTGCCCCAGGCTCAGCAGCAGGTGGGTGATCTCGCCGGCGGCGTGCACGTCGTCCATCCGCACGCTGGGCATGTCCTTGCGCTGCTTCGCGGGCGACACCAGCACCGTCGGCGTGCCGCTGTCGTGCAGCGCCTTGAGCACGTGCGGGTTGTCGCACAGCGGCGGCGTCAGGATCATGCCGTCGGGCCGCAGCGTGGACACCATGCGGTGCACCTGCTCGCCGAGGTCGTGCGCGTCGTTGTCCATCGACTCCACGACCAGGTGGTAGCCGGCCTCGCGGCAGCGCAT
>FSXQ01004496.1_pt1 | contig 11420 bp, 10 predicted proteins | sample 1638011 | NCBI WGS metagenome assembly FSXQ01 (sample SAMEA3914789, study PRJEB12502) | metagenome | biome: forest; material: soil | place: Canada | collected 2011-07-03 | depth 0.3 m | reverse complement strand
TGCTTGGGTACATTCATAAGTCGACTCCAGGAAAGACGATCACCCGAGACTGCCGAATCGGGCGCGGTTCATGCGGCGACGGGGGACCGGGGTCCTGCCGCCGTTTCGGCATACAGATCGTCGATGGCCGCGCCGAACCGCGCCTGCAGGTTGAGCCGCTTGAGCTTCAGCGTCGGTGTCATCAACGAGTTCTCCAGGCTAAACGGCTCCAGCGTGAGGAGGACCTTGCGCGGCTGTCCGTGACGCGGGAACTCACGCGTGAGGCCATCGATGCGTCGCATCGCCTCCCGCAGCGCCGCCGGATCGCTCAGGCTGGCCGGCGCGGCCGGATCCAGCCCGAGGCTCGCGGCGAGCTCTCCCCATCGGGCCGCGCCCAGCACGACGATGCAGGCCAGGTAGGGCCGCGCTTCGCCGAAGACCCAGGCCTGCTCGAACAGCGGATCGGCCGTGATGGCCTGCTCCAGGTCCGCCGGTGCGATCTTCTCGCCGGTCGACGTGACGATGATCTCCTTGACGCGTCCGATGATGCGCAGGCGGCCGTCTTCAAGGACGGCCTGATCACCGGTCCGCAGCCAGCCGTCGACGAACGCCTGCGCGGTGTCCGCCTCGCGCTTCCAGTAGCCCCGCATGACGCCCGGGCCGCGTACCAGCAGTTCCCGGTTGTCGCCGATGCGGGCCTCGACGCCGTCGAGAAGCCGTCCGACCGTGGCGGGATCGTTGTCCTCGGGTGTGTTGCAGGAGACGACGGGCGAGGTCTCCGTCATCCCGTAGCCCTGCACCACCGGCACGCCGAAGCCGAGGAAACTTCGCGAGATCGTCTGCGACAGCGCCGCGCCGCCGCTGACCGCGAAGCGAAGGCGGCCTCCGAAGACCGTGCGAACGTCGGCCGCCACCAGGCGATCCAGCAGCGGCCATGCGAAGTCGTTCAGTATGTCGACCATCGATTCGTCCTGGACGCCGATCGACTGCCGATAGCGCCGCCAACCGATGACCTGGGCACAACGCAACGCGATCGACCGCATCCGCGAGTTCGCGACGCGCGCCTGGATGCCGGCGTACACGCGCTCGTAGATCCGTGGCACCGACACCAGCACCGTCGGCCGGATCGTGCGCAGGTCGTCCATCAGATCCTGCACCGAGCGCGAGAACGCCACGCAACTGCCGGCGGCGATGGGCAGGTAGTAGCCCACCGTCCGCTCGAACGTGTGCGACAGCGGCAGGAACGACAGGAACAGGTCGTCCTCGCCGGGCGTGACGCGCCGCAGGACCGCGTCGACGTTCGACAGCACATTGGCATGCGTCAGCATCACGCCCTTGGGTCGACCCGTGGTACCGGACGTGTAGACGATCGCGGCGAGATCCTGGGGCGTCGGCCACTGCACGGGTTCGCCAACTGCCGCTTGAAGCGAGGCGAGCGCCAGCCATTGATCTTGCGCCAGGAGGCGCGCAGCGCCGGCGCGCGCGATCGATTCGGCGACCGCGCCGGTCACGACGACCCACCGCAGTTCCGGAAACGCCAGGCCGACGCCGGCGATCGATTCCCATTGCGCCTGGCTGCTCGCGAACAACACCGTGGCACCGCTGTCGACGAGGATCCACGCGACGCTGGCCGGGTTGTCGAGGACGTGCATCGGCACCGGCACGCAGGCCCTGGCGAGCGCCGCCTGGTCGATGCACACGGCGTCGATCCCGTTGGGCAGCAGGCTGGCGACACGCGCCCCGCGCACGACACCGGACGCCGACAGGGCGGCTTCGAAGCGCTGCGCGCGCTCGCGGACGACGGCCCAGGAAAAGTCCACCCAGGCACCCGCCACCCGGTCGAATTCGCGGTACGCGAGCGCGGCGGGCGTCCTGCCCACCCGCCAGGCGAACTGCTCGGCCAGCGTGCGCACGCCGGCATCGACAGGCGAACTTGCCGCCTGCACGGAGCTCATTCGTGCCGAACCAGCAGCACCGGCACGGGCGACAGGCGCAGGATCTGCTCGGCGTCGCTGCCGAGAAGCAAACGACCGACGCCACGGCGCCCGTGCGTGCCGATCACGACGAGATCTGCGGACCACACCTTCACCGCGTTGACCACCAGATCGCACAGGCGTCCGTCGAACGAATCGAGCAACACGTCGCTGACCCGGATGCCCGCCAGCCTGACCTTCTCCGTCGCATCCGCGAGAACCCGCCGGGCGGCCTCGCGCGCGATCGCGACGAGGTCCTCCGCCGCGCCCGCCGCCACGTCCGCGCCGATGGCGACCAACGGCTCGTCGATGACGTGCACCAGGCGGATGCGCGCACCGGTCAGCCGGGCCAGGGCCATCGCTTCCGAGAGGCCGCGATCGGCGCAGTCGCTGCCATCGACGGGAACGAGAATTCGCTGGTACATCACGTTGCTCCAGGCTCCGACCACATGCGGGGCCATGCCGGCCAGTCTCGTTGTGCACGCGGGGCGGCTACTTGATCCTCCTCAAGCGCCGGCGCTCGAGCGCGCCGCGGCGGACGGTCGCACGGCCGCTTGACGCATCTCAATCCGCTCAAGCGTGGGCAACCCAGAATCGGCTCCTCGTGTCGGCGTCTTCGCGCCGCGTCGCAGGGAGTGCAATGGCATGAAGACGAGCTTTCGCAACGGTGCGCCGGCCGCCTGCGCCAGCCTGCTCCTCGGGCTCGCGGGCTGTGTCGCGCGTCCGACGTGGCGGGGCGACGAAGGCACGGCCTACGACGTCCTCAACCGATCGACGATCGCCCTGCTCGCGATCGACCGCGACGCCCTGGCCGGCCCGTTCGGTGCGGCGATGCGCCATGCCTGCGCGGTCTTCGTCTTTCCGGGACATGTCAAGGGCGTACCGGCCTCCCCCGCGGCCCGCGGCGGCGGCGTGTTGCTGGTGCGTGATCGCTCGACCGGCCACTGGAGCGGCCCCGCCTTCTACGCGCTGCACAGCCACGACGCAGTCGGCACCGAGCACGCCGATCCACGCGGCGTGGTGATCGCGGTCGGATGCGATGCGTTGCGTCGCCTCTACGCCGATGCGGGGGTCGCCACCGCCACGACCGGATCGGGCGACGCGACCCTGACGGACATGTCGGCACGGACGCTGTCGCCGGGACGTTCGTATCCCGCATCGGTCGATGCCATGACCCTGCGGCCGTTGCCGGTCATCTCGCTCGCGTACTACCAGGTACCGGCTTCGCTCGCGGCCATCACGGTCGACCGCTCCGCCCGCAACGACGCGTCCGGCGAAATCCTGTCCGCCATCGAGCAGGTCGCGAACTGACCACCCGGGGCTGCCCCAGGGCCCGATTGATACGGATCAAGCGCGATCACGGATCGCGCACCTATCGTTCATTCAGAGGTGTCGAAGGCACGCGGACTATCCCCGTACCTGGAACGCCTCAGCCAGGAGACATGATGCTGTGCGCCTACATCACCCACAACGATTGCCTGCGACACGAGATGGGCGCGGGCCATCCGGAAGCGCCGGCGCGCCTGTCGGCCATCCATGACCGGCTGCTGTTTCGCGGACTGCTCGATCACATGAGCGTGCGCGAGGCGCCGCTGGCCACCGAGACGCAGCTGGAACGCGCCCACACGCGGGCCCACGTGCAGGAGACGCTCTGCGCGTCGCCGCTGGAAGGCTACATCCACGTGGATCCGGACACGAACATGAATCCGTTCACGGCGGTCGCCGCCCTGCGCGCGGCCGGCTCCGCCGTCCTGGCCACGGATCTGGTCCTGGCGGGCGAGGCGCCGGCTGCGTTCTGCTGCGTCCGCCCGCCCGGCCACCACGCCGAGCGCGGGGCCTCGATGGGCTTCTGCTTCTTCGACAACGTCGCCGTCGGCATCCGCCACGCGACCGATTTCCACGGCCTGCAGCGCGTCGCGCTCATCGACTTCGACGTCCACCACGGCAACGGCAGCCAGGACATCTTCAAGGACGATCCGCGCGTGCTGATGTGCTCGACGTTCGAGAAGGACATCTATCCGTTCGCGCACGACGTGAATGGCCCGAACATGGTCAACGTCGGCCTGCCGCCGCACTCGGGGAGCGCCGCCTTCCGCGAGGCGGTCACCACGCACTGGCTGCCGGCCCTCGACAGCTTCGCCCCGCAGCTGATCTACATCTCGGCCGGCTTCGACGGCCATCGCGACGACGACATGGGCAGCCTTGGCCTCGTCGAGGCCGACTACGCGTGGGTGACGCGCCAGATCATGGCGGTGGCGCGCCGCCACAGCCAGGGCCGGGTCATCTCGTGCCTCGAGGGCGGCTACAGCCTGGACTGCCTCGCGCGCAGCGTCGTCGCCCATGTCGGCGAACTCGTCGGCGCCGATTGCCCCTCGCGCTAGCCCTGCTGCCTCCCTGACGACAACCCAAGGAATTCCCATGAGCATCCGAAACCTCGACGCCCTGCTCGAGCCCCGTTGCGTGGCAGTCGTCGGCGCCTCCGACAAGCCGGGCAGCGTCGGCGCGACCGTGTGGCGCAACCTGCGCGCCGGCGGGTACAGGGGCGCGCTTGTGCCGGTCAACCCGAAACACCACGAGCTCGACGGAATCGGCGTGGCACGCAGCTGCAGGTACCTGGAGGTCAGACCCGATCTCGCGATCGTCTGCACGCCCAGGGAGACACTGGTCGAGGTCGTCGGCGAGTTGGCCGCGGTCGGCGCACGCGCCGTCATCATCCTGACCGCGGGCGTGGACGCGGCGCTGAAGCAGGCGCTGCGCGAGCTGGCGCGGCCGACGACGATGCGCCTGCTGGGCCCCAACTGCCTCGGCCTGCTGTCGCCGGGCCTGCGGCTCAACGCCAGCTTCGCGCACACCGACGCCATCGCAGGCGACGTCGCCTTCGTGTCCCAGTCGGGCGCGCTCGTCACCGCGGTGCTGGACTGGGCCAAATCGCGGCGCGTCGGTTTCTCTCACATGATCTCGCTGGGCGAGCACATGGACGTGGACTTCGGCGATCTTCTCGACTATCTGGCGAGCGACGCCTCGACTCGTTCGATCCTGCTGTACATCGAATCGATCGAGTCGCCGCGCAAGTTCATGTCGGCCGCGCGTGCCGCCGCGCGCAACAAGCCGGTGATCGTCGTGAAGGCGGGCCGATCGAGCAAGGGCGCCCAGGCCGCCGCGTCGCACACGGGCGCCCTCGCCGGCTCGGACCTGGTATTCGATGCCGCGATCCGTCGCGCCGGCATGCTGCGCGTGGACACGCTGCAGGAGCTCTTCATGGCGGCGGAGACGCTGGCCCGCTTCGATGCCGATATCGATCGCGGACTCACCGTGATGACCAACGGCGGGGGCGCGGGCGTCCTGGCAGCCGACGCCGCGGCGCGCGCGGGCATCGAACTCACCGCCCTCGGCCACGGTCTCTGCGGGCGGCTGGATGCCAGGTTGACGAGCTCGTGGTCACACGGCAACCCCATCGACATCATCGGAGATGCCCCCGCCGACCGCTACGTCCAGGCGCTGGACGCCCTGATCGCCGACTCGGACACCGGCGCCATCCTCTTCATGCACGCGCCCACGGCCATCGTGCCCAGCGCGGACATCGCGCGCGCCTGTCTGCCCCTCGCGCGCGAGGCGAAACGCCGGCTCATGAGCTGCTGGCTGGGCGACGGCGCGGTCGCCGAGGCGCGCCGCCTGTTCGAGGAAGCGGGCGTCGCCGACTTCGAGACGCCTGAAGAGGCCGTGCAGGCCTGCGCGATGCTCGCGACCTACCGCCGCAATCAGGCGATGCTGCTCGAGGCCCCCTCCAGCAGCGCGACGGGCGCGCCCGACAAGGCGGGCGCACGCGCCATCGTGGCCGCCGCGCGGGCGGCGGGCCGCGAGACGCTCGACGAAGTCGAGAGCAAGCAACTGCTGGCCGCGTACGGCATCCCCACCGTCCGCACCAGGCGCGTCAAGGCCACGGCCGACGACGCGATGGCCGCCGCCAGGGACATCGGCTACCCGGTCGCCCTCAAGATCCTCTCGCCCGACCTGAGCCACAAGTCCGATGCCGGGGGGGTGCTCCTGGACATCGCGGACGAGTCCGCGCTGCGCGCGGCAGCGCGCGAGATGCTCGCCTGCGTCGGCGCCCTGCGGCCCGACGCACGGATCGAAGGCTTCAGCGTGCAGGCCATGGCCCGGCGCCCGCACGCGCAGGAACTGATCGTCGGCGCGAGCGTCGATCCGATCTTCGGCCCGGTGCTGATGTTCGGGCACGGCGGAACGGCCGTCGAGGTGATCGCGGACCGTGCCATTGCCCTGCCCCCGCTCAATCGGGTGCTGGCACGCGACCTCGTGTCGCGCACGCGGGTGGCGAAGTTGCTGCTGGGCTATCGAGGTCGGCGGCCGGCCGACATCGACGGGGTCTGCGACGTCCTGATCGCGTTGTCGCAGATGCAGGCCGACCTGCCCGAACTCGCCGAGCTGGACATCAACCCGCTGTGGGCCGACGACGAGGGCGTGCTGGCGCTCGACGCACGAATCCGCCTGAGCCGGACACCCGTGGCCGGTGCCGACCGCTTCGCGATCCGGCCCTTCCCCGACGAACTGACGGAACGCGTCGACTGGCAAGGCCGCACGGTCACGATCCGCGCGATTCGCCCGGAGGACGAACCGTTGCACCGGACCTTCATCGCGCACGTGGCTCCAGCCGATCTCCGCCTGCGGTTCTTCAGCAGCCGGCGCGAACTGCCGCGCACCGAGCTCGCACGCCTGGTGCAGATCGACTATGCGCGCGAGATGGCCTTCATCGCGCTCGACACGGCGCCCGACGGAACACAGGAGACCCTGGGCGTGGTGCGCGCCGTGTGCGATCCGGACGATGTCGAGGCCGAATTCGCGATCCTGGTGCGAACCGACGTGCAGGGACGCCGGCTCGGATCGACGCTGCTGTCCAAGATGGTCGGCTATCTGCGCTCGCGCGGCATCCGGCGCATGACCGGCTATGTCCTGCGTGAAAACGCGGCGATGCACGCCCTGGTGCTGGGGCTGGGCTTCGAGCCCGAATCGCGGACGCGCGAGCCCGGCACCGTCTTCTACTCGCTCGACTTTCATCCGACGGTCAAGGCCGAATCCGTCGCTTCCGTTTGACCCTGCGCGGATCAATCCCCCGTCGTCGCGCGATTGCGGTGGATCAACGGCCACGCGCGCGCGCCACGAAAGAATCCGCTCTCGACACGACGCACTTCCGCGTCGCCCTTGAAAGGCATGCCATGAACTACCCGAGCATCCTCCTGCCGCTGGACAACCAGCCGGAATGCGTCGCCCGCACCCAAGCCGTGCTGGCCCTCGCCAAGACCCTGGGCAGCTACGTGACGGGCGTGGCCCCGACCGAGGTGCTCGACCTGCGAGCCAACCTGAACCTCGCCTCGTCGGTGGCCTCGCTGCCCATCCTGGGCCGGGACGTGCTGCTCGAGGACGCGACGCGTGCCGCGCTGGCCTTCGACGTGGCGTGCGAGGTCGCCGGCATCACGGCGCGCAAGGCCATCGTCGACGAGGCCGACATGAGCGGTGCGCTGAACCGGCGCGGCCGCGTCAACGACCTGCTCGTGCTGACACAGTCCGATCCGCGCGCGCGAAACGGGCAGGCGTTCAAGAATCCCCAGATCGAGGGAACGATCCTGGCCAGCGCGCGCCCCGTGATCGTGCTGCCCTATGCGAACGCCGCGAGCACGCTGGGGACGAGCGTGCTCGTCGCCTGGGACGACAGCCACGCGGCGGCGCGCGCGCTTGCGGATGCCCTGCCGCTGCTTCGACGAGCCCAGTCGGTGCGGGTCATGCTGTTCAACCGGAACGAGCCCGCGGACGAAGGCGGCCTCAGCTGCGACCTGTCCAGCGTGGCCGAATGGCTGGCACGCCACGGCGTCAAGGCGCGAACGCAGATCGAGGCCACCCCGATCTCGGTCGCGGAGGCGCTGCTGTCGCGCGCCGCCGATCTGGGATCCGACCTGATCGTGATGGGCGCGTTCGGGCATGCGCGCTGGCGCGAACGTCTGCTGGGCGGCACGACCCGCGAGGTGCTGGGCACGATGACGGTGCCCGTCCTGATGTCTCACTGAGCGCCTGGCCTCGCCCGCGCCTGCCAGGCGATCCAACAGCCCTTCAGGTCGTCGTGCCGCCGCGCGGAGAGCGGCTGTATCGTCAGGATGTCGCTCTCCACGGACCCGCCGATCGCGACAGGCGTGCCGCACTGGCGCAAGAAGTTGAGCAGCGCCTTCGCGAAGTCCAGGGATTCACGGCATGCGCGATCAGGCTTCAGGACGAAGCCCGTGTCTGTCTCGACCAATGAAGCGCCCGCTCGCATTGGGCGACCTCGCGGCCGAGGCGTTCGATCGCCGCGTCCGCGGCCTCGAACTCCTGGCCGGCGGCAGCCTCCTCCTCGCGATCGCTGGTCTCGCGCACGCGGGCGTCGGTCAGCAGCGCGGCGTTGTCCCTTTGCAGGGCGCGCAACTCGGTGCGCGTCTCGTTCAACTGGAAGACCAGCCTGCCGCGCAGGACGGTTAGATGGGTCTGGGTATCGACGTTCATTGCGGCCTCCATGCCGCGCTTTGGCCCGCACGTGCGGGCCGTCCCATCCTCGCGGCCTCACGGCGGCGCGCCTTGAGCAAGGTCAAGCGAGAGAACATCGAGCAATCCTTGCGACAGGTCAAGCGTCGATGTCGCCGCCGTCCCGACACGGAGGTCACCCTCATTGCGCGACGGGTCCGTCGACGAGTCATGAATGCTTTCGCCAAAGCCGGCACGGCTGCCGGCCCGGGCGCCCTGCCCGGTCAAGACGTCCATGCGCTGCGCGCACACCGCGGCATCCGCATGACGAATCACCCCAGTCGCGTTCTGTGCACGGCCACGGCCGTGTTGTTGGCCTGCCTGCAGTGTCCTGCGTCAATGGCGGCCGAACCCGATCCACGTTCTCGACATCCGACTGCCGATGGCACCGGCGTCGTCGACGAACAGGCGCGGCTGGTGTGGTCCCGTTGCGTCGAAGGCATGCGGTGGAATGGGGCGAACTGCGTCGGCGAGGCCAGGTCCATGACCCACTCCGACGCCGCGGCCGCCGGTGTCGCCCGGACCAAGAGCGACGGATTGCCCTGGCGCCTGCCACGGGTCGGCCGTCAACCCGGCGACGGGAGAGGCAAGGGACGACGTTCCGAAGCGCACTCGCCTGCCGGTGAGGCTGGTTCGAGCGATGGATTGACCATCGGCTTCATTGCAAGGCAGTCTGGCAGGCGATCCGTGAATTTGCTCAGTGCGACATCAGGACGGGCACGTTCATGTTCGCCAGCATCGTCCGCGTCGTGCCGCCCACCAGGCGTTCCGCCCAGCGAGGCAGGCCCCATGCGCCCATCACGATCAGATCGGCACCGATATCGGCGGCGCGCGCAAGCAACGCGGTGCAGGCGTCGTTGCCGCTACGTTCCAGCAGCGCATCGATGCGGACGCCGTGGCGGCCCAGCCACTCGCGCGGCAGGTCGAATCCCGACCTCTCGACGCCGCGATCCGTTTCCGCGGCGGTCTCGCAGCGCACCAGCTGCACCCGGCGCGCACGCTGCAGCAGCGGCAACGCGCCGACGACCGCGCGTGCTGCCTCGTGCGAGCCGTCCCAGGCGATCATGACGTTGTCGCCGGCCAGCGAAGGGCCTCCCGCGTACGGCAGGAGCAGGGTCGGCGCCACGCTTTGCAGGACGACCTGTTCGACCTGGTCGCGGCAACGCGCATGGTTCGACCAGGCCGGGTCGGGCTGGGCGAGGACAAGCAGGTCACTGCAGGTGCCGCGGTGGATGAGCGCCGTGACGTCGTCGTCCTCGTCGACGACGACTTCGAGGGAGACGGGAACCGTCAGCGCCGCCAGGCGCTCCTGGAAACGGCGCGCGCGGGCATGCGCCGCGGCCCGGCTCTCCTCGACCGCCTGCGCCGGGCGCGGCGTTCCGGCGAAGCCGGTCGCCACGCTGAGGCCGAACAGGCTGTGGTCGGCCGCGGAGATGCCGACGAGATGGCTCTCGAACCTGCGTGCCAGGCGCGCGGCCTGGTCGATGCGGTCATCCAGGCCGGGATGCGCGTCAAGGTGAAAGGCTACGGTTGCGTAAGACATGGTCGACTCCCGGAGGTCAGGTTGGCAGGCGTCGATTCTGTGAAGAGCATCGTCGCCGCGACTTGCGAGAACGCAAGGAACAGAGATGGGCGGGCGGCGCTCAGGCGGCGATCGCGCTTGCGATCAATCAAGCCGTGCGGCTGACTTCGAGCTCATTGCGTCGTCGCCAGGGCCGTCGCGGGCCATTTCCAGCCACGGACTTCGGGCATGTCCTCCCCCCTCGCACTCGATGTAGCGCCGGTGCTCGCGGAGCTTCTCCTGCAGCTCGGCGACGAGCGCGATCCCCTCGTTGCCCGATTGCGGCAGGTGCCTGACGGCATGCATGGCGAGGTGGAAGCGGTCGAGTTCGTTGCGCACCGTCATGTCGAAGGGGGTCGTGATCGTCCCCTCCTCGCGGTAGCCATGGACATGGAACCCGGCGTGGTTCATGCGCCGGTACACGAGCTTGTGGACGAGCGACGGGTCGCCATGGAAGGCAAAGATGACCGGCTTCGACATCGTGAACAAGGCGTCGAAGGCGGGTTCATCCAGGCCATGGGGATGCTGGTCGGAGGACTCCAGCCTCATCAGGTCGACGACGTTGACGACGCGGACGCGCAGCCGCGGGATGCGCTCGCGCAGCAGCGCCACGGCGGCCAGCGTCTCGAGCGTGGGAACGTCCCCGCAGCACGCCATGACGATGTCGGGGCAGTCGCCGCCGTTGCCCGCCCAGGCCCATTCGCCGATGCCGGCGCTGCAGTGCGCCTCGGCCCGGGCCATGTCCAGCCATTGCGGGGCCGGATGCTTGCCGCCGACGACGACGTTCACGTAGTTGCGGCTGCGCAGGCAGTGATCCGTCACCGAGAGCAGGCAGTTCGCGTCGGGCGGCAGGTAGACGCGCACCACGCCGGCCTTCTTGTTGACCACGTGGTCGAGGAAGCCCGGATCCTGATGCGTGAACCCGTTGTGGTCCTGGCGCCAGACGTGCGAGGCGAGCAGGATGTTGAGCGAGGCGATGTCGGCACGCCACGGCAGTTCCGCGCAGACCTTCAGCCACTTCGCGTGCTGGCTCACCATCGAGTCGACGATGTGGATGAAGGCCTCGTAGCAGTTGAACAGGCCATGGCAGCCGGTGAGCAGGTAGCCCTCCAGCCACCCCTCGCTGACACCGGAGCAATGGCGCGAGGTGATCGAGGTTGACCTGGGCTCGTGCTTCAACATGACGCGCATCGTGATCGAGGGCATGCGCGAGCGTCGCTTCGGTAGAATCGTCAACATCACCTCGGTCAACGGTCAGTCGGGCCAGGCGGGGCAGTCCAACCACGCCGCCGCCAAGGCCGGAATCATCGGATTCACCAAATCGGTCGCGCTCGAGGGTGCGC
>FSXQ01000059.1_pt1 | contig 11433 bp, 10 predicted proteins | sample 1638011 | NCBI WGS metagenome assembly FSXQ01 (sample SAMEA3914789, study PRJEB12502) | metagenome | biome: forest; material: soil | place: Canada | collected 2011-07-03 | depth 0.3 m | reverse complement strand
GGGCAATGGCTTGCGCGGCATGCGCGAACGCCTGGCGCTGCTGGGCGGCTGCTTGCAGGCGGGCACCCGCCAGCCGCGCGGCTACGCCATGCAGATCACGCTGCCGGTCGATGGCGGTGCGCGATGACCCCGATGCCCCCGATGATTCCGATGATCCCGATGATCCGCGTCGTGCTCGTCGACGACCAGATGCTCGTTCGCAGCGGCATCCGCGGCCTGCTCGACCTCACGCCCGACATCCGCGTCGTCGCTGAAGCGGCCGATGGCGCGGCCGCCGTCGCCGTGCTGGCCGACGCCCGGCCCGACGTGCTGCTGCTCGACGTGCGCATGCCCCATTGCTCGGGCATCGAGCTGCTGCGCGCGCAGCAGGGCAAGCTGCCGCCCACCATCCTGCTGACCACCTTCGACGACGACGACGCGCTGTTCGACGGCATGCGCGCCGGCGCGCGCGGCTTCCTGCTCAAGGACATCTCGCTCGAACGGCTGGCCGACGGCATCCGCAGCGTCGCCGCCGGCGCCACGCTGTTCCGCCCCGCGCTGACCGAACGCGCACGCGCCTCCTACGAACAGCGCGGCGGCAGCGCGCCGCCGCCCGCGAGCGAACGCCTGACCAGCCGCGAAACGGAGATCCTCGCGCTGATGGCGGCGGGTTTCAACAACGGCGAAATCGCCGCCGCGCTGGGCCCCAGCGAAGGCACGATCAAGAATCACGTGTCGAGCATCCTGTCCAAGCTGGCCGTGCGCGACCGCGTGCGCGCCGTGCTGCGCGGCCTCGAACTGGGCTACATCTGATTTCCTTTTTTCCTGACTGTGAGCGTGCAATGAAGACCACCTGCCTGATCCTGATGGCCGCCACCGCCTGCTCGGCGCTGGCGCAATCCGACACCACCTTCATGCCCGAAGGGTCGAAGGACATCTACCTGAGCGCGACGGCCGCGCTGGTGCAGCGCGCCGAGGGCAGCTCGGCGATGCGCCTGATCGTGCTGCCCAGCGCCTCGGTCCAGTGGAGCAATGGCGTCTTCCTGGAGCCGGGGGCGCTCGGGATGCAGCTGTCCGCCGACGGCAACCTGAAGTACGGACCGCTGCTCGACTACGGCATCAAGAACCAGCGCAGCGACGATCCCGTGCAAAAGACGCGGCTCGACCTGCAGGCCGGCGCCTTCGCCAACTATCAGCTGCTCTACAACCTGCGCGTGCACAGCCGCCTGCTGTACGGCGGCAGCGACGACAACCGCGGCCTGCAGCTCAATGTGGGCAGCACCTTCTCGACGCCGCTCACGCAGCACCAGAGCGTGTCGCTGACCGTGGGCGCGAACATCGTCGACCAGGCCTATATGCAGTCGTATTTTGGCGTTACGGCGCAGCAGTCGCGCCTGGGCCACCGTCCCCAGTACCAGGCTGGCGGCGGCTTGAAGAACGTGTATCTGGCGGGCGGCTGGAGCGTCGAGCTCACGCACAAATACTCGCTCAACAGCGGCATCAACGTGAACTGGCTAGGCAACACGCCGGCCGCCAGCCCGCTCACGAACGCCAGCCGGGGCTACAGTTTTTATACGACGCTCAACTACCACTACTGATGGCGTCGCCGATGTCGCTGGCGACAGGGCCCTGCTGCGCCGCGGGCTTGCGCCGTGCTGCCCGGCGTTTGGGTGCGAGCATCGTGCCCGTGCAGCCCGGCGCGCCGCAGCGGCAGGCGAAAGCCCGCTTGACGGCGGCCGTGTGGCGGCCCTCGTAGATCAGCGGGTAGGAATAACTGAGTTCGTCGCCGGCCTTGATGTCGTGCAGCGCGTAGATGAAAATGCGGCCGTTCTCATGCTCGATGGCCTCGCAGTTCGGCTCGCACGAATGGTTGATGAAGCGCGCCGCATTGCCGCCGTCGCCGCCGTCGATGACGTTGCCGTTGGCGAGACTGAAAAAGAAGGTGTGATTGTGCGGGCCGCCTTGCGCGGCCGCGCGCGCGAGCGCTTCGTCCCAGCTGATCTCGCGGCCCCTGTATTCGATCACGCGCTCGCTGACGGCGATGTCGCGCCGCGCGAACACGCCATTGCCGTGGACCGCCGAGCGCTGCACGCGGTAGGCGCGCTGGCGCGATGAGGCGTGCCGGGGCGGGACCTGCTGGAGCGGGGCCTGCTGGGATTCCGATGAATTCGCGTTGAGCATGGGGGTCGGCGGGATGAATGAACTTCGATTAGATCACACTCACCCCGCAGTTTCAATCGGAGCGTCGCCGCCGCTCGCGCGCCGGCGCCGATCAGTGCCCGCCGTGCCCCGTCGGCTTGCGCACCGTGACCTCGATATCGGGCGCGTTCATGGCCGGCATCGCCTGCCCGCCCCCGCTGCTGCTGCGCGTGGGCGCGGGCAGCGCGCCCGTCCATTCATAGGCCAGCGTGCCGGCCGGGTGCTGGTACCAGCCGGGGTCCGTATAGTCACCGCGCTTCTGCTCGCGGCGCACCTTGACGACGGTGAACATGCCGCCCATGTCGACACTGCCGAACGGTCCCTCGCCCGACATCATCGGCAGCGTGTTTTCCGGCAGCGCCATCTGCATGCCGTTCATCGCGCCACCCTTGTCGCCCATGGCCATGTAGTCAGGCACGATCTTGTTGATCTTCTCGGCGATGCCGCGCTGGTCGACGCCTATCATGGTCGGCATCGCATGGCCCATCGCGTTCATCGTGTGGTGCGCCTTGTGGCAGTGCAGCGCCCAGTCGCCCTGCTCGCTGGCGACGAACTCGATGGCGCGCATCTGGCCCACGGCGATGTCGGTGGTGACCTCGGGCCAGCGCGCCGCCGCAGGCGTCCAGCCGCCATCGGTGCCGGTGACGGTGAACTCGTGGCCATGCATGTGGATCGGATGGTTCGTCATGGTCAGGTTGCCGATACGGATGCGCACCCTGTCGCCCTGGCGCACGGGCAACGCGTCGATGCCGGGGAAGACGCGGCTGTTGAAGGTCCACAGGTTAAAGTCGAGCATCGTGTTCGTCTTCGGCGTGTAGCTGCCGGGGTCGACGTCGTAGGCGTTGAGCAGGAAAACGAAGTCGCGGTCCACCGCATGCAGCGCCGGGTCTTTCGGATGGGTGACCCAGAAGCCCATCATCCCCATCGCCATCTGGGTCATCTCGTCGGCGTGCGGGTGGTACATGAAGGTGCCAGGCCGCTTGGCCTCGAACTCGTAGACGAAGGTTTTTCCGGGCGCGATGCCCGCCTGGGTCAGGCCCGTGACACCATCCATGCCGTTGGGTACGCGCTGGCCGTGCCAGTGCACGCTAGTGTGCTCGGGCAGCTTGTTGGTCACGAAGATGCGCACGCGGTCGCCCTCCACCACTTCGATGGTCGGCCCCGGCGACTGGCCGTTATAGCCCCACAGATTGGCCGTCATGCCGGGCGCCAGCTCGCGCTTGACCGGCTCTGCGACGAGGTGGAACTCCTTGACGCCCTTGTTCACGCGCCAGGGCAGCGACCAGCCGTTGAGCGTGACCACGGGATTGAAGTGGCGCCCGTTCGGCGGCGGCGGCGGCACCACGGTCTTGGCGTGATCGGCCAGCATCGCCTCGGGCAGCGTCGCCGCGCCCGCCTTGCTGACGGCAACGGCGCTCACCGCGGCGGCGCCCGCGCTCTTGAAAAAGTCTCGACGTGTGCTCATGGCATGGTCCTCATATCGTCAATATTAGCGCCATGGACGGCGTTTTGCAGGCGCGTGTCGGCGATCCAGAAATCGCGCTCGCTATCGATGGCGGCGTTCACGCTGGCCAGCTGTTCGCGCGAATCGGCCAGCAGTTCGAACACGCTGGCGAGCATGCCGTTGTAGCGCAGCAGGACCTCGTCCGATATCTTCTTGCGCAGCGGGACGATCTGGTCGCGGTACTGGCGCGCGATGGCGTAGCTGCTGCGGTAGGCCGAATACGCCTCGCGCACCTGCGAACGCGCGCGCACGGCCGCGTCGGCCGTGCGCTGCACCGACTGCATGTAGAGAGCCTCGGCGCGCGCCGTACGCGCGCTGCCCCAGTCGAACAGCGGCAGCTCCAGCGTGACCTGGTAGCCGTTCTCGCGCGGCAGCCCCGATGTGCTCTTGTTGGCGTAGCCGGCGTCGAATACGCTGATGAAGCCCGTCGCGCGCGTCAGGCCCAGCGCAGCGGCCGTGGCCTCGGTGTCGCGGCGCGCGGCCAGCATGTCGAGCCGCTGGTTCAGCGCCGTCGCTTCGGCATTGCCGATGTCGCGCGGCGCGGCGGGCAAGTCGGGCAGGCGCTCGGGCAGCGTGATAGCCTGCGCGTCCGTCAGGCCCAGCAGGCGCACCAGCTGCTCGCGCGCGGCCGTCGCCGCGTGGGCCGTGCGCGCCAGCCCCAGCTGCGCATCCTGGTAGAACGCCTGCTCGCGCGCCTGATCGAGCGCGCTCCAGTTGCCGGCCTTGGCCATGCGCTCGGCCAGCTGGGCCGACGCTTCGGCCGCGCCGCGCACCTGCTCGGCAAACGCGGCCGACTGGGCCGCCGCCACGGCGGTAAAGTAGGCACGGCGCGTGGCGTCCGCCAGCGTCACGGCCTGCGCCGCGGCCTGCAGCTTGGCCTGCTCGAAGCGGCCCTGCTCGATGCGCGTGCGCGCCGGCAGCGTCAGCAGGCCGGCGATGTCGAACATCACGCTGCGGTCGATTTCGGCCTCGCCGCCGCCGCGCACGCGGCCGAAGCTGAGGCTGGGATTGTGCAGGCGGCCCGCCTGCACAAAGTCCGCTTCAGCGGCCCCCAGATCGGCGAGGGAGGCCTTCAGGGCCCCGTTATTGAGCAGCGCGAGCTGCACGGCCGTCTCCGCCGTCAAGGGCTGGGAGAGCAGTTCCTGGACCCTTGTGGCGGAGTTGGCGCCGGCGCTGATGGCGGTGTTGGCGCTGGCGCTGATGGCGGTGTTGGCGCTGGCGCTGATGACGGTGCCGGCGACGTCACGGCCTTGCGCGCCGACGGCGTCCTTTGTGAAGTGGACCGGTTGACCGATGCGCTCTTGCGCGAGCCGGTTGACGTCGTCCAGGCCACCGTCGGCCGACAGGCTTGCGCAGCCGGACAGCAGCAGCACCGACAGGCCGGCGGCGACGCAAATCGCATCACGGCCGGCGGCGACCCGGCGGCGCGCTGGCATGGGTAATCGCAGCATATTATTTACCTCGTATGTGTCATCGAATAGGCCTGGCGCGGGCACGGAGACGGCCCCAAGCCAGGATGCCGCGGATGCAGATCCGCAGCGGCAGCAATCGTCAGACAGCGCGGCGCGGCGGACGTTCGAGGGTGGCGGGAATATGGACGTTCATCGCAGGCTCGCCGGCGACAAAGGCAAAGGTGGAAAACGTGGCCGGCAGCGCCACGACGGGCACCGAGGGCGGCGCTGTGCTGCCGGCAAAGCAGCTGGCGCAATGGCTGCATTTGCCATGCGGGCTGGCCGCATCCGCTTGGCCGGCCTTGGCTTGCCCGCAATGCGCGTGCTGCGCGCCCTGTTCCTGGCGCGTGCCGTGCGCCAGCGACACGCAGCTCATGAAAGCGGCCGCTCCCCCTTGCAAGGGAAGCGCCGCGATCAAGAGCCAGAGCAGGTAGCGATACAGTGTGCGCATAGGTGCTGAAATGGTAATGCAGTCATACGGACGATGGCAAGTGGGCTCACTTTACGGCTTCCCCCCATGGGAAGGTCAAGCGAATTGGCCCATCTTAACGGATCCTGGCCGCCTCCGCCTCCATCTGCCCGACCAGCACATCCATCTGGTCGATCACGGCCTGGATGGTGGCGCGCTGCGACAGGTCGACGCCGGCCTTCTTCAGCTGCGTCATCGGATGGTCGTTGCCGCCGCTCTTGAGCAGGGTCAGGTAGCGCGCCGTCGCGGCCGCGCGCGCGCCGGCATCGCCCGTCGTCATGTCCTTGACCAGCTTGGCCGACGAGGCGAAGCAGGTCGCGTACTGGAACACGTAGTACGGCGAATTGTAGAAGTGCGGGATGCGCGCCCACGTGTATTTATACAGGTCGTCGGCGACGATGGCATCGCCGTAGTAGTCCTTGAGCAGCTTCAGGTAGATGCCGTTGAGGACTTCGGCGGTGACCGGCTTGCCCTGCTCCGCCAGCGCGTGCGCCTGCAGTTCGAAGTCGGCAAACAGCACCTGCGTGTAGAAGGTGCCGACGATGGAGTCGACCGCGTTCTGCAGCAGCAGGAAGCGCTCTTTCGGGTCGCTGGTCGAATCGAGCAGCTTGTTGAGCAGGAAGCGTTCGTTGGTCGTCGACGCCACCTCGGCCACGAAGATCGTGTAGTCGGCCGTGACGAAGGGCTGGTTCTCGAACGAGAGGATGCTGTGCATCGCGTGTCCGCCCTCGTGCGCGAGCGTGAACAGCGCGGTCTGCGTGTCGTTATGATTGAGTAGCATGTAGGGGCCGACGCCATAGATGCCGCTCACGTAGGCGCCCGGACGCTTGCCCTCGTTTTCATACACGTCGATCTGGTGGCCGCTCAAGAATTTCTTGTACTTGGCCACGTAGTCCGCGCCCAGCGGCGCCACCGAGGACAGCACCACGTCCTTGGCGTCGTCATACGGATAGGTGGTGTCGGTCTTGAACACGGGCAGCGAGCCGTCGTACAGATGGTAGGTGTCGAGGCCCAGCAGCTTCTTGCGCAGCTTGAGGTAGCGCTGCAGCGGCGCGGTGCCGGCGCGCGTGGCCTCGACCAGGGTGCGCACCACGGCCGGCGGCACGGCCTTGCCATCAAGCGCAGCATCGAGCGTGGTGGGGAAGTTGCGAGCGCGCGCGAGGAACCAGTCTTTCTGCAAGATGCCGTTGTAGATGGCGCCGTAGGTGTTGGCGTTGGCGCCGTAGTTGGCAAGGAAGGCGGCGAAGGCTTTTGCGCGGTCGTCCTGGTTGAAGTCCGTCTGCAAGATCGACTGGTAAGTGCCGGGCGTGAGCGTGACTTCCTTGCCGCTGGCGAGCGTAATCTTGGGGAACTTGATGTCCGACGTGGACAGCTCCTGGAACGTCGCCGTCGGATTCTGGTTGGCCAGTTCGGCGTAGGACAGCAGCTGCTCGCCCTTCTCGTCGAGCACGTGCTTCTGCTGGCGGTAGTTGTCGAGGATGGTGAATCTGTACGGCGCCAGCGCCGGCGTGGCGCGCAGCCATTTCTCCATTGTCGCCTGCGGGATCTTGAGCAGCTCGGGCGTGAACCACGCGGTGGCGCTGGACAGGCGCGCGCCGAGCGCGTTGAAGCGCTGGTACTTGCCCGTGACGTCGGCGTTGCGGGTGTCCACGTCGCGCTGGAGGCTGGTGTAGCCATACAGCTTGTACTGCAGCTTGCCGATCTCGTCGAACGCCTGGTAGGCCTTGAGGACGGCTGCGGGACCATTCCTGAGCGTGCCCTTGTTGGCGCCGAAGGCCGTGATCAGCGCGTCCGTGCGCTTCATGTCGGCTTCCCACGCCTCCCAGTTCGGATAGATCGGCGTGAAGTCCCAGCGGTACTGGGCGGGGATCTCGGCGCGGTTCTGGGTGGCAGGCTTGGCCGGCCCGGCGGCCAGCGCAGCGTGGCTGAGGGCGGCGGCGCAGGCGGCGGCAATGGCGCGGCGCAGGAAGCTTGGATTCATCGTGGGTCCTCGAAGGGGTCAGTGTCCCCAAGTATGGACGGCAGCGGCGCGTGTCGTCAATATATGCATCCGCCTTGCGCGCACGCCCGCCAGCGGCTACAATAATAGGTAGTTAGCTATTGATTTCATGGCTAATCATTTACAAGTGAGCGCCATGCCATCGATTGAAGAACGTTTTTCCGCCGCCCTGCACCACTGCGCCCGCGCCTGGCGCGCGGGGGTGGACGCGCGCCTCAAGGACCTCGGCGTCGGCCAGGCCGGCTGGATGGCCATCGCCATCATCGCCAAGTCGGCCACGCCGCCGTCGCAGAAGGAACTGGCCGACCAGCTGGGCGTCGAGGGGCCGACCGTGGTCGCCACCATCGACCGGCTGGTCGCCGCCAGGCTGGTCGAGCGCGCGCCGTCCGAGCTCGATCGCCGCGTCAAGCTGGTGCTGCTCACGCCGGCCGGCCTGGTCTTGTATGGCAAGGTGAAGGCGGAGGCCGAAGCCTTCCGCCATTCCACCTTGTCCGACTTCGACAAAGCCACCCTGCGCAGCGCCACCGAGCTGCTCGAAACGCTGCGCGCGCGCATCGAGCGCCCATGAGCGCGGCCGGCCAGCCCATCAACCGGCGCATGATCACCGTGTCGATCATGCTCGCGACGATCATCCAGGCGCTCGACGGCACCATCGCCAACGTCGCCCTGCCGCACATGCAGGGCAGCCTGTCGGCCTCGCAGGACCAGATCACCTGGGTGCTCACGTCCTTCATCGTGGCCGCCGCCATCGCCACGCCGCTGACGGGATGGCTGTGCGACCGCTTCGGCCTGCGCACCATCTTCCTCGTCTCGATCGCCGGCTTCACGGCCGCCTCGGTGCTGTGCGGCGTGGCCGGCTCGCTGTTCCAGATCGTGCTCGCGCGCCTGCTGCAGGGCGTGTTCGGCGCGGCCCTGGTGCCCCTGTCGCAGGCCGTCCTGCTCGACATCAACCCGCGCGAGAAGCACGGCTCGGCCATGGCCGTCTGGGGCATGGGCGTGATGATCGGCCCCATCCTCGGCCCCACGCTGGGCGGCTGGCTCACCGACAGCTACAACTGGCGCTGGGTGTTCTTCATCAACGTGCCGGTCGGCGCGCTGGCCTTCTACGGCATCTGGAAGTACATCCGCCCCACGCCGGCCGCGCGCCGCATGAAGTTCGACCTGTTCGGCTTCGCCACGCTGTCGATCGCCATCGGCGCGCTGCAGCTGCTGCTCGACCGGGGCGAACAGAACGACTGGTTCGGCGCCACCGAAACGTGGATCGAGGCCATCACGCTGGCCATGAGCTTCAGCTACTTCGTCGCCCACACCATGCTGCGCCCGGCCGGCGAATCCTTCTTCGACTTCCGCCTGCTCAGGAACAGCAACTACGTCAGCGGCCTGCTGTTCATCTTCGTCGTCGGCATGGTGCTGTTCTCGACGCGCGCGCTGATGCCGTCGATGCTGCAGTCGCTGATGGGCTATCCGGCCAAGATCGCCGGCCTCGTGACGGCGCCCAGCGGCATCGGCACCATGCTCGCCATGCTCGTCGTCGGCCGCGTCACGGACAAGGTGGACGTGCGCCTGCTGCTGGCCGTGGGTCTGGGCGTGACGGCGTTCTCGCTGTGGCAGATGAGCCATTACACGCTCGTGCTGGGCCAGGCCGACATCATCTGGCCCGGCGTCATCCAGGGCATCGGCCTGGGCCTCGTGTTCGTGCCGCTCAGCGCCGCCACCTTCGCCACGCTGTCGCCGGCCATGCGCGCCGAGGGCACGGCCATCTACAGCCTGATGCGCAATATCGGTTCGAGCATCGGCATCGCGCTGGTGCAGACGCTGCTGGTGCGGAACACCCAGTCCGTGCATGCGGCGCTGGGCGAGCATGTCAGCTACGCCAACGCGGCCCTGCAAGACCCGTCGGCGCTGAACGCCTACAACCTGGCTACGGGCGCCGGCATGACGGCCCTGAACGGCGAACTGACGCGCCAGGCTTCGATGATCGCCTACGTCGACGACTTCTGGCTCATGATGATGCTCACCCTCGCCGTCATTCCCTTGCTGCTGCTGGTGCGCCCCGCCAAGGCCGCTCCCGCTGCTGCTCCCGGCTCCGCCGCCACCGGGGCCGGCGCGCCGTCCGCCGCCGCGGCGCCCATGCACGCCGCCATCGATTAAACCAGGACCTCCATGACTGATCTTCTCCGCCGCGGCGGCGCCGCCGCGCTCGCCCTGCTGCTGGGCGCCTGCGCCGCCATCCCCGCCGACCATCCGGCCGTCGCCGAGCGCGACGCCACCACGCTCGCGCTGGCGCCCGGCATCGCCCTGGCCGGCCAGGCCTGGCCCACGGCCCACTGGTGGACCAGCTACGACGACGCCCAGCTCGACGCCCTGATCGCCCGCGCGCTGCAACGGCAGCCCACGCTCGAACGCGCACGCGCGCGCCTGCTCGAGGCGGGCGCCGCGCTCGACGCCAGCAATGCGCAGGCCGGCGCCGACGCAGGCCTCGATGCGGGCGTCAATCGCCAGCGTTATTCGGGCAACGGCCTGTTCCCCGCGCCCATCGGCGGCGCCTTCTACAACGACGTGGCGCTGCAGCTCAAGGCCAGCTACGACTTCGACTGGTGGGGCAAGCACCGCGCCCTGATCGCCGCCTCGCTGGGCGAATTCAAGGCCCGCTTGGCCGACCAGGCCCAGGCCGAGCAGCTGCTTGCCGCCGCCGTCGCCCAGAGCTATTTCCGCCTGCAGGCGCTGTGGGCGCGCGCTGCCAACGTGGCGGCGCTGGCCGACACCGAACGGGCCGTCGTCGCCGACAAGGCCAGGCGCATCGCCAGCGGCCTGGCGCGCGCCGACGAGCAGCGCAGCGCGGAGCTGGACCTGGCCCAGCTGGGCGAAACGGCGGCCCAGCTGGGCACGGATGCGGGGCGCGAACGCGAAGCGCTGCGCGCCCTCGTGGGCGGCGCCCCCGACGCGCTGGACGGCCTCGCCGCGCGCGCCGCACCCGCGCAGCTGCACGCGCTGCCGCCCGCGCTGGGCCTGGGCCTGCTGGCGCGCCGGCCCGACCTGCAAGCCGCGCGCTACCGCGTCGAGGCCGCGCTGGGCAAGGTGGACGCGGCGCGGGCGGCGTTCTACCCCGACATCAAGCTGAGCGCCGCGTTCGGGCTCGACGCCGTCAGCCTGGGCAAGCTGCTGCACCCGAACAGCCGCACGCTGCTCGCCGGCGGCGCGCTCGAACTGCCGCTGTTCGACAGCGGCCGCCTCAGCGCACAGCTGCAAACGCAGCGCGCCCAGCGCGACGAAGCCATCGCCGACTACAACGCCTCGGTGCTGGGCGCGCTCGGCGAAGTGGCGCAGGAAGGCATCACGCTGCAAGGCACCGAACGCCAGCTGCAGGCGCAGCTGGCCAGTACCGACGCCAGCGCGGCCCTGCTGCGCAACGCCCGCCAGCGCCTGCAGCAAGGCCTGGCCGACAACGCCGCCGTGCTGCAGGCGCAGCTGCTGGTGCAGCGCCAGCAGGACAGCCGCCTGCAGCTGCTGGCCCGCCAGCGCCAGGCCGAAGTGGCGCTGATCAAGGCGCTCGGCGGCGGCTGGCAATGAGCCGGCGGCAGGCCTGGCGCAGGCCTGATCGACAAGCAGGACAATCCGTTACGGCACTTGTCGTAAGATGATTGCGGCGGCGCCCGGAGCCGGCGTCGCGGCAACACCCACAACGACAAGGAGGAGCGCCATGTTTAGTCTCATCGGTACGCTGATCATCGGCTTCATCGTCGGCCTGCTCGGGCGCTGGCTGCATCCGGGCGACGACAAGATGGGCATCATTCTCACCACCGTGCTGGGCATCGCCGGCGCCTTTCTCGCC
>FSXQ01003119.1_pt1 | contig 11471 bp, 8 predicted proteins | sample 1638011 | NCBI WGS metagenome assembly FSXQ01 (sample SAMEA3914789, study PRJEB12502) | metagenome | biome: forest; material: soil | place: Canada | collected 2011-07-03 | depth 0.3 m | reverse complement strand
GCGCAGCACCTGCTCGGTGAAGTCCATCAGGTCGTGGTGGTTCCAGTACGCCGCGTAGAACTCCATCATCGTGAATTCGGGGTTGTGCCGAACCGAGATTCCTTCGTTGCGGAAGCTGCGGTTGATCTCGAACACGCGCTCGAAGCCGCCGACGATCAGGCGCTTCAGGTAGAGCTCGGGCGCGATGCGCAGGTACATGGCCTGGTCGAGCGCGTTGTGGTGCGTCACGAACGGCTTGGCGTTGGCGCCGCCGGGGATCGGATGCAGCATGGGCGTCTCGACTTCCATGAAGCCGTTGGACACCATGAACGCGCGGATCTCGCCGAGCGCGGCGCTGCGGGAGCGGAACCGCTTGCGAGCGTCCTCGTCGGTGATCAGGTCGACATACCGTTGGCGGTATTTCACTTCCTGGTCGGTCATGCCGTGGAACTTGTCCGGCAGCGGACGCAGCGACTTCGTGAGCAAGCGCAGCTTGGTCACGCGAATGGTGAGCTCGCCCGAACGCGTGATGAACAGCGTGCCTTCGGCGGCCAGGATGTCGCCGAGGTCCCAGTGCTTGAACTGCTCGTACGTCTCCTCGCCGACGAGGTCGATCTTGACGTGCAGCTGGATGCGGCCCGTGGCGTCCTGCAGGTTGGAGAAGCCGCCCTTGCCCTGGACGCGCTTGAGCATCATCCGGCCGCCGACGCTGACCTGCACGTTCAGCGGCTCGAGCTCCTCGTTGGTGAGCTTGCCGTACTTGTCGGCCAGCTCCGCGGCGCGGTTGGCGGGCTTGAAGTCGTTCGGGAACGCGACGCCACCCCGGGCGCGGATCGCGGCCAGTTTCTCGCGACGCTCCGCAATCAGCTTGTTCTCGTCGATCGGCGGGGTGGGCGTCGTGGTGTCCATGGGGGAGGTCGGGGCTGGGGAATGGCCGGCATCAGTCTTGATTGCCGGAAAACCCTCAATTTTAGCGTTAACCGCGCTCGCCGCCGAGGTTTGCGCGCCACGAGCTCCGGCTCGTGACGATTTGCCTTCTGCGCGCAGGCGTGCCTGGCCATTTATGTCGGAAATGACATCGAACCGCGTTGGACTCCGTCGCCAGAATGGACCTTTCGAAAACGATCAATCAGCAGTGAAATCCCGGTCATTTTTGGAGGACTGCTGTCGTCCGGGCTGCTGTATGCTTCCGCCTCCAAGGTGAGCACCATCAGCGAGAAACATTCGAAAGTGACGTTCGTGTTAGAGGATCGCGCGAGTGTCGTACCTTCGTCGGTTGAGGTATCGATGCTCCCGGCCAGAACAGATCACGTGCGTCAGGCCAGCGCGGACGACGTCATGCAGTTGCTGCTCGAGTCGGGCACGCGCCCGAAGGTCGCGCGGATGGTCGACGCTGCGGTGCCGTGCGCCGTGCCGATCGTGCAAGGCTGCGACGTGCTGCACGTCTCCAGTGTCCACCCCTGCGACGACGTCCGCATCCTCTATCGCGAATGCATGGTGCTGATGCGCGCCGGGTTCGACGTGCGCGCTGCCTTCTTCGATGTCCGGGAGCGTGAGATCGGCGGCGTGCCGCTCATCGACATGGGCCGGCGCCCGCGCTCTCGCCTGCTGCGGGCGATCGTGGCCACTTGGCGCATGCGCTCCCTCGTCATGCGCCTGAAGCCGCGGGCGGTGCACCTGCACGACCCCGAACTTCTTCCGCTCGCGTTGATGCTCAAGCGTGACGGTCTGGTGGTGTTCTACGACGCCCACGAGGACCTGCCCAAGCAGATCTTCCACAAGCACTGGATTCCGCGGCTCGCGCGGGGTCCGCTCTCGCGTGCCGCCGCGCGCTGGCTCCCTCGGGCATTCGCGCGCGTGGACGGACTCGTCGTGGCGGCGCGGCATATCCACGACACCTCCATGCTCGACCACCAGCGCGTGGTGCTGCGCAACATGCCGATCAAGCGCGCCCGCCATGCCCGGGCCACGCCGTCCTTCCAGGACCGCGAACGTGCCGTCGCCTATGTCGGCGCCATCACTCCCGCGCGCGACACGCTCGACATCGTTCGCGCCGCGCTTCGCACCGGCGCCACCGTCTATCTGGCTGGCCGCGGTGAGCCGGCGTACCTGCGGCAAATCCAGATGCTCAGTGCCGATCGCGTGCGCTACCTCGGCGTGCTGGCCCCGCCGGACGTGCCCGAACTACTCGATCGTTGCCGCGCTGGCCTGGCCGTGCTGCCCTCCACGCCGGCCTACCTCGAGGCCGTGCCGAGCAAACTGTTCGACTATGTCGGTGCAGGCCTGCCTTGCATCATCTCCAATTTCCCGAACTGGCATGCCGACCTCGGCGGCCGACTCGCGTCCTACGCGGTCAACCCGGCCGACCCGTCGGCGCTGGTCCGGCAACTCTACCGCCTGCTGGACGACGAGACTGCCTGGCGGCGCGCGCACGAGACGGTCTGCCAGTTGTCCGGGCGCTATCCGACGGCCGATGAGGAATCGACGCGCCTGATCGACCTGTACCGAAGCGCCCTGGATCTTTCGTGACGCCTCGTTCGCACGCCAGGATCCTCTACGACGTCCTGGCCACCCTCATGCATCGTGAGTGGCGCCAACGCGTCGCGCAGGGCAAGTGGCTGACGCTCTGGATGTTCCTCGAGCCGCTGCTGCAGATATTCGCTGTAGCGGGGCTGTACGTCGCCTACGGCCGCGCCACTGTCGCGGGCCAGGAGGCGTACATGTTTCTCGGCATCGCCATCTTCTCGTTCGTGGCGTTTCGCAACCTCGCGACGAAGCCGAGCGATGCCATCATCGTGTCGTCGGGCCTGCTGATGTATCGGCAGGTGCACGTGTTCGACCTGCTGCTGAGCAAATGGGCAGCCGAGTCGCTCGCCTACGTGCTTCTCTCGGCCATCGGGCTGACGTACCTGTCCATGTTCGAAGAGACATTGAAGGTGAACGCGGCCGGCTTCTCGCTGGCGGTGTGCGTGATCCTGTCGATGTCGTTCGGCATCACCTGCATCCTCGCCTGGGCGCGGCGCGAGCGACCCTGGATCACGACTTATTTCAGGCCCGTGTTCTTCGCGATGTACGTCACGTCGGGCGCGTTGCATCCCATTTGGGACCTGCCCGAGTCCGTCACGAACCTGCTTGCCTACAATCCGATGGACCAGGTGCTGGAGTTGCTCCGGCAAAGCCTGTTGTTCCACTATGTTTCTCCGCTGCCCATCTCGGAGTCTTACCTGCTGCTCTGGGCCTTCGGCACCCTGGCACTGGGCATGTACCTCGTGCTGAAGGATGCGGAGCGACTGAGATCGCGATGATCCTGATCGAGCATGTTTCAAAGAGCTTCACCGTGAATGGCGTCGTGCGGCCCGTCCTCAAGGACGTCAACCTCCGGTTCCACCGCGAGGACCGCATGGCGCTGTTCGGCCGGAACGGGGCGGGCAAGTCGACGTTGATGCAGTTGATTGCCGGCGTCGACGCGCCCACCACCGGCACCATCCGACGCGAGTGCCTGGTGTCGTGGCCGCTCGGTCTCGTCGGTGGCGCGCTGCCCGCGCTGTCGGGCCGCGAGAACTGCGAGTACGTGGCGCGCATTCACGGCGAGCGCGACATCCCCGCGCTGTTGCACGCCGTCGCGGCCTTCGCCGAACTCGGCCCGAAGTTCGACGATCCCATCCAAACCTACTCGTCGGGCATGCGTGCCCGCCTGAACTTCGCGCTGTCGATTGCGTTCGAATTCGACGTCTACCTGATCGACGAGATCACGTCGGTGGGTGATGCGCAGTTCGCCAAGAAGGCACGTGCCGAATTCGAGCGACTCGCCGGCCGTTCGGGCCTCATCATGGTGACCCACGACACCGAGACCGCCCGCCGCTTCTGCACGCGCGGCGCGGTGATCAGCGACGGCCGGATCGTCGAGTACGACTCGATGGACGAGGCGATCGACGTCTACCAGAATTCATGAAATCGACTCTCAAACGGCCGGCCTGGGCCAGCCTGCCCAACATCGCGTTCGTCCTCGCGATCATCGTCGCCTACCTCGGATTGGCCGGCATGGCCCCGCCGTATCCGTCGGAGACGGTCATGGTCATGCAGGAGGGCTACAAGGAAACCGTCATGCCGGATCTCGCGTCCACCGGCCTGCTCGCGGGGCTCACGGAGAAATCGAACCTGCGCGTGCTCAAGCAGCTCATCTTCGCCGGCGAGACGTTCCAGGAAGTCGACCGGCAGACGGGCTTCGTCGCGTACTTTCGTGAACACGGGAATCCGTTCGAGCAATGGCTGGCCGGACAGACCGATCCGGCGCGCCGGCGGCAGTTGCTCGAGCACGTCGTGGACGCGCGCGTGGACGATCGCGCCGGCCTTCTCGTCATGACCGTGCGCGCGCATGATCCGGCTGTCGCGCAGCAGATCTCGCGCAGCATCGTCTCGATTTCGCAGCATCGGGTCAACGAACTCGCGCAACTGGCCGCGCTCGACCAGATGGGATTTCTCGAGCACGAGGCCAAGCGACTTCTCGGCGCCGACCAGGACGTGCAGCGACGCCTCGTCGAGTTCCAGAACCGGACGGGCCTGACGGCCGCGGAGATCGGCATCGCCGCGCCGCAGATCAGCGTAGGCGGTCTCGGCGGCGGCGCGGGCGGCGGAGGCGGCGGTGCTGGCGGCGCCGCACCGGACCCCCTCCTTGCCTGGCAACAGCGGGTGGGTGACCTGAAGGTGAGCCGGCAGACACTCAAGCAGTTCCTGCGTGGCGACGCGCCGGAGATCCAATCCCTGGATGCCGAGATCGCCGCCGTGCAGGGGCAGATCGACCAGCGCAAGAACGAACTGCTGGCGCGCAAGGGCTCTGGCCAGGGCGGCACCTCGGTGGGCGAAGCGCGGCTGGAGTTCGCCGGCCTCCTGGCCGAGGCCCAGCTCAGCCGCGAGCTGTACCTGGGAGCGCTCCGCTCGATCGCGCAGGCGCGCTCCGATGCGTCGCGTACGCTCAAGCGGGTCGACCTGGTGGAAGCACCGACCCTGCCCACGGAGTCGAATCGCGCCGGCGGCTGGATGGATTTGTTCGCGGCGATCGCCATCGGCGCATTGGTGCGGGTTCTGATTGGTTTGACGAGGCGGTATGTCGATTCCCACAATGATTGAAGGCCGGACCGCGACGGCGCGATGGCTGCTTGCGGCCGTGTTGGCGGTGGCCGCAATGCTCGCAACCAGACCAGCGCAGGCGCAGTTCCTGCCGAGCGGCGCGCTCCCTCTGATGCCGCAACGGCCGGCCTCCGCGCCGACCTACAACTCGGCGATTCCGGAGAGTGGCGCCGCCAGCGACGCTGCCGCCGCGCAGGGCTATGCGCCTGGCACGCTCGGTTCGACCCTCGGCGGCAATCCCGCCACCGGCGCACCTTTCACCGACGACCGGCCGCCGCCAAACGCGCAGGTGCCGCCGTTGCTGCCCTTCGGCGCACGCCTGTTCGCGCAGGTCGGCAACTTCGCCGTGCTGCCGCTGTCCGACGGCCAGCACGTGATCGCGCCCGGCGACGATGTGCGCGTGATGCTGTGGGGCGGCTACAGCTTCGACGCCGTGTTGAAGGTGCAGAAGGACGGCACGATCTTCCTGCCATTCGCGGGCATCGTGCGCCTCGCGGGCGCGCGCGAGGCCGAGCTGCCCGAGGTGTTGCGGCGCAAGCTCGCGGGCGTGTTCACCTCGAACGTGCAGTCGTCGGCCACGCTCGCTTCGGCGAACCCCGTGCGCGTGACGGTCACCGGCTATGCCGGGCTGCCGGGCATCTACGAAGGCTATCCCGGCGAGGGTGTGTTCGCATTCCTCAAGCGCGCCGGCGGCGTCGACTTGCGCCAGGGGGCGTTCACGGACGTGCAGGTCATCCGCGGTGGCCAGGTCGCCGCGCACATCGATCTGTACGACTTGCTCGCCAGTGGCCGCGAACCGTCGCTTTTCCTGCAGTCCGGCGACGTGTTGCACGTGAGCCTGCGCGGTCCGACGGTGACGTTGCACGGCGCGGTCAACGTCGAGGCGGAATTCGAGCTCGGCAATGGGCGCGGCACGCTCGGTGACGTCGTGGCGTTGGCGGGCCTGCGTTCCAGCGCCAGCCAAGTGCGCATCTCGCGCAACGTGCGGGGCCACACCACGGCCGTGCTGGTGGCGCTGGACGACGCCTGGAAGCAGCAGCCGCTCCAGCCGGGCGACGACGTCGAGTTCTTGCAGGACGAGCGGGCCGACTCCATCTACGTGCAGGTGCGGGGAGAGCATGACGGTGCCTCGCAGCTCGTGCTGCCGCGCGGCGCGACTCTCGGCGACGCCTTGCGTCTCGTCAAGGCCAACGAGTTCAGCCTGCCCGCGGACGCCTACGTCGAGCGCGAGGAGATCCGTCAGGCGCAGATCGCCTACAAGACCGTGGCCGCGCGCCAGATCGAGCAGACCATTCTGGGCGCGCGTTCGCAGAGCGTCGAAGAGGCGCAGCTGCGCAAGGCCGAGGCCGACCTGTTGCTCGACTGGGTGCATCGGCTTGCGCGCTACGACGTCCGCGGCGCGCTGGTCTCCAGCAACCTGGGTCGCGACCAGATCTACCTGAAGAACGGCGACGTGGTGGAAATTCCCTCGCGGCGCTCGCCGGTGTACGTTGTCGGCAGTGTGTTCGCCCCCGTCGCCTCGCAGGTGGCGCCGGGCGCCGATGTCCGCCACTACCTCAAGCTGGCCGGCGTCGACCCGGCCAGCAGCGACGCGACGCCGCTGCAGTACATCATCCAGCACCCCAGCGGCATCGTGGTGCCCGGTGCCACGCTCGACACGGTTCCCGGCCCCGGCGACCAGATCTTCGTCCTGCCGCAGGTGGATCGAAAGAGGCTGCAGGGCATCAAGGACGTCATCCAGATGATCTACCAGATCGCGGTGAGTGCCGCGATCGCGTTCGGGCGCTGAAGTCCCTCAAGAATCGTGAGCATGAAACCAGATCTCGCCGAAACGCTGGAGCAGCACCGACTCTGGCTCGAATCGGGGCGCAAGGAAGGCCGGCAGGCCCGCCTGGACAATCGCGACCTGTCGCAGGTCGACTTGTCCGGAGCCATTCTCAACAAGGCCTCGCTGCGCGGCACGCGCCTGATCCGCGCCCGGCTGGCTGGGTGCCGGTTCGAGGATGCCGACCTGTCCGGCGCCGACCTGTCCTACGCGGACCTGCAGGCCGCCAGTTTCGACGGTGCGCGCATGGCCGACGCGGTGCTGGACGGCGCGCGGCTGGACGACGCGACCTTGCGGCGCGTGCACCTGCAGCGCGGCTCGATGCTGCACCTGGTCGCACCCCGAACCAGCTGGTCCCAGGCCGACCTGCGCGGCGCCGACTTCTCGCAGGCGCGCTGTGCCGAGTCGAACTTCGACGCGGCCAGCCTGATGAACTGCAAGTTCGATTCCGCGCAGCTCGACGGGTCGTCGATGCGCCGGTGCCAGGTGCACCGGCTGTCCATGCGCAATGCGAGCGCCCGCGGCCTCGACCTGGCACGCAGCCAGATCGCCTACAGCCGCTTCGGGCGCGCCGACATGGCGGGCGCGCGCCTTGACGAGGCCCGGGTGCAATCGTCGATGTTCCGCGAGACCAACCTCGGCGGGGCGTCGATGGCCGGCACGCGCTTCATCGGCGGCACGTTCAAGGGCGCTACGCTGGCGGGCATCGACCTGGAGCTGGCCACCTTCGACGGCGCACGAGGTGACGCCGGTGTGCTGCCGGACGAGAATGCCGACTCCGACGTGCCGGTGCGCCAGGCCATGGGCTCCGGACGCGTGCTCGTGGCTCGCGTGAAGCGGTTGCAGAAGGCCAGCGTCGCGGTGGCCGCGTTGTGCCTGCTCGCCGGCCTGCTGTGCGCGGCCTGGGACGGCATGCTGCTGTGGCGGCACCCTGAGAGCAGCGGTTTCGGCGTGCACTATGGCGCGTTCTTCATCGCGGCCGCGTTGCTGGTGGTCGTCTATTTCCTGCTGCTGCGAACGGGTTTCTCCACGACAGTGCAACTGATCGACCTGCACGAACGCGTGGCGCGCGACGCCACCCCCATCGATGCCGACGACGAGGAGCTGCCCGTGCCGCCGCTGCCCGGATCGCCGCCGAAGCTTCCGTGATCAAGCCATGACCGCAGTTCCCAAGAAACGCATCGCTGTCCTCGTCTCCAATCCGTGCACGAGCGACGCGCGCGTCATCAAGATGGTGGAGGTCGCGCGCGCGGCCGGCTACGAGGTTCATGTCTTCGCCACGACCGGCGCGAACGCGAAGCCATGGGAGGTCGTCGATGGCGTCACCTATCACCGGCTGGACTGGAAGCCCTCCCAGATGCTGGCCAGGCGCGGCTTGCTCGGCTTGTTCGTCCGGATCGCGCGTACACCCGTGACGCTGTTCGCCAAGACCCTGGTGCCGTATGTGAAGTACGGCCTGTTCCGCGAGGTCTTCGAGGCATCCGTGGTAGCCGTGCGGCCCGATCTCATCCATGCCCACGACCTGATCACGCTGCCCGCGGCCGTCGCGGTCGCCGACATCGTCGGGGCCAAGGTGGTGTACGACGCGCACGAGCTGGAAGTGCATCGCAACCCGCCGCTGCCGCTGCACATGAAGTGGTGGGTTGGCCGCGTGGAGCGCAAGTACGCGCGCCGCGCGCATGCCGTCAACACGGTCGGACGCAAGGTGGGCGAAGTGCTGGCAAAGCACATCGGCCGCAAGGACGTCAACATCGTCTACAACGCGCCCCTGCTGGAGGCCAGCCCGGCCAACGTGCGGGTCGACCTTCAACTGCGTCCCGAACAGCCGCTGATTCTGTACGTGGGCAAGGTCACCATCGGCCGCGGCGTCGGCGACATTCTTGAACTGCTGCCAGGGCTGCCCGGCGTCTTCTTCGCCACGGTCGGGCCGAGCGATCCCGCCACGCGCCGGCTGCTGCTCCAGCGCGCACTGGCGCTGGGCGTGGGCGGACGCTTCCGGACGCTGCCGCCGGTGCCGCACGAACAGGTCACGTCGTACATCACGGGCGCCGACCTCGGCTTGATCTCGGTCGAGCCTGTCACGTTGTCGTACCGCTATTGCATGCCCAACAAGCTGTTCGAGCTGTCGTTCGCCAACGTGCCGATCCTCTCGAACGTGCTCGACGAGATCGTCGAATTCCTGCAAGAACACGGTAACGGCGAGGCGATCGACTTCGAGAACAAGCGTGAGCTGTCTTACGTGATCTACCGCATGGTGAGCGACAACCAGCGCTACCGCATGGACGACGAGCGCCGTGAGCGCCTCGCGCTCGATTACTCGTGGGCCACGCAGGCGCAGAAGATCCTGCGCATCTACGCCGGCGCGCTTGGCTAGGCCTCCCATCACTTCCAGTTTCGCGATGCTGTATTCAGACACCGAGCGCGCCATCATGGCGCGTGCCGCACAGGCGAACATGCGCATCGATATCGTCACCGAGCCCTTCGAGGCGATCGCCGGCGATTTCGGCTTGCGCCTGGACAACTCCCGCCGTGTGCTGGACCTTGGGCCCGGCCAGTGCGACCTGCTCGACATCGCACGCCGCTCTGGCGCCGAGACAATGGGCATCGACAACGACCCGGCGGTTTGCGAGCTGGGCCGCCTGCGTGGGCATTCGATGCGGCTGGGCGACCTTCGCAAGGGCGTGGTGCCAGAGGACGGCGTGTTCGACGGCATCTTCTGCCGCGGCTCGATCAACCTCTTCTGGTTCCAGAACTCGCCGGATGCCGCCCGCGCCTTCCTCGAGAGCTTGGTCGCCGCGCTCAAGCCGGATGGTTGGCTGTGGATCGTGCCGTGGAACAAGCCTGTGAAGGAAGAGGGTGCCGATGCGATCTGGTCGCTGATGGACGAGTGGCGCGCCGCCAACGGCGTGCAGCTGATCAAGCCTGTCGAGGGCCATCTGCGAAAGTACAGCCTGCGCTACAACATTCCGCGCACGCAGATCTGGACGCGCGGGCTCGAGGCGCACGCGCGAGCGCCGGGCGGGCTGTTGTCCGGCCTGGCCCGATGGGTTTGAGGCGAGTCGGGCTTCCGGACAGCGTCGACGTGACAATGGCTGTGCGGCAATGAAGGCCGACAATGACGATCAGGGGAAGGTGTCATGGATCTGTGCATGAAAGGTCGGGCGCATGCGCGCTCGTATCGCGACCTCATCGTGGCACTGCGCGACGTCGGCGTGCCGTCGCTGACCCACGCCGCCGCCATTGCGCTGCCCAAGAACAGCGAATATCTCGCCATCCGCCACGATGTCGACCATCGTCTCGACCGCGCGCTGAAGATGGCGCGCATCGAGCGCGAGGAGGGCGTCCGCGCCACCTACTACCTGCTGCCGCCCGGCGACTACGACTCCACCAGCAACTACTACGGCCGCATCATCGACGGGCAGATCTACGCCAGCGCCGAACTTGCCGAAGGGGCAATGGAACTGCAGTCGCTCGGACACGAGGTGGGGCTGCACAACGATTTCCTGCAGCTCAGCACGTTGCTGCGGCGACCTGTCGGCACGCTGATCCGCGAAGAGGTGGCCTACTTCGCGAGCATCGGCATCCCCGTCGTCGGCAGCGCCTCGCATGGCTCGGCCTTTGCTCGTACGCACGGATTCACGAACTACGAGATCTTTGCCGAGACCAAGGAGAAGCGCCAGGCCCGCACCATCGACCTCGGCAAGCATGGCTCATTCGAGCTCTTTTCGATCCCGATGGTCGAGACCGGCCTGAAGTACGAGGCCTACTGGCTGCCGCGCCAGATCTACATCTCGGACACCGGCTCGGTGCTGACCGCCGGCTATCACCGGACCCAGGATGCCTCGCTGAGTTGGCTGCTCGACAACATCGGCGGCGCCCGCCGCATCGCGGCGCTCGTGCACGCCGACTGGTGGGACGACGCTCCCGAGCACCCCGAACTCGGGGCCGTGCTGGCCGCGCGCCAGCCGGCTCTGCCCGTCGCTGTGGTGGCCGCGGCGGCCGCGTCCGCCGAGACGGTTCCAGCACCGGACCTGACCCCGACACCGGTGATCGACCTGCCGACCGCTGCAGAGGAAGAAGCAGAGGCGGAGGCAGAAGCGACTTTGTCGGTTGCGCTGGATCACGTCACGAGCGGCTTGCTTCATGTGGCGGCCTCGGCTCATTCCGACGCCGGGAGCGAGACGACGCCGGCCGACATCGCCACCGATCCGGTGTCGGAACACGAAGCTCCGGCCCTCCAGGAGCCCACTCCGGTGTCGCCTGTCGTCGCCACGGCGCCCGAGGACGAGAACCCGAGCCGCGCCACCCTCGGTGACTACGGCGGCTTCCTCGCCACGCTGCTCGCGCGTGGCGACGTCGAGTTCGTCACCTACGACGACCTGGCTTGGGAGGATGACTTCGACCACGTCAATTCGTTCCCGGGAGAATGGGAGCGTTGGAAGCGCCGCGTGCGCGCGGACAAGGACATGCAGAAGAAGGTGCACGTGCTGATCCAGCACGACACCGACAGCGGCCCGGCCGAGACGCTGGCGATGGCCCG
>FSXQ01000395.1_pt1 | contig 11490 bp, 14 predicted proteins | sample 1638011 | NCBI WGS metagenome assembly FSXQ01 (sample SAMEA3914789, study PRJEB12502) | metagenome | biome: forest; material: soil | place: Canada | collected 2011-07-03 | depth 0.3 m | reverse complement strand
CACGTTGAGCATCACCCGCGGCGCCAGGGCCGCGAAGCCGGTGCCGCGATCGGGCTCGATCGTGATCAGGCCGGCGATGCGCAGCGTGGTGTCGCCCAGTTCCAGCCCGTCACCCACCTTCAGCGACAACGCCGCGGCCAGCGACGGATCGATCCAGACGGTGCCGACGGCGGGCGCCTGCCTCAGCGCCTGCACCGGCGCCGTCTCGCCGAACTTCACGGCGATCGTGCCGCGCAGCGGGTAGGCCGCATCGACCGCCTTGACCGCCGCCAGCTTGGCCGCGCCGCCGTTCGCCGCGCCGGCGCGCGCCATGCTGGGAAAGTTGGCGGCCTGGCCCACGGCGAGCCCGCGCTCGAGCGCGGCCTGCGTGAACGCGGGCGGCAAGGGCTTGTCGGCCAGCACCACGGCGTCGCCGCCGAGCAGTTGCGCGGCGTCGCGCACGAGGCCCGAGCGCATGCGGTCGGCGAAGAAGCCCACGGCCGTCAATGCGCCCACCGCCAGCACCACCGCCCACAGCAGCAACTTCAGCTCCCCGGCGATGAAGTCGCGCCACACCTGGCGGCCGGCCAGCCGCCAGATCGAGACCTGGGGCCGCTTCACGTTGCTCATCGCTGCACTGTCGTTCGTCATGGGCTCAACGGTACACCGAAGCCGCGATGCCCGCGCCGCGCGCAAGCGCCGATTCGAGCTTCGCAATGTCCCCGACGGCCCGGATCCGGTCGTCAACGCCATTGAACGTGCTCACCAATCGCTTCGAACGGCGGCGCCGCGGGCCGGTGCTTCAATGATTGCATGGACACCCGTTACGCCCCCGTCTTCCTCTCCCATGGCTCCCCGATGACGGCGATCGAGCCGGGCGCCGCCGGCGCGTTCTGGCGCGACCTCGGGCACGCCATCGACGCCCGCGTCGCCGCTGGCGCGTGCGCGCCGACGGCCATCGTCGCGTTGTCCGCGCACACCCTGGCGCGGCGCCCCGCGACGCTGGCCGCGGCCCGGCACGAGGCCGTCCACGACTTCGGCGGTTTCCCGCGGGCGCTCTACGAGCTTCGCTACGACGTCGCCGGTGCGCCGCAACTCGCGCCCCACGTGGAGCAACTGCTGCAGTGGTCCGGCATCGAGGTCGATCACGCCGACTCGGGCGGTCTCGACCACGGCATCTGGACGCCGCTGCGCAGCATCCGCCCGCGCGCCGACATCCCCGTGCTGCCGGTGGCCTTTGCGCCGGACAAGACCCCCGAGCAATTGTTCGCGCTCGGGGCCGCGCTGCGCCCGCTGATCGACGAAGGCGTGTGGATCGTCGGCACCGGCTCGATCACGCACAACCTGCGGCTGGGCCTGCCGCGGCCGGGCAACGTGCCCGAGATCCCGGCCAGCGCCGCGTTCCGGGCCTGGTTCGCCGAGCGTTCCGCGCAGCGCGACTGGCCCGCGCTGTGGCACTACCGCGCGCTGGCGCCCGAGGCGGAGTACATGCACCCGACCGACGAACACCTGTTGCCCTGGTTCATCGCCGCAGGCGCGGGCGGCGAGGCCGATGCGCCCCTGCGCGTGCACGCCAGCGTCGCCGGCGGGCACCTGGGCATGGATGCGTACGCGTTCGGTTCGGACGCGCCTGCGCTGGCGGCCGACGTCCAGGCGGTCGCCGTCGCCGCTTGAGAAGGTTTCAGCTCGGCCGGGTACGATGGGAATTCCTTTCGCACCCGCTCCTGCCGCCTCTTCCATGCTGGGTATCGCCCCACTCGCTCGCTACGAGATCACCACGGCGCGCCTGCGTCTCGTTGCCGGCGATCCCGGCCTGGCACCGGCCGTCTGCGAATTCCAGCGCCGCAACCGCCAGCACTTCGCACCGTGGGACCCGCCGACGGCCGACTCGTTCTACTCGCTCGAGGCGCAGTCGCTGCGCGTCGCGCACGGCGTCACGGCGTTCCAGAACGACACCGCCTACCGCTACTGGCTCATCGACGCCTCGCGGGCTGGCGGCGCGCGCCTGCCGTCGTCCGACGTCGAAGTGATCGGCAGCCTGCACTTCAGCCAGGTCTCGCGCGGCGCGTTCCAGAGCGCGATGCTGGGCTATGCGCTCGACGAGGCGCACGTGGGCCAGGGCCTGATGAGCGAGGCGATCGCCGCCGGGCTCGAGGAGATGTTCTCGTCGCGCGTGAACCTGCACCGCGTGCAGGCGGCCTACCGGCCCGAGAACGCGCGCAGCGCCCGCGTGCTGGAACGGCTGGGCTTTGGCAAGGAAGGCGTGGCGCCCGAATACCTCTACATCGACGGCGCGTGGCGCGACCACGTCATCACGTCACGGCGCAATCCGGCGTTCGTGGCGCCGGACGGCTGGTAAGGCGGTCACGGTTCGTTGGCCGCGAACACCGAATCCAGTTCCTCGATCCACAACGCCTTGTCCTCCTCGTCCACGAACGCCCCCTCGAAGCTGTTGCGCAGCATCGTGTAGGCGTCCTGTGCCGTCAATTGTGGCAACGATTCGAACAATTGGACGAAGTTGTCATTCAGATAACCACCGAAGTAGGCCGGATCGTCCGAATTGATGGTCACGCACAATCCCGCGGCCAGCAGCTCGGGCACGTTGTGCCGGTGCAGGCCCTCGAACACGCGCAGCTTCACGTTGGACAGCGGACACACCGTGAGCGGCATGCGCTCGCGGGCCAGACGCGCGACGAGGTCCGGATCCTCGACACAGCGCACGCCGTGGTCGATGCGCTCCACGTGCAACACGTCCAGCGCCGCCCGGATGTAGGCCGGCGGCCCCTCCTCGCCCGCGTGCGCCACCAGGCGCAACCCCTGCGCCCGCGCGCGCGCGAACACGCGCTCGAACTTCTCGGGCGGGTGTCCCATCTCGCTCGAATCGAGGCCTACGCCGATGAACTTGTCGCGATAAGACAGTGCGGCCTCCAGCGTGGCGAGCGCGTCATCCTCGCTGAGGTGGCGCAGGAAGCACAGGATCAGGCGAACGCTCAGTCCGAGCTCGGCTTCGGCGCGTTTCGCCGCGCGATCGAGGCCGCGGATCACGACGCCCATGTCGATGCCGCGCGCCGTGTGCGTCTGCGGATCGAAGAAGATCTCCGTGTGCACCACGTTGTCGTGCGCAGCGCGCTTGAAGTACGCCCAGGCCATGGCGTCGAAGTCGCCCTCGGTGATCAGCACGCTGGCGCCGGCGTAGTACACGTCCAGGAACGTCTGCAGGTTCGTGAACGCATAGGCGGCGCGCAAGTCCTCGACGCTCGCGTAAGGCAGCGCGATCTGGTTGCGCTGCGCGAGCTCGAAGATCAGCTCGGGCTCCAGCGAACCTTCGATGTGGATATGCAACTCGGCCTTGGGCGCGTTGCGCAGCAGCGACAGCAGGTGCGCACGGGAGATGTGGGGGAAGTCGATGGGCAGGGTCATGGCCGGATTCCTGGGAGGACAGGGCTGACTTTAAGCGGTCGCGGCGCCTGTGGGGAGCACGATGCGCGCACTCGCAGCGCCGTCCGGCTATCCTTCATCGCTTTTGCGGGCCATTTCCTTGAACTTCGATCTCATGCACGGCATCGCCGGCCTGCTGGTGGGCGCCATCGTCGGCGTGACGGGCGTGGGCGGCGGCGCGCTGATGACGCCGATCCTGGTGTTGATGTTTGGCGTCGCCCCGACCACGGCCGTCGGCACCGACCTGCTCTACGCCTCGATCACCAAGATGTTCGGCACCGCGGTGCACCACCAGGCGGGCACCGTGGACTGGCAGATCGTGCGTCGCCTGGCCACCGGCAGCCTGCCGGCCGCGGCGCTGACGTTGGCGTGGATGCATTTCTCGAACGTCGGCCAGTTGCGCGGCGGCGTCATCACCTTCACGCTGGGCCTCGCGCTGATCGTCACCGCGCTGGGCATCCTGTTCAAGGAGCCGATCCATTCGCTGGGCACCCGCTTTCGCCTCGGCGACAGCGCCCGCTTCAAGGCGATGCAGCCGTCGCTGACGGTCGTGTGCGGCGTGCTGCTCGGTGCGATGGTGACGCTCACGTCCGTGGGCGCCGGCGCGTTGGGCACCGCGATGCTGGTGTACCTCTACCCGCTGCGCCTGTCCGCCGGCAAGCTGGTGGGCACCGACCTCGCGCACGCGATCCCGCTGACGCTGATCGCCGGCCTGGGCCACCTGACGATGGGCGACGTCGACCTGCACCTGATGCTCAACCTGCTCGCCGGATCGATTCCCGGCGTGCTGCTGGGATCATGGATCAGCACGCGCGCGCCGGTCGGCCTCTTGCGCACGGCGATCGCGTTCGTGCTGCTGTTCGTGGCCTGGAAGATGGTCAGCCGCTGACGCGACAGCTTGTTCAGGCGTGCGGATTGCGGCGCGCGATGCGGCTCAGCTTGGCTGCCGCCTTGGCGGCGATGCGGCGCTCCGCCATCGCGTCGCCGGGCTTGGCCACCTGCGTCCACTTCTTGCCGTCCGCGAGGTTGCCGTCGTAGAAGCACAGGTAGCCACCGGTCGCGCTGGCGAACGGGAGCAGCACCTCGCCGCTGACAGGACGCCCCAGGAAGTCGTTGCGGGCCCCCTCGACGACGTTGCGCGCGAACCAGCCGGGCAGCACGAAGTTGGATACCTTCACGCCGTCGATCTCGTACCAGTCGCCCGACACCGGGTCGCACAACTCGAACATGTAGAAGACGAGATGGCGATGGTCCTTCGGGTGCGCGCCCTGCACCAGCAGGTTGCTGAGCGGGTCGCCCACCAGCTCGATGGCCTCGTGCGACAGCGCCACCGTCCAGTCGTCGCCGCACTCCTTGCAGATGTCGAGGAACACGAAGCCGAACGGCACGTCGATGTTGTTCTTGTCGTGGTAGCCCTCGGCGCCCTTGATCGTCGCCGTGTCGTGCAGGTAGATCACCGCGTCGCCGCGCCGTCCCGGCAGCAGCGGCAGCGCGATCTTCTGGTCGTGCTCGCCGGCCACGCGCCCCGCGCCGTCGACGCGCAGGCGAGCGCCGAACTGCCAGTGCGGATAGAAGTCTTCCTCGAGCTGGCGGTTGATCGCCCGGACGGCGGTCTGGAGCTGGGCGTCGGTGACGACGCGGCTGCGATTGATGACCGAGATCAGCATGTACATCTCCCCAAGGTTGGCTCGTGGCGACGATTGTCGTGTTTCCCGATCCATCTCGCCAGATGCGTCGTCGGCGCAGCCCGCATACTGCCGGCGAGCCTCTATTTCGCCCATCGAGCCCATGGATTACACCGAAGTCCTGCAACAGATCCACCACGAGCTCCTTCCCGTCATCGGGCAAGGCGAGGTCGCGAGCTACATCCCCGAGCTGGCCAACGTGTCGCCGCATCACTTCGGCATGGCCGTGGTGGACACGCACGGCCAGGTGCACACCGTGGGCGACGCGCACGTGCCGTTCTCGATCCAGTCCATCTCCAAGCTGTTCACGCTGGTGATGGCCTTGCAGCTCGAAGGCGACCGCGTGTGGGATCGGGTGGGCCGGGAGCCTTCGGGCACGCCATTCAATTCGTTGATCCAGCTGGAGGCCGAAGGCGGCAAGCCGCGCAATCCGTTCATCAACCCCGGCGCCCTCGTGTGCACCGACATCCTGTGCACGCGTTATGCCGTGCCCGAGAACGCGGTCGTCGAGTTCCTGCGCCCGCTCAGCGGCAACAAGAACGTCCACTACAACCGCGCCGTGGCGTCCTCCGAACGCCGCACCTCGCACCGCAACGCCGCCATGGCCCACTTGATGAAGGCGTTCGGCAACCTGAACAACAACGTCGACGACGTGCTCGACGCCTACTGCCGCCACTGTGCGATCGAGATGAACTGCGTCGAGCTCGCGCGCGCCGTCACCTTTCTCGCGCACGGCGGCACGCACCCCACGGGCGGCGGCGCGGTGCTGGGGACCAGCCTGGCCAAGCGCCTCAACGCGCTGATGCTCACGTGCGGCACCTACGACGCGGCGGGCGACTTCGCGTTCCGCGTCGGCCTGCCCGCCAAGAGCGGCGTGGGCGGCGGCATCGTGGCCGTGATGCCCGGCGAATGCGGCATCTGCGTGTGGTCGCCGGCGCTCGAGCCCTCGGGCAACTCGCTCGCCGGGTCGCTGGCGCTGGAGCGGTTCACGACGTTGACCGGGCGGTCGATCTTCTGATCGAGATCATGCCCACGGGTCGATCAGGCGCAGGCCGCAGCCCTCGAAATCCTTGAGGTTGCGCGTCGCGAGTGCTGCGCCGTTGCGCAGCGCAATCGCGGCAATCTGGGCATCGAACTGCGAGATCGGGCGACCGGCACGGCGACGAGCCACGACGATCTCCGCGTAGTGCGCCACGGCTGACCCGTCGAAGGGCAGCACGCGACCGGCAAAGTCGTTCTCGAAGAGGCCGCGCATCGAGTCGTGCAGGCGTTGCTGGCGCTTGCCGTGCGGCAGCAACGCCACGCCGAGCAGCATTTCTGCCTGGGTGACGGCACTGACATGCAGATCGTCGTCGCGCTGGCGCGAGAACCAATCCAGTACGGCGGGTTCCGGAGTCGTTCTCAGGATTTCCGACAGGACGTTGGTATCGAGCAGGATCGTCATGCGTTGCGCGGCTTGCCGACCTTGCGCCCCGCGCTTCGCGCTCCAGGACGCGGCGCCGGCGTTGCGGCGGCAGTGGAGTAGTTCACCGCCGGCTCATGGATCTCGAGAGGCTCGCGAATCGCCTCTCTCGGCTCGATGGCCAGTTGCACGTCCCCGAGACCGTCGAATCGCTTTCTGATCCGCGCCACCAAGGTGCCAGCTGCAGGCGCCGGCTGCTGCAACGCAACGCGCAGGATCTGCCGAGCCTCCTCCTCCATGGAGCGGTTCTGGCTGGCAGCACGCAGCCGCAACTTCAGCTTCAGCGCGTCATCAAGATCCCGAATGGTCAGCGTGGCCACGATCGTCCCCTTCGAAAGATCGCATTGTAGTCAATGACAGCATTGCTGTCATCGAACCTTTCCGGACTCAGAAGCAGGTCACGATCGCATCCACGACGCCGTAGTCCTCGTCGACGATCGGCATCCAGCGCCACTTGTCGAACGTCGTGCAGGGATGCGAGATGCCCAGGCAGACGCGGTCGCCCACGTGCAGGTCATGTGCGCTGGGCGTCAGGCGCAGATAGGCATGCTGGTCGTTCAGCTTCTGGATGGCCCAGCCTTCGGGCGCGGGCTTGGACTCGCGGCTGGCGCGGGCGCAGGTCGCGAGCGGCACCGGCATGCCGAGGTCATACGAGATGTCGCGCTTGCCGACGGCCAGGATCGCGAAGCCGGGCTCGGGCAACGACTGCACCAGCGCCCACACCTCCAGCGCGGCACGCAGGCCTTGCGTGTCGCTGCAACCCAGGCGCTGGTTGACGGTGTGCACGAGGCGCTGGTAGTGGCCCTGGTCGTGCGTGACGTAGCAACCCGAGCGCAGCAGCCCGGCCACCGGGCGCGACAGCGCCACGCGCATGCGCGGCACCACCAGGTCGAACACGCCCGAGCCGCCGGCCGACACGATCACTTCATCGGCGCCGAACAGCCCTTCGGCGTCGCATTGCAGCGCGAGCCGCTCGACGCGGTCCATCAGGTCGTCGGCCGCGGGAACGTCGTCCTCGCTGCGGCCGGTATTGCCCAGGCCCTCGTAGCACTCGACGCCCACCAGCGTGACCGCGGTGCTCGCGTGCGCGCGCCGCGCCAGCGCGAGCGCACCGTCATGCGTGCGTACGCCGGTGCGCCCGCCCGCGACGCCCACTTCCAGCAGCACGTCGAATGGCTGGTCGGACGACACCGCCTCGATCAGCGCCAACTGGGCCAGCGAGTCGAGCAGGAAGATCACGCGCACGTCGGCATGCGTGTCGCGCAACGCGGCGATCGCGCCGAGGTCGGCGGCGTCCAGCACCTGGTTGGCGATGAGGATGTTGCGGGCGCCGGCCGCGAGGCCGGCCTGCATCTGCGTGACGGTGGCAAAGGTCAGCCCCCAGGCGCCGGCATCGAGCTGGCGCCGGAACAACTGCGGCGACATCGTCGTCTTGCCGTGCGGCGCGAAACGCACCCTGGCGTCGTCGGCGAAGCGCTGCATCCAGCCGACGTTGTGGGCCAGCGCGTCGCGCCGGATCAGCGCCAGCGGCAGCGGCAGGTCACCGGCCAGCACGTTCCAGCCCTGGGCCCCCACCCGTGACCGCGGCAGCGGCGCGGCGCCGTGCGGAAAGCCCTTGAACGTGGAATCGAGCAGGGGATCGAGGACGTCGGTCATGGACCGATTATCGATCCGCGCGGCGCGGATACCCCACGAAATGCCAACTTCTTCACGCCGCGGCGGGTTCCGAAGGCCGGATGGCCCTGGGCAACCGAGTCGCCCCGCATCCGTTCAACGCGGCCATTCGTACCTTGGCCACATGACCGCCTCTCGCCTGCCCCACCTCGCCGCCTGCACCGCCCTGCTTGCGCTCGCCTTCACGGCGCATGCGGCCGTCGTCACGGTGGTCGTCAACGGCGCCGACGGCCAGCCGGCGCCCAACGTCGTCGTGCAGCTGATGCCGGCCCATCCGGGCGTGGTCAAACTGTCGACGACGCCGGTCGTCATCGCACAGCGCGACATCCACTTCGTGCCCTACCTCACCGCCGTGCCGGTCGGCACGACGGTGCGCTTCTCGAACCAGGATCCGTTCGACCACCACCTGCGCTCCGAGCCAGGCGGCCCGTTCGGCAACATCGCGCCGGCCAAGGAGTTCGAGATGCGCCTGGCCGCCGCCAGCGGCGACAAGGTGGCGAGCACCGACCTCAAGTTCGACAAGGCGGGCGTGATCGTGCTCGGGTGCCACCTGCACAGCTCGATGCGCGGGTACCTGTTCGTCAGCGAGACGCCATTCGTGGCCGTGACCGACGCCAACGGCCGCGTCGTGATCGACGACGTGCCGGACGGGAGCGCCGACCTGCGCACCTGGAGCCCCGACCAGCTGACCGAGCAGACAGCCAGCCAGAAGCAGATCGGCGGCGTCGCGGTGAGCCTCGACACCACGCTCAATTTCACGCCGCCGAAGCCGCGCCGCCGCCGCAACTGATCCGACCGCCATCATTCCTTTTTCCGGAGCCCGCATGCCCATCGCCGCCTTTCACGACGACCTTTCGCGCCGACCGCGCGCCGGCCGCGCGACCATCACCGTCCTCGCCACAGCCGTCCTCGCGCTGGCGCAGGCGAGCGCGCACGCGCAGACCGACAAGCTGCTGCTCACCGGCGGCGTCACCAGCATCGACGGCGCCGCCGGCGGTGGCCTGACGCCGTGGGCCCTGATCGGCAGCAACGCCACCGAAGGCGAGGTAGGCGTCGCGGCCACGGCCACGGTGATCTCCACGCGCAACTACGCGATGCAGGTGCAGGGCGCGCTGGTGGCGTTCGACGACCGCTACGAACTGTCGATCGCGCGCCAGGATTTCTCCACCGGGGCCACCGGCCGCGCGCTGGGGCTGGCGGAGCTGCACCTGAAGATGGACGTCTTCGGCGCCAAGGTGCGCCTGCTCGGCGACGCGGTGCTCGACAGTGACAGCTGGGTGCCGCAGGTCGCCGCCGGCGTGGAGGCCAAGCAGACCGACGCCGGCGCCCTGAAGCCGACGCTGCAGGCGCACGGCGCGCACACCAACGGCTTCGACTACTACGTCTCGGCGACCAAGCTGTTCCTCGCGCAAGGCATCCTCGTCAACGGCACGCTGCGCGCGACCAAGGCCAACCAGAACGGGCTGCTCGGCTTCGGCGGCACGGATCATGACAAGTACCGCGTCGAGCCCGAGTTCTCCGTCGCCTGGCTCGCCAACCGCACACTGGCCTTCGGCGCCGAGTACCGCCGCAAGCCCGACAACCTGAATCCGTCGCTGCTCGGCGCCGGCCTGAAGGAAGACGATTGGTACGACGTGTTCATGGCCTGGGCGCCGACGAAGCACGTGTCGCTGACGGTCGCATACGTGCGGCTCGGCCGCATCGTGCCGGCCGTGGCGACGAAGAAGCAGGACGGCGGCTACGCGTCCGCGCAGTTCGCGTTCTGAACGCCCCTCATTCGCCCGAAGGAATCGCCATGAACAAGCTCCTCGTTCCCATCGCCGCGCTGTGGCTGCTGAGCGCCTCGCCCGCATACGCGCAATCCACCGCGCCGGCCGCCTCGGCGCCGACGGCCCCGGCCGACGACACGTTGTTCCGCGCCCTCGGCAGCCAGCCCGGCATCGCCCGCATCGTCGGCGACTTCGTGCCGCGTCTCGTGGCCGATCCGCGCACCGCCGAGTTCTTCAAGAAGACCAACCAGGATCACCTGAAGCTGATGCTGGCGCAGCAGTTCTGCGTCGTCTCCGGCGGCGACTGCGTCTACACCGGCATCCCGATGAAGCTGGCCCACCACGACATGGACATCTCCAAGGGCGACTTCAACGCCCTCGTGGAAGTACTGCAGGCCTCGATGGACGCGCAGGGTGTGCCGTTCTCGACGCAGAACCAGTTGCTGGCGCGGCTGGCACCGATGCATCGAGACATCGTCAACGTGCACTGACTTGCGGCACACTGGCGCGCATGCCCGCCGTCAAAGCCGCCAGCGCCGCCCTCGTCCCGACCCTGTTCAAGAGCGCCAAGGCCTTCGAGACCTGGCTGAAGAAGCATCACGCCGCGTCCGACGGCCTGTGGCTGCAGATCGCCAAGAAAGGTGCCGACGAACCCAGCGTCACTTATCTTGAGGCGATCGAGATCGCGCTGTGCTGGGGCTGGATCGACGGCCAGAAGAAGGGGCTCGACGACCAGCACTTCCTGCAGCGTTTCACGCCGCGACGCGCGAAGAGCATCTGGTCGAAGATCAACGTGGCCAAGGTCGCGGCCCTGATCGAGGCCGGCCGCATGCAGCCCGCGGGCCAGGCACAGATCGACGCTGCGAAGGCCGACGGCCGCTGGGAAGGCGCCTACGACGGCGCGCGCACCGCCACCATGCCGGACGACCTGCAAGCAGCGCTGGACGCGAATCCGAAGGCGAAGCAATTCTTCGCGACGGTCAACGCCAGCAATCGCTACGCGGTGCTGTGGCGGGTGCAGACGGCGGTGAAGCCGGAGACGCGCGCCAGGCGCATCGAGCAACTGGTGGAGATGCTCGCGCGCGGCGAGGTCGTCCACATATTCAAGCCGAAACCAAAGGCTTAGGACTCGGGCTCAGGCAAAGTCGTACTTGCCGCCCTTGTCGAGCGCGCGCTGGTACGCGGGACGCGCGTGCGCGCGCTTGAGCCAGTCCAGCAGGCGCGGCGTCGTCCCGGCGCTGAGACCGGCACGCTGGTTGGCGGCCTCGATCGGAAAGCTCATCTGGATGTCGGCCGCACTGAACTGCTCGCCGATGAACGCTTGGCGAAGAACGGCATCGGCGTGCTCTTGATGCGCATGAAGATCAGCTTCATCAGCAGCGGAGGCATCGCGCTGCCTTCGGCGAAGTGCAGCCAGTAGGTGTAGCGGCGGTAGTCGGCCGTGCCCCTGGCCGGGCGCAGGTCGGCGCTGGCGCCGTAGGTG
>FSXQ01001816.1_pt1 | contig 11497 bp, 8 predicted proteins | sample 1638011 | NCBI WGS metagenome assembly FSXQ01 (sample SAMEA3914789, study PRJEB12502) | metagenome | biome: forest; material: soil | place: Canada | collected 2011-07-03 | depth 0.3 m | reverse complement strand
TGACGAAGGCGCGGTCGATCTTGAGCGTGTCGAACGGGAAGCGGCGCAGGTAGGCGAGCGACGAGTAGCCGGTGCCGAAGTCGTCCAGCGCCACGCGCAGGCCCAGCGCGCGCAGCGCGTGCAGGCGTTGCAGCGCGCCGTCGACGTCGTCGATGAACACGGACTCGGTGATCTCCAGCTCGAGCCGGTACGGGTCGAGCGCGCTCGCCGCGAGCGCGTCGCGCACGCAGCCGATGAACTGGTCGTCGTGCAGTTGCGCGGGCGACACGTTCACCGAGATCGTGAGCCCCGGCAGCGACTGCGCCGCGACGCGGCAGCTCTCGCGCAGCACCCACATGCCGACCTCGCGGATGACGCCCGACTTCTCGGCGATCGGGATGAACTCCACCGGCGCGACGACACCCAGCTGCGGATGGCGCCAGCGCAGCAGCACCTCGGCGCCGACCACGCGCGACGACTCGATGTCCACCTTCGGCTGCCAATGCAGCTCCAGCTCGCCGCGCTCGATCGCGTGGCGCAGCTCCTGCTCGATCAGCACGCTGCGGCGATTGCGGTCGCCGAGGCCGGCCGAATAGGTCTCGTAGCGGCCGCGGCCGGCCTTCTTGGCGGCGTACAGCGCGATGTCGGCGTGCACCAGCAGGTCGTCGGCGCTGCCCTCGAAGCCGGCGCAGCGCGCGACGCCGATGCTGGCCGTGGCGCGCAGCGCGCGGCCGCCCACCTCCACCGGCTCTTCGAGCACCTCGATGAGCCGCTGCGACAGCGCGTCGACGTCGACGCCGCCCTCGGGATCGTCCAGCACCAGCAACGCGAACTCGTCGCCGCCGAGGCGCGCGATCAGGTCCTCGGGCCGCCGGCACGCGAGCAGGCGCGCGGCGACGGTCTGCAGCAGGCGGTCGCCGGCGGCGTGGCCCAGCGTGTCGTTGACCAGCTTGAAGTGGTCGAGATCCAGTGCCAGCAGCGCGACGAGCCGGCGCTGCGCGAGCGCGTTGCGCAGCGCGCCGTGCAGCGTGAATCGGTTGGCCAGGCCGGTCAGCGAATCGGTGTGCGCGAGGTGCTGCAGGCGCTCCTGCGCCATCACCTGCTCGGTGACGTCGGCGATCACGCCGCGCCAGCCCACGGCGCGGCCATCCTCGTCGACCAGCGGCTTGCCGTTCATCGACCAGTGGCGCGCGCCGTGCGCCGCGACGGCCGACAGGCGCAGCTCCTTGAACGGCCGCTCCGCGGACATCGCGGCGCGCAGCGGCTGCGCGTCGACGCCGATGCCGCCCAGCAGGTCGAGGAACGTGCGTGCGCGCAGCGTGGCGTCGTCCAGCGCGAGCAAGGCACCCAGCCGCGGCGAGTGGTGCGCGATGCTGCCGTCGAGGCCCGTTTCCCACAGCGCCTCGGCGGCGTTCTGCTCGAAGTCGTGCAGCAGCACGGCCATCATGCGTTCCTGCCGCTTGGCCTCGGCCTGCGACTGCAGCAGCGCCGTTCGGTTGCGCGACATCGCCACGGCGCCCAGGGCCACGATCACCGCGTAGATGGTCTGCAGCACGCCGACGGCCGCGAAGATGCGGTCGCCGGTGCGCCAGCACGCGATGACGCCCGACGACGCGAAGATCACCACGAACCACACCGCCGCCACCGGCAACGGGCTCAGCACGAACGCGCCGGCGGCGAGCATGCCGGTGACCATCGCCGTCACCAGCAGCTGCTGCGCCGGGCTGGCGTGCGCGAACCACAGGATGGGCAGCGCGGCCCACACCAGCGCGAGCAGGTTGGCATGGACGTTGGCGTGGCGGATGGCCGCCGGCGACGCCATCGTGCGCGGCCGGTCGCGGCCGCGCCACCAGCCCAGCAGGGCCACCACGCACAGTGCGTACAGCAGCACCAGCCAGGCGAGCATGCCCAGCGGCACGTCGTCGCGCCAGGCCCAGATGACCAGCGCGCCGTTGCCGAGGTTGGCGGTCATCGTGTACGGGGTGAGCCGGATGACCGAGTTGAGGTGCGCCGCGCGGATCTCCGCGGAATCGCGATCGCCCGCGCTGTACACGGCCATGAACCCCGAGCGCAGCCAGCGATCGGCGAGGCGGCGGGCGAAGGCGACGGCCGAATGCGCTGGCGACATGGAGGTGGGTGATGGGAGAAAGGAGCGGATGCGGGCGCCCGCAGTGCAAGGCGCGTCTTCGGTTATCGGCCGCGGGGAGCCCGACTGTTGTGCATTTTGTGCGTTCCCACCGGCCGCGTATTGCCCATTTCCACGATCGGGGGCCGGCATTGGCGAGCGCTCACCTTGCTGCAATGCAGCACATCCCTTCGCAACACACGCTTGACCGTCTCGCGCTAACCTGCGCGCCATGAGTTCCCTGCCCCGCCCGATCGTTGGCCTCGACGAGGCCCCCAGCCACTGGCACTGGCGCGGCCAGGCCCGCCCGCCGTTCGCCGTCGTGCCGCACGCCGGCCAGGAGTCCGTCTGGGACTATCCGCGCCCGCCGCGCCTCGAGGTCGACCCCCGCGAGGTCGTCATCCTGTGGGGCGGCCGCGAGATCGCCCGCAGCACGCGCGCCATCCGCGCGCTGGAGACGGCCCACCCGCCGAGCTTCTACATCCCGCGCGCCGACATCGCCGCCGGCGTGCTGGTGCCCGCCGAGGGCACGTCGCTGTGCGAATGGAAGGGCCCGGCGCGCTACTGGTCGCTGGTCGACGGCGATCGCCGGCTGGCGAAGGTGGCGTGGAGCTACCCCGATCCGCTGCCGGGGTCCGAACTGCTGGGCGACGGCGTGGCGTTCTATTGCCACGCGCTCGACTGCCGCGTGGGCGGCGTGGCCGTCACGCCGCAGCCGGGCGGGTTCTACGGCGGCTGGATCACGCCGGAGCTCACGGGGCCCTTCAAGGGCGAGCCGGGCAGCGAGGGCTGGTAACCCCGCCCGACCATTGAAAACGGGGCGCGAAGCCCCGTTTGAAGGTCACCAGCCGCCGTCGTCGCCGCCACCGCCGGAGGGCGAGAAGTTGTCGCCCCCACCGCCGCCGCCTCCGCCACCGCCGTCGCTCCAGTCGTTGCCGCCCTGGCCGAAGTCGAACGGGCGGTTCTCGAGGTCGGACGAGGCCTGGTTGTAGCCGGCGTCGCCGCCGCCGCCGTTCTGAGGGATGTAGTTGCCGCCGCCGTTGCCGTTGTTCTCGTCATGGCGGTTGCCTTCCGGCATGCGCTCCAGCAGCATGCCGCCCGCCACGCCGGCGCCCGCGGCCAGGCCGGTGCGCAGCAGGCCGCCGCCGGGGGACTGGCCGTACGCCGGGCCATAGCCGGGCCCGTAGCCCCCTTGCGCCGGGCCGTAGCCGGGCTGCGGCTGGCCGGGGTTCATGCCGTAGCCGCCGGCGCCCGCCATGTTGCTGGCGACGACGCGGCGCGACACGGCGCGGAAGATCAGGAACAGCACCAGCGCGATGCCGCCCACCCACACCCAGCCGGGAATGCCGCTGCTGGCGGCCTGCACGGGCACGGCCGGGGCCGGCACCTCGCGGGTGGTCGCCACCTGCGGCTGCGCCGGCGCGACGGCCACCGGCCCGGCCGCGGCGCGGTCGACTTCGCGCTCGAACTTGCGGAAGTTGTCGGGGTTCTTGTCGAACGTCAGGTTGGGGTCGAGCTCGCGCACGAGATGCGTCTCGCGCGCCGCGTCGCTGAACTTGCCTTCGTGCGCCAGGATCTCGGCGTAGAAGTAGTGCGCCCGCGCGTTGTCGGGCTTGGCTGCGATCACCTCCTTGATCATGGTCTCGGCCTTGGGCCAGTCGCCGGCGTTGACGGCCGACCGCACCTCGTTGGCCGTGGGCACCGTCTTGCCGGCGGACGCGGTCGCGTCGGCCGCCATCGCGGAGGCGGACATCAGGGCGGCGGCACAGGCGGCCACCAGCAACATCTTGCGTTTCATCGTGTGTCCTTTCAGACGGAAGGCCGCCGGCATCATGCTCTCTCGGAGCCGGCGCTGCCTTGATCAGGCATGTGAGGTCGACCCGGCAGTCGATCAAGAGGTTCCGCACCAGATTTCGCATGGTGCGACTGCCCGGGTTCCGGCAAGTCGCACGCCCGAGTCTGACGACACGGGATTTACATCGCTAGGGGTGGACGACGAATTGCCGCAGGAAGACGATGAACGAACGCCGGTTCGGCGGTTTGACACGCGAAAGGGAGCAACCATGGCCACCAGACACACCATCCCGGGCAGCGAACGCGAGGCGCTGGACGGCGCCAAGGCCGTAGGGCCTGCCCGAGCCGACGAGCGCATCGAGGTCACGCTGCGCCTGCGCGCGAAGACGCCGCTGGCGCACGCGCTGGGCGCCACCGGCGCCGGCGACGACACCCACCCCGGCCAGCGCAAGTACCTCACCCGCGAGCAGTTCGCGGCCAGCCACGGCGCCGACGCGGCCGACCTCACGGCCGTCGCGGCGTTCGCCAAGGCGCACGGCCTGGCGGTGCTGGAGTCGGACGCGGCGCGCCGCAGCGTCGTGCTGTCCGGCACCACGCAGTCCATGAACGACGCGTTCGGCGTCAACCTGCAGCAGTACGAGCACGCGGGCGGCACCTACCGCGGCCGCACCGGCTCACTGAGCGTGCCGGGCGATCTCGCGGGCGTCGTCGAAGGCGTGTTCGGCCTGGACGACCGCCCCGCCGCCGACCCGCACTTCCAGCGCTACCAACCGGTGCTGGGCCTGCGCGCGGTCGCCGCGAAGTCGTTCACGCCGCCGGCGCTCGCCAAGCTGTACGACTTCCCCACCGACGTCGACGGCAGCGGCCAGTGCATCGGCATCATCGAGCTGGGCGGCGGCTTCAAGCCGGCCGACCTGAAGACCTACTTCGCGGGGCTGGGCGTCGCCAATCCGACCGTCAAGGCCGTGCTGGTCGACCACGCGAAGAACCATCCCACCAACGCCAACTCGGCCGACGGCGAAGTGATGCTGGACATCGAGGTGGCCGGCGCCGTCGCGCCCAAGGCGAGCATCGCCGTCTACTTCGCGCCCAACACGACGCAGGGCTTCCTGGACGCCATCACCACGGCCGTCCACGACAGCGTGAACAAGCCGTCGGTCATCTCGATCAGCTGGGGCTCGGCCGAGAAGAACTGGACCACGCAGGCCATGACGCAGTACGACCAGGCGTTCCAGGCCGCGGCCGCGATGGGCGTCACCATCTGCGTGGCCTCGGGCGACACGGGCTCGTCCGACAGCGTCAGCGACGGCAAGCCGCACGTCGACTTCCCCGCGTCCAGCCCCAACGTGCTGGCCTGCGGTGGCACCAAGCTGCTCGCCAGCAGCGCCACGGCGATCTCGTCGGAGGTCGTGTGGAACGAAGGCGCCACCACCAGCGCCACCGGCGGCGGGGTCAGCGGCTTCTTCGCGCTGCCGGCGTACCAGTCCCGGGCGGGCGTGCCCGTCAGCGCGGGCGCGGGCGGCAAGGCCGGCCGCGGCGTGCCCGACGTCGCCGGCGACGCCGACCCGTCCACCGGCTACGACGTGCGCGTGGACGGCCAGGACTTCGTCATCGGCGGCACCAGTGCCGTCGCGCCGCTGTGGGCGGGGCTGGTCGCGTTGATGAACCAGAAACTGGGCCATCCCGTGGGCTTCCTCAACCCGATGCTGTACGGCTCGCTGCAAGGCAAGGGCGTGACGCACGACGTCACCAGCGGCAACAACGGCAGCTACTCGGCGAAGGCGGGCTGGGATCCGTGCACGGGCTGGGGCTCGCCGGACGGCGCGAAGCTGTTGAAGGCGCTGGGCACCTGAGGCCTTTCTCCGGCCAGCGACGGTGGTGTCAGGTCTTGCGTCTTGCGCGCTGACGACCTGACCCGCAGGACGAAGGCCGCGCCGCGCAAGACGCAAGACCTGACACCGCCTTCCTCGAATGAAAAACGCCCCGGCCGCGCGAGCGACCGGGGCGTTGTCGTTGCGGCACCAGGCCGCAACGCGGTGCGTCAGAACTTGTAGCTGGCGCCCACGGCGATGGCACGACCCGTCGGGTCGGCATAGCGGCCGTCGTAGCCGACCTGGTTGCCGCCGACGATCTTCAGCGACAGCGGCGGGCGCTGGTTGAAGATGTTGATCAGGCCCAGCGTGAAGCGCAGGTCCTTCGAGAAGTCCCAGCGCGTCTGCCAGTCGGCGGTGGTGTACGACGACACCTTGCCGTTGTAGGCGATGCCGTCGCCCAGCGAGCCGTCCGCGTTGACCGCCACGATGTTGCCCGAGTCCGCCGTGTACGACTGGTCGTAGTAGCCCGACTTGTAGCTCACGGTCAGCGTGTTGGTCCAGTCGCCGGTCTTCAGGCCCAGGATCACGCGGAAGATGTCGCGGAAGACGACGTTGTTGTCGCCGCCGAAACGGCCCAGGTCGGTCTGCTTGCCGCCAGGCAGCTCGTAGTCGGCCTTGAGCATGTGCGTGCCGCTCAGGTCGGCCGAGACCTTGCCGATCGACGTGTTGGTGCTCAGGTTGACTTCCCAGTCCAGGCCCTGGTAGTTGGCGCTGCCGGCGTTGAACGGCTTCTGGATGAGAGCGACCGTCTGCGGGCCGGACGGGTCACGGTAAGGCACCACGAACAGGCTGCTCAGCGCCGCGGCGTTGGCGAACGCGTAGCCTTCGGGCATGCCCGACAGGATCTGGTTCTTCAGCTTGACGGCCCAGTAGTCGAGGCCGAACGAGATGCCCTTGGCCGGCTCGAGACGGCCGCCCAGGGTCCATTGCTTGGACGTCTCGGCCTTCAGGCCCGCGCTGCCGCTGGCCGGGTTGCCGGCGGAGATCAGGTCCCATTGCTCGGGATCGGTGCCGTTGGACACGCACACCGGCGTGTCCGGGAACGGGCAGGCGTAGGAGCCCGAGGTGTTGGTGCTGAAGGCCAGCGGCGCGGCGATCTGGTTGATCGACGGTGCCTTGAAGCCCGTGCCGAACGAGCCGCGCAGCAGCACCATGTCCGTCGGCTGCGAGCGGAAGCTCAGCTTGAACGTCGGGTGGCTGAAGCTGTTGCCTTCTTCCTGCGAGGGCAGCGGCTGCAGGTCGTTCGGGACCTGCGTGAACGGCTGGTCGTTCTTCACGCGCTCGTACTTGTCGAAGCGCGCCGAGACCGTGACGTCCGTCTTCTTGGCCAGGGGCAGCAGCAGCTCGGCGAACACGCCTTCGTTGGTGCGGCTGGCGGACATCGGAACGTAGCCGTAGAAGCCGCCGACCGCGTAGTCGGTCGCGTCGGCTTCGGCGGCGGTGCCATTGCCGAACTGCGCCATGGCGCTGGTGGCCTGGCTCATCTTCTGCTTCGTGACGTCCACGCCCAGGGCCAGCGACGACGTGCCGCCCGGCAGCTGGAACAGGTCGCGCGACGCGCGCAGGTTCAGCGCGTTCTGCGAGATCTTGGACTTCAGGAACGTGCCGTGCAGCTGCGCCGAGGCGAGGCTCTGGTTCGCGATCGGGATGATCGGGTCGTAGGCGCCCGTCTTGATCAGGTTCACGAACGTGTCGAAGTCGAGGTAGCCGCCGGCGAGCTTGTCCTGGTCCTGGTTCGACGAGAGCGTCAGGCTGGCGCTGTAGTCCCAGTCGAACGCGCTGCCCTCGGCGCCGAGCACGTAGTGGTGGGCGGTCGTTTCCCAGATGTCCGTGCGGCCGCCGGCGTCGAAGGAGCGATAGTGCAGGCTGGCGCCCCCGGCCTTGTCGCTGGCGCTCACATCCGGGTTGTTGACGACGTACTTCTGCCACAGGATGTCCAGCGGCTGGCCGGCCAGGTCCTGGTTGCCCAGGCCCATGGGCTGGGCCGACGGCGCGAAGGCGGCCGTCATGTCGTACTTGGACCACAGCGCCTCGGCGAACAGCGTGGTGTGATCGTTGACCTTGAAATGGTCGGTGATGAACACGCTGTCGCGCTTCGAGCTCGGGATGTCCTGGACCGTCGCCGCGTAGTTGGTGTAGCAGCGGACGCCGGAAATGAACACGACCGGATTGGGACCGCAATTGCCGTTGGCGGCGAGGTACGGGTTCAGGTGCGTGCCGCTGTCCAGGTAGATGTTGCCCGGCAGCGAATTGCTGGACGGCTGGTACAGCTCCGCCGCCTGCCCGTCGATCGTCACGGGGATCAGGCCGCCGCGTCGCGACGCCGCGCGCTGGCTGGCCATCAGCTTGTTCTGCACGTCATGGCTGTACGAGAGCAGGAGGTTGTTGCCGTCCTTGTCGAAGTCGCCGAAGCCCTTGCTGACGCCGGCGCTCCACTTGCCGCCGCCGTCCTGGGTGGGGTGGTTGCCCGTGAAGGAGACCTTGCCGTCCGTCTGGTTCTTCTTGGTGATGAAGTTGACGACGCCGGCGATGGCGTCGGAGCCGTACAGCGCCGACGCGCCGTCGGTCAGCACTTCGACGCGCTCGATGGCGTCGAGCGGCAGGCTCTCCAGATTGACGGAGCCGTCACCGCCCGAGGCGCCGAAGCCGCCGAACGGGGCGACGCGGCGGCCATTGAGCAGCACCAGCGTGTACTTCTGGTCGAGGGCGTGGATGGCGGCCGTCGTGGTGCCGTTGCCGTTGCCGTTGACCGAGCTGGAGGATTGCTGGAAGTTGCCGCCGGTCATCGCCGGCAGGGCCTGGATCAGTTCCGTGATCGACTGTGCGCCGGTCTTGTCGATGGCGTCGCGCGAGATGACGGTGACGGGCAGCGCGCCTTCGGATTCGACGCGGCGAATCGCGGAGCCGGTGATCTCGACGCGTTGGACACTGGTGGTGTCCTGCGCCCATGCGTTGGCAGCGGTGGCAAGGAGCAGCGCGGTGCAGATCTTGGTGCGGTGGAACATGGACTTCCTTCCTCGGGTGGAATTGGGACGTTTCTCATCCGTGCACCGCTGCGCAGTATCCTTTTGTTAAGGAATCATTACAGTCCGGCTGCACGGTGGCGCGATTGTGAGCACCGCATCAAGGAACATTCCTCGCGAAAACCCTGCTGTCTGTTTTTCGCCGCGCGAATTGCCTAGACAAGCTGTCTCCCGACCGCAAATCCGCACCAAATCCAACCCTCTTCGCCCCATCAGATCGCGCACTGCACCGGCTTGGCGTTCAGCTTCTCGACAAGCACCGACGGCTCGATTCCCACGAGGTAGCCGCGACGTCCGCCGTTGATCATGATGCGGGTCAACGACAGAACGGATTCCTGCACGTAGACCGGCACGTCCTTGCGGAATCCGAACGGCGACGTGCCTCCCACCAGGTAGCCGCTGTGGCGTTGCGCAACATCCGGCTTGCAAGGCTCGACCGACTTCACGCCGATGGCTCGTGCGAGATTCTTCGTTGACACCTGCCTGTCGCCATGCATCAGCACCACCAGCGGACGCGCCGCATCGTCCTGCATCACCAGGGTCTTGACGACCTCGTGCTCAGGCACCCCGAGCTGCGCCGCCGACTCGCCGGTGCCGCCGTGCTCGACGTAGTCGTACGGATGCTCGGTGAACGCGACGCCCTGCGCGCGCAGCCACTGGGTGGCGGGGGTTTCGCTGACGTGTGCGTGGGTCTTCTTGGCCATGGCGCGATTGTCGCGCGACACGCGCCGCACCACCCGCCGTCCTCCTGCGCGCACGACGCCACAGTCGTCGTTGCGCAATCATGTTTTATCGTTTTACAATAAGTTCTTGCCGACCCACGATCAACCCACGCCATGATCCCACTCCGCCGCGACGGCCTGCCGCCCGAGCTCCAACAGCGCCTGCGCCGGCTGGCCGCGATCGTTCGCTTCCTGATCGTCACCGGCGCCCTGCTGCTGCTCGGCACCTACGTCTGGATCTGGCTGGTGCCGGGGCACGCGCAGTCGCAGATCAAGGAAGCCGCGGCGGTCGACATCGACCACATGCCGCCCTACATGCAGGCACTGGGCGCGGCGTGGACGCTCGTGCCCATCGGCATCTGGCTGTTCGCGCTGCAGCAGCTGTGGCAGTTGTTCGGCGAGTACGCGCTGGGCAACGTGTTCAGCCGGCGCGCGCTCGAGAGCCTGCGCGGCTTCGCGCGCTGCGCGCTCGCCACCGCGTTCGCCGAGCCGGTCTACGGCGGCGTGCTGTCCGTCATCGTCACGTCCGACCGCAAGCCCGGCACGCGCGAGCTCAACCTGGCCTTCACCTCCAACGACTACACGATGCTGCTGATCGGCGCCGCGCTGCTGGCCATCGCCAGCGTGATGGCCGAGGCCGCGCGCGTGGCCGAGGACAACGCGGGCTTCGTCTGAAGCGGGCATCGCCATGACCATCGTCGTCAACCTCGACGTGATGCTCGCGCGCCGCAAGATGCGTTCGCGCGAGCTGGCCGAACGCGTCGGCATCACCGAGCAAAACATCTCGCTGTTGAAATCCGGCAAGGTGCGCGGCGTGCGCTTCGACACGCTGGCCGCCATCTGCGAGGTGCTGCAGTGCCAGCCCGGCGACATCCTCGAGTACCGCCCCGGCGAGGAGCCCGTCGATGAGTGACGCAGACGGCTGGGCCGGCGAGCGGCGACGCCGCTGGAGCGCCACGCGCATCGGCGCGGCGATCGCGCTGCATGCGCTGGTGCTGGTGTCGCTGAAGCTCGCGATCGATCGCGTCGAGCTGCCGAAGCACGGCGCCGAGCGCACGACGCTGCTGGTCGACGTGGCGCTGCACGTCGCGCCACCGCCGCCGGTCCGCGAGACGCACCCGCTGCCTCCAGCGCGCTCGGCCGTGCACGCGTCCGCGCGCGGGACGCCTGCGCCCGCCCCGGCGCACGCACCCGCACCGCCGCCCGTCGTGCCTGACGACGCTGCGCACGCCATCACGCTGCCCGCGCCGCCGCACGTCGAAACGCCCGCCGTCGCGGCCGCCACGCCGCCCGCGTCGCAACCCGATCTCTCGTTCCTGAACAACGCCGCCACGCGCCAGGCGATCCGCAACGTCGCGCGCGGCGACACGCTGTCCAGCCACGCCAACGCGCTCACGCACGAGGACTCCGGCAGCGAACTGCTGGCCGCCGACGGTTCGCACGTCGGCACCACGCGCAACCTGCCGCCGCCGCCTCCGGCTCAATTGCTGGCGCAGAACATCGCGGCGGCGCAGAAAGGCGACTGCATGAAGGGCGACTACCTGGGCGCCGGCATGGGCCTGCTCAGCACGCCGTTCCTGCTCGCGGCCGAGGCCATGGGCAAGTGCTCGCACAAGTAGGCGTCACGCGCGTCCCGCGGCGCGGTCGATCTCCAATTGCCGCAACACGTTGCGCTGCAGCTTGCCCGTGGCGGTCATCGGCAGCGCCTGCACGAACTCGATGTCCTTGGGCGTCTCGTACGGCGCGAGCCGGCTGCGCACCAATTGCTGCAGCTCCTCCACCAGCGCGGCGTCGGGCGCGACGCCCACCGCCGCGATGACGAACGCCTTCACCACCGCGCCGCGCTCGGCGTCGGGCTTGGGCACCACGGCCACCTGCGCGACGGCCGGATGGCGCGCGAGGCAGTCCTCGATCTCGGTGGGCCCGATGCGATAGCCCGACGACTTGAACTGGTCGTCGCTGCGGCCCTGGTACCAGAGG
>FSXQ01003364.1_pt1 | contig 11503 bp, 12 predicted proteins | sample 1638011 | NCBI WGS metagenome assembly FSXQ01 (sample SAMEA3914789, study PRJEB12502) | metagenome | biome: forest; material: soil | place: Canada | collected 2011-07-03 | depth 0.3 m | reverse complement strand
CGTGCGGTCGCGGAACGGGCTGTTGGTGCCGGGCGTGTTGAAGTCGCCGCGGTTGGCCCGGATCTGGTCGGCCGACTGCTCGTCCACGTAGGCCAGGCCGGCCTGCGCGAGCGCCTCGGCGGCGCGGTACATGAAGTCGAAATCGTCGCTGGCGAAGTACAGGTTGCTGCCGAGCGGCGACTCCCAGTCGAAGCCGAGCCAGCGCACGTTCTCCTCGATGCCGTCGACGTACTCCTGGTCTTCCTTCTCCGGGTTCGTGTCGTCGAAACGCAGGTGGCAGACGCCGCCGTAGTCGCGCGCCAGGCCGAAGTTCAGGCAGATGCTCTTGGCGTGGCCCACGTGCAGGTAGCCGTTCGGCTCGGGCGGGAAGCGCAGGCGCACGCGCGCCGCGTCGGGCACGCCCGCGGCATGATGCGCCGCATCGCCTGGGCCGCCGCCCCACTGTCGAAACGCGTACGTGCCCGCCTCGAGGTCGCGCTCGATGATGTTGCGCAGGAAATTGGCGGGCTTGACGGCGTCGTCGGCCGGCGCGGAGGCGGTGGGGGTCTTGGGCGTGTTCATGGCTGCCCGGATTCTAGTTGGGCGGGTTTGCCCTCGGTTGCCGGGGCCCCCTCTCAAGAGGGATAGCCCCGGCGGGCGCGGTTTTCCATACTCGCGCCTCGGCACGCCGGGAGGCTGGTGTGCTGCCCTTGAAGGAGATCACCATGCAGCACGCGATGACGATGAGTACGACGGCCCGCTGGATCGACACCGGCACGCAGGTGCTGATCGGCGCGACGGCGATCGTCGCCGCCTGCATCGCGTTGACGGGCGCCGGCATGCGCGGTCACGGCGAGGTGCCGCAGGGCCGCTTTCAAGTGGCGATGCAAGCGTACGAGGCGCAGCAGTGGCCGCAGGCCTATGCGCAGCTGTCGGCCGCCGCCGATGCCGGCGACCCGGCTGCAGCGCGCGTGGCCACGATGATGGCGCGCCAGGGGCCGTTGCTGTTCGGCCAGCATTTCGACGTCAGCGCCGAGCGCCTGCAGCGCTGGGACCAGGCGATGCGCGGACAACTGCCGCCGGTGGTCGCGGCGATCACATCCCGCGAAAAAGAGACGCATGAAGACGGCTCGCCACCAGCCGTTCAGGTCGCTCGCGCAAAGTAAGAAAGACCTTGCCCGAGTCGTCGCGCGTGGCCGTGGCGATCGCGTTGGCGCGCACGACGGTGCCGCGATGGATCTGCCAGAAGCGCTCCGCGCTCAGGCGTGGCAACAGCTCGCGCAGCGATATCCGGATCAGCGCCTCGCGCGTGGCGGTCACCACCCGCACGTACTTGTCGGCCGCCTCGAAGTAGATCACGTCGTCCACGGGAATCATGTGCAGCGTCGCGCCGATGCTGGCTTGCAGGATCGTCAGCGGCGCCTGCGCCTGCGCCGTTTCGGGCGGGGCGCCCAGCAGCGTGCGCAGCCGCCCCAGCAGGGCCGCGTCGCCGGGGGCGGCGGACGATGCCGGCGCCTGCTGCGCCGCTGCGCGCAGCGCGATCATGTCCTTCAAGCGCGCGCAGCAGGCGGCGAGCCGGGCCGGTTGCACCGGTTTTTGCAGGTAGTCCACGGCGGCGCGCTCGAAGGCCTGCATCGCGTACTGGTCGTAGGCGGTGACGAAGACGATCAAAGGCAAGGCCGCGGCGTTCGCGGGCCATTCCTCGACGATCGCCTCGGCCGCCTCCAGTCCGCTGCGTCCGGGCATGCGGATGTCGAGGAACACGATGTCAGGACGTCCGTCCAGCGCGCGTTCGACCGCGTCGTCGCCATCGACGGCGCTGTCCAGCAACTGCAGCTCGGGCCAGGCGCGCGCGAGTTCGGCGCGCAAGGCCTGCGCGAGCAGCGGCTCGTCTTCGGCGATCAGGGCGGTGGTCATGGTCGGGTGTCTTTCAGGAAGGATGGCGCGTGCTGACCGGCAGGCGGATCTCGGCGCGCGTGCCGCCTTCGGCGCCCGCCGTGAGCGTGAAGCGGGCCGCGTCGCCGTGCAGCGTCTGCAGGCGCTCGCGGATCTGCGCGAGCCCGAAGCCCGAGCCCGCCGCCATGGGCTCGCGTGCGCGCGCCGCCGCGGCGGCCTCGAGGCCGCGACCGGTGTCGATCACGCAGAGAACGAGCGTGGCGCCGTCGAGCGACGCGCTGACGTGCAGCTCGCCCGGGCCGCGCTGGGGTTCGAGACCGTGCTTGATCGCGTTCTCCACCAGTGGCTGGAGCAGCAGCGGAGGAACGGCGATGGAGCCGAGGTCCGGCGGCAAGGTGGTGCCAACGCGCAGCCGGTCGCCCATGCGCACCTGCATCAGCGCCAGGTAGTCGGCGATGCGCGCGAACTCGTCGGCCAGCGGATGTTCGGCCTGCCGGCTGGCATTGAGCGTGGCGCGCAGGAAGGCGATCAGGTGGTCCAGCATGTCCTGCGCGCGCTGCGGATCGGCGGCGATCAGCGCCCGCAGGTTGGCCAGCGTGTTGAACAGCATGTGCGGCTCGAGCTGCGACTGCAGCAGGCTCAGGCGCGAGAGCGTGGCCTCGTGCGCGGCGGCGGCGGCCTGGGCGCGGTCCGTGCGCGCCTGGCCGCGCATCCAGAACCAGCCGGTGACGAAGGCGCAGAACGTGGCTGTCGGGCCGAAGTCGCGCAGCAGCTCGCGCGGTTGGCGGAGGTAGCCGAGCCAACTCGAGTAGCCGAAGATCTCGTCGGAGATCGTGGTGCCCGCCACGTAGCCCAGCAGGCAGGCGACGACCACCAGCGCGATGCCGCGCCAGCCGGCGGGCCAGCCGCTGGCCCGGTTGGGCATCAACCGGCGGCCGCACTCGATGACCAGCCAGATCGACAGGCCGATGCACTGCGCAGACACGAGCGTGCGGCCGAAGTGTCCGCCGTTGATCGTGGAGATCAGGCCGGCGATCGCGACGTTGACCAGCGCCACCTGCACGCCGCGGCGCCACGGGTGTCCGGCGTCGAGCAGCGTGGCCGCCGCCGGCGGTGTGGCGAGGGCAGCGCTGCGCGGGAGGTCGGGCGGAAGGGTCACGTCGAGGGCAGGCATCGCGGGAGGAGTGTCGATTGTCAGGCCGCGATCCCGGCGTCGCGACCGCCGCGTGTCGACCAGATCTTGCGCGAGCGAGCGGCCAGCAGTCCGGCCGTGAAACCGTAGGCGATCGCCGCAGCGGCGGCCGCCGCGGGGTTGCCGGACAGCGACGGCTGGATCGCGAGTGCGACGTTGACGACGTAGCGCACCAGGAACACGCCCGTGAACAGCAACAGCGGCGCGACGCTGCCGCCGATACGGAAGCTGCCGTCGGCGTTGGCGCTGACGCGGCGTGGCAGGTCCAGTGAACGGTTGGACACGAAGCCGAGTGCGGCGCCCGCGGCCCAGCATGCGCCGGTGAGCAGTTCGCCGGCGCCGGCGAAGCCTTGCAGGGCGCCGACCAGCGAGGCCACGCCGACCACCGCGGGCACGATCCAGACTCGCGTCGCCGACATGTCTTGCGTGCGCGTCTGGCGCAGGCCGAGCAGCACGAGCACGGCGAACACGGCCCAGACCGAGGTGGGCGTATGGGTGAGGATTTCGGACAGCGAATTCATGGTGCGTTTCCTTTGATGGATGCGGGGACGGAATGCACGCATGGTCGCGGCCCTGTCCGGACGGCGCCAGCGACGAGCGACGGGACGACACCCCCGGTCGCCAGATGCGCTTGGCGAGGCGCCAATTGCGGCGGCACGCATGGCTGGACGTCGAGGTGGAAACCCGCAGGCCGTACGGCGATCGGGCCGCGAGTTGGGGAGAACCCTTGCGGGTGTTGGCTATCAGCCATCGATTCATCGTGAATTGCGGCGCATCGCACGATGAAACAGAGCGTTCTCTCGGCACGTCTCCCCGTGAAATACCCCCTGGCCCAGGCTAAAATACCGGGTTGGAAGGGGAGGCCGACAACGTGTACCCGCCGGTTTGCCGGCGAGTAGCGAAACGGACCTTGAGGTCACGCGGCCAAAGCCGCGGACAACACGAAAAACGGCTCCGCAACTCCGCGGTGACCGTCGGCGTCAGGGCTAGCCAATTGAGTTTTTCTTTCGTCATCGAGTCCTGGGCGGCGTGTGCGCCCGGCGTGGACACGCCACAGCGCTGGTCGCAGTGGGCGGCTGCGCCATGGCTGCCCGAGGGCGAGCCCCAGGTCGCGCTGGCGGCGGTGGCGCCGATGCTGCGTCGGCGCTTCGCGCCGCTGGGCCGGTTGGCCGCGCAGGCTGCCATCGATCTCGACGGGGGAGCGACGACGGCGCCCGCCGTCGATCTGCACGACAACCCCACGGTCTACGCATCGCGCTACGGCGAGACGGGTCGTTGCCTGGAACTGCTCGCCGACCAGGCGCGCGGCAACGCGCTGTCGCCCACGGCTTTCGGGTTGTCGGTGCACAACGCGATCGGCGCGATGATCGCGTTGACGCGCGGCGACCGCTGCAACTCGACGGCGATCGCCGCCGGTCGCGCGACGGCGGCGTCCGGCGTGGCCGAGGCGGTCGCGTTGCTGGACGACGGCGCGCGCAGCGCCAGCCTCATCGTCTACGACTCGCCCTTGGCGGCCGGCTATACCTGCTTCGAGGACGAGCCGTCCGCGCACTTCGCGTGGGCGTGGCGCCTGCGTCGTCCGCGTGCCGGCGAGCGCGCGTTGCATCTCGATTGGCAGGCCTCGAGCGCGAACGACGACACGGTGCTGTCGCATCTGCCCGCAAGCCTGCAGGCGCTCTGGTTCGGGCTGTCCGGCGCGCCCTCGCTGGCCCAGCAGATCGACGGCCGTCGCTGCCTGTGGAGTCGCGATGCCTGAGGCGGCCATTCTGTCGACGCAACAGCGCAGTTCGCTGGTCAACCGCTGGTGGCGCGTGATCGCCACCGGCTTCTCGTTCGCCGGCTTCGGCGTCGGCGGCCTGCTGCTGGGGGCGATCGTGTTCCCGCTGCTGCTGGTGATCGTGCGCCATCGCCGGCGCCGCTCGGCCCTCGCGCGCTGGACCCTCCATCACCTGTTCCGTTTCTTCGTCGCGATGATCTGCGGCCTGGGCCTGTGCAGCCTCGAAGTGCGCGGCCGCGAACGCCTGCATCGGCGCGGCCTGCTGATCCTCGCGAGCCATCCGTCGTTGATCGACGTGGTGTTCCTGATGTCGCTGGTGCGCGGCGCCGACTGCATCGTCAAGGCGGCCCTGCTGCGCAACCCTTTCACGCGCGGGCCGGTGCGTGCGGCGGGCTTCGTGTGCAACGATTCCGGCCCGGGCCTGATAGCCGACTGCGTGGCGTCCGTGCGCGCCGGCAACAACCTCATCGTTTTTCCCGAAGGCACGCGCACGCCGGCCGGCAGTGCGCTCGGCCGGCTCCAGCGCGGCGCCGCCAACCTGGCGGTGCGCGGCGAGCTGCCGATCACGCCGGTGCGCATCACCTGCTCGCAGCAGATGCTGGGCAAGAGCGACAAGTGGTGGCGCGTGCCGCGCCGCGCGGGACATTTCCTGATCGATGTCGGCGACGACATACCGGTCGACTCCCATCTGGCCGAAGCCGGCGCGCAAGCGCTGGCTGCACGCCGCCTCAACGAAGAACTGGCGCGCCACCTGGGCGCGGAGAGATCCCATGCAGCAGCTTGAGAACGACATCAAGGAACTCATCATTTCCTCATTGGCGCTGGAAGACATCACGCCCGCGGACATCGACGCCTCGGCGCCGTTGTTCGTCAGCGGCCTGGGCCTGGATTCGATCGACGCGCTCGAGCTGGGCCTGGCGCTGCAAAAGCGCTACGGCGTGAGCCTGTCGGCCGAGTCCGAGGAGGTGCGCGCCCATTTCGCGAGCGTGAAGACGCTGGCGCAATTCGTCGCCGCCCAGGGCAAGGCGCCTGAAGGCCTGAAGGCTTGACGCCGCCCGCACGCCACCGCATCGCCCTCCATTCAGACGGATTTCCATCATGAACAAAGACGATATCTTCGCCAAGATCGTCGACATCCTGCAGCGGACCTTCGACATCGAGCCGTCGCGCATCACCCGTGAGTCGCGCCTCGGCGAGGATCTGGACATCGACAGCATCGACGCCGTCGACCTCATCGTGCAGCTCAAGCCCCTGGTGGGCAAGCGCCTGCAGCCCGAGGCCTTCAAGTCGGTGCGCACGGTGCAGGACGTCGTCGACGCGCTGTACGGCCTCGTCCACGAAACCCCGCACGCATGATCCCTTCGATGGCCGAAGCCACGCCGGCCCCGACGATCGCCACCCCCCGCAAGACACCGCCGCTGCTGGCTGCCGTGCTGCTGGTGGTGAGCCTCGCGTATCCGGTGGTCGTGTACCTGGCGCTGGGCCATGTCAGCCCGCGCTGGATCGCGCTGCTGCTGGTGGCGCTCGCGCTGGCGCGCGCCTGGGTCACGCGCGAATCGTTCTGGCTGGGCGCCGCGGCGGCGACCACCGTGCTGGCCGTCGCGAGTCTTCTCGGCGACCGCTGGGGGCCGTTGAAGCTTTATCCGGCGCTCGTCAATCTGGTGATGTTCGGCCTGTTCGCGATGAGCCTGTGGCGCGGCCCGACCGTGGTCGAGCGGCTCGCGCGGATGCGCGAAACGAACTTCCCGCCGGCCGCGATCGCCTACACGCGACGCGTCACGCAGGTCTGGTGCGGCTTCTTCGTCGTCAACGGGTTGATCGCCGCGGCCACCGCGTTGTGGGCCAGCGCGGCCGTCTGGGCGCTGTACAACGGCCTGTTGTCGTATGTGGCGATGGGCGCGTTGATGGCCGGCGAATGGCTGGTGCGCCGACGCGTGCGCGGCCGCATCGCGGCCGCAGAGCTGGCGCGCACTGGCGACGGAGCCCTGCATGGTTGACGCAGCCGGCTGGCGCCCGTTGACCGCCTTGCCCCGCCGCACCGCGTCGCCCGCGAGCGCGGTGGCGTGGCGCGACGGCGCAGCGCTGTCGCAGGCCGACTTCTCCGCGCAGGTGGCGGCCTGGCGCGACCTTCTGGCGGCACAACCGGGCCTGCGCTGGGCCTTGTTCGTCGAGGACACCTTCGATTTCGCCACCGCGCTGTTCGGCGCCTGGCATGCCGGCAAGACCGTGATCGTGCCGGGCGACATGCAGGACGACACCGTCGCGCGGCTGCGCGGCGCCAGCGATGGCTTTCTCGGCGACCTGCCGGGCGCGCTCGCGCGTCCCGCACCCGGCACGCGCGCGGTCGAGTGGTCGCCACTGGATCGCGATGCGACGCAACTGATCGTCTACACCTCGGGCACCAACGGCGAGCCGCTGGCAATTCCCAAGCGGCTCGCGCAACTCGACGCCGAGGTGCACGCGCTGGAGACCCGCTTCGGCGCGCTGTGCGACAGCGGTCTCGCACCTGCGAACCTGGCGCCCGAGACGGTGGCGGCCGGCGACGCCGTGCAGGGGCTGGCCGGCTTAGCCGATGACAACGGGCCGCGGCCGCTGATCTGGGCGACCGTGACGCACCAGCACATCTACGGCCTGCTGTTCCGCGTGCTGTGGCCGTTGGCGGCCGGCCGGCCGTTCGCGGCCGAACGCCTCGTGTTCAACGAAGAGATCGCGCTGCGCATCGCCGGCCCGGCCGTGCTGGTGGCCAGCCCGGCGCATCTGCGTCGGCTGCCCGATGCGCTCGACTGGTCGAGCGCGCGCGCCGGCCTGCGCGGCGTGTTCTCGTCCGGCGGCCCGTTGCCGCCCGAGGCCGCGCAAAGCGCGCTGGCGTTGCTGGGCGTGGCGCCGGTGGAGGTCTACGGCAGTTCGGAGACGGGCGGCGTGGCCTGGCGCCAGCGCGCGCGTCATGGCGACACCTGGCAAGCGCTGCCCGGCATCGAGTTCCGCATCGCCGACGGCGAACTGTGCGTGCGCTCGCCGCACCTGCCCGACAGGGCGTGGTGGCACACCGCCGACCGCGCCACGCCGGCCGGCGACGGCATGGACGGCTTCGAACTGCACGGCCGTGCCGACCGCATCGTCAAGATCGAGGAAAAGCGCGTGTCGCTCACCGCGATGGAGCAGCGCCTGGCCGCCCACGGCGACGTGGCCGAGGCGCGCGTGCTGATGCTGGGCGAAGAGCGCCCGGACGTCGATGCGAGCGGGGCCGTCGTGGCCCACGCGGCGCGTCCCGCGGTCGTCGCCGCCCTGACTGAGGCCGGTCGCGCGAAGTTGCAGCGCATCGGCAAGCCGGCGCTGGTCGCCGAGTTGCGCGAGGCCTTGTTCGCCGCGGTCGATCGCGTGGCCTTGCCGCGCCGCTGGCGCTTCGTCGATGCGTTGCCGGTCAACGCGCAAGGCAAGAGCACCGAGGCGCTGCTGGGGGCGTTGTTCGCAGCGCCCGCCACGGCGCGACCGCACCGGCCGACGCCGAAGTGGCGCATCACCGAGCCGGCACACGCCCAGGCTTCGATCGCGCTCACGCCGGATCTGCTCGTCTTCGACGGCCACTTTCCGGGCGCTCCGATCCTGCCCGGGGTCGCGCAGGTCGACTGGGCGATCGCGTTCGCGCGCGAGCGCTTCGCGATGCCGCCGCGTTTCGTTCGCATGGAGGCCCTGAAATTTTCGCAACCGGCGCTTCCCGGGATGCATCTCGACATCGAGTGGCACTGGAGCGCCGCCACGGCCACGCTGCAGTTCGAATACCGTTCGACCGCGGGTCGCCATTCGAGCGGCCGCATCGTGTTCGCCGACGCGCAGGCCGCATGACGAGCGCCGTGTTCCGACCCGTGGCCGTGATCCCGGTCTACAACCACGGCGACGCCGTGGGCGCCGTCGCCGCCAACGTGCGCGCCGGCGGGCTGCATTGCATCCTCGTGGACGACGGCAGTTCCGCCGACTGCGCGGCGGTACTCGACGCGCTGGCGCAGGCGCACGACGTCACGCTGGTGCGCCTGGCGCTGAACCAGGGCAAGGGCGGCGCGATGATGGCCGGCCTGCGCGCGGCCGCGGCCGCCGGCTGGACGCACGCGCTGCAGATCGACGCCGATGGCCAGCACGACGCGCGCGACATCCCCGCGTTCCTGGCCCGCGCCGCCGCGCAGCCCGATGCGGTGATCTGCGGCGTGCCCATCTACGACGAGACGGTGCCGATGGGTCGCCTCATCGGCCGCTACGCGACGCACATCTGGGTGTGGATCAATTCGCTGTCGCTGGAGATCCGCGATTCGATGTGCGGCTTCCGCGTCTATCCGCTGGCGCCGGTCGTCAAGCTGTTCGACGAGGCCCGCCTGGGCCGGCGCATGGATTTCGATCCCGAGGTGCTGGTGCGCCTGCACTGGCGCGGCGTGGAGATCGTCAGCGTCCCTACGCGCGTCACGTACCCGCAGGACGGGCTGTCGCACTTCCGGCTCGGCCTGGACAACTGGCTCATCGCGAAGATGCACACGCGGCTCGCGTTCGGCATGCTGGCGCGTTCGCCGCTGCTGCTGTGGCGCAAGGTGACCCGTTGAGCGCCGCAGGGCCGCGGGCTTCGGGCACCGGTCTTCGGCACTGGTCGGCTATCGGCGAGGAGACCTTCGTCGGCGGCATGTGGCTCATGTACGTGCTGTTTCGCGTCGGCGGGCGTCTGCCGTTCCGCATCGTGCTGTATCCGGTGGTGCTCTGGTACTGGTTCGCCAACCGCGCGGCGCGCGAGGCATCGCTCGAATACCTGCAACGGCTGCAACAGGCCACCGGCGCGGTCGGCCACGCGCCGGGCCGGCGCGACACGATCCGCCACTTCCTGTCGTTCGCCGAGACCATCCTCGACAAGATGCTGGCCGTCGGTGGCCGCTATCGGCTGGACCGCATCCGCTTCGTCGGCCGCGAGGCGATCGACGCGATGGTGCGCGCGAAGCAGGGCGGCTTGCTCGTGACGGCCCACATGGGCTGCCTCGAGATGTGCCAGGCCTCGGGCGACGCCACGCCCGGACTGAAACTGACGGTGCTGGTGCACACGGTGCATGCGGAGCAGTTCAACCGGATGCTGGAGCGCCTGTCGCCGGGGCGCGGCATCTCGCTGCTGCAGGTCACCGAGATCTCGCCCGCCACCGCGGTGCTGCTGGCCGAACGCGTCGAGCGTGGCGAGTTCGTGGCGATCGCCGGCGATCGCGTGCCGATCGTGGCCGGCCGCGCGAGCGCGGTGCAGGTGCCGTTCCTCGGCCACGCCGCGCCGTTCCCCACCGGCGCCTACATGTTGGCGTCGCTGCTCAAGTGCCCGCTGTATTCGTTGGGCTGCATCCGCCAGGGCGATACGCACGAAGTCGTGTTCGAGGCGCTGGCCGAGCGCGTGGTGCTGCCGCGCGCGGATCGCCTGGGCGCCTGCGCGGTCTACGCCACCGCCTTCGCGCAGCGCATCGAGCGCCAGCTGGCGCGTGCGCCCTACGAGTGGTTCAATTTCTTTTCCTTCTGGAATCAACCCGGAGCGCTCGCCGCTCCTCCTACGCCCGCGCGCCATGACTGATTCCCGTTCCGTCACCTTCGATGGCAGCCGCCTCACGATCGAGGACGTCTGTCGCCTCGCGTCGCGCGAGGCCGGCGCCGAGCTGTCCGCCGACCCCGCGTTTCTAGCCCGCATTCGACGTGGGTCGGACTTCCTCGAGCGCCTGCTGCGCGAGGACGGCGTCGTCTACGGCGTCACCACCGGCTACGGTGATTCGTGCACCGTGGTGATCCCGCCCGAGCTGGTGGCCGAGCTGCCGCACCACCTGTTCGCGTACCACGGCGTGGGCCTGGGCCGCATGCTCGACGCGGCCGAGACGCGCGCCGTGCTCGCCGCGCGCCTGCAGTCGCTGGCGCAAGGCGTGTCCGGCGTCAGCGTGGATCTGCTCGAACAACTGGCCGCGTTCCTCGCGCACGACGTGCTGCCGCAGATCCCGGCCGAAGGCTCGGTGGGCGCCAGTGGCGACCTGACCCCGCTGTCGTACGTGGCCGCCGCGCTGTGCGGCGAGCGCAACGTGCTGTTCCAGGGCCGCATCCAGCCGGCCGCCGAGGCGCTCGCCACGCTGGGGCGCGCCCCGTTGCGCCTGCGCCCGAAGGAAGGCCTGGCCATCATGAACGGCACCGCCGTGATGACCGCGCTGGCCTGCCTGGCATACGAACGCGCCGACTACGTGGCGCGCCTCGCGTCGCGAATCACTGCGTGCAACGTCCTCGCCAGCGCGGGCAACGCGCACCACTTCGACGAGGCGTTGTTCGCGGTGAAGCCGCACGCCGGCCAGCAGAAGATCGCCGCCCGCGTGCGGGGCGACCTGGCCGTCGATTCCGACAGGCCCGCGGCGCGCAACGAGCAGCGCCTGCAGGATCGCTACTCGCTGCGTTGCGCGCCGCACGTCATCGGCGTGCTGGAAGACGCGCTGCCGTTCTTCCGCCAGCTGATCGAGAACGAGCTCAACTCGGCCAACGACAATCCCATCATCGACGCCGAGCGCGAGCAGGTGCTGCATGGCGGCCACTTCTACGGCGGCCACATCGCGTTCGCGATGGACAGCCTGAAGAACGCCGTCGCCAACGTGGCCGACCTGCTCGATCGCCAGCTCGCGCTG
>FSXQ01004409.1_pt1 | contig 11511 bp, 10 predicted proteins | sample 1638011 | NCBI WGS metagenome assembly FSXQ01 (sample SAMEA3914789, study PRJEB12502) | metagenome | biome: forest; material: soil | place: Canada | collected 2011-07-03 | depth 0.3 m | reverse complement strand
GCGACCTCACCGGCGAGCCGATGCTGGCGCACCGCGCGATGGCGCAGGGCGAGATGGTGGCCGAGATCATCTCGGGCAAGACGCGCCACTTCACGCCGGCCGCGATCCCCGCGGCGTGCTTCACGGATCCCGAGATCGTCGTCGTCGGCCTCAACGCGACCGAAGCGGCGGCGGCAGGCCACGAAGTGAAGACCGCGATGTTCCCGTTCGCGGCGAACGGCCGCGCGATGACGCTCGAGGGCACCGACGGCTTCGTGCGCGTGGTCGCGCGCGCGGACAACCACCGCATCCTCGGCTGGCAGGCCGTGGGCAAGGGCGTGTCCGAGCTGGCGGCCGCGTTCGGCCAGTCCATCGAGATGGGCGCGCAGCTGGAGGACGTGGCCCACACGATCCACGCGCATCCGACGTTGGGCGAGGCGGTGCAGGAAGCGGCGCTGCGGGCGTTGGGGCATGCGTTGCATATCTGACGCGCACACGCAGCGTTGATCGAAGGGCTCGCACGTGCGAGCCTTTTTCGTTGGCGCGGCCCGAGGGGTCAGGACTCTCCTCGTATTCGCGCCACGACGTTGTCGGCAGCAGCTTGGCCCCGGCGCGATATCGAGGAGAGTCCCGACCCCTCCGGCAGCGGCCGCTTCCACACAATGAAGAAGGGCCGCAAGATGCGGCCCTTCTGCTTGCAGGCGCAGCGAATTACTTCGCCAGCGCCTTCTGGAAGTCCGGATCGGCGAACAGCTTGCCGGCCAGCGACTTGTACAGCGCGGTGTACTGCTGGATGGCCGCCGGCAGCGCGATGGCGCCGACGAAGGACGAGTCCCACTTCGCATCGACCACGATCGTCTTGTCGTAGGCCGTCTTGCCGTCGCGCGTGACGGTGAAGTGCGCGCCGAGGCGGCCGGTGCCGGTGCCGATGGCGGCGTCGACCGAGCTGTCGGTGAGCTGGCCCGAGATCACCGCGTTGGACGCGTCGTCGTAGAGGCCGGCGGCCTTCAGGTCGACGACCAGCTCTTCGCGCAGCGACTTGGCGAACGAGCCGTTGCCCGGTTCGAGCGACGAGCCGCGCAGGCCGTCGAGCGTCGTGTCCATCGAGGCCGGCTTGCCGGCGGCCAGCGTGAACGAGCCGGCCTTCGCGGGCACGAGGCTCGCGTTGTGCAGCGTGGAGACGTTGTCCGCGCTCGCCGTCTCGGGCACGGGCATCTTCACGGTGGCGCAGCCGAACAGCGCGAGGCTGACGACGGCGACGGACGCCAGGCGGGCGGCGGACATCAGGGAACGTTGGGTCATGATGAGCTTGTCTGTAGAAGGATGGATCACTTGAAGGCCGGGTCGTGCGACAGGTCGTTCAGCAGGTTGCTGATCAACTGGTGCAGCATCTTCGACACGGCTTCGTCCATCGAGGCGGCCGGCGTCGCGTTGGGCGGTGCGTCGTGGTTGCCGATCGTGGTGAGGATCGAATGGCGCGTTTCCTTCGTGACCACGCCGGCCGGCGGCGGCGGCGAGTACTTGGCCGTCGCGATGTAGCCATCGCCGGCGACCGTGCCGGCCAGGCCGAACGTCAGGCCGGTGGCGAAGCCCTTGGCGGCCGGGCTGTCGTCCAGCGGAATGTTGTTGACGGTGACGATCAGCAGCGCGCCGCCGGCGACCGGTGCTTCGCTGACGGAGTCGAACAGGTGGCTCGCGCTGATCTGGTCGATCACGCGCGCCTTGACGGCCGCCGTGGCGCGCGCGTTGTCGACGCCCTTGCTCTGGAAGTTGAACAGCACCTGGACCGCGTGCGACGGGTTCGGCTTGATGTACTCGGACGCGGGCACGTCGCGCACGCCGCCGGCCACGTAGGGCTTGACGCTCATGCAACCCGTCATGGCCGCGGCGGCCACGACGGCGCCCAGGCCCAGCGCCAGGCGCCTCCAGTTGAAATTGATCATTCCTCTTTCCTCTCTTGTGTTCTGTTGAAACGAAGCCCGTGGTACGGGCTGGGGCATTGTGTCTCGAACGGTCGAGCAAAGCGGCGCCGGCGCGCACGCGCGCGCTCGGGGTTTTCCTGGGACAGCCACGCGATCCGCCGCCGAAACCACGGCCCGTCATCGATTCGTCGCGCCGCGCCGTCAAACTCTCGCCGCGGGCGCGCACGCCCGTTCCGAACCACGCCTTCGCTCGCATGATCGAATCGCTGCAGGGCCGCCTCATCTTCGGCCGCACCACGCACATCCGGCCGCTGCGGCCCGGGCCGCACGCCGGCCGCCATCGCCGCGAATCGCACCGCCTCGAACGGTCCGACGGCGCGGTGCTGGAAGGCTGGTCGGCGATGCCCGAGAACGGCGCGTTCGCCGGCACGCTGCTGTACTTCGGCGGCCGCAACGAGAACGTCACGTGGGCGCCGGACATGGCCTCGTTCAACCCCGGCTGGGCCGTGCACGCGTTCAACTACCGCGGCTTCGGCGGCTCCACGGGGCGCGCGTCCGAGCGCCGCGCCAAGGCCGACGCGCTCGCCATCCTCGACTTCGTGGCCGCGCGCCACGCCCTCGGCCACTTGGCCATCGCGGGGCGCAGCCTGGGCACGGCCGTCGCGCTGTCGCTGGTGCCCTCGGCGCGGCCGTCGTCGCTGCTGTTGATGTCGCCGTTCGCGAACGTGCCCGCCGTGCTGCGCGCGCGTCGCTTCGGCGGCGCGGGCGCGGCGCTGGTCACGCAGCGCTTCGAATGCGGCGCGCTCGCGGCGGCGCACGGCGGCCGCACGCTGGTGCTGCTGGCGGAGGACGACACCACGATCCCGCACGCGCAGAGCCACGAGCTCTGCGCGCACCTGCCGCGGCCGCCGGCGTGGCGCGTGATCGCCGGCGCCACGCACCAGTCGCTGCCGCGCTCGGACGGCGCTCAGGGCGCGATCGCGGCCTTCCTCGCCGACGTGCATTCGAGGAGCCGGGCAGAATCGCTCGCATGAACGATCTGCAAACCGTGGCGGGCTGGCTGTCCGAGGCCGACGCCGTCGTCACCTTCAGCGGCGCGGGGCTGTCCAAGGCGTCCGGCATTCCCACGTACCGCGACGCGGGCGGCCTGTGGACGAAGAGCGGCAACCTGAAATACTCGTCGATCGACGCACTCGCCGACGATCCCGAGGGCTTCCGCGCGTTCTGGGCGCAGCGTCGCGCGGACATCTGCGGCGCCGAGCCCAACGCCGGCCACCGCGCGCTGGCCGAGCTCGAAAGGCGCCATGGCGGCGTCGAGCACACCACGCAGAACATCGACGGCCTGCTCACGCGCGCCGGCTGCGCGGTCGTGCACGAGCTGCACGGCAACCTCGCGCGCTGGCGCTGCGACGCCTGCGGCGCGCGCGACGTCGCGCCGCTGCTGCCCTGCCCCACTTGCGGCTCGGCCGTGCGGCCCGACGTGGTGATGTTCGGCGAAATGCTGGACGCCCGCACCGTCGCCGACGCCGGACGCGCCGCCAAGCGCGCCCGCATGTGCCTGGTCGTCGGCACGACCGGCGTCGTCCATCCGGCGGCCGGCATGGTCGACAAGACCGCCGCGCGCGGCGGCCGCATCGTCGTCGTCAACGTGGAGGACAGCGAGTTCGACGCCCGCGCCCACGCGGTGCTGCGCGGGCCGGCCGAGGAACTGCTGCCCGAGTTGCTCGCTTACTTGCCGTCGACCTTGATGCCGAGATCGGCGTAGTACGCATTCGGGCTCATCGGACGGCCCAGGAATTTCGTGACGAGGACATCCGGCTCCACCGAACGACCCGCCTCGAGCACGTCCTTGCGATAGCGCATGCCCACCGCCGGGTTCTGCAGACCGCCCTTCTCGAACGCGGTGAACATGTCCTGCGCGTAGACCTTGGCCCACGCATACGCGTAGTAGCTGGCCTCGTAGCCGCCCATCAGGTGCGTGAAGCCGGCCTCGGGATAGGTGCCTTCCACGAACATGTCGGGCGTGTACTGCTTGCGCGTGGCGGCCCACAACGCGGTGGCGTCGACCGGCGGCTTGGCGGTGTGCAGGCGCTGGTCGATCAGCGCGTAGAACACGTTGGAGCCGATCTGGCCCCACGCCTGGTTGTAGTGGCGCGCGGCGTTCATGCTGGCGATCAGTTCGTCGGGCAGCGGCTTGCCGTCGGTGACGTTCGACGAGATCTGCTTGAGGATGGCCGGGTCGTACACGAAGTTCTCGAGCATCTGCGACGGCGCCTCGACGAAGTCCTGGCGCAGGCCGCCGTTGAGCGTCTCGTAGGGCGTGTCGGCGCACAGCGCGGCGACGTTGTGGCCGAACTCGTGGAAGAACACCAGCACGTCCTGGTGCGACAGCAGCGAGGGCTTGTCGGCGGTGGGCTGCGGCCAGTTGCCGACGATGGTGTTGACGGTCGGGCGCACCGTGCCGTCGGGCAGCGTGCGGCGCGCGGTGGGGCCCATGTTCGCGAAGTGGGCGTACTTGCCGGGGCGCGGGTACAGGTCGAGGTAGAACACGCCGCGGTCGGCGCCGCTGGCGGTGTCGGTCACCTTGTAGCCCACGACGTCGGGGTGCCACGACGGCAGGTCGGCCGACTTGGTGAAGGTGAGGCCCAGCATCTTGCTGTAGAAGTCGAGCACCGTGTCGATGGTGTGCTGCGCCGGGAAGTACTGGCGCACGGCCTCGGCGTCGAGGTTGAACAGCTTCTTGCGCGCGATCTCGCTGTAGTACGCGCGATCCCATTCCTGCAGCGTCGAGCCCTTGAGCTCCGACAGCTTGGCGCGCTGCTCGGTGGCCAGCGGCATCAGTGCCTTGTCCTGGTCGACGAGGAACTTCTCGACGCGCTCCGGCGTCTTGGCCATGCGGTCGGCCAGCGTGTAGGCGCTGAAGTTCGGGTAGCCCAGCAGCTTGGCCTGCTCGTCGCGCAGCGCGATGGCCTTCTGCAGCAGGTCGACGTTCTTCTGCCCGCCGCGCGTGAAGTAGGCCATGTAGAAGGCCTTGCGCGACTCCTCGACGCTCGCGTTGGGGAGGAACTGCGAGTACGTGCTCTCGTCGACCGGCACCACCAGCTTGCCGCTGGCGTCGGTCTTCAGGCGATCGACCAGGCTCGGCTTGAGGCCGGCGGCCTGTTCCTGGGTGATGCTGATCGAGGCCTCGCTGTTGCCCAGGTTGGACATGTACGCGTTCTCGAGGTCGGAGATCTGCTTGGCGATCTCGACGAAGCGCGCGCGCTGGGCCGGCGGCAGGCCGGCGCCCGAGCGCTTGGCCGACAGCAGGTGCATCTCCATCAGCTTCTTCTGCGCGACGCCGCGCGCGGTGTGGCTCTTGTCGGCGGCGGCGAGCGCGGCGTAGAGGTCGGCCCGCGCGAAGGTCTCGGCGTTGAAGCCGCTGCTGGCGACGTTGCACTTCTCCGAGGCGTCGCGCACCGCCTTGTCGGGTGCCACGTTGAACAGCGCGGTCTGCGCGGCCAGGTTGTCGCCGAGGTCGGCGATGACGTTCTCGAGCGGCTCGGTGACCGTCTTGAACGTGCGGGCCGAGCGCGCGTGCACGATGGCGTCGATGCGCTTGCCGGCGGCGTCGATCTCGGCCTTGCAGGACGCGTCGATCTGCGCCGGCGTGAGCGACCAGTCGATCTTCAGCGGCACGGTGCGCGGCGCGGTGGCCGACGACGCGGCGAACGGCAGCAGCGCGAGCGACGCGGCGGCGGCGATGGAACGCAGGGAATGGGTGGGGGTGGACATCGCGGGAGCTTCCTTGGGGTCGGTTCGAGCCAATCCCATAGCGTATCCGCGTTCGCGCCGGCCCCGCGAATCACCCGACCGGGGAAGAACCCTTTGAGGGGAATTCCGGCTATTTCAGCAAGGTGCGCAAGCTCGCCGCCGACACCGGCTTGACCAGGTGCGCCGAGAAGCCCTTGGCACGCGATCGCCGGATGTCCTCGGGCCCGCCGGCGCCGGTGATGGCGACGATGGGCAGCGCCTCGCAACCGGGCTGGAAGCGCAGGTGCGCGGCGAGTTCGTAGCCGTCCATGGCGGGCATGCCGATGTCCAGGAGGGCGATGTCGGGCAGCGTGTCCTGCAGCGCCGCGAGCGCCGCCGGGCCGTCGTGGGCCACGGTGACTTCGTAGCCCCAGGCCGCGAGCAGGTCGCCCAGCGAATCGGCGGCGTCGACGTTGTCGTCCACCACCAGGACGCTGCGGATGCGAGCGGGAACCCCTGCGTCGGTCGCGCCGAGGTCGTTGTTCTTTTCGTCGAGAAAGGCCATGTTCTTGTCGGTATCTGGAACGCCGGGCCAACCCCGGCGCGGAGACAGAGCAATCCGGATGCCCGCGGGCACCCGGACGCTCGCTCAATGAAAGCGCGTCAGGCTTCCAGCGCCGGCTCGCGGATGTCGAACGGATTGGTGCCGATGCCCGAGATCTGCTGCTGCGGCGCCCACGCGCTGCCGTTGAAGCTGGAATAGAACACGCGGTCGTCGCCGTTGATGCCCTTCCAGGTCATGTACAGCTTCGCGTCGAACACCGCCAGCGACGGGCCCACGCTGGTGCCGACGCCCGCGACCACCTGCTGCGCCGTCCACGTCGTGCCGTCGAAGCTGGACGTCCAGATGCGCTGGTCGTCGTTCATGCCCTTCCACGCGGCATGCAGCTTGTTGCCGAACACCGCGATGGACGCGCCCTCGCTGGTGGCCACGCCCGGCACCTGCTTCTGCGGCACCCAGGCGGCGCCGTCGAAGTGCGAGTACCACAGGCCCTGGTCGACGTTCATGCCCTTCCAGATCGCATACAGCGCGCCGTTGAACACCGCCAGCGTCGGCCCGACGCTGGTGGCCACGTTGGCGACCTCCTGCTGCGGCGCCCAGTGGCTGCCGTCGAAGCTCGACCACCAGATGCCCTGGTCGCCGACCATGCCCTTCCACGCCATGTACAGCTTGCCGTTGAAGACCGCCAGCGACGGCCCGGTGCTGGTGGCGACGCCGGGCACCTCCTGCTGCGGCGCCCACGTGCTGCCGTTGAAGCTGGACCACCAGATCCCTTCGTCCGCGTTCATGCCCTTCCAGGCCATGTAGAGCTTGCCGTTGAACACGGCCAGCGAGACGCCGCTGCTGGTGGCCACGTTGGCCACCGACTGCTGCGGCGCCCAGTGCGCGCCGTCGAAGTTCGACCACCAGATGCGCTGGTCGTGCTCGATGCCCTTCCACGCCATGTACAGGCGGTTGTTGAACACCGACAGCCCCGGCGGCAGGCCCGCGCCGCGCAGCATGTTGAGCATCTTCGCGCCGTCGATGCTGCCCCAGCCGGTGCAGGCGTCCCAGCCCGCCACGGCCGGATAGCCCGCGACGCCGCCGTTGGCGTTGTTGGCGGGGCCGGCGCCGGGCACGATGTCGCGGAACGCCGTCGAGCCCTTCGAGTACAGGATCGGGTTCAGGAAGCCCAGGCGCGTGCCCATCGCGGCGTTGAGCTTGGCCACGAAGCCGGCCCACAGCGGCGCCGACGCGCTGGTGCCGTTGCCGATCATCGGGCTGCCGTTCAGGTAGAGACCCGAGTAGCCGGCGTGGTAGCTGGCGTTGGCCGAGACGTCGGGCACGCCGCGCCCCACGCGATGGCCGGGGTTGACCGAGACCGGCACGCGCGCGTCGGCCTGGTACGAGGGCTTGGCGAAGAAGTCGCTGATGCCGCCGCCGGTGGTGCCCCAGTGCGACGGGTCGGTCGGGCTCGGGTCGTTCCACACGTATTCCTCGAACGACGAGCCCGAGACGTTGCCGACGGTCGTACCGCCCACCGACAGCACCCACGGGTCGCTGCCCGGGTACTGCACGTGCGCCTTGCCGTCGTTGACCTTCGAGTTGGAGCCGGTGTCGCCGCTCGCGATGCAGACGGTGATGCCCTGGATGGCGGCGTCCTGGAACGCGGCGGTCACCGCGTTGACGAACGCCGTGGTGATGCCTTCGGCGGCCAGCGTGGCGGCGTCGTCGCCGTTGCTGATGTACCAGCTGCTGGAGAGCACCGAGCAGTTCGGGTCGCCCGCGCTCGGATGCGCGACGCGGTGCACCAGGTCGATCCAGCCGGCCTGCGAGCCGGTCGTCAGGTAGACCGCGATGGCCGCGCCGTTGGCGGCGGCCGCGGCGATGCCGATGTCCTGCGTGGTCTCGCCGTACGGGTCGTGGCCCGAGTTCGCGAGGTGGACATTGATGTCGTGCACCACGGGCATCGTGTAGCCGGCGCCCAGGCCGTTGAACAGCAGCTGCACGTCGTGGATGGCGTAGCCCGAGAGCGAGACGATGCCGATCGTCTGCCCCGCCGCCGAATTGGTGGGGAAGTTGTACAGCGTCTTGAGCGTCGGGATCGACAGCGTGTGCGTGTTGGCCGGGTCGGCGGCGTTGCGCTTGACGACGGTGCGGTTGTCAAGGCCGAACACGCCCACGATGATGTCCGCCAGGTTGGACGGCACGTGCACGAAGCCTTCGCGGCCGCGGTACGTCTCCATCGCCGGCGCCGCGTTGCGCGCGCGTTCCGGCGCGGCGGCGGTGTAGCGGCCGAGGTCGACGGCGAACGCCTGGTTCATCCTGGCGACGCTGCCGGTGGCGACCACGGTGCGGCGCGCGGCGTTGGTCTCGACGACCTTCAGGCCGGCGGTCTCCACGAAGTCCACCACCTTGGCGATGTCCTGCGGATGCGCGCCGTACTTCGCGGCGAAGTCGTCGGCCGACAGCGGGCCGCGCGACTTCAGCGGCACGGCGGCGACGGCGTCGAAATCGGGCGCGGGCGGCCCGTCGATGCGGCGGCGCAGCGAGATCGTGACCTGCACGGATTCGGACGGGTCGGCCGCGCCCTGGCGGACGGCGGCGGCGGCCGGCGCGCGTTCGGTGCCGGCGATGCGTTGGTAGTGGGCGGGAAGGGTCGGGGTGGGCATGTTCACGTCTCCTGGATGCGGCCCGTTCCATCGCGCTTCCCGGAAATCAGGGGCGCCGACAGGCCGTCGGGACGTGAATGTGGCGCCGCGAACCCCGGCGGCCCATCCCTCGCAGGTGGGAAACGGGCCGACCCTCCCCCTGTTTCCAGGATGGGTCGCGAGCGACCCACCCCGACCGGGGGCGTCCCGCGCCGCGGTGACCCCATTTCGTCGGCGTTTCGGGGCCATTGGTCGAATCGGGCGTGCGATGGCGCGCGTGTTCTGCGATCCTTCATGCCATCGAATCAAGCGATCGGGACTCCACCATGTTCGACCACCAGCGCCTCCATCCGCACGTCCATGTCCTGCGCTGGCGCCATCACCGCGCGATCCGCCGGGTCGTGACCGGCCTGGCGCTGATCGTGTTCGGCGTCGGCTGGCTGCTGAAGGGCCAGGGGCTCATCAGCCGCGAGGACCTGTGGCTCATCGGGCCGTCCGTCATCGCGCTGGTCAGCCTCGCCCGCATGGCCTTCTATCGCGACGCGGCCTCCGTGGTGCGCGGCCTGCTGGGCCTGGCGCTCGCGGGTTATTTCGCGGTCGTCATCGAGCACGTCGGCGGACTCACGTTCGCCGCGACCTGGCCGGTGCTGCTGATCGGCGCGGGCCTCGCGAGCATCTCGCGCGCGCTGTTCGGCCGCGGCGCCTGCAAGGAGCCCAACTGGTGAACACGGATCCCGACAACCGGCAGCGCAGCCGCGTCGTCTTCGGCGCGTTCATCGTCGCGGTCGGCGTCTTCGCGCTGCTGGACAACCTGCACCTGTTCGATGCCCGGCTCGTCCAGCCGTTCTGGCCGCTGGTGTTCGTGGCGATGGGCGCGCTGAAGCTGGCCAACGCGCGGCGGTCGGGCCACTACATCACCGGCGGCGCGCTGGTGGTGGTGGGCGCGGGCATGACGCTGCAGAACGTCGGCCTGTTCCACTTCGAATGGCACCAGCTGTGGCCGCTGGCGCTGATCTTCGCGGGCGTCAACGTCATCACGCGCGGCTTCGGGCAGCGCGGCGACCTCGCGTGCACGACGACGCCGGGCGGCCGCGAGGAACGCGTCGAGCACGCCTCGCGCATCGACGCCTACGCCACGCTGAGCGGCATCGTGCTGAAGAACGACTCGCCCGACTTCACCGGCGGCGTGGTCAGCGCCGTGATGGGCGGCGTCGAGATCGACCTGCGCCAGGCGGGCATCGCGTCGGAGGCGTCGCTGCACCTGTCCGTGATCATGGGCGGCGTGGAGATCCGCGTGCCGCGCGAGTGGTCGGTGGTGCTCAACGGCTCGCCGATCCTGGGCGGCATCGAGGACAAGACCGTGCCGCCGATGATGCCCGGCAAGCGCCTGGTCATCGAGGGCTCGGTGATCATGGGCGGCGTCGAGATCACGAACTGATGCATCCCCTCCTGGCGGACGTCCGCAAGCTGCTCTGGTACGAGGCGGCCTGGATCGCCGCTGCCGGCGGCTTCGCGGCGCTGCTGCGGCTCGACGAGCAGGCCTCGTGGACCGGCGCGCTGGGCTTCGCGGTGCCGCTGTTCATCGTGTGGTCGTTCGACGCGCTGTCGGCCTACTACGTGTGCCGCAGCCAGCCCTACTCGCAGCGCCGCTGGCCGGTGACGCTGAGCCTGTTCTTCGGCGCGGCGCTGCTGTCGGCGCTGGTGTGGCTGGGCGCGGGCGAGGCGTGGAACTACCTGGGCGGCGAGATCGTGCTGGGCCGGCCCTTCGTCTCGATGACGCCGGCCGGCTGGGTCGTCTTCTTCGCCGCCGGCTTCGCGCTGTACCTGCTGTCGCTGCTGGCGCACGACGTGCTCGTCGCGTTCGAGACCGTGCAGGAGGCCGCGCGCCGCGAGGCCGAGTCGCGCGTGCTCGCGCGCGACGCCGAGCTGCAGATGCTGCGCACGCAGATCAATCCGCACTTCCTGTTCAACAGCCTCAACTCCATCAGCGCGCTCACCGGCTTCGACCCGGGCGCGGCGCGCGAGATGACGGTGGACCTCGCGCAGTTCTTCCGCCGCACGCTGGCGCTGGCCGAGCGCGAGCGCATCCCGCTTGGCGAGGAGGTGGCGCTCAGCGAACACTTCCTCGCCATCGAGAAGCGCCGCTTCGGCGCCAAGCTCAACGCCGAGCTGCGCGTGACGCCCGAGGCCGCGCTGTGCCAGCTGCCGCCGATGACGCTGCAGCCGCTGCTGGAGAACGCCATCAAGCACGGCATCCGCCAGGTCGACGGCGGTGGCACCATTGCAGTCGACGCGCTCGTGCGCGACGGCTGGCTGCACATCTCTGTCGTCAACCCGGTGTGCAACGACGGGCCGCCGGCCAGCGGCCACGGCGTCGGCCTGAAGAACATCCGCGAGCGCCTGGCCGTGCTGTACGGCGCGCGCGCCCGCGTCGCCTGGCAACGCACGGACACCACGTTCTCCATCGAGATCAACCTGCCCGCCGACAAGGAGCCCTCCCCATGACCGCGCTGCGCGCCCTGATCGTCGACGACGAGGACCTCGCCCGCCACCTGATCCGCGAATACCTGCAGGGGCATGCGGACATCGAGATCGTCGGCGAGTCCGAGAACGGCCTCGACGCCGTCAAGCAGATCGGCGCGCTCGCGCCCGACCTCGTGTTCCTCGACATCCAGATGCCGCGCCT
>FSXQ01001820.1_pt1 | contig 11521 bp, 8 predicted proteins | sample 1638011 | NCBI WGS metagenome assembly FSXQ01 (sample SAMEA3914789, study PRJEB12502) | metagenome | biome: forest; material: soil | place: Canada | collected 2011-07-03 | depth 0.3 m | reverse complement strand
CGCTCGCAGTCGCTGCGCGACTACCTCGAGTAAATCCTCCGTGACGGCGCTCGCGATCCTCACGGGTCGGTTCGTACGCTGGCTGTTGCGTCTTCGCGGTGGGGGCTCCGCGGTGCCCGGCCGGGTGCTGCTCGCGCTGCGCCCGCGATTCCTCTCGCGCGCGATCGAGAGTCTGCCGCTCGGCGTCGTGTTCGTCTCCGGCTCGAACGGCAAGTCGACCACGACGCAGATGCTCGCCGGAATCCTGCGCGCGCACGGCTTGTCGGTGTTCACGAATCCCAGCGGCGCGAACCTGCCGCAGGGGATCGCGTCGGCCATGCTCGCCGACATCCCCCTGAGCGGACGCCTGCGTCAGGATGTCGCGGTGCTCGAGGTCGACGAGGCATTCGGCGGTCGGCTCGCGAAGGACCTCGCGCCGCACAGTGTGCTTCTCATCAACCTGCAGGTGGATCAACTGAACCGGTTCCACGATCCCGCGAGAGTCGCCGGGATGCTCGAGACCTTCGCCGCGGTCGCCGACCGGCACCTCGTGGTGAACGGGGACGATCAGAATCTCGTCGCTCTGGCGGCGCGGCTCGCCGGGGGCGCGAGCCAGTCCACCTTCGCGGTCGCGCCGTCCGTGCTGCACGCCGGCTCCGCGTGGTTGGCGCGCGGCGACAACCCGGCACTGGCGACCGTCGCGGAACCGGTCAAGGACGCGGCCGTCGTGGTCGAAGCCAGCGCGGACCGCGAGGCCGAACTCACGGTGCTCGGCGAACGCCTGGCCGTGACACTGCCCGCTCGCGGCCTGCACAACGCGGTGGATGCCGCGGCCGCGACGGCGATGGCGGCCGCCTTGCTCGGCGACGAGTTGACGCTCGAAGCGGTGGCATCCGGTCTCGCCTCGATGGATGCCGTGTTCGGGCGCGGCGAGGTGCTCTCGTTCCGGGGCGAAGACCTCGAACTGATCATGATGAAGAACCCGCCGAGCCTGCAGGTGAACCTCGATTATCTGGACCAGCCCGAGCAGGTTCTGGTCGCGGTCGACGAAGGGACCCCCGACCCGTCGTGGATCTACGCCACCGACCTGTCGCGGCTCGATCACGTCGACGTGGTCACCGGGTCGAAGGCGTGGCAGTTCGCCACCCGCTTCGGCTACGAGGAACTCGAGGTCGGGCTCATCGAGCCCGCGCTCAAGCCGGCGCTCGCGCATTTCCTGGCGCTGCCGAAACCGGGCAGAGGCGTGAAGACGCTCATCGTGAACTACGAGCAGATGATGCTCATCCGCAAGGAGCTCGGCTACCTGGAGCTCGAGGGCGCAGCCAAGACGGTGACGCCTCGATGACCATCGTCGTGGTGCATCTCTATCCCCGCGAACTCGGGATCAACGGCGATGTCGGCAACGTCACCGCCCTGCGCAAGCGGGCGCAATGGCGCGGCTTGCCGCTGCAGGTGCACGACCACGAGGTCGGCGCGGAGCTTCCGGCGTCCGCTCACCTCGTGCACATCGGGAGCGGCCCGGTCTCGGGTCAGGAGGCCGTGCGTGACGACCTCGCGCGCATCACGTCGACGCTGCGCGCGTGGTCGGATGCCGGGGTGCCGTTCCTCGCCATCGCGGGCGGCTGGCAGCTGCTCGGCGCCGAACTCGTGGGGCTCGATGGCGTGGCCACCGCCGGACCGGGCATCTTTCCGTCACGGGCCACCCTCATGGTCGACCGTCACGTCGGCGAGGTGGCCGCGACCTCAGCGCTCGGCGAGATCGCGGGCTTCGAGAACCACGGGGCCGTGACTGAACTCATCGGGGACGCGCAGCCGTTCGCTCAGATCACCCGACGCACCGGTCGCGGCCCGGGGGCGGAGGGCGTGATCGTCGGTCACCGCGTCGGCACCAATCTGCACGGTCCGCTGCTGCCGATGAACCCGGTGTGGGCCGACTGGTTCCTCGACGCGGCCGCCGAGCTGGCCGGACTCACGGCCACCGCACCGGCGCCGGCACCGGCGCCGGCGCCGGCACTGGCACCGGCACCGGCGCCGGCACTGGCCATCGTGGATGAGCGCGCGGCGAAGTCGCGCGACGCGGTGCGCGGCCGCCTCGGCGGCTGAGCAACTGCTCGGGGTCGCGTCAGGAGTCCGTGTGCAGGTACACGCGGGGGAGCCGGCGAACCCTGGCGACGATCTCGTCCCCGATCGTGCCGGCCCAGCGCGCCCACTCCTCGGCCGTCGGCTCCGTGTCGTCCCCCGGTCCGAACACGGTGACCTCGTCGCCGACGCCGAGCTCCAGGCCATCGGCATCGAGAGTGAGGGTGTCGACGTCGAGTCGGACGATCCGGCGCCGGCGCCCCGCCACGAGCACCTCGGCCTCGCCGATCGCGGGCGGATGGATTCCGTCGCCGCTGCCCACCCCGATCGTGGCCGCCCCCTCCTGCACGCCGAGCACCGGAGCCCGGATCGCCATGACCGGCCGGAGGCCGAGGTCGCGACCCGAGCGATCGTCGAACGGTGAGATGCCGTAGGCGGCGATACCGAAGCGCACGAGATCGAGGCGGGCTTCCGGCATCCGGATTCCGGCCGAGCTCGCGGCCAGGTGCAAGAGTTCGGGCTGGGCGCCGAGTTCGCGCGCCACCTCGACCGCTCGCCGGAATTCCTCAAGGGCAGCCGCGTCGGCCTCGGGCGAGGCATCGGCGAGGTGCGACCACAGGCCGACGATGACGACGCGCTGTGCGCGTTGAGCCGCGACCGTCGCGCTCACCAGCGCCGGCCAATCCTCGGGGCTCGCCCCATTGCGATGCAGACCGGTGTCGACCTTCAAGTGCAGCCGGGCGGGTGCCTCGCGGCCGGCCGCGAGCACCGCGTCGAGCTGCCGCAATGACGAGATGCCGAGATCCACGTCCGCATCGATCGCCGCACCGAAGTCGGTCGTGCGTCCGTGCAGCCACGCGAAGAGGGGCGCCGTGATCCCGGCGTCGCGAAGGGCGAGTGCCGCCGGCACCTCCAGCACCGCGAGGGAGGTCGCGCCGGCTTCGAGGGCCGCGATCGCGAGCGGCGGCATCCCGTGCCCGTAGGCGTCCGCCTTGACGGCGAGCATCGTCGCCGCAGGCCGGACCAGCTCGACGAGGGTGCGCACATTGTGGCGGAACGCGTCGAGGTCGATCTCGGCTCGTGCCTCCCGGGTGCCGCTATCCATGGCGCACCGCGACGACACGTCGCACCCGCGGTCCGATTCCCGCGGTGAGTTCGAGTGCGGTCCGCCCGGTCTGCTCCGCCCATTCCCACACGGGTGGATGCCCGACCGCCGGGTCCCCGAACGCGAACGCTTCGTCGCCGACTTCGACGCTCGCCTCCCCGGACTGGACCACGAACTGATCCATCGCGACGCGGCCGACCACGGGATGCTTTCCTCCGCCGAGCCACGCCGAAGCCCGGTTCGAGGCCAGCCGGGGAATGCCATCCGCGTATCCGAGCCCGACGAGCGAGAGCGTGGTGTCCTCGGTCGTGCGATAGCTGTAGCCATACGAGACGCCGCTGCCGACCGCCGCGTGCTTGACCGAGACGACCTCACCGACCACGCTCATGACCGGCCGCGTCCCGGAGTCGGGGTCGACTCCGTACGCGGCCGATGAGACGATCGGGAGGCGCTCGGCGGATGGAAGGTCGCTCCGACCCGAGGCGAGGAAGCCCGAGACGCCGAACTGACGGGCGATCGGGACGATGAGGTCGAGCGAATGCCCGTGCGCGTCGGCTCGGACATCCAAGGCGATGGCGCCGTACCCGGCGGTCAGCGAGCGGAGGTTGTCCGCGAAGGCATCCAGGTCGATGCGGGCCTCACGCCGCAATCCTGCAGCGGTGCCGACGATGATCCGCTCCTCGGGTTGGCGATGGGGCGAGGGGATGCCGCCCGTGACTCGACCTCATTGTATTCCGGGAGCGTGGTCGCCGGTCGGGGGTGGCTCCCAGGGTGACGGCATGGCCAGATTCATGAACGTCGTCTTCTACGCCGACGACCCGAATGCGCTCGCCACCTTCTGGGCGGCGGTGCGCGGCTATCCGCCGCCGGATCCCGAGGGATTCGCCGCCTTCGTGGCCGAGCACGGGGTCACCCCCGAGATGGTCGCCACCGACTTCCCCGAGTACTACTGGCAGATGCGGGACCCCGAGGGCAACGAGTTCTGCCTGCAGTGAGTATCTGCGGATCGGGCAGGTCAGGTGCTCAGCAAGAAACCCCGACGCCACCAGGCATCGGGGTTTCTTCGTTCGACGAAAAAGGAAGCGGAACTAGTCGGCGCTGCGAGGCGACTCGTTGAGACGGTCGGTCTCGTCGTGCCAGGCGAGGGCGGTCGGCGCGAGCTTCTCCTTGAACTTCGCGCCGTGGTGGGCGCAGAAGAGCAGGTCGCCCGAGGCGAGGGTCACGCGCACGTAGGCCTGCGCTCCGCAACTGTCGCAGCGGTCGAGGGCGGTCAGGGAGGGGAGCTCGAGTTCGTCGATGGTGTCGGTGATCTGGTTCATGGTGTGCTCCCTCGGGCTCGTGGTGCGATTCCGTTACCTCAATCCAACCACCGACCTGTGTCAGGAGTGTGTCATTGACGTTGCATTTCGCTGACCGCGTACCAGGCGCACCCTGTGGGGTGTCGCACCGAACCGGGTCGCCGGATCGCCTTACTGTTAACGACGGCCCCTCTGCCATCCATTCCCTCTGCACCCCATGCCGCTTCACAGCAAGAAGGAGCGTCGTCTGTGACGAACGCCGACTACAACGCCCGCCACCTCAGCGTGCTCGAGGGGCTCGAAGCGGTGCGGAAGCGCCCGGGCATGTACATCGGCTCCACGGATTCACGCGGGCTCATGCATTGCCTCTGGGAGATCATCGACAACTCCGTGGATGAGGCGCTGGCCGGCCACGGCTCCGATATCGAGGTGCTGCTGCATCCGGACAACAGCGTCGAGGTGCGCGACACGGCGCGCGGGATCCCGGTCGACATCGAGCCGAAAACCGGTCTCAGCGGCGTCGAGGTGGTCTTCACCAAGCTCCACGCGGGCGGCAAGTTCGGCTCGGGCTCCTATGCGGCATCGGGCGGGCTTCACGGCGTCGGCGCCTCGGTGGTCAACGCGCTGTCGGAGCGGCTCGACGTGGAGGTCGACCGCGACGGCAAGACCTGGGCGATGTCGTTCCACCGCGGCGAGCCGGGCGTGTTCGCGGATGCCGACCCGGCCCAGCCGCGCCCGGACGCCCCCTTCACCCCCTACGTCTCCAACAGCGAACTGCGGGTCGTGGGCAAGGTCGCGAAAGGCGCGACGGGCACACGGATCCGCTACTGGGCCGATCCGCAGATCTTCACCAAGGGCGCGGGATTCCAACTCGAGGAGCTGGTCGACCGGGCGAGGCAGACCGCATTCTTGGTACCCGGGCTCGGCATCGACATCCTGGACAGCCGGGCCACCGCCGACGGGCAGAGCGAACCGAGCCGCGAGACCTTCCGCTTCGCCGGCGGCATCAGCGAGTTCGTCGAGTTCCTGTCGCCGGACCCCGCGCTGACCAGCACCTGGCGCATCCAGGGCACCGGGGCGTACACCGAGACCGTGCCGGTGCTGCAGGAGAACGGCCACATGGTCGCCACCGAGCTCGGCCGCGAGTGCGAGGTCGACATCGCCCTGCGCTGGGGCACCGGCTATGACACGGTGTTCCGCAGCTACGTCAACATCATCGCGACCCCGAAGGGCGGGACGCACCAGGCCGGCTTCGAGCAGGGACTGATGAAGTTCCTGCGGTCCGAGGTGGAGAAGAACGCCCGCCGCCTCAAAGTCTCCGTGTCGTCGGGCTCTGGGGACAAGCTCGAGAAGGAGGACATCCTGGCCGGCCTCACCGCCGTGCTCACCGTCCGCCTGCCCGAGCCGCAGTTCGAGGGCCAGACCAAGGAGGTGCTCGGCACGCCGGCCGTGCGCGCGATCGTGGCCAACGCCGTGGCGGCCGGGATGACCGAGCGCTTCACGAGCAGCAAGCGCGACGACAAGGCGCAGTCCTCCCTGGTGCTCGACAAGCTGGTGGCCGAGATGAAGAGCCGCATCTCGGCGCGGGCGCACAAAGAGACGCAGCGCCGCAAGAACGCGCTCGAGAACTCCTCGCTGCCGGCGAAGCTGGTCGACTGCCGGTCCTCCGACGTCGCGAACAGCGAGCTGTTCATCGTCGAGGGCGACTCGGCGCTCGGCACCGCCAAGCTCGGCCGCGACTCCGAGTACCAGGCGCTGCTGCCGATCCGCGGCAAGATCCTCAACGTGCAGAAGGCCTCGGTGAGCGACATGCTCGGCAACGCCGAATGCGCATCCATCATCCAGGTGATCGGAGCCGGCTCGGGGCGCAGCTTCGACCTTGAGCAAGCCCGCTACGGCAAGGTCATCATCATGGCCGACGCCGACGTCGACGGCGCCCACATCCGCACCCTGCTGCTGACCCTGTTCTTCCGCTACATGCCCGAGATGATCGCGGATGGCCGGGTCTACTCGGCGGTGCCCCCGCTGCACCGGGTGGTGATCATCAACCCCGGATCGAAGCCGAACGAGACGGTCTACACCTACTCTGAGGCCGAGCTGAACGGCGTGCTGGCCTCGCTCAAGAAGAGCGGGCGGCGCTACCAGGACCCGATCCAGCGCTACAAGGGGCTGGGCGAGATGGATGCCGACCAGCTGGCCGAGACCACGATGAGCCGCGCCCACCGCACCCTGCGCCGCGTGCGGGTCGCCGATGCCGAGCAGGCCGCGACCGTGTTCGAACTGCTGATGGGCAACGACGTGGCTCCGCGCAAGGACTTCATCATCGCCGGGCAGGGGCTCGACCTCAGTCGCGTGGACGTGTGATTGCGGAGCGCTCGCACTCAGCCCGCATCGAGCAAACCCCGAGTTCGCGGACGTAGCCTTCTCAGCATGGAACAACCCGCGTTCGCGGTCGAAGTGACCGGAGGACAGGTCGAGGGTATCGTGCGCCGCGGATTGCGGATGTGGCGCGGCATCCCGTACGCCGCATCGACCGCCGGCGAGAACCGCTTTCGCGGCCCGCAGCCCGTCCAGACGTGGGAGGGCATCCGCAGCGCCGCCGAGTTCGGCCCGATCGCCCCGCAGGACCGCGCCATGTTGGCGCCTGCGCTCAGCAGTCTCGGCAGCAGTTCAGAGGATTGCCTCACCCTCAACGTGATCTCGCCCCGCTTCGAGTCGCCGCGGTTGCGTCCGGTCATGGTCTACATCCATGGCGGCGCCTACGCGGTCGGCTCCTCGCGCGAGATGCCGCAGCAGGGCGAAGGCCTGGTGCGCGAGGGCGGTGTCGTCTTCGTCAACCTCAACTACCGACTCGGAGCCTTCGGCTTCCTCGACTTCGCGCGGTATTCGACGCCCGAGCGGCCGATCGAGAACAACCTCGGCCTGCGCGACATGGTGGCTGCCCTGGAGTGGGTGCGCGGCAACATCCGCGCGTTCGGGGGCGATCCCGACAACGTGACGCTGTTCGGCGAATCTGCGGGAGCCAATGCGGTGACGACGTTGATGTGCGTGCCGGCGGCGCGAGGCCTGTTCGCGCGCGCGATCGCCGAGAGCGCGCCGGCCGAGGCCGTGTACGACGCGGCCGTCACAGGGCAGTGGGGCGCCGACTTCGTCGCTCTGCTCGCCGAGGTCATGGGCAGTGCTGCGCCCGCCAACGAGGCCGAAGCCGCGTCGCTGCTGCACAGCGCATCGATGGCGCAGCTCGTCGCGGCGACCAACCGCACCATGCGCGAGACGCCCGACCGCGTGCCCGGCACGATCGCGTTGTGCCCCACGATCGACGGCGACTTCTTGCCGGAGCGCCCGGTGCGCGCCTTCGCGGCCGGGACGGCGCATCCGGTGCCGCTCATCATCGGCACCAACGAGCGCGAAGGATCGCTGTTCCGCGGACGGCTGGACATTCTGGCGACGACGCCGAGCCGCATCCAGGGCATCTTCGTCAAGACCGGCCGTAGCCTCGCCCGCGCTCTTGCCGCGCAGTACCCGCATCTGCCGTCCCGTCGCGGCCGCGCCGACTTCGCGGGCGACTACGCGTTCTGGTACCCGTCGATCGAGGTCGCAGAGGGCCACTCGCGCCACGCGCCCGTGTACTTCTACCGGTTCGACATCGCGCCGCGCCTCGCCAAGATCCTGGGCCTCGATGCCACCCACGGCATCGAACTGTTCGCCGTCTTCGATCGCGCCCGCACCCCGTTCGGCAGAGTGATGGGTTCGCTCGGCGGCTATCGCGACTTCGAGCGCACCGGGCGCCGCATGCGCGCCAACTGGCTGCGCTTCGCCGGTGAAGGCACCGTGGATTCTGGCTGGCCTGCGTACACCGAGGAGCAACGCAATACCCTCATCATCGACGCAGAGGACCGCGTCGAGGAGGACCCCCGCGCCGAGCGCCGGCTCGCCTGGCGCGAGTTCGTGCCGCACATCTAGCGGGGGTCGGATGCCTCAGGCGGGCGCGACGTTCAGGTTGCCCGAGAACAGGTTCGCCGGGTCGTACTCCTTCTTCACCGCGCGCAGCCGCGTCAGGGTGGCCGGCGGGTACATCGTCGTCACGACCGCATCGCCGGTCTCGGTGGTGAAGTTGCCGTATTGCGCCGCGCGGAAGCCCGCGGCCGTCCAAGCTGCGCCCAACGGGCCGGAAGCGGCAGACGCTCCGGGCGGGAGGAACTCGACGATGTTGAGAATCACCTCGCTGTCGCGCGCGGCGAAGGCCGTGGCATCCGGGCTGATGCGCGAGAACCGGCCCCCGAGGTAGCGCACCGCGAACACCGAGGGACCGAGCTGGGCGCGTACCGCGAGTGCGGCGTCGATCGTCGCGTCGTCGAAGTCGGCGACCAGCGAGTTGCGTCCCGCGATGGTCGGCATCGGCGTACCCGGCGGCGGTTCGGGCAGCTCGATCAGGATGTCGCGGTACCCGGTCGCCGTCACCTCGCTCGAGAGCACCCCAGGAAGCGCCAGCAGCGGGGCGAGGGCAGCACGGCCCTCCGCGGAGTCGGCCCCGGCCCACACCGCGCGCAACTCGTGCGCCACCGGCCCGGCCGGGCCGAGCGGAGCCACGGTGAACGTCGCGTTCAACTCATCGGCTGCGTCGCGCATCGCGTCGCGCCAACCGCGCAGAAACGCGCCCAGGTGTTGCGGGTCGATGGTGAGGGTGGCGTGCAGCACGCCGTCGAGCGGATGCGCCTGCACCGTGAACGACGTGACCACTCCGAGGTTGCCGCCGCCGCCGCGCAGCGCCCAGAACAGTTCGGGGTGCTCGTCGGCCGACGCCGAGATCAACTCGCCGGTCGCAGTCACGACTCGGGCGCCGAGCAGGTTGTCGATGGTCAGCCCATCGCGGCGCACCAGCCAGCCGATGCCGCCGCCGAGGGCGAGGCCGCCGACTCCGACGCCTGCCGTGTCTCCGGAGGACACCGCGAAGCCGGATGACTCAAGGGCGGATGCCACGCCGGCCCACACCGCTCCGGGGCCGATCGTGGTGACGCCAGTGCCGTCGACCGAGACGGAGTTCAACGCGGCCAGGTCGATCAGCAGGCGATCGGCGCCCGGGGAGAACATCGGCCCGCCGTGCCCTCCGCTGCGGACCGCGACGCCGAGCCCCGACGCGACCGCGTAGCGGACGGCTGCGGCGACATCCTCCTCGGATGACACTCGCACCACGAGCGCGGGCGGGTTGCCGGCATAGGCGCCGACCGCGGCGGCGAAGCCCTCGTCATCGGGGCTGAGAATCGTGCCGGAGGTGGTCGTACGGAGGTCGTCGAGAGTCACCCCGACAAGCTACAGGCCGCGACCGACACTCCCGATGACGCCGTCGAGCGGTGTGCCCGAGGCGTCGCGTTTCGCCCAGGAGTCCGGCAGCGTGCGCGCCCCGCCGTCGCTGCCGACCGCACGTGCGGGAGCCGGCCCCACCCAGGCAAGCGCCAGTGCCGCCTCGCCCTTGAGGAAGGTGTGGGCGCGCACTCCGCCGGTGGCACGGCCCTTGCCGGGGAACTCGCTCAGCGCTGACACCTTGCCCCGGCCCGGATCGGAGCCGGGAAGAGTGTCGACAGGTGTGGAGATCGTGACGACCGAGACATCGCTGCCCGGGTCGACGGTACCGAGAGAGACGGCGCCGAAGAAGATCGCGGTGGCCTGGGGGCCGAGGTTGATGCCGGCCATCCCGCCCGCCCCCACGCCCTGCGGGCGCACCTGCGCGGCACCGAAGTGCAGCAGCTGGGCGTCGGAGCTGACGAAGACGAGCTCCTCGGCATCCCCGCCCTGACTCGCCCCGATCACTTCGTCACCCGGCTTCAGCGCGATGACCTCGAAATCGGGCCGGCTCGGGTAGCCGCCCGGCGCGACCCGCTTCACGACGCCCTGCGCTGTGCCGAGCGCGATCGGCAGCTCGGAGCCGAGCGAGACCAGGCCGACTACTCGCTCGTTCTTGTCCGCGAGCCCCAGGTAGTCGGCGATCCGCGCCCCCGCGGCCAACTGCACCGAGTTGGCGGGGACCGCGGGCAGATCGACCGGCGTGAAGCGCACCAGGCGTCCGCGCGAAGTGATGGCCCCGAGTTCGCCGCGCGAGGTCGTGACCACCGTCGACAGGATCGCATCGTGCTTGCTGCGGCGCGCGGCCTGCACCGGCGGCTCGATGCCTTCCGGCAGGTCGACGCGAACGGTGCGCCCGGTCGTGGAGAGCACCACGATGGTGGGCAGGTCCGCGATCTCGAGTGCGGGGCCGCCGGATGCCGCGGCCCGCCGTTGCGCCGGGGTGCTGGCCGCGCTGACCCGGGCCTCGGTCAGCAGCGTGCGGCGCGGGGTGCCGAACCGCTCGGCCACCTCGTCGAGCTCCTGGGCGACCAGGGCGCGGAGCGCCCGCGGCGACGCGAGCAGGGTCTCGAGCTCGGCGATCTCGGCGCGCAGCTTGTCGCGTTCGGTCTCGAGCTCGATCCGGCTGAAGCGGGTCAGTCGGCGCAACTGCAGCTCGAGGATGTAGTCGGCCTGCAGCACGCTCAGGTCGAAGACCTCGATCAGACGTGCGCGGGCCTGCGCCGTGTCGTCGCTGGTGCGCACCACCTGGATGACCTCGTCGATGTCGAGGATGGCGATGAGCAGCCCGTCGACCAGGTGCAGCCGCTCCTGGCGCCGCGCGAGTCGGTAGCGCGAGCGGCGGGTGACCACCGAGATGCGGTGGTCGAGGTAGACCCGCAGCAGCTCGCGCAGTCCGAGGGTCTGCGGGGTGCCGTTGACGAGCGCGACGTTGTTGATCGAGAAGCCGTCCTCGAGCGGGGTCAGCCGGTAGAGCTGCTCGAGCACGCCCTCCGGGCTGAAGCCGGTCTTGATGCCGATGACGAGTCGCATGCCGTTCTTGCGATCGGTGAGGTCGGTGACATCCGCGATGCCGGTGATCTTCTTGGCGTTGACGCCGTCTTTGATCTTCTCGATGACCTTCTCGGGGCCGACCAGATAGGGCAGCTCGGTAACGACCAGCCCGGTGCGACGGGCCGAGAGCTGTTCGACGGTGACCTTGGCGCGGGTCTTGAAGGTT
>FSXQ01000831.1_pt1 | contig 11521 bp, 11 predicted proteins | sample 1638011 | NCBI WGS metagenome assembly FSXQ01 (sample SAMEA3914789, study PRJEB12502) | metagenome | biome: forest; material: soil | place: Canada | collected 2011-07-03 | depth 0.3 m | reverse complement strand
GGCGCTCGCGCGCGCGCTCGTGCACGACCCCGCCAACATCGTGCTGGACGAGCCCACCAACGGCCTCGACGTGGTGGCCACGCGCGCGCTGCGCGAGGCGCTGCGCGTGCTGCGCGACGAGACCGGCAAGTGCATCGTGTTCTCCACGCACATCATGCAGGAGGTCGAGCGGCTCTGCGATCGCGTGGTCGTCGTGTCGCACGGCCGGCACGTGGCCGACGGCACCGTCCGGAGCCTGTGCGAGCAGGCCGACACCGACGATTTCGAGGACGCCTTCGTGCGCCTCGCGTTCGGCCCGGAGGGCCAGCCGCAATGAACAACTGGCACGCCATCTGGATCGTCTTCGCCAAGGAGCTCAAGGACGCGCTGCGCGACCGGCGCACCTTGATCGCCGTGTTCATCTCGTCGGTGGCCATGGGCCCGCTGATGCTGGTGATGCTGTCGTCCCTCGTCGGCAAGTACGAGCAGCGCGCCGAGGCCCGCGAGATCGTCGTCATCGGCCTCGACAAGGCCCCCACGCTGCGCAACTACCTCGAGCGCCAGACCTACGTCGCCAAGCCCGCGCCCGCCGACTGGGAGACGCAGTTGAAGGACAGCAAGCTCGGCGACCCCGTGGTCATCGTGCCGGACGACTTCGAGGACGCGCTGCTGCACGGCCAGGCGCCACGCATCGAGCTCCTGTACAGCAGCGCGAACGGCCGTGCGCAGAGCGGCGTCGGCGCCATCGCGGGCCTGCTGCGCGGCTTCGACCGCGAGCAGATGGGCCTGCGGCTGATCGCGCGCGGCGTCGCGCCCGGCGCGCTCAGCGTCACGGATCTCGACGAGCACGACATCGCCGACAACGCCGCCCGCGCCGCGCAGATGACCGCCATCGTGCCCGTGTTCGTGCTGATGGCCGTGCTGTACGGCGCGCTCAACGCGGGGCTCGACACCACGGCCGGCGAGCGCGAACGCGGCTCGCTGGAACCGCTGCTCGCCACGCCGGCGTCGCGCACCTCGCTCGTCATCGGCAAGTGGGCCGCGGTGTTCGCCATCGGCATCCTCATCGCGGTGCTCAGTTGCCTGAGCTTTCTGCCCGCGCAAAGCCTGTTGCGAAGCGAGTCGCTGGCCGCGCTGTTCCGCTTCGGCTGGGTCGAGGCCGTGTCCTTCATCGGCCTGCTGCTGCCGTTCGCGGCAGCGCTCTCGGCCGCGATGATGGCCATCGCCATCCGCTGCAAGACGATGAAGGAGGCACAGGCCAACAACGTGGTGCTCACGATGGCCGTCTCCATGGCGCCGCTCATCGGCATCTTCAGCCAGGACGGCGAGTCGGCGTGGAACCTGTGGGTGCCCTCGATCGCGCAGACCACGCTGATGAACCGCGTCCTGAAGAACGCCCCGATCGGCTTCGCCGACGTCGCCCCCAGCCTGCTCGTGTGCACCGCCATCACCATCGCCGCCCTGGCCTTCGTGAGTCGGCAACTGACCAAACGCGCCGCGCAGTGATCGCCCTGGGAAGGGCCGCTGCGTCGATGTCGTTGATGGGGCCCGATACCCTGTCCAGGTGATGCGCCCGCCGCATCACGAATGCTACCGTCCCGCTCGGCGCCTCACGGAAGCGCGCCCGCGCGTCCGGTGACGGGATGTCCCTCCCATTCCGTCACCGGGGGTTCGTTTGGCGGGGGTCACCATGAAAACAGAAGCGTACAGATGTTGCAGCAAATTGCCCGAAGGCGAAGTGCAGTGCTACCCAGAGCCTACATCGGCACTGTCAAGAAACACTGTGCGCGAGCGTCTGTCGGCCTTTAGAAGCACTATGGCCGCAACATTGGTTGCAGCGTCACAACTTTCAATCGGGCGCTAGACATGGAAACTCTGCTGAATCGCCAATGCATCGAAATGCTGCATGCCGATAGCGTGAAGGAGTTCTTGCGAATTGGCGCAGATTTCGTGCGATCCATCGGCTTTCACACAATCGCCGCCACTGTTGTGACGGACCATGGATCTTCGCTCACCGAGTTTCAGTCGATCACGAACGCACCTCTCGCTTACATGCCAGCGTTCGAAGATATGGCTTCTGCCAAGCTCGACCCCGTATCGCAGCATTGCAAACAATATTCCTCTGCGATTGTGTGGGATCAATCGCTCTATGCGGCCGCCGGACGCGGAGACTTCTGGGAGCACCAAGCTGCGTTCGGCTACTTGAGCGGCATATCTCTCGCCTTCCACTTGCCACATGGAAGGCACTTCATGTTTGGAATCGACAGCGATCAGCGGGTTTGCGCTCCGAGACGCGAACTGCAACCGCTTCTCGGGGATCTGCGTGAATTCGCTGCGCACGCACAGGCCGCCGCCTTCGACTTGTGTCTACCGTATCCTCGAGGTTCAGGAGTTCATCAGATCCCCTACAGCGAGCTCGATGCGCTTCGCTGGAGCATGGACGGCCTCTCCGACTGGGAGGTTGGCCAATCGATGGCAATTTCTGAGACCGAAGTGATGCTGCGTATTCGCCGGGTGATCGAGAAGTTCGGTTGTCGCAACAAGTACGAGGCGGGTCTACGCGCCATCAAGCTCGGGTTGGTGCACTGCGACTGAACGGGCTTGGACATATGTCGTGTCCCGTTTACATCGTCTAGAAACGCGTCGCTGTAGCTACTAGGCTCGCAACAACCGACGAACTTCCTCCTGCCAAGGCAATCGCCGTACGAACTGGTTGAAGAGAAGCGCAGCCTCTGTCGCCGCCAGAACGCGGCCTTCCATGTTGACCAATCGCATGTTCGTGGAAACGGACATTGGGTCTACCATCGCGACTACGCCGCGCGCAATCTCGATCCAATCCCATGCGATGCCGGCATCACCGTCACTGGTGAGCTCGCTCCAGATCGTGTGACCGGTGCACGGTTCGTACGGCGACGGACCACACGTAACTCGCGTAGCCAAATGCTTGAACGTCGGTCGTCGCCTCGAGTTGGTGCGCAAGAATACCGTTGGCCAAGAATTTGACACCAGCTCGGGCGTCGACGGCAAGGGAACGAGGGGCCTAAGGTGTGGTGTGTTCATCGTCAGCATGACCCAAAGTCTGGAGAAACTGCGTTGCGCGGACTAGCTGTCAACCTTGTCAGGGTGCTAAGCAAGCGAAATCCCTCCTTGAGGGGATGTGCCGCAGCATTCGAGGCAGGTCAGAGGCCAAGCTTTCGCTCACACGCTGCCACCGATGACACTCCGGGGAACGGGTACCTATGAGCGCCAGAATGTTGCAGGGCGGCTATCTCTCTGTCATGGAGGCGTCTAACCCGTTGGAGTTTCGCGCAGAGGTAATTAGGTTCGCTGAGGAACTAGGCTTCAAGACCGTTTCGGCTATGGCTGTCGTAGACCACAAACAGGCTGAATCTGAATTTCACACCGTCGACAATGCGCCAAATGAATTCATTCAGACATTCAAGGATGTCGAGATTTGGCAGCTAGATCCGGTGATGCAGCACTGTAAGCGCGCTGCCGTGCCTATCATTTGGGATCAAGGCACTTACGTCGCTGGCGGCCAGGGCAACATGTGGGAGCACCAAGCGGGCTTCGGATATCAGACTGGTGTAGCTCTAGCTCTGCACTTGCCAGACGGGAGGCACTTCTCCTTGGGCGTAGAACGTGATCGACCGCTACCAAAGCAACCGCGAGCGATTACGCGCATCGTGGCGGAGCTTCAATTATTCGCCGTGCATGCGCAAGACGCGGCGTTTAGAATATTCGCGCCGCCAGCCTCGCGGCCAAGCGGCCCTGCATTAACTCCTCGCGAGCTAGAAGCGTTGCGCTGGACGATGGAGGGGAAAACCGCCTGGGAAGTCGGGACCATCATGAATATTACTGAACGAACGGCAGTCTTGCATCTCCAAAACTCGATGCACAAACTTGGCTGCGTTAATAAACACCAAGCTGTTCTCAAAGCCCTACGCCTAGGACTGCTGGCGTAGCCAAGTCTGGTGCGCACGCACCCTGTAAGACTTGACAGTGTCTGACCTCATAGAGACCTGCTTCAATCTCCTTAACGCGCAACAAGCGCATTGAGCAGGACACCGGAGGCGCTATGAGGCAGGTCATTTACTCGATCTTTAGGATTGCGCGCGGCGGATGTGGCGCAGCCGTTGAAGATCAGCAGACCAAGAGCTCGTCTCGTAGCCATGCCGGTTTGATGATTCTGGATGCATGCGATTTGAAGCTGGTCGCTGGTGGCGACACCGTTGACCTGCCTAAGGGCGGCTGGGGTTCAACCACCACGACCGAAGCCTGAACCAATTTTTTAGGTGCGCGCCGTTGAGGCGTGCACTTCCCAAGACCCTCCACAATCAGCCCTCCAGTTCCGGGAAAGTCGCTCACGCGACGGAAGCGCTTACTGAAGCTGATTGACTCTTGGGGTGCCGACTCTGTCGGCACCCCGTTCTTTTTTTGTGGATGGGCAATCCTCAGCGATGTAGTGAGCACCAGCTCCGTCGGCTGAAATCAACTCAACTGGGTCGCGTCGCGAGTTCCAGTTCTCCAAGCCAGAACATCGCCTGCGCCGCGGTCTCGCCGCACATTTCGCGGGAAGGCTGTAGGCCGCCGCAGAAGTCCGGGCGTTCGGGGCGGCCGAAGATTCGGCAGCGCATCTCGTCGTCCAGCTGGATGCACGGGACGCCTGCGGGTTTGCCGTCGGGCATGCCGGGGATCGGGCTGGTGATGGACGGGGCGGTGCAGCAGGCACCGCAACGCGGTCGGCAGGAAAAGTCGGCGGGCGAGGAGGGTGCGGCATCCGGCATGGGCCGATTGTCCGCGCAGGTGGCGCGCTTGTGCGAGGGCGCCTAAAATCATGGCTTCCCCCACCCGTCTCCGTGCTGCGCGAATTCGACCGAATTGCGCGGCGCGTCGCAGCGCGGGTCATCTTTTCGATCCGGCCGTGACGGTTCGGATCATGCGCACAGTGAGTTGCCGGTGATCTACCCCCAGGAATTCGACGTCATCGTGGTCGGCGGCGGCCATGCCGGCACCGAGGCCGCGCTCGCGGCTGCTCGCATGGGCAGCGCGACGCTGCTGCTGACGCACAACATCGAGACGCTGGGGCAGATGAGCTGCAACCCGTCGATCGGCGGCATCGGCAAGGGGCACCTGGTCAAGGAAGTGGACGCCCTGGGTGGCGCGATGGCCGCGGCGACCGACGAGTCGGGCATCCAGTTCCGCGTCCTCAACGGGTCGAAGGGGCCGGCGGTGCGCGCCACGCGCGCGCAGGCCGACCGCATCCTGTACAAGGCGGCTATCCGTCACCGCCTGGAGAACCAGCCCAACCTGTGGCTGTTCCAGCAGGCCGTCGACGACTTGGTCATCGAATCGGTGGACGGCGCCGACCGCGTCACGGGCGCGGTCACGCAGTCGGGCATCACCTTCCGCGGTCGCACCGTCGTGCTGACGGCCGGCACGTTCCTCGACGGCAAGATCCACATGGGCCTGCAGAACTACGCCGCGGGCCGGGCAGGGGATCCGCCAGCGCAGCGGCTGTCGTCGCGCCTGAAGGAGTTGAAGCTGCCGCAGCGTCGGCTCAAGACCGGCACGCCGCCACGCATCGACGGCCGCTCGATCGACTTCTCGCAGCTCGACGAGCAGCCGGGCGACGGCATGCCCGACGCCGATGGCCGCATCACGACGGCGATGCCGGTGTTCAGCTTCATGGGCTCGGCCGACCAGCATCCGCGGCAGATGCCGTGCTGGGTCACACACACGAACGCGCGCACGCACGAGATCATCCGCTCCGGCTTCGACCGCAGCCCGATGTTCACGGGCGTCATCGAAGGGGTGGGGCCGCGCTATTGCCCGAGCATCGAGGACAAGGTCAATCGCTTCGCCGACAAGGACTCGCACCAGATCTTCCTGGAGCCCGAAGGCCTGACGACGCACGAGTTCTATCCCAACGGCATCTCCACCTCGTTGCCGTTCGACATCCAGTTGGCCGCCGTCCGGTCGATGGCCGGACTCGCCAACGCGCACATCCTGCGCCCCGGCTATGCCATCGAGTACGACTACTTCGATCCGCGCGAGCTCAAGAGCACGTTCGAGACGCGTGCGATCTCCGGCCTTTTCTTCGCCGGCCAGATCAACGGCACGACCGGCTACGAAGAGGCCGCGGCGCAAGGTCTCTTCGCGGGCGCCAACGCATCCCTGCTTGCGGCCGGCCGCACCGACGGCTTCATGCTGCGTCGCGACCAGGCCTACCTGGGCGTGCTGGTCGACGACCTGATCACCAAGGGCGTGACCGAGCCGTACCGCATGTTCACCAGTCGCGCCGAGTTCCGCCTGCAACTGCGCGAGGACAACGCCGACCTGCGCCTGACCGAACTGGGCCGCGAGCTCGGCCTGGTCGACGATGCCCGCTGGGCGCACTTCAACCGTAAGCGCGAAGCGCTCGCGCGCGAATCCCAACGCCTGCGCTCGACCTGGGTGCATCCCAACAATTTCCCCGCCGCAGCCGCTGAGCGCCTGCTTGGCAAGGCGCTGGAGCACGAGCATTCGCTGACCGATCTGCTGCGCCGACCTGGCATCGGGTTCGACACCGTCGTCGAGGCCACGGCGATCGCTCATCCGAACGTCGATGTTTCACGTGAAACACTGAGCCGGGAACTGGGCAGCCAGCTGGCCGGCGAGATCATCGAGCAGCTCGAGATCGCCACCAAGTACTCGGGCTATATCGACAAGCAGAACGAGGACGTCGCCCGGGCCCAGAGCCTGGAAGAGTTGCCACTGCCCGCCGAGCTCGACTACAACCAGGTCACCGCCTTGTCGTTCGAGGTTCGCCAGAAGCTCACACAGCATCGGCCTCAGACGCTCGGCCAAGCCACGCGCATCTCCGGCGTCACGCCCGCTGCGATCTCGCTGCTGCTCGTCCACCTGAAAAAGAAGCGCTTCAAGGGCTTCTCCAACTCCGCTCCCGCAGAACATGCCGCTTGAATACGGTGACCCGTCCCGCATGGACGGGCAACTCGAGGCTCTCGCTCCCAAACTGGGCCTTGCACTGACAACGACAGAGCGCGAGCGGCTACTGGACTACATGCGGCTGATCCAACGCTGGACCAAGGTCTACAACCTCACCGCCGTCCGCAACACCGGCGAGATGTTCACGCACCATCTGCTCGACTGCTTGGCCGTCGTGCTGCCGCTGCGTGAGGGCACCGGCAAAGCAGGGAAGGGCGCGCTGCGCTTGCTCGACGTCGGCAGCGGCGCCGGGCTGCCTGGCGTCATCCTGGCGATGCTCAACCCGTCGTGGCAAGTCACCTGCGTCGACGCGGTCGCGAAGAAGGCCGCCTTCATACGACAGGCCGCGGTCGAGCTGAGCATTCCCAACCTGTCTGGCGTCCACGGCAGGGTCGAAGCGCCCGGCACGTTCAAGACGCCCGAGTTCGACCTGATCACCTCGCGTGCCTTCGCGTCGATCCTCGACTTCACGACTCTGACGCGCCCGCTGCTCGCCGCGCAAGGCCAGTGGGCCGCGATGAAGGCCAACCTGTCCGTCGAAGAGCGCGCCGAGATCCCCGCCAACGTCGAGATGTTTCACGTGGAACAACTCACGGTGCCGGAATTGAACGAAAAGCGCTCATTGGTATGGCTCCGGCCCCGCCAACCTGCTGCCGAATCGGCCGAGTAGCCCCGACAATAGGGAAACGCATTTCCCTCCCACCAGCGCTTCCACCGGTCACCCATGGCGAGAATTTTCTGCATTGCGAACCAGAAGGGCGGCGTCGGCAAGACGACGACGACGGTGAACCTCGCGGCCGGCCTGGCGCTCGTCAGCCAACGCGTGCTGCTGGTCGACCTCGATCCACAGGGCAATGCCACCATGGGCTCCGGCCTGCCCAAGCGCGACCTGCCCCTGACCGTCTACGACGTGCTGCTGGAGAGCGCAACCATCAAGGAGGCGGCCCAGCGCTCGACCAGCGGCGGCTACGATGTGCTCGGCGCCAACCGGGAATTGGCCGGCGCCGAGGTGGAGCTGGTCGCCCTGGAGCGCCGCAACGAACGCCTGCGCCGCGCGCTCAAGCTCGTCGACGCCGACTACGACTTCGTCCTGATCGACTGCCCGCCGTCCCTGAACCTGCTCACGCTCAACGGCCTGTGCAGCGCCCACGGCGTCATCGTGCCGATGCAGTGCGAGTACTTCGCGCTGGAAGGCGTGTCCGACTTGGTCAACACGATCAAGCAGGTGCACGCCAACCTCAACCGCGACCTGGAGCTCATCGGCCTGCTGCGCGTGATGTTCGATCCGCGCATCACGCTGCAGGTGAACGTCAGCGACCAGCTGAAGGCGCACTTCGGCGACAAGGTGTTCAACACCGTGATCCCGCGCAACGTGCGCCTGGCCGAGGCGCCCAGCTACGGCCAGCCGGGCGTGGTGTGGGATCCGAGCTCGCGCGGCGCGGTCGCGTTCATCGAGTTCGCGCGCGAAATGGTCGAGCGCGAGAAGACGCCGGCCTGATCAGGGCTCGATGTTCGGGTCGCGAAGCAGCTCGCGCAACGGCCCGAACGTCCAGGAACGCAACGCCATCACGGCGGTGAAGCCGCGCTTGTGCGACGGCGCCAGCCGCTGGTCGGCCAGGTGCTGCTGGGCGAAATCCTGGGCCACGCGCTGCAGGCGCTCCTGGAACACCTTGGCCATCGGCAGGCTGATGTGGCCGTGCACCAGGCTCACCATCTCGCTCTCGCCGTTGAAACCGCCCGAAAAGTAGTCGACCACGCCGTGGTCGCGGAAGAACTGCATCACGGGCCCGTTGGCGCGCCAACGGAAGGTCTTGGCCACCTTGAGCCGATACCGGTTCAGCGGCTTCAACTCGATGATGCCTAGCCGATCGAGCTGCGTCAGGTGCTTGACGGCCTCGGCGTCGCTGAAGGCGTACATGCCCATGATCTGCTCGTACGGCCACTGGCTGAGCGTACAGAGCGCCATCACCAATAGCCGCTTGTCGCCGACGACCGCCTGCTCCTGCTCCAGGGTCAGCTCGTCGCGCAGCAGTTCGAGGTCGGCCACCTTGCGCGCCAGTTCCGAAAAGTCGCACTTGAGCACGCGGCAGATCTCGTCGATCCGCTTCAGCGGCATGTCGCCCTTGGCGAACATGCGTTTGACGCTGGATTCCGCCAGTCCGAGCTCCCGGCCCAGGTCGGCGTAGGTGAGTCGTGCGAGCTTCAGTTCGCTCTTCAGGACGTTGACGATCTCGGCGGTAGTGCTCATGGGTGGCAGATGAAGTATCTGTGGACGATACCTCACGCCGCGGGGCGAGCCACTCGACGGTGCGACGTTGCCGCCGCCGCCGACGGTGCGCACCATCGCGACTCCGCCACTTCGGACGTTTCACATGAAACCCCCGTCTGCCTCGCAAACCGCCATCGCTTTCGCGCTGGCCATCGCCCTCCACGCAACCGCGCATGCTGAAAGCAACGCCAGCGAAGTCAGCGGGGCCTCGATGCTGCCGGTCGCGATCTCGGTCGCGCTACCCATCGTGGTTGTCGCCGGCGCCGGCTCGATCGTCGTCACCGGTATCCAGGCGAGCGCCGACGGCACCGTCTGGCTCGTCGAGAACGTGGCCGACGGCGTGAAGGGCAGCATCTGCTTCGCGGGGCGCGTGGTCGAAGGATCGGCGGTCGTGGTCGGCACGGTGGTCAGCGTGACGGTGATCGGCACGGGGATGGTGCTCAGCGCCGCCGGCCACGCGATCGCGTTCATCCCGAACGAGATCGGCCGCTCGCTGTCGTACAACCAGAAGGTGTCGCAATGAGCCGCGCCCGCTTCCTGAGCCGCCTCGTCGCCGGCCTGCTCGCGACCGCCGTCGCCGGCGCGGCCCTGGCCGGCCAGACTTGCGACACGACGCCACCCGACACCGCCACCGTCACCCGCGCGCTGAACCTCGCCCAGCGCGTCCAGCAAAGCCTCGACGCCACCGACGCCCAGGTCGTCATCATTGCCCGCGCCGGCCAGGACCTCACCAAGTACGGCCTCAACTGGTCGCATCTGGCGTTCGCCTACCGCGAGGACATGCCGGCCCCCGTCACCCTGAGCCCGCGCGGCGCCACGCTGGGCATGATCAACGCGCAGCGCCTGGACGGCTACACCGCGCCGCGCCCGCACAGCACCTGGCTGATCGCCCACAAGCTCAACCAGTGCGGCACGGCCGAGGCCGCCGTCTTCCGCCAGGGCTTGGCCGAGTTCTTCCTCGACACCCCGTTCCGCTACGAGGCCGCCTACGTCGTGCCGAGTCCGGAAGTGCAGGGCGCGTTGATGCAGGTGCTCACGAACGACCGCCGCCTCGTGCAGTGGCACACGCCGGCCTATAGCGTCGTGGCCTATCCGTGGTCGACGCGCTACCAGCAGAGCAACCAGTGGGCGCTCGAGACCCTGGCCGGCGCACTCGACCCCGCGGCCAACACGCGCGCCCGCGCGCAGGCGTGGCTGCAATTGCACGACTACCAGCCCACCGTCCTGCACATCGACGCGTTCACCCGCCTCGGTGGCCGCATGACCCGCGCCAACGTCGCCTTCGACGACCATCCCAACTCGAAGCGCTACAGCGACCACATCGAGACGGTGACCGTCGAATCGATGTTCGACTGGATGCAGCGCTCGCAACTGGCCGGCCCGCCCACCATCGTGCGCTGACACCCGGCGCCAAATTCGGCGAAATCAGGGCGCTTGCCGACGGTGGCGCCCTCGCCGGGCGGCTACAGTCGGCTAAACATCGAAAGACCCATCGCCCATGAGTCAGCCCCATCCCAGCCAGTTCGCGCTCCTTTCGCAACGCCGCTTCGCGCCGTTCTTCTGGACGCAGTTCTTCGGCGCCGGCAACGACAACGTCCTGAAGTTCGCCTTCACCGTGCTGGTCACGTACCAGCTCAGCGTGTCGTGGCTGCCGCCCGAAAAGGCGGGGCTCATCATCAGCGCGGTGTTCATCCTGCCGTTCGTGCTGCTGTCCGCCACCAGCGGCCAATTGGCCGACAAGTACGACAAGGCGCGGGTGATGCGCTTCATCAAGTCGTTCGAGATCGTCATCATGGCGCTCGCCACCTGGGGCTTCGTCGGCCAGCAGATCTGGCTGTTGCTGACGTGCCTGTTCCTGATGGGCGTGCACTCCACGCTGTTCGGGCCGGTGAAGTACGCCTACCTGCCGCAGCACCTCAACGACCACGAGATCACCGGCGGCAACGGCATGGTCGAGATGGGCACCTTCGTCGCCATCCTGCTGGGCCAGCTGGCCGGCGGCCTGCTGGTCGTGGTGCCGGGCATGGGCCCCGCGCTGGCCGGCGGCACCTGCCTGGCCATCGCCGTCATCGGGCGCCTGACGGCCCAGGCCATCCCGGCCTCGCCGCCGCACGACACCGGCCTGAAGATCAACTGGAACCCCGTCAGCGAGACGGTGCGCAACCTCAAGCTGGCGAGCACCGACATCGTCGTGTTTCGATCGCTGCTGGGCATCTCGTGGATGTGGTTCTTTGGCGCGACGTTCCTGTCGCAGTTCCCATCGTTCGCCAAGGACGTGCTGCACGG
>FSXQ01003550.1_pt1 | contig 11524 bp, 9 predicted proteins | sample 1638011 | NCBI WGS metagenome assembly FSXQ01 (sample SAMEA3914789, study PRJEB12502) | metagenome | biome: forest; material: soil | place: Canada | collected 2011-07-03 | depth 0.3 m | reverse complement strand
TCGGCGACGACCTGCTGCGCCTCGTCTTCACCGCCTGCCACCCCGTGCTGTCGCGCGAGGCCCAGGTGGCGCTGACGCTGAAGCTGCTGGCCGGCATGAGCACGCCCGAGATCGCGCGCGCCTTCCTGCAGCCCGAGACGACGATCGCCCAGCGCATCGTGCGCGCCAAGCGCACGCTGGGCGACGCGCGCGTGCCCTTCGAGGTGCCGCGCGGCGACGCGCTGCAGGATCGCCTGGCCGCCGTGCTGGAGGTGGTCTACCTGATCTTCAACGAAGGCTACTCGGCGACGGCCGGAGACGACTGGACGCGGCCCGCCCTGTGCGACGAGGCGCTGCGGCTGGGCCGCATCCTGGCGCAACTGTCGCCGGGTACGGCCGAGGTGCAGGGGCTCGTCGCGCTGATGGAGATCCAGGCCTCGCGCATGCGCGCCCGCCTGGCCGCCGACGGCAAGCCCATCCTGCTGATGGCGCAGGATCGCAGCCGCTGGGATCAGTTGCTGATCGGCCGCGGCCTCGCCGCGCTCGCGCGGGCCGAGCGGATCGAGGGCGACATCGGCCCGTACCAGTTGCAGGCGGCGATCGCGGCCTGCCATGCGCGGGCCCACACGCCCGAGGCGACCGACTGGCAGCGCATCGTCGCCTTGTACGGCGACCTGATGCTGTGCACGCCGTCCCCGGTCGTCGAGCTGAACCGCGCGGTGGCCGTGAGCATGGCCTCCGGCCCGGCGGCGGCGCTGCTGCTGGTGGACGGCCTCGTCACCGACGGCCACCTGGCGCGCTACCACCTGCTGCACGCGGCCCGCGGCGACTTCCTCGCCCGGCTCGATCGGCTCGAGGAGGCGCGCATCGAGTTCGAGCGGGCGGCCGCGATGACGGCCAACGAGCGGGAGAAGACGTTGCTGCTCGAGCGGGCGCGCGCGGCGCGCTCCCGGTGATGCGGGGTGCAGCGCGCGTCTCCCGACGCGCGCGCGGGCTCAGCCCTGCGAGCCGCAGCCTTCCATCGGCGTCTGCGTCTTCATCGCCTCGGCGATCTGGTCCATCGTCAGGTTGCGCACCTGGGTCGCGATCGACCACAAGTGGCCGAACGGATCCTGCACCATGCCGTAGCGCGCGCCCCAGAACATGTCGGTGACCGGCATGCGCGGGGTGGCGCCCGCCGCGGTGGCGCGCTTGAACGAGGCGTCGACGTCGGGCACGGCCAGGTGCAGCGTCACCGCCGAGCCGCCGAGGGCCTTCGGGTCCTGCACGAGCATCTCGGGGAAGTCGTCGACGAGCATCAGCGGCGAGTCGCCGATGCGCAGCATCGCGTGCATCAGCTTGCCGCCCGGGCCGGGCAGCCGATCCACCTCGACGGCGCCGAAGGCCTCCTTGTAGAACTCGATCGCGGCGGCGGCGCCGGCGCACACGAGGTGCGGCGTGATGGTGTGCATGCCGTGCGGGATGGGATTGACGGTCTCGGTCATGGTCGGCTCCTTGGGTTGTCGTCGGGTTGCAAAGCCGGGCCTGGATCCACGGCTTCATCCCCACGACGTTCCACGTGCCGACGATTCGACACCGCCGCGCAAGATAATCCGCCCCGGTGCCCGGCCGGTGGCGGCCGGGATTGCCGACCTTCCCGGACCGCCAACGCGGGGCTCCCGCACAATCGCCGCATGGAAAACTGGTTTTCGCCCGAACTCGTCGCCCTCATCCGGGAGGCCGAGCAGCCCTACGCCTACATCGCGCTGCTGCTGATCGCCGCGGCGTTCCCGATCGCCTGGGGCATTCCGCGGCTGATCCGCGGCCCGACGCCGCGCCACGGCTCGATCATCTTCGGCGGCCGCATCTTCGACGGCGTGCTGTTTCCCGCACTGTGGCTGGGCCTGGTGTGGATCGCCCGCCTGTTCTGCCTGCGCCAGCACCTGCCGCTGGCGGTGTTCAAGGTGGTGGTGCCGATCCTGCTGTCGCTGCTGGTGATCCGGCTGACGGTGCGCGTGATGCGCGTCGCGTTCCCGAAGTCGGGCGTGGTGCGCGCGGTCGAGAAGACGGTCTCCTGGCTGGCCTGGGGCGGCGTGGTGCTGTGGATCACCGGCGTGCTGCCGTCGTTCATCGACGCGCTGGACGAGGTGCACTGGAAGATGGGCTCGAGCACGATGAGCCTGGCCACGATCCTCGAGGGCGTCATCGTCGCCGGCGCCGTGCTGATGGTGACCCTGTGGGTCTCGGCGGCGATCGAGTCCAGGCTGCTCAGGGGCGCGGTCGGGCAGCAGTTGTCGTGGCGCAAGGCGGCGTCCAACCTCGTGCGCGCCGTGCTGGTCTTCGTCGGCCTGCTGCTGGCGTTGTCGGCGGTGGGCATCGACCTGACCGCGCTGTCGGTGCTGGGCGGCGCGATCGGCGTCGGCCTGGGCCTGGGCCTGCAGAAGCTGGCGGCCAACTACGTCAGCGGCTTCGTGATCCTCGCCGAGCGCGCACTGCGCATCGGCGACACGGTCAAGGTGGACGGCTTCGAGGGGCGCATCACCGACATCACCACGCGCTACACCGTCATGCGCGCGCTCAACGGCCGCGAGTCCATCGTGCCCAACGAGATGATGATCACGCAACGCGTGGAGAGCGCCACGCTGGCCGATCCGCGCCTGGCCCTCAACACCGTGGTGCAGGTGGGCTACGACACCGACCTCGACGCGCTGGTGCCCAAGATCCTCGAGATATTCCCCGGCATCAAGCGCGTGATCGCCGACCCGAAGCCCGGCGTGCAGCTGAGCGCCTTCGCCTCCGACGGGCTGGAGCTGACGGTCTCGTTCTGGATCTCCGATCCCGAGAACGGCACGGGCAGCGTGAAGTCCGACGTCAACATGGCGTTGCTGCGGCTGTTCAACGCGAACTCGATCGAGATTCCGTTCCCGCAGCGTGTCGTTCGTGTGATACCGGTGCAGGGCGGGCTGGAGGCCCAAGGGGTGATTCCGGGTTCGCAGTCCTCGCCGACCGCGACGACGTCTTCGGCGCCGGCGGCGAGCGCCGAGGAACTGCAGGATGCGCCGGCGTCCCGGGGCCAGGGACCCGGATTCCTGGAGCCGGGTGGCGCCGCGGGGGCGTGAACATCGGCCATTGGGTCCTCCGGCAGGCTCACCAGGAGTCCACCAGGCTCGAGAGGCGCCGGCAATCGAGCAGCAGCGTCGGCTTCTTGCCCATCGCCAACCAGAACCAGTCCAGCGGCCCCTTGTCGAAGAGCGCTGAAGGGTCGTCCGGACGAGTGGTGACGCCCCGGTCGTCGGTGTCGAATACGGCCAGCGCGAAGGCGTCGAGCTTGTCGACATGCACGGCGACCCATAGCGGATCGACGCCTGCGCGTTGCCACGCCACCATCGAACAGATCGTCAGCGTGTAGGGCGGGTCGGGCGAAGGGTCGGTGGCGATGAAGCGGTTCGACCGGCCGACCCGCGTCGCTTGCGCGCGAACGATCAACTTGTTGACGCTCACGTCGTACAGATCCACCGACAGGCGGTCCACGCGCGTGAGGATGTTGGCGAGGAGCGGCAGGTCGGCCAGCACGCTCGCGTCGTCGAGCGGGTTGTCGAGGAACTCGAACGGACGGGTGACCGTGTCGCCGTTCACCACCTCCGACAGTCCTCCGCCGATCACCAGCGCCTGCAAGTCGACGAGCTTGCGCAGCGGCTCCAGCGTGGCGATCTGGTTGCCCGCGCAGTTGAGAGCCTGCAGGCTGACCAGGTCGGCCAAGGGAGCCAGACTCACGACTGAGTTGGCGCTTATGTCGAGGTGCTGGAGTGCGCCCAGGCTGCCCAACGGTTGAATATCCGTCAGCCGGGCCTCCGCGGCTGAAAGACCCGTCAGGGTGGGGAATGCTTCGACCCCGGTCAAATTGTTGAAGGCCTTCGAGTCGACGGAAATGTCGATCAGCGGCGCGTCGAGGATGCCGGGCAGGCGTTCCAGGGAAGTGAATCGGTTGGCGATGGAGTCGTCGATGTCGAGCTTCGTGACCTGCAAGGCGGCGCGCTCGGCAGCCTCGGCATCGATGTCGGACGCGGCCTGGTTGAGCATCCCGGCGACCTGCTGTCCGACCGCGAGGATGATGGTGCGCTCGTCGTGGAGCAGCGTCGGATCCTGCCGCTTCTCCCACCATCCCCCGAAACCGGTCGGGCCGGACCCTGGCAGGACGGCGCTCATTGCAGGCATTCGCCCACGATGACATTGCCCAGCGTGGACGGCGCTCCGCCATCGATGACGAGGGACATCGTGTAATCCCCGGCCGGCAGGTTGAACGTCAGCGAGCGCGACGTCGATGTGCCGGCCGGGAGGGGGTCGCATTGCAATTCCTGGCTGTCACCCGACCCTTGATCGTCCAGGTCGAAGATGTCCTCGTACGGTCCGGAGTCCTCGTCCCCGGCGTTCCGTTCCTGCCACGACACGGTGAAATCCTGTCCGGCGCACGGGTCGACCGGGGCGGTGACGAAGGTGGTTTGATCATCGAGGACGATGGTGGAAGTCATTCTGGTTCCTTGTGTCGGAGTCATGCGCCGGGCGTCCGTCAGGACCGCGGCGCCCGAACCGGTCGGACGCCTCGGGGAACCGGGGCCTCCGAGCGTCGACTCTAGAGACGGCGCTCGCGCTGCGGAATACCGTCTTCGGGCATGGGGGGCTCGCGCATCGACGGGATCCCGGGAGGCCGCGCGCTGGAGGGTCGCGACCGCGGGACCCGCTCAGGCGCCTGGCGCTGCGAGCGTTCCGGGGAGCGCCCCGCCTGCGGCGGGCGCGCCCGGCACCGCGTCCCACGGCAGGTCGAGCGTGACGACCGTCCCGCGCTCCTGGCCGCGCTCGACGACCAGCGTGCCTCCGAACTGGTGCGCCCTGGTGTTCATGTTGCGCAACCCGCGCCCGGCGGAGCCCGTTGCGGCAGCGATGCCGATGCCGTCGTCGACGATGCGCAGGCGGACCCGACCGTCTCGTGCAGAGAGCGAGAGCTCGACCCTGCTCGCGCCCGCGTGCTTGGCGACGTTCGTCAGCGCCTCCTGCGCCACGCGAAGCACCTGCAGCGTGGTGTGGGGCGCCATCTGCAGGGTGTCGCCGGGAACGTCCATCGCCCACTCGCAACGCACCGAGACCGCCTGCAACTCAGCCTCCCAGCGGAACATGAAATCGCCGAAGGCGGTCAGCAGGTCGTGATCGTCCGGGGAAAGGGCTTCGAGCGCGAGCCGCATGTCCGAGATGCATGCACGCAGCGAGGACGCCATCTGCGCCGTGTCCATCGCACCCCGCTCGACACGCGACAAGGAGGTGAACAGCTTGGAGCCCAGGCCGTCGTGGATCTCGCGCATGATGAGCTTGCGTTCCTCGGAAGCCGCGTTCTGCCGCTCCAGTTCCGCTAGCCGGTTGAAGTTGGCCGCCAACGCCGTCTCGCGGTCCGCGATGCGGGACTCGAGCGTCTCGTTGAGCTCGCGCAGCGCCTTGACGCTGCGCACGAAGCGGGTGGACAGCAACACCCCCATCGCCACGAGCAGGAGGTCGGCGCCATAGTGCAGCAGGAAGTAGCGCTGGCCGGCCCAGGCAGGCAGGAAGCGCTCGATCTGTTCGGGCTTCCACACGACCAGATAGTCGTGCACCCCGGCCAGCGTGGCGATCGCCAACGCGGTCGGCAGCAACAGCGATGCGATGGTGCGTCGGTGCCAGGCGGTCATGAACGACACCACGACGGTGCCGACGCCGATGGGAATGAGGCCGGCGGTCCAGAGTCGGTTGACCTGTGCGTCGCCGCCCAGGCCTTGCACGGCCAGCCAGGCCGGCCCGGCCGCCCAGTAGGCCAGCAGTCCGCGTTCCGCCCACCGGTTGTGCAGTCCGGCGAGGCGACCGGCGAACAGCGCCAGCACGACGATGAAGCCCCCCGTGCTCGCGAGGTAGACGAGACGCCACCATGGCCAGCGATCGGGCGGCACGGTTTCCATCACGAAAGTCAGCGTGCGAATGCCCCACATCGACACCGCCAGGCCGAACCAGCCGTACAACACCTCCTCCGGCAGGCGCCACCAGATCAGCAGCACCAGCATCGCGACGATCAGGCAGCCCCCCACCGTCAGCTCGGGCATCGTGTGCACCCAGAAGTAGCGGCGATCGTGCTGGAGCTGCAGCTCCGCCAGCGGCCCGACCAGCGGCGCCGGAAAGTTCAGGACCGTTTCATCCGGCACGGGGCTGGCGCGCACCCAGAGTTCATGGCGCCCGGCGGGCAGCAGCCGGGCCGGCATCACCAGCAGGTGTGGCCGTTCCCAGCGTACGTGCACACGTTCGGTGGAGACGGGCACGTCGCCCAGGAGTTCACCGTCGAGCCAGACCTGACCGCCGCCGTAGAGATAGGGCAACAGCACCGCCCAGAACGAGACGGGCCGGCTTGTCACGTCGAATGCCATCCGGAACCACGCGACGTGCGGTGGCTCGCCTGGCGCGGCGCGCCGTGACGTCGGCAGGGTCGTGGGCTGCCAGCCGCTGCCGGGCGACGGCGGCGCGAGCTCGCTCGACTCGAGCAGCAACGCACGATCGAGCCCGAGGACGTCGGCCGCCGACGCGGGGTCGGCGGTGATCCATACGAACGTCCCCGCTGCGATCGCCAACGACGCGGCGCACAGGAGCCGCCATATCACAGGAGCCCCAGCTGGGTGGCCTCGTAGACGGCCTCGCCGCGGGAATGCACGGCGAGCTTGCGGTAGATCTTCTTGACGTGCGCCACGACCGTATGCGGCGAGATGCCGAGCAGTTCGCCGACGTTGTCGAAGCTGAGCCCTTTGGCCGTCAGCTTGAGCAACTCGATCTCGCGCGGAGTCAGCACCGGCGCCTGGGCGGATGGGCCCACCGTGGTGTCCTGCGCCGACGCGGTCGTGCGCAGGCGCGCGAGCACGCGCCGCGCGATGCTGGGCGTGATGGGCGAGCCACCGGCGCGCAGGTCGTGGATGCTGGCGGCGATGCGCTCGTGCCCGACGTCCTTGAGCAGGTAGCCCGTGGCGCCGGCCTCCAGCGCCGCGAAGACGTGCTCGTCGTCCCCGAACATGGTCACCACGAGCACGTCGCAATCCGGGTAGTCGCGCGCCACTTGCCGGATGATCTCGATGCCATCGAGATCGGGCAGGCCCAGGTCGAGCAGCACCACGTCCGGCGCCGTCGCGGACAGCACTGCCAGGGCGGACGCGGCATTGGAGACGGCGGCGGTCAGCATCAGACCCTCGTCAGCCAGGACGGCGGCTGAGAAACGGTGCAGCAACTCGGGCTCATCCTCGACGATCAAGACCTTGGTCTGCGTGGGGCGCGAGGAAGAGGGCGACATGGCCTGATTCTGGTCCAAGTCTGGAGCGTCGTCGATGACGCCTACGCGCTATTGTGAGGATGGCGGTGGCCGGCCATAGTGCGCCTCTTCAAGGGAGAATTCGATGACCACTGCAGAAACTGTCCTTGCGCGCGCCCGATCTGCCACGGGCCACGCGATCCTCTACTGGATCGGCCAGGGCGGGCGGGATCCAGCCGCCGCGCTGCCGTCCAACTCCGTGCGCGTGGCGCATGAATGGGCGGGGCTGGACCGGCCAAGTCAACAGGCGCTGGAACCGCTCGCCCTGGCGATGGGCATCGACGTCCACGACCCCGTCCTGGTCCGCGAAGCCTGCGACTGCAGTGGCTTCGTCTGCTGGGCACTCGGGTTCGCGCGCAGCCATCCGGGGTCGGACGGCACCGACGACTGGTTCAACACCGACAGCATCTGGGCCGACGCCAAGGGGCCGCAGAAGCGGTTCGAGCGCATCGCGAAAAGCCGCCCCGGCGCGCTCGTCGTCTACCCCAGGATGGACAGCCACGAAAACTACGGCCATGTGGCCATCGTCGTCGAGACCGATTCCGAGGGCCGCGCCACCTTGATCGCCCACTGCTCGGCCGACAACATCCGAACGGCGCCGCATGACTCGATCAAGATCACCACGGCCGAACAGTTCGATCAGCAGCACCTGAGCATCTATGCCTGGTGCCGCGACGTGACCTGACACCGCGACGTTGCGGAGGGACGGCGCACCCGTCCCGGCAGGGGTCGCGCGTGTCGGAGGGCGCCGACCCCGCGGGCATCGTCAGCCGTGCGCCACGACCGAGATGCCGCCGCATTGGTCGGTGCGCCACGAGGCGACCAGGTAGTGCGGCCGGCCGATGGCCTTGGCGGCCGCGGCGGCCGCATCCTGCGCCCGGAAGATGGACGTGAGCTGGAGTTCGCAACCCTTGGTTTCCTCCGAGATGTCGATCCCGCCACCGACGAACAGTTGCAGGCCCGCGTCGTAGCCGAGGCGCTGCAACGCGTCCTGCAGCGTGCTGCCCGCTTCGGCCATCGCCTTGTCGGGATCATCGTTGAACGTCTCGAGCGCGATGGACAGCGTCGCCAGGTCGAGGATGCCGCCGATCAACGCGCCGGCGGCGGCCTCGGCCGCCAGCACGCCGTTCTGCGTGACGAACTTGAATATGTCCAGCAGCGTCATTCCGGCGCCGGGCAACTCCGTGGCAGCCAGATGCCCGAACTCCGGCCGCTCCACGTTCAGGTCGACGCAGGCGGGTTCGAAGGACAGCCCGTCGACCGCGGCACCCTGGCCCGCCAGGACGCCCTCGTTGAAGGCGTCCGCGTCCTCGGTCTCCACGCCGGCCTGCGCCGTCGACGACGAGGCGGGGCCCTGGAATCCGTACAGGAATCCGGACCCCCAGCTACGCGATTGCGGGCCTTCGACCTGAGGCGCCGCCAGATAGGGATTTTCCATGTCTCGTTCTCCTTCGGTTGCAGATGGGGACAATCGCCGCGCGGCCTTCTCGATGGGCCACGCGGCCAGATCACGACGTCGCTGGGTCGGCGTTCGGCGGCACCAGCGGCACCACGCTGCACAGCCACCCGATCGCCTGCAGGCCCTTGACGGTGATCGTGCCGCTGTTGCCATCGAATTGATGGCCGGCAAGACTGAACGGCCCGAGGTCGGACGAATTGTCGAGAGCGGAGCGGTCGGTCGTCGTCCATTGCGCCGCGATGCTGAGATCGCGGGCGAGAACGCAACCGATCGGGATGACGGGCAGGTTGCCGACGCCGGCGACGGACTGCCCGGCCGAGAATTCGCCCTTCTTCAGGCCGGGCACGTACCACGTCGGCGTCTCCAGGAAGTCCTGTGCCAGCCAGGGCCGATCGAGTTGCACGACGTTCATGTCGAAGTCGATCACCATTCGGTCGGCTCCCGTGGGCACGAACGACGGACCGAGGCGCTTGATGAACGCGGTCAGCTCATCCGGCTTGTCGGGCTGAGGCGCGAAGCTCTCGACCGCTTGCCCGTTCATGAAAGCGAGCAGCGCCGGGATGGCGGGCAGGCGACCGTCGAGGGATGCGTCCTGGTCCAGGTTGATCTGGACCCAGGCCGCGGGACTGTTGGCCGCCTTCAGGCCGTCCGCGATCAGCGGCCGCACGAGGGCGCAGCGCGGCACCCACGTCATGAAGCACTCCAGCAGCACGGGAACGCTGTGCGATCGCTGGAGAACGTCGGTATCGAAGGTGGCGCGGGTCGTCTGCGCGGGCGTGTAGCTGGGCGGCGGAAGCAGGGACGGCACGGACGGAAAGGCGATGCCCGGGGCCGGGAGCCCGGCAGGTGCAGCTGCCGGGGCGGATCGCCATTGCTGCAGGGCAGCGTCGAAATGCGTCGCCGCGTTCGGGTCCAACTGCTGTTCGCTCTGCACGTGGACATGTTGCCAACCTTCCATGACGCCCGGGTCGTACCAGTTGGACGGCGTGGCGTTGACCGGCAGGAACGTGCCGCTGCCCTCCACCGACCCCAGCATGCCGTCGAGGCGGCGAAGCGCGCCGGCCTTGATCGTGGCAAACGTATCGGCCGCGGACGACGGCACCGGCTGCGCGCTTTCGGCGAGCAATTGATACTGCCCGCTGACGGTGCGGCCGGATCGACGGAAGAAGCCGCTGGTCAGGTCGGGAACGGTGTCGGCCAGCGTCGACATGAACTCGGTCGCCCTGGCGCGCGAGGCCCCTCCGCCGCCCGGCTCGGCCAGCGCCGACAGCGGGATTGGCGTGCCGAATTCGAACGCGAAAGCGAGCATCGGATCGTTCCTGCCCAGGCGCGCGAGGACGGCGTCGTGCACCGCGTCGAGGGCGTCGTCGAGGGTCGGCATCTCAACCGTCCTTCTTCGGGCACGCGGGCACGATATCGCTGAGGAACGCCACGATCTGGGCGCCTGGGATCGAGAGCACGTTGTTCTCGAACGTCGTCCCGAAATGGCTCGACGACGAAGCCGCCGCCCAGTTGGACGATGCGCCTTCGGCGCTCGACCTGCTGAAACGGGCGCTGCCGCCGAAGTTCAGGAAACCCAGGCAGGCGCCCACCGCGCCGCTGCTGGAGGCCGCGCTCGTCGCGGACGAGGTCGCGGCGCCGCCGTAGAAGCCCTGCAGGATGTCCCCGTCCGCTCCCCAGTCGCTGCTGCTGATGTTCACGTTGCGCACGATCAGGAACTGCTGGGGGATCATGGGGATCAGCTTGTCCTGGCTGTTCACCTGGCCGTCGATGGTGCCGTCGCTGATGCCGTTGGCCTGGATGCCCACGGCGCCCCATCCTTGCATCGCGAACAGGTCGCTCGTCAGCCACGGCCGCTCGATCGTGCACAACACGAACTCGAGGTCGATGCGCAGGTTCTTGGCGCTGTTCTGGAAGACCTCGTGAAGCTGCGACGCGGAGGAGTCCTGCCAGCCGGCGCTGGTGCTCGACGTGCTGTGCGAGCCGCCGAAGCCGAGGAAGCCCAGCGAGACGGCGGCTGAACCCGACGCGCTCGCCGCATGCTGGTGCCACGAGTTCTGGCTCGACGAGGACGACGCCGTGCTGTTGTAGCTGCTGTAGAGGCTTTGCTCGATGTGCAGATGCTCCATTCCTTCGTGGTCGTCCGGGTCGCACCAGTTGGCCGGCAGGATGAAGGAATAGGGAATCTTGGTCGCGACGCCGGCCAGGCCGAGGTCCCATGCGGTGAAATCGGCGATCGCCTCGCTGATGGCGGCCGCCTGGTACGGTCGCCCGATCGATGCGACGGCGTCGAGGGCCGTTTCCACTTCGACGGCTCCGCCCAGGTTGAGGGCGTCCTTCGCCTGTTTCTGGGCATCGATGTACAGGACGGAATCCTGGGGCCAGGACTCGAACAGAATGGGGTCGCGGCGTGCCGCGTTGAAGGCTGCGTTGAAGTTCGACGTCGCGACGGACAGCGCGCTCGCATTCTTGAGATAGGCGTCGTAGAGCGGCGTGTTGCCGATCACGTGTCCCTGGGCGTCTTTCTGGTACAGGAGCGCTTGAGCGGCGGCGAGCCGGGCCTGCCCTTCCGTGTCCACTGTCGCTGGGGCGTCGGGCCGGATGGCGTTCAACAGGTTGCCATACGCAAAGTCCAGATGTCGACCCGTCGGATACTCGCTGTACTCGTCGTTGGTGGTCACCTTCAGCATCGTCCGGGACAGCAAGGCCACCTTGTAGGCCGCTTGCATGGACTTCTTCATCTC
>FSXQ01003462.1_pt1 | contig 11533 bp, 12 predicted proteins | sample 1638011 | NCBI WGS metagenome assembly FSXQ01 (sample SAMEA3914789, study PRJEB12502) | metagenome | biome: forest; material: soil | place: Canada | collected 2011-07-03 | depth 0.3 m | reverse complement strand
GCGCAGATCTCGATGAACGCCGCCAGCCTGCTGTCGGACATCAAGCCCGGCTACATGCTGGGCGGCAAGCCGCGCCACCAGGTGTGGGGCCACATCATCGGCATCGTGTCGGGCGCCGTGTTCTCGGTGCCGCTGTTCTTCCTGCTGTTCCTGCGCCCCGATGCCAACGGCGTGGTCGACGCCGGCCGCATCGTCTCCGACGCGTTCCCGTTCCCGGGCGCCGTGCAGTGGCGCGGCGTGGCCGAGATCATCGCCAAGGGCTTCCACGGCGCGCCGCACAGCGCGGTGATGGCCGCGGCCATCGCGGCCGTCGTGGCGCTGCTGATGGAGTTCGCGCGCATCTTCACGAAGGGCCGCTTCCCGCTGTCGGCGGTGTCGGTGGGCCTGGGCGTGGTGCTGCCGTTCGACTCGTGCGTGGCGATGTGGCTGGGCGCGATGGGCTTCTGGATCCTGGGCCGCCTCTACAACAAGCAGGGCACCAAGGGCCACCAGATCTGGGTCGAAGGCGCGGAGCCGATCTGCGCGGGGTTGATCTCGGCGGCGGCGTTGATGGGCATTTGCGATGCGCTGTTGAACGTGTTGTTCAGCTGAGCGTTCTCGCTCCTTTTGAAAGGCGGCTTCGGCCGCCTTTTTCATGGGGACGCAACAAGCTTGTCATCCTGCGCGCAGTCGCAGGATCCACGCGTGCCGAGAAGTCTGACAAAGCGGCATGCCGACCGGTGACGCAGTAGCTGGGGTGGATCCTGCGACTGCGCGCAGGATGACGGCAGCTTTGTTGGCTGTCGTTCGAGAGCGGTCATGTCACCTCGGCTGCAACGCCCGCCACTCGCGCGGGCTCACGCCGGTGCTGCGCCGGAACTGCCGCGTGAACGCGCTGTGGTCCGCGTACCCGCACGCATGCGCAATCGCCGCGACCGACGCATCGCCGGCCGTCAGCAATGCCAGCGCCGCGTCCAGCCGCGTGCGCGCGAGCAGCTGGCGCGGCGTCACGCGGTACAACTGCAGCACGTGTCGCTCCAGCTGCGCGATCGACAGCCCGGCCGCGCGCGCGAGGGCCGCGATCTTCAGCGGTTCGGCGTAGTCGCGTTGCAGGCGCTCGACCACGCGCGCCACCTTCTCGTACGTGGCCGGCGGCGTCGCGTGGCTCAGGCCGGGCGTGGCGAGGTCGCGCGACAGCCCCACCAGCCCCACGATCTCGCCGCGCCGCCGGCTGCCCGCCGGCACCGGCTCGCGCCAGGCCAGCTTGTGCGTCAGGCACCAGCCGGGCGCGCGGTTCGGGTAGAGATGCAGCTCCAGCTGGCCGGCGATCTCCACGCCGTCGCGCAGCACGCGTTCGTCCTGTTCGCGGTAGCGGTCGCCGAGGCCGCCGGGGAACAGCTCGTCGGTGCGGCGGCCGATCAACTGTGCCCGCTTCGCCAGGCGCAGCCGATCGAGCAGCGTCTGGTTGGCGTGCGTGTAGCGGCCGCCGGCGTCCTTGGCGAAGAAGACGACGTCGGGCAGCGCGTCGAACAGGCGTTCGAGCAGCGGGAGCGGCAGGCTGGCGTCGATGGCTGGCATGTCTTGATTGTGCCGAAATCGTCATCGACCGGCGAGCATCCGATCAAGCCGGCGGCGCGCCGCAGTTCCAGAATCGCGCCATGGACAAGATCACCGTCATCGATTCGCACACGGCCGGCGAGCCCACGCGCGTGGTGCTGACGGGCGCGCCCGCCTTGCGCGGCGACACGCTCGCCGAGCAGCGCGCCGACTTCGCCGCCCGCCACGACGCCTTCCGCTCCGCCGTCGCCTGCGAGCCGCGCGGCAGCGACACGATGGTGGGCGCGCTGCTCGTCGAGCCACGCGCGCCCGGCTGCGTCGCCGGCATGATCTTCTTCAACAACGTGGGGATGCTGGGCATGTGCGGCCACGGCACCATCGGCGTCGTCGCCACGCTGGCGCACCTGGGCCGCATCGGGCCGGGCCGGCATCGTCTCGACACGCCCGTCGGCCCGGTCGAGACCGAGCTGCACGCCGACGGCCACGTCACCGTGTTCAACGTGCCCGCGTCTCGCCACGCGGCCGGCGTCGAGATCGACGTGCCCGGCATCGGCCCCGTCACCGGCGACGTCGCGTGGGGTGGCAACTGGTTCTTCCTGGTCGATGCCACGCAGTTCGACCCGTTGCCCGCGCTGTCGCTCGCGCAGGTCGAGGCGCTCACCGACCTCACGTGGCGCATCCGCGGCGCGCTGGTCGCGCAGGGCGTCACCGGCGCCGACGGCGCGGAGATCGACCACGTCGAGCTGTTCGCGCCCAGCGCCACCGCCGACTCGCGCAACTTCGTGCTGTGCCCCGGCAAGGCCTACGACCGGTCGCCCTGCGGCACGGGCACCAGCGCGAAGCTGGCCTGCCTGGCCGCTGACGGCCATCTCGCGGCCGGCGCCGACTGGGTGCAGGAAAGCGTGATCGGCAGCCGCTTCGAGGGCCGCTGGTCGCCGCTCGAGGGCCAGCCGGGCCGCATCCTGCCGGAGATCCGGGGCCGCGCGTGGATCACGGCCGAGTCCACGCTGCTGTTCGCGCAGGACGATCCGTTTCGCGACGGGATTCGTGCATGAGCGACGCCCGGCCGCCCGAAGGCGTTCCCGCCGCTGGCGGTCACACCGCAGCCGTCAGGCGGAGGGTAGCCTGATGAGCCTGCCTGCGCTCGACGTCGCGATCGTGGGCGGCGGCATCGTCGGCTGCGCGTGCGCGCGCGCGGCGTCCCGCGCGGGCCTGCGCGTGGCGGTGTTCGAGGCGCAACGCGTCGGCGCCGGCGCCACCGCCGCGGCGATGGGACATCTCGTCACCATCGACGACGACCCGGCCGAGCTCGCGCTGGCGACACTGTCGATGCGCCTGTGGCGCGAGTGGGACGGCTGGCACACGATCGAACGACACCGCACCGGCACGCTGTGGCTCGCCGAGACGCTCGCTCAACGCGACGCCGCGCACGCCAAGCTGGCGCGGCTGCACGCGGCCGGCGTCGAGGCGGACTGGCTGCCACCCGATGCGCTCCAACGCGCCGAGCCGCGTCTCGCGCACGACCTCGTCGGCGCGCTGCGCGTGGCCGGCGACGAGGTGGCCTTCGGGCCTGAAATGGCCGCCAGGCTCGCCGCCGACGTGCGCGCCGACGGCGGCCGCATCGTCGAGATGGCCTCGGTCGCCGCGCTGCGCGACGACGGCCTGCAACTGGCCGACGGCACGCGCGTCACCGCCGGTCACGTGCTGCTCGCCGCGGGCTGCGACAGCGTGCGCCTGTGGCCCGCCGGCGCGCCGCTGCCGCTGCGTCCGCGCAAGGGCCAGCTGGCCATCACCGATCGCCATCCCGGCTACATCGCGCGCGCGCTCGTCGAGCTGGGCTACATCGACGCGGCGCACGGCGATGCCGACGAGTCGGTCGCGTTCAACGCGCAGCCGCGCGCGTCGGGGCAGGTGCTGCTGGGCTCGTCGCGCAGCTACGCCGACACCTCGCCCGCGCTCGACGCCGCGCTGCTCGCGCGCATGGTGCGGCGCGCGCAGCGCTTCCTGCCCGACATCGGCACGCTGCAGATGCTGCGCTGCTGGGCCGGGTTTCGTCCGGCGACGGCGGATGGCCGGCCGGTCATCGGCCGCATTCCCGGCGCCGCGCGCGACAACCAATGGGTGGCGACCGGGCACGAGGGCCTGGGCCTGACGACCGCGAGCGGCACGGCGCGGCTGTGGCTGGACCTGCTGCTGGGTCGCGCGCCCGAGATCGACCTGGCGCCGTACGACCCGGCGCGCTTCGTCGTCGAGGCCGTGGCGTGAGCGACGTCGTGCGCGTCCTGGTCGACGGCCAGGCCTGCGATGTCTCGAGCGGCACGCTCGTGGCCGCCGCGGTGGAGATTGCAATGCCGGGCCGCGGCGCGCGGCGTTCGCCGGGCGGCGATCGTCGGCTGCCCTTGTGCGGCATGGGCGTGTGCGGCGAGTGCCGCGTCACCATCGATGGACGCGCGCATCGGCTGGGTTGCCAGACCGTGTGCGCCACAGGCATGGAGATCCTGACCGATGACTGAGTCGGACAACGCGGCGCTGGTGGTCGTCGGCGCCGGGCCCGCGGGCCTCGCGGCGGCGATGGCCGCGGCGGAGGCGGGCGTCGACGTGCTGCTGCTCGACGCCGCGCCGGCGGCCGGCGGCCAGATCTGGCGCGCGCGCCGCGGCGTGCCCGTGCGGCCGGTGGCGCGCGCGTGCACGCGTCTCGCGCGGGCGGGCGTGCGCGTGCTCGCCGGGGCGCGCGTGACGATGGCCTTGCCCGATCGCACGCTGCTGGTCGACGCGCCGCAGGGCGCGCGCCGCGTGCGTTGGCAGCGGCTGGTGCTGGCCACCGGCGCGCGCGAGCGGCTGCTGCCGTTTCCGGGCTGGACGCTGCCGGGCGTGTTCGGCGCCGGCGGGTTGCAGGCGCTGGTGAAGGGCGGCTGGCCGGTCGACGGCCAGCGCGTCGTCGTCGCCGGATCCGGGCCGTTGCTGCTCGCTTCGGCGGCCACGTTGCGAGGCGAGGGCGCGCGCATCGCGGGGCTTGCCGAGGAAGCCGACGCGGCGCGCTTCGGCGCGGCGCTCGCAAGGCATCCGGCGAAGCTGTTGCAGGCCACCCGGCTGGGCATCGTGCTGGCGGGTGTGCCGTGGCTGCACGGCTGGCGCGTGGTCGCCGCGGAGGGCGACGGCTGCGTCGAGCAGGTGCGGCTCGCGAAGGGCGGCCGCACGCGCACCATCGCTTGCGACGCGCTCGCCGCCGGCTGGGGCCTCGTGCCGCAGACCGAGCTGGGCCAGGCGCTGGGCTGCGCGATCGCGCCGCGCTTCGGCGCCGAAGCGCTGGCCGTCGATGACGCGCAGCGCACGAACGTCGACGGGGTGTTCGCGGTGGGCGAGTGCGCGGGCGTCGCAGGCGCGGTGGCCGCGCAGTTGCAGGGCGAGATCGCGGGGCGCGCCGTGGCCGCGGAACTCGTCGACGCCGGAGCCGTGCCGGCGTCGCTCGTCAAACGCCTCGCGCGCGAACACGCGTTCGCCGCCGCCGTCGCGACCACCTTCGCGCCGCCGCCAGGCTGGCGCGATCGCCTGCGCGACGACACGCTCGTCTGCCGCTGCGAGGACGTCCCCTGGTCCGCACTCCGCGACCAGCCCGACCTGCGCGCCGCCAAGCTCGCCACCCGCTGCGGCATGGGCCATTGCCAGGGGCGCCTGTGCCACGACGCGCTGGCCTCCACGATGCACTGGGCCCGACTTCCCCAACGCGCGCCGCTCGCCCCGGCGCCGCTCGCCACGCTGCTGGCGTGCACCAGCGAGACCGACGCCAACCCCGACACCGACCTCGTCCACCAGGAGACCTGACCATGACCATGCAATGGACCGGCGTGATGCCCGCCATCACCACCCCCTTCACCGCCGACGGCGAAGTCGACCACGCGTTCCTGGCGCGCCACGCGCTGTGGATGGTGGACGCCGGTTGCACCGGCATCGTCGCGCTCGGCTCGCTCGGCGAGACGGCCACGCTGTCGGTGCCCGAGAAGCTGGCCGTGCTGCGCACGCTCGTGACCGCGTTGGACGGCCGCGTGCCGGTGGTCGCGGGCATCGCGGCGTTGTCCACCGACGAGGCCTGCGGCCTGGCGCGCGAGGCCGCGCAGATCGGCTGCTCGGGGCTGATGGTGCTGCCGCCGTACGTCTACTCGACCGACTGGCGCGAAATGGGCGCGCACCTGTCGGCCGTGATCGAGGCGACGGCCTTGCCGTGCATGATCTACAACAACCCCATCGCGTATCGCACGGACTTCAAGCCCGAGCACGTCGAGGAACTGGCCAACAAGCACGCCAACGTCGTCGCGGTGAAGGAGTCGAGCGCCGACATCCGCCGCATCGCCGCCATCCGCCATCGCCTCGGCGACCGGCTGGCGATCCTGGTGGGTGTCGACGACCTGATCGTGGAGGGCATCGATGCCGGCGCGCGCGGCTGGGTCGCCGGGCTCGTGAACGCGATGCCCGAGGAATCGGTGCGCCTGTTCGACCTCTCGATCCGCGCGGCCACCACCGAGGGCGCGACCGCCACGCAGGCGCGCGCGGCGGCCGACAAGTTGTACGCGTGGTTCTTGCCGCTGCTCACGCTCGACACCGTGCCGAAGTTCGTGCAGCTGATCAAGCTGGTGCAGCACCAGGTGGGCCACGGCCACGAGCGCGTGCGCGCGCCGCGGCTGGCGCTCGACGGCGCGGAGCGCGACGAGGCGCTGGCGCTGATCGCCGCCAAGCTGGCGGCGCGCCCTGGCAACGTCGCTTGAGCATGGACGACACGACCGCCGATACGCGCTTCGCCAAGCTGGCCGCCGAGGACTGGGCGTGGCGCCTGTCCGAGTTCCCGCAACTGGCCACCAGCGTCGGCGCGTCTGCGCATGACGACCGCCTCGAGCGCGTGGACGCTGGCAGCCGCGCGGCGCGTCTCGCGCGCTGGCGCGTCACGCGCGAGGCGCTCGCGGCGATTCCGCGGCACGAGATGTCGCCCGAGGCCCGCATCGACCGCGCGGTGTTCGAGAACCAGCTGCACGCCTTCATCTCGCAGGCCGAGTGCCACGCCGACCTGATGCCGCTCAACGGCGACTCGAGCTTCTTCGGCCCGCTGGTCGACCTCGGCGACGCGCAGCCGCTGCGCGACGACGCCGACCATCGCCGCTTCCTTCGACGCGTCGCCGACATCCCGCGCTTCCTGCGCGAGCACATTGACCTGCTGCGCGAAGGCCTCGTGACGGGCTACACCGTGCCGCAGATCGTGCTCGAAGGCCGCGACCATCCGCTGGCCGCGATCGCCGACCTCGACGACCCCGAAGCCACGCCGTTCTGGGCGCCGTTCGCCAAGCTGCCGGATGAGCAGGGCGCGCTGAAGGCCGAAGCGCGCCACGTCCTCGCCACGCAGGTGCTGCCCGCGTATCGCGAGCTGCTGCGGTTCCTGCGCGAGACCTACGTTCCGAACGCACGCACCACCACCGCCGCGGCCGACCTGCCCGACGGCGACGCGTTCTACGCCGCGCAGATCCGCCACTACACGACGCTGCCGCTCACGGCCGACGAGGTCCACGAGCGCGGCCTGCAAGAGGTCGCTCGGATCCTCGCCGAGATGGAGACTGTGAAGTCGCAGACGGGCTTCGTCGGAGACATGGCGGCCTTCCTCGCGTTCCTGCGCACCGACCCGCAGTTCTACGCGCGCACGCCGCAGGAATTGCTGGCGCACGCCGCGTGGATCGCCAAGCGCATCGACGGCCTGCTGCCGAAGTTCTTCGGCCTGCTGCCGCGCCAGCCCTACGGCGTGGCGGCGGTGCCCGACGACATCGCGCCGTTCTACACGACCGGCCGCTACGTGCCCGCGCCGCAGCCTGAAGGGCACGCCGGCACCTACTGGGTCAACACGCACGCGCTGCCGTCGCGGGCGCTCTACACGCTGCCCGCGCTGACGCTGCACGAGGCCGTGCCGGGGCACCACCTGCAGATCGCGCTGGCCGCCGAGCAGTCGGGCCAGCCGGCGTTCCGCCGCCATTCGTTCGTCGACGCGTACGGCGAGGGCTGGGCGCTGTACGCCGAGCACTTGGGCGACGAGATGGGCGTGTACCTCACCCCGTATGAGCAGTTCGGCCGCCTCACGTACGAGATGTGGCGCGCGGCGCGGCTGGTCGTCGACACCGGCCTGCATTCGAAGCGCTGGAGCCGCGACCGGGCGCGCGCCTACCTGCTCGATCACACGGCGCTCAGCGCGCACGAGGTGGCCACCGAGATCGACCGCTACATCGGCTGGCCGGGCCAGGCGCTGTCGTACAAGATCGGCGAGCTGCACCTGCGCATGCTGCGCGCTCGCGCCGAGAAGGCCCTGGGCGCGGCCTTCGACCTGCGTGCATTCCATGACGCCGTGCTGGCGCTGGGTTCGGTACCCTTGGGCCTTCTCGAGGAGCAGGTGGACGCGTGGATCGCGCGCCGCTGCGCCTCACAAGGAGTGCAGTGACCCTCGCCACCCGTCTCATCCGCCGCGCGGCCGCCGCCGGCCTGCTCGCCACGAGCGCGCTCGCCGCGCAAGCCCAGGCGTCCGCGCCCGCGACCGGCGCCTCGGCCCCCAAGCCGCGCACCACCGCCGACATCCTGCGCGACGCGCCTGCCGGCGCGTGGCGCCACCCCGACCCCGACGACGTGCTCGCGATGACGCTGCCCACGGGCATCGTCTGGATCGAGCTCGCGCCGCGCTTCGCGCCGCTGCACGCGGCCAACATCCGCAAGCTGGTGGCGCAGCACTACTTCGACGGCCTGGCCGTGCTGCGCGTGCAGGACAACTTCGTCGCGCAGTGGGGCGACCGCGCGGCGCTCGACGACGCGCCGGACACGAGCAAGCTGCGGTCGCTGGGCGACGCGGCGAAGACGCTGCCGCCCGAGTTCGCGATCCCGTCCCGGGGCCTGAAGATCGACCGCCTGAAGGATCGTGACGTCTGGGCACCGGTCACCGGCTTCGTCGACGGCTTCCCGGTGGCGGCCAATCCGAAGACGAACCAGGCGTGGATCGCGCACTGCTACGGCACCATCGGCGCGGGTCGCGGCGACACCGTCGACAGCGGCAGCGGCGCCGAGCTCTACGCGGTGATCGGCCAGTCGCCGCGCGGCCTCGACCTCAACATCGCCCCGGTGGCGCGCGTGCTGCAGGGCATGGAGCTGCTGTCCTCGCTGCCGCGCGGTGGCCAGAACATGGGCTTCTACGACAAGCCCGAGCAGGACGTACGCATCACGAAGGTGGAGCGCCTGGCCGACATGCCCGAGGCCACGCGGCCCGACATCCGCGTGTTCCGCACCGACACGCCGCAGTGGCGCGAGATCATCGAGTCGCGCCGCAATCGCCGCGACGGCTGGTACGTGCACAAGGCCGGCGCGATCGACCTGTGCAACATCACGGTGCCGGTCAGGATCGAACCGAAGTCGCCGAACTGAGGCTCAGCGCAGGGCCTGCGCGCCCGTCCACGCGGCGGCCAGCAGGAGCAGCAGCCCCACGCCGCGCGCGAGCCCGCGCTGCGCCGTCGGCGTGCGCTGCAGCCACGTGCGCGCGCGGGCGGCCGCGAGCGCGAGGCCGCCGTAGATCGCCACCTGCGTCGCCGACGTGATGGCCACCAGCGCGCCCACCTGGCCCGCCATCGGGCCGCCGTCCACGCGCAGGAACTGCGGAAAGACGGCGAACGTGAACAGGTAGGCCTTGGGGTTGAGCAGGCAGGTGGCCATCGCGCGGCCGTAGGTGGCGCGTGGCGACGCGGGCGCGGTCGTGCCGACGTCGAGCGCCGTGCCCGAGGCGCGCAGCAGCGACAGGCCGATCCACGCGACGTACGCCGCGCCGACCAGCAGCAGCGCGCGGATCAGGCCCGGCGCGCCCTGCAGCAGCACGCCGATGCCGAGGCTGCCCGCGATCACGTGGATCCAGCCGCCGGTGACCATGCCGCCCAGCGCAGCCAGGCCGCCGCGTCGGCCGCCGCTGAGCGCGCTGGCGAGCACGAAGGCCATGTCCATGCCGGGCAGCGCGATGATGCCGGCGACGAGCAGGAAATAGAGCCACAGGGGGCTGGCGGCGGCGTGCATGGCGTGACCTCGCAATCGATGGAGTCGCCATCATGCGAGAGCAATCCTGCCAAGGCATGGCAGGTATTCGGAACGCGTGCCGTTCGCGCCTCCGCCAATCGGCATTGTCTAGCTGATGCACTGGATGCGTGTCCAGGGGTGTGACAACCTCGGGACATGCCGAAAAATCGAGATGACGCAGGGTTGCTTCGCACGCCGTCGTCCATGGCGTGGCTCATTGGCTACCGCGCCACGGTAAAGGGTCAGCTGGAGCGCGCCGAAGCGTTGCTTGCAACGCTTCCGCAACGCATCGACCACACCGGTTCGTCGATGGCTATTGAGCGGGATCGACCGCGCAGGCGCATCTGCAGGTGAACGGCACGTCCACGCTAAACGGACTCGCCCAGAAGATGTCGCAAGTGCCGTTCCATGTCAGCTCGATCTGGCCTGCAGAGTAGGCACCAAAGGTAATTGCGGTGTCGCGTACCTCATGGTGGCCAAACACATGCATCGCTCCGATTTCTGGGTGCGGCGAGTCTGCCGAATCTCGCCAGGCTGTAGTGATTCCCACGAGTTTGGCCGGATCGATCACATCCAGTTTCAGCCCCTGATGGTAGAGCGATGGAGCCCAGCGCTCGCCGTCGAATTCTTCGGACTCGGTTTCGATCTCGATGCACCATCCTCCATGCTGGTAGCTAAGCCGTGCGGCATTGACCGCGAATGTGCGATCACGAAGCGTGATGTATCCGTTGCTTGGCATGAGGTGTGTCTTCGCGCGAGGGTTCTCAGAAGGCAATCATGTCATCGGCGCGGGACAACACCTCGATGCGAGGCAGACAGACGAATTTCGCGTTCATTTTCAAGATGGGATGCCCGTGCGCTTACGAACTGCTGCCCGCAAAGCCAGCGGCACCCAGCAAGACCGTGAAGAAAATAGAGCCCGACGCCCCTGAGCAAGGCGATCTGTTCTAACTCAACGCTTCGGGCGAATGCCAGCTTGGCGCTCAAGTTCGTCAAGTTGGCTCAGTCGCGCCAGTTCATCAACGCCGCGCAGAATCCGCGCGTCGGTCGAATTCATCGAATCGAGATCCGGATGCGAGGCAGCGACCTTGGGCTTGTCGTAATAGTCCTCAGGCAGCAGCCACTCGCGAATCGTGCGGAACCGCTGTTCGGTCTTCCACTCTTCGCAATCAGCGCGCTGCGGATAGTGGCGCCGCGCAAACTCAATCGCACGTGCGGTCTCGGCGAAGGCTCGGCTCAGAATTCCGACGCGGAAAAGAAGCTCGGACGTCGCACTCAAAGCCTGCACGGCACCATCATCAACCATGGCTTCATCCCGGACGACTTTCAGCTTACCGATCGAAGTGCGTCAGCGCTGCTCAGTTGCGCGCTCGACCTCGGCCCGGACGAAGTGGTGGATGCGGCGTTTGTGAAGCGCCTGCGGCAGCGCGAGCGGGAACGAGAGCGCCTGAGCTGAAGCTTTAGTGTCGTCGCACGCAACGGGTCTCTACAGCTTCCCCTGGTAGGCCGTTGCATGCAACGCTGCTAAGTCCTTGATTTATAAGGCTTGTGCATCAGCTAGACAATGCCGCTGCAAATGAAAAAACCGCCCGAAGGCGGCTTTCGCGGGTCGGCGGAGCGAGACGCTCAGGCCTTGATCTTGAGATCCTTGACCGCCTTGAGCACTTCCTCGACGTGCCCGGCCACCTTGATGCCGCGCCATTCGGCGACCAGCACGCCGCTGCTGTCGATCAGGAAGGTGGAGCGTTCGATGCCCTTGACCTTCTTGCCGTACATGATCTTGTTCTTGACCACGCCGAACATGTGGCACAGCTTTTCTTCCGTGTCGGCGATCAGTTCGAACGGGAGCTCGAGGCTCTGCTTGAACTTGTCGTGCGACGCCATGTTGTCGCGCGAAACGCCAAAAACGACCGCGCCGGCCTTGACG